>MDTG01114792.1_pt1 | contig 32858 bp, 35 predicted proteins | sample 811421 | NCBI WGS metagenome assembly MDTG01 (sample SAMN05326645, study PRJNA326480) | marine metagenome | isolation source: seawater | place: Pacific Ocean: South East | collected 2011
AAAAATAAAGGTAAAGTTCCTTTAATCATTGGTTGCAGTTTTTTTTGTGAAGAGGACGTTTATGAATTTATTGATAAAGTCGGTAAATTAAACTTTGATGCATTTCATTTTATGCCTTATCATCCTTTATTGTCTTTAAGACAAATTAAAAATCAATATTTAAAAATATCTAACTATACTATAAAAAAATTTGGAAAACCTCTTTGGGCTTACAGTAGTGCTAACTGGTCAAAAAAAATTAATTATGATTTTATTAAGGAACTTTCTTCATTCAAAGGAATTTGTGGAATAAAGTATTCAACTTCTAACGCACCAGACCAAATAAAAGCAATTCAGTTAAATTCAAATAATTTTCAAGTTATTACCGCAGTAGTTAAACAATTTATTTCTAATTTATCAGCAGGGGTTGAAGCAACAACTACTAGCGTAGCTGGGCTAATTCCAGAGTTAGTTAATTTAATATATTCAAATTTTAAAATTGGGAATTTAAAGAAAGCTTTATACTATCAAAGAATGTTAAATAATTTTTTAGACTCTGTACCTAGAACTCTTAAAAATGATAACTTCCTTGGGGCAGCAGAAGAAAAATATCTTTTAAAATTGCGAGGTATAGGCACAGGTGAAGTTTCAAGTTACTACAGAACACCTTCAACAAATGAAAAAAAAATCCTTAAAAAAAACTTCTTGTCACTTATAAAAAAATTAAAAACAAGAATATAAAACAATATTCAAATTGAAAAAATTTTTAGCTGTTATCCCCGTTAGAGAAAAATCCTCTAGATTAAAAAATAAGAATATAAAAAAAATTCTTGGGCATGAATTATTTCTATGGACTTATCAATATGCAAAAGAGTCTAAATTAATAGATAAAGTAATAATATCTACAGAAAGTCAAAAAATTCTTAAAATTGCAAAAAAATATGGTTATCAAGAAAAATATTTAAGAAATAAAGATTTAGCAAAAAAAAATGTAAGAAATGTAAGTACAGTTTTGGATGTAATAAAGCATGAAGAAGAAAATGGTAGAATTTATGATTACGTAATTTTATTACATGCAACTTCACCAATCAGAATTAAAAAAAAAATGGATCTTAATTTAATAAAATTTCTAAATTCAGATTGTAAAAGTGCTGTATCTTTATCAGAGGGAATAAAAAAAAAAGATAATTTTATTGGTTTGATTAAAAATAATAAGTTTATTTTACAAAAAAATATATTTTATAATAAAAAATTATTTTTCTATAACGCTTCCACCTATATTACTCAAACCTCTCTCTTAAAAAAAAATAAGACATTTATTAATGAAAAAATTTTTCCAATAATACAGTCCCACGAAGAGTCGGTTGATATTAATTACAAGCATGATTTCGATCTAGCAAATGTTCTAATAAAGTCACGAAAATACAAGATTTCTATTCCCAAAAAGGTATGAAAATTTTAGTTATTATAGACAACCAGTTGATGTATAGAAATTTTATATCAACCTCTGCATTTAGCAAATTAAATAAAAAACATAAATTAATTTTTTTTTTCAATAATCAATTAAGAAAAACTATAAAAAAAAAAAATTGTTTTTTTTATAGTTTCAACTCAAAAAAGTATCAAAATATTCAACTAGCTATAAGTACTATTTTTTTCTTTAAGAATTGGAATAAATCCTCTTCATTTAAATATCGTTATTTGAGAATGCTTAATTTACATTATTTGTTTAATAAAAAGGAAAATGTGCTTACTAGGTATATGAAGTTTATTTGTAGTTTCACCTCACTTACAAGATTATGGTATCTTTTCCTACCAATCATAAATTTATTGAATTTTAAAAACTGGATAGTAGGCTCAATCATAAAAAAAATAGAAATACCAAATGAAATTAAAGCATTTTTAATAAATGAAAAAAAAATTGATTTGATCTTAATGCCCTCATCTGGGTTAGATCCAATTACTTTAATTTTAGATAGAATTTCAAAATTAAATAAATCAAAAAAGGCAGTTTTAATTAACAACTGGGACAATCTATCGAGCAAAGGTAGCTTTTGGTATAAACCTGAGTTTTTAGGTGTTTGGGGTTATCAAATGAAAGAACATGCTGCAAATATTCAAAATATACCGAAAAAAAATATTTTTATTACTGGTTCACCTACTTACACAAAATATTTTCAGATTAGAAATAAAAAAATTATAAGCCCTTATAAATGTAAATATTTTCTATTTTTTGGTCCAGCATTACCATTTGACGAATTAAGAGTTTTAGATAATTTAGATAAAATTCTTACAAATAACAAAAAAATTTTTAAATCAATTAAAATAGTTTATAGACCACATCCATTCAGACAACATAGAGCGTCTGAAGATAATTTTTTCAAAAAAAAATATAAAAATATTATTTTAGACAATCAATCTAAGACATATTATAAAAAAAATAAATCTAGTTTTTATCCCGCCTTAAAATATTATCCAGCTTTAATTCAAAATAGTGAACTGGTGATAGCTCCATTAAGCACTATGTTACTAGAGTCATTAATTTTTTATAAAAAAATTTTAATTATAGATCATGAAGATGATTATCATTTTACTACACCTAAAAGAAATCTTAAAAATTTTGAACATTTAAAAATTATAAAAAATAATAAATTATTTTATTTTTCTAGAAATTTAAAAGATATGGAAAATGCTCTAATTAAGTGTTTTAGAGAAAATAAAAGAAAAAAAAAAGAAATAGACAATTTAAGAGAAAATATTTTAATAAATTCATTAAATTATAAAAATTTATTATCAAATGCTATTGAAAAAATAAAATGAGTAAAGTTTCTGAACTAATACAAAAAGTAAATAATCATAATAGAAAATTAATTCCATTCTTAATTTTTTTTTCAATAATAATCGCCTTTTTGGAAATTTTGGGAATTTCTTTATTTTTTACTATTATTCCTTTTATATTCAATCAATCTGATGAAGTATATTTTATTTTCGATTTTTTCAGTTTCTTTTTTCCAATAAACGAAATTAAAATATTCAATTTAAGTGTTAAAAATTCACAATTTTTATTTTTATTCATATTATTAGTAGCCTTATATATTGTTAAAAATTTTTTAATTTTTACTTTTTCTTTTCTTAGATTTAAAACGTTAATGAAGTCTAATAATGAATTAACTACCAATTTATATAAAAGTTATCTGGCCAAAAAATATCATTTATTCATAAAAAAAAATAAATCTTATTATATTCACAATTTAACAAATACGGGCAGAGTCACAAAAGCATTGTTAAATATAACAAATATTTTTACAGAATTAGTTTTATTTTCTGGAATTCTGATTATTTTAATTTACCAAGATCCAATAATAACCTTATTTATCTTTTCAACAACAACGTTAATCTCTTTGATTTATTTAAAAGCAAGTAATCAAAGTATGAAAACTCTTGGAGAGAAAAATGAAACTTTAAGTACACTTTCCTTAAAAACTTTTAATGAAAGTTTCTCAAGTATAAGAGAAATTATTTTTTTTAATTTACACAATTTTTTTTATAAAAAATTTTCAAATAATTATTTCGATTTAAATAAGGTAAGGTTGAAACAACAAACAATCAATTTAATACCTCCTTTATTATACGAAACTTTGTTAATAATTATCGTATCAATAATTTTTTTATTTTTCTTATTCCAAAACTATGAAATTCAATATATTTTGTCTACATTGAGCCTCATGGCTATAGCAATTTTAAAACTTTTGCCATCTGCTAAAAAAATTGTAATGGAAAAAAATGCCTTAAGGCACTTTGAATTTTTAGCGAAAAATATTTCACTAGATGTACAATTTAAACAAAAAAAAAAAATGATAATAAAAAGCTAATATTTAAAAATGATCTAGAATTAAAAAACTTATATTTTAAACATGAAAGAAAAGATTACTTGTTTAAAAATTTTAACTTTAAAATAAAGAAAGGTGAAAAAATTGCTATAATTGGTAAGACGGGTAGTGGCAAGTCAACTTTATTAGATTTGATAACTGGATTAATTGACACTAATAAGGGTCAAATACTAATTGATGGAAAAAATATTAAAAAAGTTAAAACAGAATTTATTGATAGTTTTTTTTACTTATCACAGAATATTTTTATTTACGATGACTCAATATCTTTTAACGTTTCATTAAAGGAAAACCTAAGCATGTTTGAAAGAAAAAAAATTATTTTTTTACTTAAAAAATTACATTTAGGAACGATAATTCCCAAAAATAATTTGAATAGAAAAATTGGAGAAATGGGAGTAAAAATTTCTGGTGGACAAAAGCAAAGACTAGGTATAGCTAGAGCTTTATTTGTTAAGAAATCTTTTTTATTATTTGATGAAGTTACTAGTGCTTTAGATGAAAAAACTGCAAAAAGCGTGATTAACTTTATTTTGTCTATGAAAAAAAAGGAAACTATAATTATGGTAACCCATAATTTAAATTTGGCGAAAAAATTTGATAAAATTATAAAATTAAAAACCTAATGTTTAATAACAAATCAATTTTAATTACAGGTGGGACTGGTTCTTTTGGACAATCTTTCACTGATTATATTGTAAAAAATTATAAACCTAAGAAGTTAATCATATTCTCAAGGGATGAATTTAAACAATATACTATGTCCGAAAAATATCCTGTTAAAAAATTTAAATTTTTAAGATTTTTTATTGGTGATGTAAGAGATAAGGATAGATTGAAAATGGCAACAAAAAATTTAGATTATATAGTTCATGCTGCTGCCCTAAAGCAGGTAAATACAGCAGAATATAACCCACAAGAATTTATACAAACTAACATTCAAGGAGCTCAAAATGTTATTGAGGCAGCACTACAAAACAATGTAAAAAAAATTATAGCTCTTTCGACTGACAAAGCCGCTAATCCAATAAATCTGTACGGAGCAACAAAATTAGTTTCTGATAAAGTTTTTATTGCAGCAAATAATCTATCTGGAAATCAATCAACTAGATTTTCTATTGTAAGATACGGAAATGTTTTAAATTCTAGAGGATCTGTTGTTCCTTTTTTTAAAAATCTTTCTAAAAATCAATCAAAAGAATTTCCAATTACCCACAATGAGATGACAAGATTTTGGATATCCTTAAAAGACTCAGTTAAATTTGTAATCGATTGTATACGAGTAATGAAAGGGGGGGAAATTTTTGTACCAAAAATTCCTTCTGTAAAAATAGTTGATATTGCAAAAGCAATTAATCCAAATATGAGATTAAAAATTGTAGGTCTAAGACCAGGTGAAAAATTACATGAAATTTTATGTCCAGCTGATAGCTCGCATCTTACTATTGAATTTAAGAAATATTTTATAATAAAACCCGAAATAGTTTTTTTTAATGAAAAAATTAATTACATGAAAAATATTGATGGAGAAAAAGGAAAAATAATAAAAAAAAGATTTGAGTATAACTCGATAAATAACCCAGAATTTTTAACAATTAAACAAATTAAGTCTAAATTAGACTAATGATTCCTTACAGCACTCAAGAAATTGATAATAAAGATATTCAATCTGTAATTAAAGTTTTAAAATCTAAAACGATTTCTAGAGGAACAAAAATTTATGAATTTGAAAAAAAATTTTCAAAATTTACAAATTCAAAATATTCCCTTGCGATAAATAGTGCAACTTCAGGATTGCATTTGGCGTGTAAATCTTTAGGAATAGGTAAAAACAGTGTAGTTTGGGTGCCAGCTAATTCATTCGCAGCAACTGCAAACTGTGTAAGATATTGTGGTGCAAATGTTGATTTTTTAGATATTAACCTAGAAGATTTTAATTTAGATTTAGAGAAACTAAAGAAAAAGTTAATTTCGGCCAAAAAAAAAAATAAGTTCCCTCAAGCAATTATCCCGGTTCATTTTTGTGGGAATCCATATAATCAAAAAGAATTATTTGCATTATCTAAAGAGTATGGTTTTAAAATTATAGAGGACGCTTCCCATGCTGTTGGCTCTTTGTATGAGGGAAAAAAAGTTGGTAGTTGCAAATGGTCAGATATTTCAGTTTTTAGTTTTCATCCGGTTAAAATAATGACTACTGGAGAAGGGGGTATGATTACTACTAACAATAAAAATTATTATGAAAAAATTAAAATGCTTCGTAGTCACGGTATAACAAGGGAAAAAAAATTTCTTGAAAATAAAATAAATGAACCTTGGTACTATGAGCAAAAAACCCTTGGTTACAATTATTGGATTACAGATTTTCAAGCTGCTTTAGGAATTAATCAATTAAAAAAAGTAAATCAATTTGTAAAAAAAAGAAACACAATTGCTAAAAAATATATTAAAAGTTTTAAAGATGAAAATATTTTATTACAAAAAGTTAAAAAAAATTTAAAATCTTCCTACCATTTATTTGTAATAAGGTATGAATTTATAAAATCTAGAATTGAATATTCAAAAATTTTTAAATTATTTAGGAAAAAAGGAATAGGTGTTAATCTCCACTATTTACCAATATATTGGCATCCATATTATAAAAGATTAGGTTTTAAAAAAGGCTATTGTAAAAATGCTGAAAAATATGCAACATCATCTTTTTCAATACCAATTTTTACAAGTCTTAAACCTAATCAACAAAAAAAAATCATAGCTTTTGTTAAAAAAATCGCAAAAATTAAAAAATAGAATAATACTGCAGATAAGATCTAATTCAAAAAGGTTGCCATTAAAATCACTTAGAAAGATTGGAGGCACCCCACTTGGATTAATCTGCGCAAAGCGACTGACCAATATTAAGAATGATTTTATTATTGCCTCATCAAATAAAAAAACAGATGACAAGCTTTGTAAAATTTTTAAAAAAAATAAAATGAAAGTTTACAGAGGAAACTTGGAAGATGTTTTATCAAGATATTATAATTGCACCTTAGATTTAAATTCTAGTGATACAATTACAAGAGTAACAGGGGATAATATTTTTCCAGATGGAAAATTTATTAAAAAAGCTCTAGAAATTTTTTATAAAAAAAAATTAGACTTTCTTTTTTGTAAATCTCCTTTAAATAATCTTCCATATGGACTGAGTGTAGAAATATTCAAGGTGAAAAACTTAAGACTTGCTTATAAGAAATCACACTCTAAATTCGATAGAGAGCATGTCACTCCTTGGATTTTTAGGAATACTAATAACAAAGATAATTTAACAAACTGTGATTTAAATCTAATTAACTTATCAAAAGTTAAATTGAGCATTGATACCGAAAAAGACTTTAAAAAATTAAATAGCTTTCTTAAAAAAATCAAAATTGAAAATAAAGAGCTTTTTTCAATATCCTGGTATGATTTGTTAAATAAATATTACTTAGAAAATTTTCAAAAAAAAAATAAATTAGTAATAGGATCAGCAAATTTTAATAATAAGTATGGATATAACAAATCTTTTGTTAAAGAAAATGAAATAAAGAAAATTTTTACTACGGCAAAAAATTTCAAAGTAAATAGATTCGATACTGCGTACTCTTACAATAATGCAGAAAAATATTTTAAAAATAAGCATCAAATTATTGACACTAAATTAGCTTTAAATAAATTTGTTAAAGGAAAAGACATAAGTTTAGAAATTTGTAAAAAACTGAATATTTCTTTTAATCGTCTAGGTCAAAAAATAAATACTATAATTTTTCACGATTGGGATCAGTATGTAAAAAGTAAAGGAGAGATTTATAGAATTATTAAAAAAAAATTTAAAAATAGATACAATAAATTTGGAATTTCAATTTACCATCCACACCAACTTCATAAGGTCATTAAAGATAAAAATATAGGTTATATTCAATTTCCATTAAGTATTTTAGATCAACGATTTTTCAAAAGCATGATTATAAAATTATTTAGCAAGAATAAAAGAATTGAAATTTGTATTAGAAGTATTTTTTTACAAGGAATTATTCTTAAAAACATAAATAGTTGGCCAAACTTTAAAAGAAAAAAAATAATTTATAGTAAAATAAATAAATTGGTAAATGTTTTTAGGCTTAAAGATAAATTAGAACTATGTTTATTTTACTCTAAAAGCTTTGATTGGGTAAATAATATTATTTTAGGTATTGATAACAATAAACAACTTAAAGAAATTTTAACTAAATATAATAATAATTTAATTTTTCAATTCTCTGAAAAAAATATACAATACATAAACAAACAGTTTAAAGATCTTTCAAAATTAACAATTTTGCCTTATATGTGGAAAAAAAATGTCTAAAGTAATACTTATAACTGGTGCGAATAGCTTTTTATTTAAAGGTATTTCTGAAAATTTTTTGAATGGAAGAAAAAACGACAAAATAATAATTACTTCAAAAAAAAAAGTTAATATAAATTTAAAAAATAAAAAAAATTGTTTTTTTCAAATATTAGATGTAAAAAACGAAAAATCTATTATTACAACACTGAAAAATATAAAAAAAAAATATAATAGATTAGATGGATTAGTTAATTTTGCCTATGCAGGTAAATCTGGAGATATCTCAAAATTAAATAAAAATGATTTTTATAATGCCACAGATTTTAATCTTGTAGCTCCATTCAACCTTGTTAAAAATATAGCAAAAATCTTTAATACGCAAAAAGGATATTACGTAAGTATTATTAATATTGCTTCTATATATGGAATTATTTCACCTGATTTTAAAATTTATAAAAAAAATAAAAATTTTATTAATCCAATTCACTATGGTGCTACAAAAGCAGGATTAATTCATATGACCAAATATCTCGCAAAAATTTATGCAGATTCAAATATTAGAATCAATTGTGTTTCACCTGGTGCCTTCCCTAATCAAAGGATTTTAAAAAATAATTCGTTTTTTAAAAAAAAACTAACCGAAAAAATTTCTTTAAATAGACTTGGCAAACCTGAGGATTTACTGGGTATTTTTAATTTTTTATTATCCTCTGAGTCTAATTACATAACAGGAGCTAATTATACAGTAGATGGTGGATTTACTTTATGAAGAAAATTAAAAAAAATTTTTTGATAATTGCAGCACACCCTGATGATGAGATTCTTGGTTGCGGTGGGATAGCCGCCAAACTTGTTCAAGAGGGATATTCTGGAAGCACTATTATTGTTTCTGAAGGAATAACATCAAGAGATCAAAAAAGAAATTTAAGTCACAGAGCTAATGAATTAAAAATTCTAAAAAAAAAATGCATAAAGGCAAATAAACAAATAGGAATAAACAAAGTTTATTTTTTGGACTTTCCTGACAATAGATTAGATACTATTGCTTTATTAGATATTGTAAAAAAAATTGAAATATTAATTAAAAAAATTAAACCTAAAGTTGTTTTCACACACAATAATTCTGATTTAAACAAAGATCATAAAATAGTTTATGACGCCACCATTACTGCATGTCGACCAACACCAGAAAACAAAATTGAGAAAATTCTTTCATTCGAAGTGCTTTCAAGCACTAATTGGTCATCACCAGAAGAAAATAATTTTACTCCAAATGTTTATATAGATATTAGTAAAACAATAAAAAAAAAATTAAAGTCTCTAAATTTTTATAATACTGAAATGAGAGAATATCCCCATGCTAGATCAATTAAAGCAGTAGAAGCACTTTCAAGATTTAGAGGTTCAACTGTAGGCTTTAAAAATGCAGAGTCATTTAAACTTATTATTTCAAGAAAAAAATAAAATGGAAATTATCAAAAAAAATAAATGGAAAATTTGGAATAAACAAAAGAACGTTGAGTTTAGAACTTTTAAAAGAACACAGAAAAAGCTACCTGAAATGGAGAGTTCAAAACAATTAATTAAAATTTTAAAGCCATTGTACAAGTTTAATTATAAAATAATGGATGTTGGATGTGCAAGCGGGCATTATTATCATTCTGTAAAAAAATTAAACAAAAACATTAAGTATTTGGGCGTTGACGCAACAAAAGAATATATAAACTTTGGAAGGAAATATTTTAAAAATAATAACAATGTTATATTAAAAAATCTTAGTATATATGATTTACATAAATCAAAATTAAAATATGATATAGTTTACTCTTGTAATGTAATTTTACATTTACCAGAACTGAAAAAAGCGCTTCAAAACTTATTAAGTGTAGCAAAAAAATACGTTTTAATAAGAACACTAATTTCTGATTACAGCTCTATAACTAAAAAATTGATTACAGATAAAATAGATAAAAGAGGTGATCCATTAGATTATGTATATCAAAATACTTGGAGCAGAAAATATATTAAATCTATTTGTCAAAATTATAAAATAAGATTTATAAAAGATAAATTTTCTGAGAAAAATATAAATACTGAATATAAAAATTGGAAATCCAAACAAGGCAAGGATATTACTTTTTCTACAAAAGGAACACAAATATCAGGGTCTAAAGTCTTTGAGTGGGAATGGATTTTGATTAAAAAATAATTTTTTGTGAAGATTGTAGTTAGAGTTGATATCAATAAAAAAGTAGGCACGGGTCACTTTTTCAGAGTTATAAAATTTTTATCTATTTTTAAAAAATTAAGACCAGAAATTTATTTTATAACAAAAAAAAACGGTTTAAATTTGAAAAATTTTTTACATGATAAGAAAATTATTGTAAAATATATTTTTTCAAGAAATCCAAAAGAAGATGTTATTGAAAGTAAAAAAATTATAAACAACATAAAACCTAAATTTTTAATAGTAGATAATTACTTTATAAATGCATCTTGGGAAAAAAAGATTAAAGAACTGTGTGAAAATCTTATTGTTATAGACGATAACCAGAATAAAGCTCACATTTGTGATTATTATATTAATCATAACTTTATAAAAAATAAAAAAAATTTAAGAAAAAAAATAAAAAGTTATAAAAAAATTTTTCTTGGTCCAAAATATTTAATACAAAATCATAAGAAAAAAATTTTACATACTAGAAATTTTCAAATTAAAAAAATTGCAATTTTTATGGGTGGTTATGATAAATCAAATTTTACTAAAAGGATTATCAATTTGCTACAACACTCTAATAAAGAAATTAAAGTAATAAATGCATTCACAGGTCTAAAAGTTCCACCCAAAATTAATAAAATAAATAAAAAAATAAAAATAAATTTTTTTCCTTTTTCTCAGAAATTTCATAATCTATTAATAAAAAATGATATTTTGATTTCTTCTGGAGGAACTGTTCTTTGGGATAAATGTTTAACAAATATTCCAAGCATTACTATTCCGCTTGCAGAAAATCAAAAGTATAATTCAATAATGTTAAATAAGTTAGGTGGAACTTTAATGATAAAAAAAATAGAGGAAATACCAAATATAATAAAATCATTTAATGACAAACTGGTCATAAAAATGAAAAAATCAACTAGTTTTATTTGTGATCACAATGGCTTAAACAGAATAAAAAAAGAGATTTTAAATGTTAAAAATTAGAGGAAAAATTTTTGATAAGCATAATCCATTTATAATTGCCGAAGCAGGAATAAATCATAATGGAAAATTGAAAAATGCTATAAAAATGGTTGATGTTGCAAAATCTGCAGGATGTAGTGCAATTAAATTTCAAACTTTCAAAGCATCTGAATTTTTATGTAAAAACGTAGGAAAAATTAAATATAAATATAAAAATAAATCTATTAATGAAAGTCTTATAAAAATGTTTAAAAGAAGTGAACTTTCTGAGAAAGATTTTAAAAAAATTAAACATTATTGCGATAAGAAAAAAATAATTTTTTTTTCTACTCCTCAAAATTTATCGGATTTAGAAATTTTGAAAAGAGTCGGGGTACCTGTTCTTAAGATAGGATCTGATGATTTTATAAATTTACATTTAATAAAAAATTTTATCAAAACCAAAAAACCTTTAATCCTTTCTTGTGGAATGTCAGATTTAGCCGAGGTAAAAAGATCATTAAAAGTTGCAAATTTTTTTAAGGGATATCCAGTGGCGCTTTTAATATGCACCTCTGAGTATCCAACAAAACTAAAAAATATTAATCTAAATAAATTAACTTATTTAAAAAAAAAATTTAAAAATTTAACTCTAGGTGTATCAGATCACACAAAAGGGAATTTGGCCTCAGTGGTAGCTAGGACTCTAGGAGCTGAAATATTTGAGAAACATTTTACACTAAATAAAAATTTTAAAGGTCCAGATCACAATTTTTCTTTAAATCCTTTAGAATTAAAAAATTGGGTTGTTAATATAAAATCAGCTAATGACGTACTAGGAAATTACAAAATTGAGCCAACAATCCTTGAAAAAATTAATAAAAAAATATTCAGAAGAAAAATAATTGCAATAAAGAAAATCAAAAAAAATGAAATTTTTTCTATCAAAAACATAGCATTAAAAAGATCTAATAGTAAAAATGGTTATTTTGGAGATAAATTTGAGAGTTTTTTAGGCAAAAAATCAAAAAAAAATTATTCAATAGAAAATTTAATTGACCAAAAATTATGAACGAAAAAAAGAAATTTGAAAATTTATTTCTAAAACTAATTAATAATAAAAAAAATAAATACCATCCATTAGTATGGATCAATGGTAATCCAATAATAGGTAAAAATACGTATATTGGTGGTTTTTCTGAAATTAATGCAAAAGGTTCTAGAGTAAAAATTGGGGCTAACTGTGATATCGCTTCATTCGTAAGCATAAATGTTGCTGATAGTCATAAGAAAACAATCAAAAAAACAAATAAAATAAGTTTGAATGAAATTAAAATTGGAAAAAACGTTTTTATTGGGTCTCATTGTGTCATTTTAGGAGGATCTGAAATAGGAGATTTTTCAGTAATCGCCGCAGGCTCTGTTGTAAGGGGAGAAAAAATACCTAAAAATTCTCTCGTTATAGGAAATCCGATTAAAATAAAAAAATCTTATTACAAAAAAAAATGATTCCTCACAATAAAACTTTTATAAGCTTAAATGACTTAAAAAAATCTAATAAAATATTAATTTCAGGTAAAATTTCGGACGGGTCTTTTGCAAAAAAATTTGAAAAAAAATTTTCAAAAAAAATTTATGGGAAGGGTTATAGCGCAGCTTTATCTTCTGGAACCGCAGCTCTAACCTTTGCAATAAAATCCTTGAAAGAAAACTCTGATAAAAAAAAATTAAGAATCGGAATTCCATCTTATTCATGTTCTGCGTTATTAAATGCTGTTTATGCAAATAATGATATTCCAATTTTATTTGATGTAGATTTAAAAAATTTTAATTTGTCTAAGGAAAATATCAATAAGAAATGCGATATTTTAATTTGTAACCATACTTTTGGATCGGCTTGTGACATTAAAAGTTTACAATTACACCCAAAAGTAAAAATTATAGAAGATTGCTGTCATTCTTTAGGCTCAGAAAGACATTCTAGTCTAGGAAAACTAGGAGATGTATCAATATATTCTTTTTATGCTACAAAAGTAGTAACTGGAGGTCATGGCGGTTTAGTTTGGTCCAAAAATAAAAAATTAATTAAAAAAATAAAAGAATTTAGAGAATTTGATGGAATTAAAAATTACGTAAAAACATTGAATTTTAAAATTTCAGATTTTCAATTGGCTATAATAGATAACCAAATGAAAAGATTAGAAACAATAAGAAAAAAAAGATTAATTATTTATAAAAGATATTTTAATGAAATAAAAAATAAATTTGAAGTACAACATGGTTTTCAAAACTCAAAATTAATACCTTACCGTTTTGTATTAAGACTTAAAAATGAAAAAGAAAGAAATAAACTTTTAAGATATTTTTATAAAAATTCGGTAAAAACGATTCCACCAATTTCAAAATTTGAACTCTTACACAGATATTTAAAGTTATCACCAAAAAATTTCCCTAATTCTGAGAAAATTGCCGAAAGTTCACTTTCTATTCCAATATTTAATTCATTAAAAAATAGTGAAGTAAAAAAAATTTGTAAAATACTGAAAAATTTTTAATAAATGATTTTGACCGCTCATCAACCTTCTTATTTACCGTGGTTAGGATTAATAAGTAAGATTATGAAAGCCGATCTTTTTTGTTATTTTGATTGCGTTCAATATCAGAAAAAAGAATATGACAATAGAAACTTAATTAAAACTAATTCTGGTATTTTAAAACTTTCTGTTCCAGTAGAGTCAAAAAATCATTTTAAAAAAAAAATTAATGAGATAAAAATTATTAATAAAGGTTGGAATAAAAAACATATAAAATCAATAAAATTAGCTTATCAAAAATCAAATTATTTTAATAAATATTTTCCAGAGCTTGAGAGTATTTTAATAAATGAATATGAAAAATTGACAGATTTAAACTTTAAATTATTAGAATTTTTACTTAGAAGTTATCAGATTAAAATTCCAATAGTAAAAGCTAGTGATTATCATTTTACAGGAGTCAAATCTTTGTTAGTTCTTGATATGTGTAAAAAATTAAATGCTAAAGAATATATATTTGGTGGAGAAGGAAAAAATTATGCAAACACCGATGAATTTAATAAAAATAATATAAAGACACATTTTCAAGCATTTAATCATCCGATTTATAATCAGCTGCATGGAAAATTTATTCCCAATCTTTCCTCTATAGACTTACTATTTAACGAAGGGTTAAATTCATCAAAAATATTATCCAAAAATAATAAATTATGAATTATTGGGAAAATATATATAAAAAGAAACAACAATTTAATGAGTGGCCATTTTCAGATTTAGTATCTTTATTTTCTAGATACTCTAAATATAAGAAAAAAGGCCTGAGGGTTTTAGAGCTTGGATGTGGAGCAGCTCCTAATGCACAATTTTTCTTATCAAAAAAAATGAATTACACAGGGGTAGATTTTAGCGAGAGCGTCATAAAAAATGTAAAAAAAAAATTTGTAAAAAATAAAAATATAAACTTTTTCTACTTAGATATTTCCAAGCCTATTAAATTTAAAAAAAAATTTGACTTTATTATAGATAGAGGCAGCATTACCCATCTAACAGACAGAGAGTTAAATCAATGCCTCAAAAATGTTTATGAAAATTTAGAAAACAAAGGTAGTTTTTTTACAATTGACTTATTTTCAATTAATCACTCAATTTTTAAGCATGGGAGAATTAACGATTCATATTATACGAGAATATTCCAAAAAAAAAAAGATAGATACTACGGTTGTGGTAAAATTAACTTTTTCTCAAAAAAAAGAATAATTAATTTCTTCGGGAAAAAATTTAAAATTATTGAACTAATAGAAAAAAACTTTGTTCACCACTTTGAAAAAAATAAAAAATCTTCTTTTTGGCAAGTGGTTCTTGAAAAAAAATGAAAAAGATAGCCATAATTGGTGCAGGAATAACTTCGTTTATTTTAGCTTTTTACCTAGTAAGAAAAAATTACAAGGTCGATATTTATGAGTCATTAAACAGATGTGGAGGTGTTCTTAAAGACATAAAATTTGGAGAAAATTTATTTTTAAATGGATGTCAATATTTAGACGGTAATTCAAATTTGGTTAGAGAATTTGTAAAAAATACTAACTCAGAAGTAGGTATTTTTGATCCAAAACAAGGTTCATGTACTAATTTTAATAAATCAATAAATTATAACTTTGATTTTCCAGGCCCATCATTTGATCAAATCAATGATTTTAAACTTAATAAAAATAAAAATATAAATCTTGAGGATAGATTAAAACAATATCCAGATAATATCTCATCATGTTTAATAGAATGGGCAAAAAAACATTCCATTAAGTTATCTGAATTACATCCATCATCATGTTATGGTTTAGGACTTTCAAGAGTAAGACTGCAAAATAATCAGGATGAGATTTTAAAAGTAAAAGAAAAAAATATTTTATACGATGATTTATATAGTGTTAATAGATCTAAAAAAAAAAATTTAAAATCTTTAAATTGTATTTACCCAAAAAAAGGCTATTCTGATTTTATTGAGCGTGCAATAGATTTTTTGTTAAAAAACAACGTAAATATATTTAATAATAGTCCTATTATCCCAATGTGGGAGAAAGATAAATTATTTTTAAAATCAAAAAACGAAAAACTTTTTTATGAAAAAGTTATGTGGACGGGCAACCCCACAAATTTAATTCAGTCTTTTAATAATAAAAAATTAGAATCTATTTCAATTAAGAAAAAAATATACTTTAAAAAATTAGATAAAAAAATAGAGAAAAATTTAATGGTAAATGTGTTTTCAGATAAAACATCAATAAATCAAATTTATATATACAATATAAAAGATTATAGCGCCATAAATATTTCAACTCTCAATAATGGTGAAGATGAAAATAATATTATTAATCATTGTAAGATTATTTTAAAAAAGTTTCAAATAAACTTAGATTTTACAACATTTGATCACAATATAATTCAAAGACAGTTTTTTTTGTTGTCACTAAAAGACTATGAAGTAATTAAGAACTTTAATACAGCTATTAAAAATTCAAATTTACTACCTGGAAATTGGCAAATGTATCAAAGATCTAAAAAAATAGATCATTATTTAAATTTGATATGAAAAAATTAGTAAAAGGTTTTAAAAAACTAATAAAAAAATTTAACTTCAAGGATATTAACGAAGTCGACGTATTATTATTGGATGAACAAACAAATCTTAATTTTAACGAATATAAGATTTCTAGACTTTATGACGATATAAATTTTAAATATGTTTTAAAATCTTTAATAAGATTTTTATCAAATAAAAATTCTATCTCAGATAGTTTTTTTATCGAATATATTAAGCAATCTAATCCCTCAATTTGTATTTCAAGTGAGATTTCTCAACAAAGTTTTAAATGTAAAAAATATTTTAAAAATATTACATCGATTACACATCAAATTGCAACATATTGGCCTCTATATAAAGATATAGTGAAAAAAAGATACAAAGGATTTAAAACTGATATATTTCTTCTACATTCTAACGATTATAAAGATTATTTTAAATTTTTAAGTAAAAAATTTTATGTAGTTGGCTCTTTATCTAATAATCAAAAACCACTCATGCCCCTTAAAAAAAAACCTAAATTTGATATTATGTTTATTTCAGAGTTTAGAAAAATAAATAAAAATTATCTGGGGACTAATAAAAATTTAAGTGACATCTCATTTGCAATGGCATGTACTTCCTATTTAATCAAATTGCTTAAAGATTACTGTGAAATAAGAAATAAAAAGATGGTAATTGCTTTGGTTAGCAATAGAAAGGAAAAGAATTTTATATCTAGAATTGATGAAATAGAATTTTATAAACGTGATTTTCCGAAAGTAAATTTTACAAAAAGAGATTCCATATCACTTGCGAGTGATGCAAAGTTATCCATATGCCTGACTTCAAATTTAGGACCTGAACTATTATCGAGGAAACATAAGGTTTTATTTTTGAATGTGAATCATTTTTTTTTAGATTGGGAGTTATTTAAAAAAAGGCCTAAAGTAGGATTACATTGGTATAAGGGAAATGATAAAAAGATTATCTTTAACAAACTGGACTCTCTTTTAAATATGAGAAAAGAAAAATGGGAAAAAAAACTTGAAAATTTTAATAATAATTTGCCCTACGATTATAAAAATCAAAAAATTTTTGAAATAATTAAATCGATTTTAAAAGGGAAAAATAAATGAAAATTATAGCTATTGTTCCAATTAAAAGTAAATCCGTAAGAGTTCCTGGAAAGAATTTTAAATTAGTAAAAGGAAAACCTTTATATAAATTTATGTTAGAAAAAATTTCTAAATGTAATTTTGATAAAGTTTATGTAGATACAGACAGTAATGAAATTAAAAATTTCTGTAAAAAAAATAAAATTAATGTAATAAATAGATTAAAGCATCTATCAAAAAATTCAGCTAATGGAAACGATTTGTTAAATTTTCATCAAAGTATTATTGATGCTGACATATATTTTCAGGTTTTTATAACATCTCCTCTTATAAAAATTTCCACAATAAATAATTGTATCAAATTCATGAAAAAAACAAAAAAATACGATTCAATTTTAACAAGTAAATCAAATTATACATGGTACTGGTTTAATAAAAAACCTATAAACTACAATCCCAAAATACTTCCTAGAAGCCAAGATGCAAAACCAGTGGTGGTAGAAACTACTGCTCTTTATGGTATAAAAAAAAATTCACTCATAAAAAGAAAATGCAGAATAGGTTACAAACCTTACTTTTATGAAGTGAGCGATATTGAGTGTGTCGACTTAGATAATAAAAAAGATTTTGAATACTTAAAATATATTATTAAATAATAATGAAAAACCTTGTGTCTTTTGTTCAGTCAAAAGAAGAAATTAATTTTATTGTAAATAAAATTAATCAAGATGTTTTATTTATACCATTGAACTTAGATTCATTAATATACTTAAAAAGACAAAAAAAATTTTATTTAAATCCTAAATATTATTTTAGTAATGAAAAACATAAAAAAGCCTTAACTTTCACTGAAAAATTTATATCAAAGTTAAATTATGGAGATTTAAAGTTTGAAGGTTTGAAGTTAGAGTTCAGATCACAAATAAGATTTATTATCAATAGTTGTATATTCGTAATTGAATTATATAAAAAGGTACTGGAGGAAAAAAATATATCTTTAGTTTTATCTGGTTGGCATGGTCAAAATCTTAAGAAATATAAATCAAATGAGATTTTTCTTTCATCTTTTATAATTGAAAATTGTCTTAATTTAAAAGAAAAAATTAATATTTCCTCAGATTATGAAGAGTTTAATCAAAATAGATTTAAAAATTTTTATAATTATTTTATTAATCCCAACCAGATAAAAGGCAGTAGTATTTTAATTAATAATTTAGGCTATAACTTTTTTAGAATTTTGATATATAAAAAATTATTTCAAAATGTTTACTATTTTAATTTTGGAGAAAAAAAATTAAATTTTATAAAAAAAATTATTTTTTTATTATTGGGTTGCAAAGAAATAATATCAGAGAAAAAAAAAATAGAGTTTAAAGAAATTATAAAAATACCTGATACTCATCTTACTTATGAAAATTTTGATTTAACTAAAATCATAAATTCCAAAAAAAAAGAATTGATTATTGAGCTTTCTGACTCAATGAATAAATTAAATGCTATTAAAAATTTTTTAAAAAAAAAACAATTTAAGAGATACTTTTCTTTTCATTCTAGAGGGGTGGATGGCTCAATTAGTGAATTACTTAATAAATGCACTTCAATAAATATAAGTCATGGAACTGTTGCAGAGTCTTATACAAAATACGATGCTTTATATAAAAAAATTATTGCAGACTCTGTATTTTCAGGAAAATTTAAATATTTTACCATTCAATCTGAATTATGCAGAAAGTCTTTATTGAATACAAATTCTAAAATCAAAAATACTATTAAAACAGGAAATCTTATATTTTCAAATATTAAAAAAGATATATCAGATAAAGAATATTTGTTGTATGCAGTTACGCTCAAAAAATTTCATGGTCTTCAATTTTTTGGCGTTGAAATGTTTTATGAATTTTTTGAAAATCTAAAATTATTAAACAATATTGCTAATAAAGATAAAAAAATTATTGTGAATATTCATGCATCCCACAAGAATATTTTAGAGGAAATAAAACCTTTTTTTTCTAATTTATACTTTACATGTGAAAAAATTGATAAAGTATTAGATAAATCTTATGCATTAATAAGTTTTTCATCAACTGCGATTGAAGACGCTTTAGCTAATAATAGGTATGTAATATTATTGGATCAGTGGAAACGTTATCAACATTACAAGCCTTCTACCGAAAGAGAAAAAAAAAATATTTATTATGTGAATTCAGAGGATGAACTTAATAAATTAATTGATAATTTAAATAAAAAAAAAACTATTAAGGTTAATTTTTTGAAAAATAATTTAAAAAATAATTTTAATTTAATTTTAAAGAGCGATCATGAAAGCTAAAATAAGATATAAACACTCACCCCAACTTAAAATATATGACCAACTTATGAATAATTGGGAGCCTTATACAATGTTTAAGCATCCAAGAAATTATAAGAGTAAAACTTTAAACACAGATGATTTTGGCTGTAGATACACAGAAGATAAAAATTCCAAATATTCTCTTTTTAATAAAAATGACTCCAAGCAAAGCATAGAAGTAGCTATATTTGGAGGTTCGACTGCTTTTGGAGTAGGATCATCACAAGACTCAAAAACTATTAGCTCAGTTATTTCCGCTCACTCAAATTTTCAGGTATATAATATGGGTTTTAGAGCTTACAATAGTTTTCAGGAGTTAACACTTTTTAATCAAATATATAATAAATTTGAAAATTTAAAACATTTAGTATTTGTATCGGGTTTTAATGATATATTTCTATCCGAATATATTGAAATTAAAAATAACTTAGAAACTTCACCATTTTATTTTCAATCAGAATTTGAAAATAAAATGAATTTTCCTCATAATTCTTTTTATAAAAAGTTGTTATTTTATATTTTACCAAAAAACTTAAGATCTAAAATAAACTGGGCTTTAGACGGTAAAAATTCTATTTTTAAGAAAATTTTTAATAATAAAAAAAAAGATTACAAAGTTGTAAAATATAACTGGAAAAAAAATTACGAAAAAAATTTGAAAATTTGGAATATCTTGTCAAAAAATTTAGGTTTTAAAATTTTGTTTGTTTTGCAACCTTTTTTTCCATGGACTGATAAAGATCCATCTATAGAGGAACAGGAGATATTTGAAGAATTAAAAAAAAATAATTCTCAAAAAGTAATTAGGTCATTATTATCAATAAAAAAAGAGAGCTATGATGAAGCAGCTTTTTTTTTCAAAGAAATTTGAGAAAAAAATAAGATTTCATTTTTAGATATGAACAAACAAATAAGCCAAAACAAATTTTCTAATAAATGGTTTTTTGTTGACTCTTTACATCTCAATGATTATGGATATGATTTCGTAGCTAAAAATATTTTAAATTATCTAAATGATTGAAATTTTTTTATTATTAATAGTTATCTTTATTATTTTTTTTTATATCAAAATTAAAAATAAAAAAAAAAATTATAAAGACGATATTTATCCATTCTTTTAACAATAATGAAAATAAAACCAAAAAAAAATATATTTTTTGTTGAACGTAAACCTCATTGGTTAAGTAGTAGACAAGGATATTTCACCATGGAAAGAAATGAACGTGTAGATGAGTTTTCTAAATCATTTATGAATACTCTAAAAAAAGAATTAACCTCATTTGATTTAAGAACCTATCCTGACACTCATTTAATTTATGAAGAGGTTTCAAGATGGCTTAAAATAAAGAATAATCAATTAATTATCCATGAAGGAGCTGATGGGGGTTTATTAAGAGTTTTTGAGGTTTTTATTAGTGGTGGTGATAAAGTAATTACATGTAGTCCTAGTTTTGCTATGTATCCTGTATATTGTCAAATGTTTGGTGCAATACATTGTCCGCTAAATTTAAAAGTTAAAGACTACGATTACTTCAGTGAATTAAAGAAAAAAATTTTAAAAGTTAAACCAAAATTAGTTGCAATAGCAAATCCAAATCAGCCAATTGAAGCTATGTTAAATATTAAACAAATTGAAGAAATATGTAAGCTAGCAAAACGATTAGGATCATTAGTAATTATTGATGAAGCTTATTATCATTTCAATAATGTTACAGCAAAACCTTTGATTAAAAAATTAAAAAATTTAATTGTCGTTAGAACATTTTCCAAAGCATTTGGAGTAGCAGGAATGAGAATTGGGTATACAATATCAAATTCAAAAATAATAGGTTTGATGCTTTCGATCAAACCAATTTATGAAATTAACGCTTTCAACATGAAGTTAGTAAGACATTTAATTAAAAATATAAAAATAATGAGAAATTATGTGAAAGAAATTCACAAAGGTAGATATTTATTAAATAAATTTTTGAATTCAAAAAATATTAAAATGATAGGAAAATATTCAAATACTGTATTATTTAAATTGGATAGTAAAAAAAAAGTTGATGAGGTAATTAAATATCTTTTTAAAAACAAATTCATAGTAAGACCTATGACAATTGACAATGATGATAGATATATAAGAGCAACATTAGGAAGTTCAAAGATTATGATAAAGTTTAACAAAAAGTTAAAAATTGCTTTAGAAAGATTTAATTAATGACACAATGGGGAAAAAAAAATGTTGTAGAATTTTATGCAAATAACAGAAATAAAGTCTCTGACTTATACTTATCAGAAAAAAAACCTCTTTCTTACATCAAAAAAAATAAAATTAAGTCGATTATTGACTATGGTTGCGCAGTAGGAGGATTTTATGAAATATTCCAGAAATATTTCAATCAAAAAATTTCTTATCATGGCCTAGATACTGAAAAAAATGTAATAAAAGCTGCAAAAAGAAAATTTAAGAAATTTAAAAAAGCTAAATTTACAAACATTAAAAAAGGAAAACTAAAAGAAAAACAAAATAAATATAGTTTAAGTTTTTGCACAGGAGTTTTAAATCACAATAATGATTATAAATCTATTATAAGTGAATTAATTAGAGTTTCCTCAAATTATATTTTTATTGACTCACCTCGTGTACATCTTGGCAAAAGTTTTGTAGGTAAACTAAATCTCACAAGTAGATTTCCATCAGAAATAAGGAAAAACAATATAGTTAATAATTATACAGCAAATCTTAAAGACTATTTTTTATTTCTTAAAAAATTATTTAAAAAAAAAAAAATTAGTAAAGTAATATTTTTTTGCGGTAATTTACCATATAAAAAAAAATACCTTAAAATAAATAAAAAAATTTATTTTTTGACTTTTTTATGTGTAAAAGAAAAAAAATTTACAGCTCAAAATTTCAAAATTTTGACCAAAGATAAAAAGATAAAGCAATTATTTAATAGCATTTTTATAAATGGATAAAACTGCAATTATCATTGGGTACGGAGGAATGGGCAAAAGATATGAAAAAGCATTAGGCCTGATGAAAATAAAAATAATTGCGATATGTGATAAAAATAAAAAAAATTTATCAAAAATAAAAAAAAAAAAAAATTTTATTGTTACAAACGATTATAATAAACTATTAAATTATAAATCGGATATATTGTGTCTGGCTTCAAACACTGCTTCGAGATTTAAAATTTTAACCGCATTTGCAAAAAAGAGTAAAATTAAAAAAATAATTACCGAAAAACCACTAACTACCTCTTACAAAGATTGTCTTTCTTTGAAAAAAATATTAAAAAATAAAAAAATTAGAATTCTAATAAACACTCATAGATCATTTTCACCAAATTTTATACGGATGAAAAAAATTTTTAATCAAAAAGGTGAGTCTCCTAATACTATATTTATAAATTCTCCTTCAGCTGGTCTTGGAAACATGGGGTCAACATTTTTTGATTTAGGTTTTTTCTTTTTCAATAGTGATGCCAAATCTGTTATGGGAGAAATAGACAAAAAAGGAACGGTAAACCCTAGAGGAAAAGAATTTAAAGATCCTGGTGGTTATGGAATAATAAAATTTGATAAAAATAAAAAACTTTTTTTTAATTTAAGTGAAAATACAGGGTTACCTTACGAAATAATTATTAAAAGTGAAAATTTAGAAATTGTGATAGACGAGATTAACAATAAATTTATTTTAAAAGAAAGAATAGATAAAATGAAAAAAAAACCTCTATATTTTTATTTATTCAAGCCTAAAATGAAAAAATTAAAAATAAAACATAAATTTGATGTAGCTAAAATGACTTGCTTCTCCATTAAGGAAATTTTAAAGAAAAAATTTTCTTATTACAATTTTGAGAAAGCTATAAAGGTAATGGCGCTAATTTTTGCCACTCACGCCTCAAGTAAAGAAAAAAGAGCAATTAATTTACCTTTGAAAAAAAAATTTCATAAAATAAAAGTTAATTTTGCATGAATGTAGCAATACTTTTTGGTAGAAAAAATAGCAAAAGCATCAAAAATAAAAACATTCTTAAGGTGTTTTCTAAGCCAATGTTCATGTATCCAATTGATGCTATCAAAAAAGTTAAAGAAATCGATAAAATGTATGTTTCTTCTGACTCAAAATACATTCTTGAAAAATCAAAAAAAAAAGGGTGTATTCCAATAAACCGTCCTAAATTTTTATGTAATGACAAAGCTCTTTTAGAAGATGCAATACAACATGCTGTTAATTATTGCCAAAAAGTAAACAGTAATAAAATTAAAAATTTTATTATTCTTTTGTGCAATTCAATATGTGTAAGACATGAAGATATAAAAAAAGGATTGAAAATTATAAATAAATCAAAAAAATTTGACACTATTACTACAATTTCTAAATTTAATAATTTTTCACCAGTTAGAACAAAAAAAATAACAAAAGGAAAATTGCTAAATTATATTCCAAATAAAGATTTAAAAAAATTTACTCCCTTATCTTGTGATAGAGATAAAAGTGTGCACTCATATTACTGCACACAGTCATTTACTATTTCAAAAGCAAATGTTTTAAAAAATATGAAAAAAAACCCCTTTCCATTTAACTGGATGTCAAAAAAATCAACCTATATTTTTCAAGAATCTTGCGTTGGAGATATTGATTTTCCATGGCAATTGGAGGCGACAAAATGGTGGATAAAAAAACATTTAAGAAAAAACTAAAAGCTATTGTTTTTGGCGGATCAGGTTTCATTGGCTCCCATTTGGTCGAGTCACTTTATGCTAGAGGATATAATGTTACAGCAGCAGATTTATATAAAAGCAAATTTTTAGATAAAAAAGTCAAATTTGAAAAAATAAATATCAATAACAAAGAAAGAGTTTTCAAACTAATTAAAAAGTTCGACATAGTTTATAATTTTGCGGCTATTGCTGATATACAGGATTCTTATGACAATCCTTTAAAAACTCTTGAGGTAAATATTATTGGATGCGCAAATATTCTTCAAGCTTGTGTAAAACATAAAGTTAAAAGATTTATTTTAGCAAGTTCTATATATGCAAATACAGATCAAGGTGGTTTTTACAGAGTAAGCAAGCAATCTTGTGAAATAATGACTTTAGAATATGCTAAGGTTTACAATCTTAACTTCACAATACTTAGATTCGGGTCTATTTATGGTCCTAGATCAAATCTTAAAAATGGACTTTTTAAAATTATTTATGACAGCATAAAAAAGAAAAAATTAATTTACAGGGGAACTAGAAAAGCTATAAGATCATATATTCACGTAAAGGATGCAGCTGAGTCCAGTGTCGATATACTAAAAAGAAATTTTAAAAAAAAAATTGTATTAATAAAAGGTAAAAAAGAGGTTCGAATTATCAGTTTGCTTTTAATTTTAAAAAAAATATTAAATTTAAATTCAAAATTGTATTTTTTAAATAGAACTCAAAAAGGACATTATGACAAAAAACCTAAACCTATAAAGAAAATAAAAACTACAGAATTTTACCGTTCCAAAACATATAATTTTTTAGACTCAATTAAGGAATTAATAGAGATTATAGAATCAAAAAATTATTAAAAGTGCCACACTTAGAAATATTAAAAAAATCAAAAAAGTTTTTAAAACAAGCTCAAATAAAAAAACTTAATTTCTCAGAAAATCCAAATTTTTTTTTATGTAGTTGGGCTGAATGTATTGGTTTTGTTAATTTAAAAATTTTAGTAAATCAAAAAGTTTCAATAATTAGGAAATTTCTCGTATTTTTTAAAGAGAATTTTTCATTAAACTCTCATGAATTATTTAACCACTCTAAAAAATTAAAAAAAAAAAATATGATAGTTTAGTTTTTTCTTATTTTTTTCCAGAAAATCTTAATAAAGACGGAAGTTATTTTGATAAGTATTTTTCTATAAAAACAAAAAACTTTAAAAGGATACTATGGGTTTTGGTGCCTTTATACCCATATAAAAAAAAATTTAAAATACAGGAAAATATTATTCTTTTAAAAAAAGGTAATAATAAAAAAATTATATATTTTGTTTCTAGTTTGATGAAATCTTTGCTTATAATAGTTTGTGGTTTTTTTTTTAGGAATGCAATTCTTTTCAAGAATGAAAAACAAAAATTTGCCTCAGATTTGACTAATATAATTCATAGTTTGTTAAAAAATAATAGTATAAATAGAGTTATTTACCCGTACGAAAGTCAGCCGCATCAAAATTTTTTTAATAAAAAAATTAAACAATTAAATCCAAAAGTAAAAATAATTGGATATATGCACACAACAATTCCACCTCTTCCTCTAGAATATTTAAAAAAGGGTTATGAGCCAGATTTTCTATATGTAAATGGTGTTGATCAAAAAAATATATTAGAAAAAAAACTTGGTTGGAATGGAAAAAAAATTAAAAATATTTCCTCTCCAAGGTATACAAGCAAAATAAATTACCCTATGACTAATAAGATTTATTTACCGTATTATTTAGAAGATATTAATATTTTTTTTGACTCGTTTAAAAAATTAATATTCTCAAAACCAAAATTTTTCTTTCCAAAATTTGAAATTAGAAATCACCCTAGTATGAAATATTCTAAATCGCATTTAAGCTTAATTTCAAAAATAAATTTTTTTTTAAAAAAAGAAAAAAGATATTTTAAAAATACTAGTTCTAATAGAAATTTGAGTATTTTTTTTGGCTCATCCGCAGCTGTGTTAGAGGCTCTCGAGAGAAACGTTCAGGTGTTTCATATTTGTTCTAATGTTTTGTTTGAAAAGTTTGATAATTTTTATTGGAAAAGTATCAAAATCACTAATATAAAAAAAAATATTTTTGAGTATAAATTATTGCGCCGAAAAAATATCATTAAAATTAGAAAACATTCAGAGAAAATTAATTTATTTTAATAAAAATGAAACCAAAAGTAATTTTAGTAATGGGTCTCCCAGGATCTGGAAAGACAACATTAAGTAAAATTCTAAAAAAAAATTTAGGCGCAGCCTATATTAATGCAGATGAAGTAAGAAAAAAATTTAATGACTGGGATTTTTCTATTAAAGGAAGAGAAAGACAGGCAAAACGAATGAAAGAGCTTGCTCAGGAACACATTTTAAAAGGAAGTATGGTTATAGCAGACTTTATATGTCCAACTTTTAAAACTAGAAATGAATTTAATGCAGATTTTTTGATTTTTATGGATACAATTGACTCTGGAAGATATGATGACACAAACAAATTATTTGAAAAACCCAAAAAATATGACTTTTTAGTCAAGGAAAAAAACGCAGAGATTTATGCAAAAAAAATTATTGAAAAATTAAATGCAAATAAATAAAATTTTAAAAGACTTCAAGAATTTAAAAATATTAATTACTGGAACCACTGGTTTTAAGGGTTCTTGGTTAACAAAAATACTGTTAAGGTCAAATGCTAAATTATAAGGCGTAGGATTGAAACCAAAAAAAGACCAAAAATTATTTAAGCTTTTTAAGATCGACAGAAAAATAAATCAGAATTATTTTGATATAACAAATTTTAAAAAAATTGATAGTCTTATAAAAAAAATAAAGCCTGATTTAATATTTCATTTAGCTGCACAGCCATTAATATCTTCTGCATATACTGATCCCGTAGATACTATAAAAACGAATATAATTGGTGGAACAAATATTTTGGAATCAGTAAGAAAAAATTCCCTAAAAAATCTTATATTCATAACATCCGATAAATGTTATTTAAATAATGATCAAGGGAAGTCTTTTAATGAACTAGATCCACTTGGCGGGAACGAGGTTTATTCAGCCTCAAAAGCTTCGCAAGAAATTTTATTCAGAGCATATTTAAAAACTTACTATAATTACAAAAAGATAAAATTTGCGACAACTAGATCTGGCAACATTATAGGCGGTGGAGATTTTAACGAAAATAGAATAGTGCCAGATATTATAAGATCTATTTTTTTAAAAAAAAATTTGGTGATAAGAAGTAAAAATTCAGTGAGGCCGTGGTTATATATTTTGGAACCGCTTATAGGATATATAATTTTAGGTCACAAAATTTTAAAAAATAAATTAAATAAAAATATATATCCAAGCTGGAATTTTGGGCCAACAAAACAAAATTCAGTAGATGTAAAAAAAATTGTTGAAATTTTTCATAATTTCCATGATCAACAAGATATCAATATCAAATATAAAAAGATAAGATATTTTAAATCTAAATTTAATGAACAAAAAATTTTAAGCTTGGATATTTATAAATCAAAAAAAGAGCTAAATTGGTCACCTAAACTTGGTATACAAGAAACATGTAAGTTTACTTTTGAATGGTACAAGAGGTATTTTCAAAACTTAGACGTTGATAATTTTTCAGAAAATCAAATAGAGGAGTACATAAATTTATGGAAGTAAAATATTGCAGAATTTGCGGATCAAAATTAAATAAAATTATCGATTTTGGAAAAATTGCTCTTGTAAATGATTTTAAAAAAAACGGAAAAAATAAAAAATTTAAAATCTCATTAAGTTTTTGTTCAAAATGTAAACATGTTCAAATACCAAACTTAGTCAATCCAAAAAAATTATTCGAAAACTATATTTGGGAAACCGGAATATCAAAGACAAATAATGATATTATCCTAGATTTAATTGATAAATTAAAAAAATTTGGTTTATCAAAAAAATCTAGTGTTTTAGATATTGCTAGTAATGATGGAATTTTGCTAAAACTATTTAGATTAAAAACAGGATGTTTTACACTTGGAGTAGATCCAGCAAAAAATCTTGCAAAAAAAGCAAATCAAAAAGGTCTAAAAACGCTTGCTAAATTTTTTAATTATCAGTTTTCAAAAATTTTAAAAGAAAAATTTGGTAATTTTGATTTTATCACCGCAAGAAATGTTGTAGCACATGTCACTAATCCAAATGAAATTTTTAGTGGTGCTAATAACTTACTTTCAACAAATGGAGTCTTTGTAGTTGAGGTGCCACACTTATTAAATATTATAAAGGAAAATCAGTATGATAACATTTATCACGAGCATATTGGTTTTCACTCTTTAAAATCTCTAGTAGATTTAGCAAATAAAAACGGGCTTACAGCTTTTAAAGTTCAAAAGATCGACTCTCAAGGAGGATCATTAAGATGCTTTTTTAAAAAAAGCGGCTGTTACAAACTTAAAACTGATAAATCAATTCAATTAAACTTAGCTTATGAAAAAAGAAGCAAATTATTTGATAAAAATAATCTAAAAAAATATAAATTAAAGATTAATAATCATAGAAAAAATTTTTTAGAATTTTTAAAAAAATTGAAAAAAAGCAAAAAAAAAATCTCTGTTTATGGAGCCTCAGGAAGAGGCCAGTCTTTATTGCAATTTTCAAATATAGGAAACAAAATAATTGATACAGCATATGATAAAAGCAAAATGAAACAACAAAGAAAAACTCCTGGAACATACATTCCGGTGAATGACCCAAAAAAAATTAATAGGGATAATATAGACTATCTTCTGATTTTATCTTGGAACTTACAAAAAGAAATAATAAAACAGGAATCCGTTTTTAGGAAAAACGGTGGAAGGTTCATTGTCCCTTTTCCAACACCTAAAATCATAAAATAAAATGAAAGTTGTAATTCTTGCAGGAGGATTTGGAACTAGGCTTTCAGAATATACTAATGAAATACCTAAACCAATGGTGCCAGTAGGAGGCAAACCTATATTAGAACATATAATGGAGATTTATTCTAATTTTGGTCATAACGAATTTTATGTAGCAGTTGGATATAAACAAGAAGTAATTAGAGATTATTTTAAAAATAAAAAAAAAAATTGGAACATTACTATAGAAGATACAGGGGTTGGAACCCTGACTGGAGGTAGATTGAAAAAATTAGAAAAATATCTTAAAGACGATACTTTTAGTTTAACTTATGGTGATGGTGTTTCAGATTTAAATATTGATAAGCTTTTAAATTTTCATAAATCTAATAAAAAACTAGCAACAATTACAGCTGTTAGGCCTCCAGCTAGGTTCGGAGCTTTAGAAATAAATAATAATGTTGTGGTCAAATTTAAGGAAAAAATTCAGTCAGATGAAAATTGGATAAACGGTGGATTTTTTATTTTTGAACCAAAAATTTTTGACTATTTAAAAGATGATAAAACCATTCTTGAAAAGCAGCCTTTAGAAACCCTGTCAGAAAAAAAAGAACTTGTTGCTTATAAACACTTTGGATTTTGGCAATGCATGGACCACAAAAGTGATAAAGATAATTTAGATAAATTAATAGAATCAAAAAAAGCCTCATGGTTAAAAAATTAAATGTTTTAGTTGTAGGAGGCACAGGATTTATAGGAAAAAATTTTATTTATAATTTTAGAAAAAAAAAAAATTGGAATATTTATAGTGTTTCCAGAGAACTTCCTAAAAAATCAGAGGCTATACCCAATGTAAGTTACAAAAAATGTGACATATTGATTAAAAATGATTTAACAAAAATGAATTTTAAAATTTTCAATTATGTTATTTATGCTATTGGGCCGAACAACTTAGGAGATTTAAAAAAAAAAAAAGACCTATATTTTCATAATAAACACTACCAAGCTCTTAAAAGATTTGTTGTAAATTTAGATTTAAAAAATCTCAAAAAATTTATTTTTTTTGGTTCTTCGGAAGAATATGGCTTTTTGAAATCTCCCCATCATGAAAAGCAAAAAACAAGAAAATTAAAAAATCCTTATGGAATGTTTAAGTACAAAAGTACTATTTATCTAAAAAAATTATATGATAAATTAAATTTTCCTGTCGTCATTTTGAGAGTTTATTTAACTTACGGCCCATTCCAAAGAGAAAACAGGCTGATTCCACAATATTTAAAAGCTTTCTTTAGAAAAAAAAAAATTCGCGTAACGTCCGGCAAACAAAAAAAAGACTTTTTATTTATATTAGATTTAATCTTTTTAATTCAAAAATGTTTAACTAATAAAAAAGCCAATGGTGAGATTTTTAATGTAGGTTCTAAAAAGCCAATTTTATTAAATAGAATTTTCTCAATTTTAATAAATAAATTTAATATTAAACCTCAAGTTGACGAAAAAAAAATGAGAATATCAGAGTTAAAAAACAGTTACCCAAACATATCAAAAGCAGAAAAAATTTTAAATTGGAGACCAAAAATTGATTTATTACAGGGATTAAAATACACAGTTAAATATTACAAAAAAAAATATAGAGATAAATGTTAATATTTTGTAAACATTCATCATAAACTATGACTACTGAAAAAACCTTCTTAAGTAATTATTTTAAAGAATTATCAGATCTGGTAGAAAGTTCAAAAAACCATATTCAAAGTTTGTTGAATATCAAAGATGAACTTGTAAAAACACATAAGAGAGGAAAAAAAACTTTGATTTTCGGTAACGGGGGAAGTGCTGCTACAGCTAGCCATTTCAGTGTTGATCTAACAAAAAATGCAAAAGTAAGATGTGTAAATTTTAATGAAAGCGACTTGATAACTTGTTTTGCGAATGACTATGGTTATGAGAATTGGATGAGTCAAGCTGTAGAGTATTATGGAGATGAGATGGATAACCTATTATTATTATCATGTAGTGGGAAATCTCAAAATCTAATTAATGCTTGTAAAAAAGCCAGAGAGAAAAATTTTAACAAAATTTTTACTTTTACAGGTTTAGATAAAAATAATCCTTTAAGCATACAAGGAGATGTCAATATTTGGGTTAACAGCAAGGCATATAATGTTATTGAAAATCTACATCATGCTTATCTTCTTTCAATAGTTGACCTAATTATTGGGAAAAAAATTTATCCTCCAAATTAGTTACGAAATTTTTTTAGGATGAAAGAAGCAAAGCCATTAGTTAGTATAATAGTTAATTGTTATAATGGTGAAAAATTTTTAGAAGAATGTTTAAATAGTATTAAAAATCAAACTTATAAAAGTTGGGAATTAATTTTTTGGGATAATAAATCTTCTGATAATAGTTCAAAAATCTTTAAGAAATTTAAAGACAGAAGATTCAAATATTTTCTTTCAAAAAAAAAAACAGTTCTTTATGAAGCAAGAAATCTAGCTATTAAAAAAGCTAAAGGAAAATTTCTAGCCTTTTTGGACGTTGATGATTATTGGGATAATAAAAAATTATCATTACAAATACCAAAATTTAAAAATAAAAAAATTGGCTTAGTTTATAGTAATTTTTATAAATATTATAATAACAATAAAAAAGTAATAGCTTTTAAAAATAAATTACCTTCTGGTAAAGTTACTAGTGCAATAATTAAAAATTACCAGATAGGTTTTTTAACTGTTGTGATAAGAAAGAGTTTTTTAGATAAAACCAAGTTATTTGATTTTAAGTATGATTTGTTATCTGATTATGCTTTCATTTTAAACTTTTCTTTAAAATATAAATTCATCGGTATAAATAAACCATTGGCTAGCTATAGAATACACGTTGAACAATTGCAAAAAAAAAAAATGGTTCTTCAAGCGAAACAGTTTTGTCAATGGGTAGATAAAAAGAATATAAAAAAAAAATTTAAAAATTATGATTTAACTACTTTAAAAAAAAGATATGAATACTATAGTTTAATAAAAGAACTTAATAATTCAAAAATAAAGCTTTTTTTAAAATTATTTAAAAAGTTCAGTTTTGTTCAATTTATAAAAATTTCAGCTTTTATTTTTCTTCCAAGAAAATTAATTTTTAAATTTATGGACAATGTTTAATAAAAATCAAAAACTTATTTTCAAATTTAATTACTCTTTTTTTACTAGCCTTAATTCAATAAAAATTTTGGCTTTAAATATGGGCGTGTAGTTCAGTGGTAGAACGCTTCGTTGACATCGAAGAGGTCATAAGTTCAATTCTTATCACGCCCACCATTATCACGGAAAAACCTAATT
>MDTG01272589.1_pt1 | contig 32857 bp, 28 predicted proteins | sample 811421 | NCBI WGS metagenome assembly MDTG01 (sample SAMN05326645, study PRJNA326480) | marine metagenome | isolation source: seawater | place: Pacific Ocean: South East | collected 2011
ACGCGCGAAGGGGCCCGAGCCGGCACACGGCGTCACAAGCGCCAGGGACCTAACGGCCTCCTTCGCGCAACCATCCTACGACACCTCAAACACACAGGGGCCTATACGCTCGCTTTTGGCCAGAAGCAGGCTTGCCGTCAGCGACAACTGGATGATCACCGGGATTATGGGTCCCGGACTTTTGCCCCGCCTGCGCGGGGCGTTCATCCGGGATGACAACGAGTGGTGCTGCCCTATCCCCTGAACGGGTCCTGCATCAAGATGACGTCTTCGCGCTCGGGGCTCGTGGAGACCAGGGCGATCGGGCATTCGATGAGTTCTTCCAGGCGGCGGACATATTTCACCGCTTCGGCCGGCAGATCGGCCCAGGAGCGGGCGCCGGCGGTGGAACCCTGCCAGCCTTCCAGCTCTTCATAGACCGGTGTCACCTTCGCCTGGGCCTCCTTGCCGGCGGGCAGATGGTCGAGGCGGCGGCCGTCGAGCTCGTAGCCGACACAGACCTTGATCGTCTCGAACCCGTCCAGCACGTCCAGCTTGGTCAGGGCGACACCGTCGACACCGCCGACCTGCAGGGTCTGGCGGGTGATCACGGCATCGAACCAGCCGCAGCGGCGCTTGCGCCCGGTGACGACGCCGAATTCATGGCCGCGTTCGCCGAGCCGCTGGCCGTTCTCGTCGAACAGTTCGGTCGGGAAGGGTCCGGACCCGACTCGGGTCATGTAGGCCTTGGCGATGCCCAGCACATAGCCGACATCCTTGGGCCCCACGCCCGTGCCCGCCGAGGCCTGGCCGGAGACGGTGTTGGAGGAGGTCACGAAAGGATAGGTGCCGTGATCCACGTCCAGCAGAGCGCCCTGGGCGCCCTCGAACAGGATCTTCTGGTCGGTGTCGTTGGCATTCTTCAGCACGCGCCAGACCGGTGCCGCATAGGGCAGGATTTTCGGCGCGATATCGAGCAGTTCCGCCACCAGCTTGCCGGCGGGATATTCCTCATGCCCCAGGCCGCGGCGCAGGGCGTTGTGATGGTGCAGGATCTCGGTGACACGGACACGCAGCGCCGTCTCGTCGGCCAGGTCGATGACGCGCACGGCGCGGCGGCCGACCTTGTCCTCATAGGCCGGACCGATACCGCGGCGGGTGGTGCCGATGGCCTCGCCGTCATCGCGGTTCTCGCGCAGGGCGTCGAGTTCACGGTGGATCGGCAGGATCAGCGCGGCAGTTTCGGCGATCTTCACGACTTCCGGGGTGATCTTCACACCCTGTTCGGCGATCCGGTCGACCTCGGCCACGAAGGCCCAGGGGTCGACGACGACGCCATTGCCGATCACGGAAAGCTTGCCGCGCACCACGCCGGAGGGCAGCAGGGAGAGCTTGTAGACCTTGTCGCCGACGACCAGCGTGTGGCCCGCATTGTGGCCGCCCTGGAAGCGCGCCACCACATCGGCGCGGTGCGACAGCCAGTCGACCAGCTTGCCCTTGCCTTCATCGCCCCACTGGGCGCCCACGACGGTAACATTGGCCATTTCTGCCTCCGCGACTGTGCCCGCCGCCCGAGAGACATCGCCTGCCGGACCGCGGGGTCCGGACGGGGCCGCAGGGCGGCAGATGTCAGTCGTCAGATCAATGAAACGGCGGGCTCGAACGGGCGGCAGGCTTAGAACAGATTGCGGGGCCTCACAAGAGAGGGATCAGCCCCGCAACCGGTGTCCCGTGGATCAATCCACACGTTCGTAGACATCCCCGTCCCAGTCGAGCCGGACGATGGCGCCGGAGGCGTCACGCTCGAAGGCAAAACGGTCGGGTCCGTAGAAGGCATGGGCGACGCCGCCGAACAGGTCGGGACTCGCCGGCTCCAGCTGCAGCCGCATGTCGCCGAGGCTGGCGACCAGACCGCCGCCCTCCTCGGCAATCGTCACGACGCCATAGGGCTCGCCGGAGGAATAGGTGCCGGCATATCCGGCCCGCGCGGCGGCATCCGGCTGCCAGGTCCAGCCGCCCCAGGCCTCGTCGGCACGGTTCTCCGCCTCGCGATTGGTGCGGTGCTCCAGATAGCGGGCGATCTGCTGGGGATAATACGCCACCCGCGTATCTGCCCAGCGTTCGGCATCGGGATGTTCGGTCAGGAATTGCAGGAACATCACGATGGTCCGGCCCGACAGCCAACCCGTCATGTTGTCGGAATTGGAGAAGGCGGCGATGCCGACGCCCAGATCCGGCGAGAAGGCCATAGCCGTGCGCGCGCCGGTATAACCGCCGCCGTGGATGTAGAGGGTGTGGCCGTCGAAATCGCAGATATTCCAGCCCAGCGAATAGCCCGAACAGGGCAGTTCATACGGGTTCCGGCCGTCTTCCATGTGCGTGGCCACGCCGGACGCGTGTGCCTCGGCCACCACCGCATCGGTGAGCCCGCTGCCGTCCGGTCCGTGGCCGCGCAGCTGCAGCTGCAGCCAGGCCGCCATGTCGGTCGTCGAGGTCACCAGACCGCCCGCCGACTGCATCATGCCGTCGGTCTTGGGCGGCACTTCATACCAGCCGGCCGCCTCGCCCTGCCAGATGTGGTTCCAGGACTGTTCCTCGAGCGAAAAATCGGAGGTGCGGCCCGAGGTGCGCGTCATGCCGGTCGGCTCGAAGATCACTTCGTCCAGCCAGTCCTGCCAGGTGCGGCCGGTCGCGGTTTCCAGGATGGCGCCATAGATGTTGTAGCCCAGATTGTCGTAGTCGAAGCCGGGCTCGCGGGCCTCGCCATACTGCGCGATCAGGGCGGGATAGTCCGCCGGATCGACCCGCGTGACATAGGCTTCCAGCATTGTGAGCTGTCCGACCGAGATCGGCACCTGGTGGGTGAGGAGATCGCGCAGCGTCCAGGCGGACGGGTCCACGCCGTCCGGGAACTCCACATCGGGCCAGTGATCGGTGATGGTGGAATCGAGATCGAGAATGCCCTGCGCATCCAGCCAGCTCGCCAGCAGGCCGACATAGGCCTTGGTCTGCGAGGCGATGTAGAGCGGCGTGCCGGTGGTCAGCGGATCGCCGGTTGACGCACGGCGCACGCCTTCCACCCGGTTCAGCAACACCTCGTCGGCCGTCACCGCGACCACGGCATAACCCGGTTCGATGCCCTCGAAACGGTCGAGGAAAGCGTCCAGCCGGTCGGCCGCGCCCCGGGGTGTCTCGGCCTGGGCAGCAGTTGCGGCAACAAGGGCGGCCGCAGCAGCGGCCAGCGGGGAAGAAAAACGCATCTGTGTCTCCTGTCAGTCCGCTCCACACCTAACCGGCCGGCAAGCGGCGGTCTTGAACGGACGCAACCGGTTGATCCGGGTCAGGCGGCGAGGAGAAAACGGCGCAGGCTGCCGGGCGTCAGCCCGGTCTGGCGTCTCAGGCAGCGCGTCATGTGCGCCTGGTCGGCGAACCCGGCCTCGGCGGCCGCATCGCCGGGCGCCGATCCGGTGGCCAGCAGACCGACGGCGCGTCCCACCCGGCGCTGCAGCCGGTAGGCCGTCGGAGCCACGCCGTAATGGGCCGCAAACACCCGCGCGAGATAGACACGGTGCACACCGGCCTCTTCGGCAATGGCGGCGATCCCGGCCGGATCGGCAGGATCGTCCAGCCGGTCGCGAATCCGCTTCAGCCAGGCTGGCGGCGATGTGCGGTGCGTCTTCCGGCCGGGACCGAGGCGGGCCAAGAGATCGGCCACCGCATCGCCGGCCGCATCCCCGTCTGCAGCCAAAAGCGCGTGAAGCTCGCACATCCGGTCCGGCGGCGTATCCGGCGACCAGTGCCAGTCGTCCGGACCCAGGCCGGCCAGCGCGGCATCCGCGCCCGGCCGCAGATTGATGGACAGGATGAGCGCTCCGTCGCGCCCGTGATAGCGGTTGTCATGCTCGAAGCCGGCCGGTTTCAGGCCGATGCCGCGCTGATGCATTTCACGCGATGTCCCGCCATGCCCCTCGCTCAGCCCGCCGCCCAGCAGGAAGGAGACCTGGTCGAAATCATGACTGTGCGCGCCCATGCCGAGGCCGGGGCCGTAATAGCTCAGCTTCACATTGAGCGCGTCGGTCTCGTAGACCCGCCGTGTCCGGAACATGCAGCCCATCCCGCCCGTCTTGTTCTTCGGTATAGCAACCGGATGCTCGCCACGCCCTGATTGGATGATGACATCTTCGTCATTCCGGAACGCGTGGATTTGCCGGCAAGCGGACGGGCACCCGCTTGCCGGTCTCCGGCCCGCGTGCCAGCCTGCCATAATGGCAAGCGGGGGAGGCACGGCATGACGATTTTTCGGACATTGGCGGCCGCGGCTGCACTGGCTGCTGCGCCCGTCCCGGCAGCATGGGCACAATCCGGTCCGCCGCCGGGCTGCACCGAGGCGCAGCACGACGATTTCGATTTCTGGCTGGGCACGTGGAATGTCTACGCGCCCGATGACGGCCCCTATCAGGGCCGCAACACGATCGTGAAATCCCAGGGCGGCTGCCTGATCACCGAACGCTGGGAGGGTGCCGGCGGTTCTACGGGCGAAAGCCTGAACGCCTATGACCCGCTGGCCGGCGCCTGGCGGCAGGTCTGGGTCAGCCCCGGCAATTTCATCGACTATACCGGCGGGCTCGACGCGGCCGGCACGATGGTGCTGGAAGGCGAGATCTTCTACCCCGGCAATGGCACGCGCGCGGCCTTCCGCGGCAGCTGGACCCCGCTGGCCGACGGCACGGTGCGCCAGCACTTCCAGCAACAGGGCGCAGACGGCGAATGGACCGACTGGTTCACCGGCATCTATGTCCGCGTGGAAGAGGATCCGCGGGCGGATGAGGCGGAAGCGGCGCGGGCGGGTTGAGCATTTGTCAGAGCCCATGCCCCTGAACCGTCATCCCGACGAAGGTCGGGACCCAGATCACAAAGCGAGATTTGGGCTGGATGAGGTCCGGCGCGAGTTCGCATCGTAAAGACAAGTGCGAGATCGCGACGACCCAGCCTTATGAACTGGGCCCTGACTTTCGTCAGGGTGACGGCAGATGTGGCGGATCGCGGTACAGCTTGAAGACTGGAGCGCCCCACTCACATGGGGAGGAAAATCCCTACCGTCCCCAGCGATAGCCGACACGAATACCGGCATTGTCCAGCGCCTGGTTGCGGCCGGAGGCCAGGATCTGGCCGTGGGAGATGTGTTCGTAATAGGCGCCGACCGACCAGTGGTCATTGAGGTCGTAATCGAGCCCGATCGCATTGTGGAACAGGATCTCGTTGCCCATCAGGGAGCGCGTCGTGGCGAGCCGGATACGCGTCGGATCGTCCGGCGGCGAGTTCGGGTCGATGTCCTCGACACCGTCATTATAGCTCAGCCCGGTGCGGAACTCGAAATTCCAGTTCTCGGAGAACGCCCAGTTCCAGGCGAGACCGGTCGCGCCGAAATTGGTCAGCCCGTTCGTGTTGAACGAACCGTAGAGATAGGGGCGCGGCGACCAGATCGCCTCGAGAAAGTCCGGCGACGCGAACAGCGCGTCGACCGTGATGTTCGGCCCGTCCTCGACATGGTCGGCCAGATCGTGGGCCGTGACGCCGAGGCGGATTTCCGTCCCGCGCTCATCATCGGCAATGGCCGGAGCAGCCAAGCATGCAGCGGCCAGTGCGGCCAGTCCCAAACGCGTCATAGATGTCCCCCTCGCTCAAGAGTGTGCCGGCGCAGCGATACAGCGCCGGTCAGAGTGCGTCCAGCGCTTCGCGATAGGCCCAGTCGAGCCATGGCCCCAGCGCAGCCAGATCGTCGGCCTCGATGGTCGGGCCGCACCAGATGCGAATCCCCGGCACGGAGGCCCGGTGCATGTTGACGTCCAGACCGGCATTCTCGCGTTCCAGCAGCGTCGTGATGCCCTTGGTCAGCGCCCATTGCTGTTCGGTATCCAGCGCTGCGGCCTCCGGCGCAACATATTTCAGCGCAACCGAGATCGGCGACCGCGCGCCTTCGTCCTCGCACAGATAATCGATCCAGTCGGACTGGCGCACCCAGGCGTCCAGCGTCTCGAAATTGGTCTTGCTGCGGCGGATCAGTTCCGGCAGGCCGCCAATGCGCGACCCCCATTTCAGCGCGGCGAGATAGTCCTCGACCGCCATCAGGGACGGCGTGTTGAGGGTGGAGCCCTCATAGAGCGCCATATCGGCCTTGCCGTTCTTGTGCAGCTGCAGGATTGCCGGGATCGGCCGGTCCGGCCGGAAGCTGTTGAGCCGGTCGATGGCCCGCGGCCCCATCACCAGCATGCCGTGCTGGGCCTCCCCGCCCATGCATTTCTGCCAGGAGAAGGTGAGCACATCGATCTTCGACCAGTCGATATCGACGGCAAAGGCGGCCGAGGTCGCGTCGCACAGGGTCAGGCCCTCACGGTCGGCATCGATCCAGTCATAATCCGGAATGCACACACCGGCCGCCGTGCCGTTGAGCGTGAAGACCGCGTCGCGCTTGCCGTCATATTTCGAGAGGTCCGGCAGGGTGCCGGCCGGGGTCTGGAAAGTGCGCAGATCGTCCAGCTTCAGCTCGTCGCGGGCATCGCTCGTCCACTTGTTGCCGAACACATCCCAGGAGAAGACGTCCGTGCCGCGCGCGCCGAGCAGCGACCACATCGCCGCTTCCATCGCACCCGTGTCCGAGCCCGGCATCAGCGCGACATGATAATCGTCCGGCAGTGCCAGCAGGGCGCGGGTACGTTCGAGCGATTCCTTGATCCGCTGGATCGCGGTGCCGGCGCGGTGGGTGCGCGAGAGCGGCGCATCGGCCAGCGCTTCCCAGCTCCAGCCCGGATATTTCTTCACCGGACCGCAGGAAAAACGCGGATCGGCGGGGCGCAGCATCGGCTTGGGATTGTCGGTGCGGGCGGGGGCGGTCAGCGTATCATCGGCCACAGGGCTCTCCTGGCAGCGGGAAACAAGGGTGTATTCGTGACGGGCTGCACGTTGACGCCCTCTTCCCGCCGGGGCAAGAGGCTAGGCCATGATCCCGTCCCAGCGTGACCTTTTCGACATCCCGCGCGACCGCGTCTATCTCAACACGGCCTATATGGGGCCGATGCCGAAAAGCGCCATCGCGGCCGGCCAGGAAAGCTATGCCGCCAAGGGTCAGCCCTGGGCCTATGACGTGCAGCAGGATTTCTTCGGCCTGCCCGAACAGCTGCGCGAGCGCGCGGCGCGTCTGTTCGGCGCGCAAGCCGCCGATATCGCGCTTGTGCCGTCGGCCTCCTATGGCCTGGCCACGGCGGCGCGAAATCTGGCGCCGCAGAGACGCTCGGAAATCCTGGTGCTGGACGGCCAGTTTCCTTCCAATGTCTATGTCTGGCAGGCGCTTGCTGCGCAGCATGGTGCGCAACTCGTCACGGTGAAACGCCAGCCCGGCCAGGGCTGGACGGAAGCCCTCATCCGCGCCATCGGCCCGGCGACGTCGATCGTCGCCTGCCCGCATGTACACTGGCTGGATGGCGGCCAGCTGGACCTCGCCCATATTTCCAACACGGCCCGCCGCCAGGGCGCCGCCCTGGTGCTGGATCTCACGCAATCGCTGGGCGCCCTGCCCTTCGACATGCCGTCGATCCAGCCCGATTTCGCCGTCGCGGCGGGCTATAAATGGCTGCTGGGGCCCTATTCCACCGGCCTGCTCTACGTTGCCCCGCATCACCACGCCGAAGGCGAACCGCTGGAGCAGAACTGGATCGCCCGCCAGGGCGCGGACAATTTCACCCGTCTGATCGACTATACCGACGCCTACGCCCCCGGCGCCCGGCGCTTCGACATGGGCGAGCGCTCGGCGATGCAGCTCGCGCCGGCAGCCCTGGCCAGTCTCGACCAGGTGCTCGACTGGGGCGTCGATGCCATCTCGCAAACGCTGGCAGAACGCACGGCCGCAATCGCCGAGGCCACAGCGCCGCTCGGCCTTGCCGACGACATGATCGAACGCGCCCCGCACTATCTCACCCTGGGCCTTCCCGCCGGTGCGCCGGACGATCTGCTGGCGCGCCTGGCCGCGCGCAATATCCACATCTCCCAGCGCGGCGACCGCCTGCGCATCACCCCGCACCTGTTCAATGACGACACCGATATCGCCGCCTTCGCTGACGGGCTGAGGGCTGTGTTGTGAGGGTGGTGCCGGGCTCAGTGCCAGCCTCCCTCTCCCGCGGGAGAGGGATCGAGGGAGAGGGGGAAGACACCGCGCCTGGCGCTTTGGGCGCCGACGCCGGGATTTTCCCCTCATCCGCCCCTTCGGGGCACCTTCTCCCCGGGGAGAAGGGGGTTTGTGCGGGAGCCGCAATGTCGCGGAGCCTCCCGTGAAGCCGGCCCATGCTCACCTGCCGGGTCTGATGGACTGGGCTGCGCTGTTATTGCTCACCGTGCTGTGGGGGTCGGCCTTTGCCTTCATCAAGCACGGGGTGGAAACCCTGCCGCCCGGCGGGCTGATCTTCGTGCGTATCGCTCTCGCGGCCATCCTGCTGGCCGGCTGGGCGCTGTTGCGCGGTCATCGCCTGCCGGCACTCAATGACAAGCGCTGGCTGTGGTTCGCGGGCCTGGGGTTTTTCGGGAACACCCTGCCCTTCTACCTTGTCAGCTGGGGCCAGCAATATATCGACAGCGCGCTCGCCGGCATTCTGGTCGCCACCATGCCGCTGGCGACCGTGGCGATGGCGCATGTCCTCGTGCCTGGCGAACACCTCACCCTGCGGCGCCTGACCGGCGTGTTCACCGGGTTTGCCGGTGTCGTACTGTTGCTGGGACCGGCCGCGCTGACCGATCTGGGCGGCGCCGATGTCTGGGCCCAGCTGGGCGTGGTCGCGGCGGCGGTCTGCTATGGCATCAATGCGATCCTGGCCAGGCTGATCCCGCCGACCCCGCCCTCGGTCTCCGGCGCCGGCATGCTGATCTGCGGTGCGCTGTTCGCCCTGCCCATAGGACTGTTCGAACTGGCGCAGGCCGGACCGGTCGCTCCCACCGCCTGGCTGGCGGTCATCTGGCTGGCCGCCGGACCGACGGCGCTGGCCTCGGTCGTGCTGATGCAGGTGGCGGGCACGGCAGGACCCAACTTCCTCGCCATCGCCAACTATCTCACCCCGATCGCCGCGATGATTACCGGCTTGCTGATCGGCGAGACCATCGGCTGGCATGCCGTGCTCGCCCTGGCGGTTATCCTGACGGGCGTGTGGCTGGCCCGGAAACGGGCGGCGGATCCCGCTCGCTAGGCCAGGCCGCTGAGTTACGGCCGCACCACCCACATATGGTCGACCGGACCGTGGCCGGCGCCGAAGCCCGGGGCGCGGCGGATGGCTTCGTGCAGATAATCCCCGGCCTTGCGCACGGCTTCCGGCAGCGGCTCGCCGCCGGCCATCCGCGCGGCAATCGCCGAGGCCAGGGTACAGCCGGTACCATGGGTATGCTTGGTGCGGATGCGCGGGCGTTCCATCAATTCCATGCCGCGGGTGGAGACGAGCACATCGGTGACGGCATCGCCGCCCAGATGCCCGCCCTTCACCAGCGCCGCCCTGGCGCCCATGCCGACCAGCGCTTCGGCCGCCGCCAGCTGGCCCTGCACATCCTCCACCGTCAGGCCGGTCAGGCGGGCCGCCTCGGCCGCATTCGGGGTGACCAGTGTGGCCAGCGGCACGAGACGCTCGCGGATCGCGGCCTCGGTACCGTCATCGACCAGACGGTCGCCGGATGTGGCGATCATCACCGGGTCGAGCACCAGCGGGATGGCCGGGTCGGCCGCCTCGAGGACAGCTGCGACGAGTTCGACAATCTCCACCGTGGCCAGCATCCCGGTCTTCACCACGTCGGCACCGATATCGTCGAGCACGGCGCGGATCTGGCCTTCGACGATGGCAAGGGGCACGGGATGGATGGCGCTGACGCCCAGCGTGTTCTGGACAGTGATCGCCGTGATTGCCGTCGCCGCATAGCCGCCCATCGCCGAGATCGCCTTGATGTCGGCCTGGATACCGGCACCGCCGCCACTGTCTGAGCCGGCGATGACGAGCACCCGGCCGGCCGGTTCGTCTGCTTGCATGATGGATGTCCTGACTGGCTGGAAGGATCAGCGCTGCTGGAGTTCGCGCAGCCGGGCCCGCGCCCGAGCGGCCTCGGCATCGGAGATGGCATAGGACGCCGCCTGCGAATAAAGCTCGCGCGCTTCAGCGGTTTCGCCCTGTTCGGCCCGCACCTCCGCCAGGGCGATCAGCGCCCTGAAATCGTCCGGGGCGAAGGCGAGCATCTGTTCATAGATGACGGCCGCCGGCTGCAGCTCGCCGGTCTGCGTCAGGCAGGCTGCGTGGCGGTGCAGGCTTTCATCATCCCACGGGTTCTCGGCAACGGCCGCGCCGGTCTCGGCACACTCGCCCGTCGCACTGGACGCAGCGGCCGCAACCGGATTGACCGGCGCCGCCGAGTTGGAAGGCGCGGACGTATGGCTTCCAGGAGCAGGACTATGCTCCGCGGCAGGCTCATGCCCGGCCTCGTCGGCCGGTGCGGGATCGGCGGGGGCATGCCCCGTCGTTCCAGCCTCGCCCGAGGCCGCCTGACCGCCGACACTAGCAGCCGGCTCGCCATGAGTGGCAGCGGCAGATGCGCTCTGACTGTCCGTTGCAGGGGCGGTCCTCGCCTCGCCCGTCGCAGACGGACCGGAAGGCGCAGGCCGGGACGTCGCGGCGACCGGTGCATCCAGACTGAAACTCACCAGAACACCGCCCTGGCGCAGTTCGGCGCGGACATCCTGCCAGCCGGCGGCCTGGCCTAGTTCCACCAGGGCACCATCGGCCACCGGGGTGATCGAGACACGGCTGACGAGGTCGGCGCGATAGGGCAACACCTCCCGGTTGCGCACTTCCACACCACCGATCATCAGACTGACACTCCCGGCCGTCCGCGACAGTTCCGCCGATCGCGGCTGTTCGTCAAAGGCGAGCCAGACCTGACCGTTCAAGCCGTCGGCGCGGGTCAGCACATCGCGCAGTTCGGCGCTTGCCGGGCCGGCGATCAGACCGGTGCAGAGCGTGGAGATCAGCAAGGCTCGGTGCATGCGTCTTGTCCTCAACCTGTCGCGCTGTCGCGATGTCGCGTGCCGCAATGCCGCGTCTGGCGGGCTAGCCCGCAGCGGCGGCCTGCGCCGTCGTTACCGGCACCGCATTGCAGGCGTCATAGCCCAGCGCCCCGATCAGCGTTCCGTCGGCTTCGCGAACCGACTCGTAGACATAACAGCCCTCGCCGAAGTCGGGAAAGACACCGCGCACGAATATCGGATCACCTTCCCCGAACAGCGCGTCCGCCGAATCGATCTGGCGAAGCGAATTGACCGCCCGGCCCTCGTCCCGCGTGGCGCATTCCCAGGTCTGCGTGCCGGCATCGACGATCCGCACCCCCGTCGCACCGCCGCTCATCGTATAGGCCAGCGAGACATGGGCCGGCCGGTCGCCGAACTCGGCCAGGCAGGCATCGATGGCCGGCAGATAGCTCATGATATAGTTCGACCAGCGATCGTCCTGCGCCTGTTCCCGGGCGCAGCCGGCCTGGACCGTCTCGCCGATCCGCAGCGCCGCGAAATGCGTGAAGCCGGTCTCGCCCGCCGCCTCGCAGGGGCCGGCCTGCAGCTGCAGCTCCGCCGGCTCGCCCGAAGCCGCTGTGCCGTGGAAACGCCGGACGCCGCCTTCCAGATAGGGCATGGCGATCTGCAGATCCGCAGCCTGTTCCGCACCATCGGCATCGGCGAGAAGCAATGCGACCCGGATGGCACCGCCGCTATCGTCCTCATAAACCAGATCGCCCGACCAGCCCGACTGTCCGGTAAGTTGATAGCCAAAGCCGCGCGGTGCACCGCGCCGGTCGGCCCGCGGATGGTCGAAGACGGAACCGGCAACATCGTCCGGTCCGCCGCCCACGCCCATCATGTCGCTGCCGGTCGTCGCGCAGCCTGCCAGCAGCACCAGCGCTGCCATCGCCAGAAGTCCCGTGACCTGCCTTCTCATGCCGTAACCCCTGCCTGGTCCACACGCATCCTTATAGCGCCTGTGCGGTTAGACGACACCGTCAAACCGCCCGGCCAGATAGTCGACGAAGGCGCGCACCCGGTGCGTCATGTAGCGGTTTGACGGGAAGACCGCCCAGAGGAAGCGGTGTTCTGGCGACCAGTCCGCCAGCACATCGAGCACCTCGCCGCGCTCCAGTGCATCGACCGCCGCCCAGCGCGGCGAACAGGCCACGCCCAGACCGGCCTTGGCCGCTGACACGGCCGCCACGGCACCGTTAAGGGAGAGGCGGCCATTGACGCGGACCTCGACCTCCTCGCCCTCGCGCTCGAATTTCAGCAATTGCGGGCTGGGTTTGTTGCGGTCGATGATCATGTCGTGGCGGGCGAGATCGTCCGGATGGTGCGGCATGCCGTGGCGCTCGACATAGGCCGGCGATGCCAGGCAGGACATGCAGGCCGGCGCGAGGCGGCGGGCGATCAGGGCACTGTCCGGCAGATTGCCGATCCGCACGCCGACATCGAAGCCCTCATTGACCAGATCGACCATCCGATCGGCCATCGACAGGCGCACATCGACCTTTGGCCATTCGGTCATGAAGTCGGCAATGATCGGGATCAGGCGGCGGGCGCCGAAGTCGACCGGCGCCGTCACGCGCAGCACGCCGGCCGGTGCCAGCCGCGCGCTCGCCACGCCCTCTTCCATCGCGTCATACTCATCAAGCCAGGGCTGGACACGGTCGAGCAGGGCCGCGCCGGCATCGGTCAGGCGGACAGAGCGTGTCGTGCGCTCGAACAGGCGGGCCTGCAGACGCTGTTCCAGGGCCGTGATCTGCTTGGACGCGGCGCCGGGCGTCATCGCCTCACGGTCGGCCGCCTTGGTGAAACTGCCCAGCTCGGCCACCGAGCAGAACAGGCGCAGGGCATCGATGCGGTCCATTTATTCCCCACAAGAAAGAGAAAGCTTCGATCCGGCATACTTATCCCTTGCCGGCGAAAATACCAGATTGCGGGCTCGACTTTCCGGAGTACCCCTCATGCCCCTCGGCCCGCTCTTCATCTCGCACGGCGCCCCCGACGTGCTGACCGTGCCCTCGCCCGCCCACGACGCCCTGAAAGCGCTCGGCCTGGCGCCGCGGACGCGCGCGGTCGCGGTGGTCTCGGCGCACTGGGAAGCGGACGCGCCCGTGCGGGTCCAGTCGGCCGCGACACCGGACACGATCCATGACTTCCGCGGCTTCGGCCCGGTGCTGGAGCGCGCGGTCTATGCCGCCCCCGGATCGCCCAGCCTCGCCGCGATCACGCTGGATCTTCTGCGCGAGGCCGGTATCGAAGCGGAAGCCGACCGGCAGCGCGGGCGCGATCACGGCGCCTGGATACCCCTCGCCCTGATGCGGCCGGAAGCCGATATCCCGGTCTTCCAGATCAGCCTGCCCGGCAGCGACACAGCTGCCGTCGCGCTGGGCCGGGCGCTGGCGCCCCTCGCGGACCGCGGCGTCCAGATCATCGGCTCGGGCTCGCTGACGCATTCACTGCGCGCATCGCTCGCCGCGGCCGAGGCGGCAGCGCCCCATCCCGGTGCCCAGGCCTTCCGCGACTGGGTTGTGCCCAAGATCGAGAGCGGCGAGGTGGAGGCGCTGGCCGGCTGGCAGGACGCACCGCTGGCCGGCTTCAACCATCCCACACCGGAACACTTCCGCCCGCTGCTCGTGGCGATGGCTGCCGCGGGATCAACCGCCGCAGAACTGATCCACACCTCCTGGAGCCGCAGCGCCCTGGCGATGGATATCTGGCGGTTCGGCGGCTAAGGCATTTTCAGCAATTAACGCCCCTGGACGCAGACGCGGAAATGCCGGCGCTCGAGCCGCACGGGCATGTCGAAATCGAGCAATTGCTGCGCGCCGATGCTGCGCAGCAATTCTTCCGCTTGCGCACGCGCTTTGCCGTCAAGCGAGGCCAGGAAATCGGTCACGCGCTGCAGCATCCACAGCGGATAGGGAATGACCGCCCGGTCGGTCTCCACGACCGTTTCGCCATGGCCGATCCGGGCCTTGTGGAAGCCTAGCACACGCGGTACTTCCGCCATATCCGGGTTCTCGTCAGCCCACACCGCGAGGCGGTCCGCCGTGTCGACGAGAACGGGCAATTGCTGCGCAGCAAACATGCGCAGCATGGGCAGCAGGGTTGCAGGCAGATCATCGTCCGGCAGGAAGTCGCCGGTCAGCGCATGCTGGGGCGCGTGACAGCGCTGCGCCCAGTCGGCAACGCGCGGCGCCAGGCGGCGCATGATCTCGCCGGACGCCGGGTCGCGCAGCAAATGTGCATAGAGCGGCCCGAGGAAGCCGTAATCGGCAATCGAGGGCCGCGAACCGAACAGGAAGCCGTGCCGGGCCAGGTGTGCCTCGAACGCAGCCAGGAAAGCCTCATAGGCGGTCTCGACCGCCGGCACGCTGTCCGGATTGATGCCCAGCCCGGGCAGGGCGCCGGAGAAATACGCCACCGGCTTTGCAACCCGCTCCCGCTGCTCCTCCGGTGACAGATCCGGGAAGGAGAAAGCGCCGAACTCGCCATGGGCAAAGTCGCGATTATAGGCCCAGCGATAGTGCATGGCGGGGATCACCAGCCATTCGTCGCCGAACAGTTCCAGGATCAGGGCGGCCAGGCGCTGGCGCACACCGTCCGGATAGACCGACGGTCCCGGCTCGTGCTGCTCGACATAATCGATGATGTCGGTCGTGTCCTGCAGGGTGACGCCCGTGTCCGAGCCGTCATGGTGCACGACCACGGGAATAACCGACCAGCCGACCCGCGGCAGGATCTCGCTCTTGTAAACCTCGCGCGTCGACATCTCTTCGCGAAACGGCACATTCTTCCAGCGCAGATAGCCGCGCGCCTTGCCGGTATAAAGCGATACGGCCGCGCCGATGAGCGTATAGGTCATGCTGTCTCCCCGTATGAGTATGGCGAGAATAGCCTTGTTGGCGTCAGATTGAACCGCGATTTCAGTGATGCGGTACCGTCAGGCCGGCTTGTGTGCGATCACTTCAAGCACCATCGGCGTCGTCATCAGGGAGACCGGGTCCTGCTGGCGGGCGTGCAGGAAGAGGCGGAAAGCCTCGGCATCGTCCGGCGCGAGAAAGCCGAGTTCGACGAGGCGGTCGGGTGCCTGTTCGAGCCAGGCGATAGGCCAGCTCCAGATCCAGTCGCCGGGGCGCGCAGCGTGGATGACCGGCGTCATCGGCCCGAGCTCCCAGCCCTGGTTGGACAGGATGGCCGGCAGGCGGCGCGCGATCTCGGGATCGCCGCCGAAATGCAGCCAGCTCTGGCGCACCGCCTCGATGAAACGCTCGAAGACCGGTTCGCACGGCTCAATGCGGAAACTGCGATAGTCGACATATTCCTGGGCAACGAAGATACCGCCGGGTTTCAGTGCCCGGTCGATGCCGGCGATCACGCCGGGCACGTTGGGCACGAAGGACAGGCACCAGCGCGACCAGACCGCGTCGCAGACCGCCTCCGGCCAGTCGACATCGGCCAGATCGCTCTCGATGGTCTCGATATTGGAAAGGCCGCGCTGACGGGCACCGTCACGCAGTGCGGCGAGAAAGGCCGGCGCCTGATCGACCGCGATGACGCGGCCCTGGGGTCCGACCAGCCGGGCCAGATCGAAAGCGGCGTAGCCGGGGCCGGCCCCGACATCCATCACCGTCATGCCCGGCCGCAAACCCGCGCGGCGCCAGCCGGCAAGGGCCGTTTCGCGCCAGATCGCATGCTGCTGACCCAGCCGGGCAATTTCCACGGCATCGGTCCCGATGATGTAGTCATCGTCTTCCAGGCGGGCGTCGGACATCTCGGTCTCCTGCGTCGAGCGCAAGAAGACTAGAGTATTTTCAGCAGAAGTGGGGACCGGTTTTGCGGTCCGAAAACGCGACCGCTCAAAAGACCGGAGCCATTTCATCGTGATCGATCGCGATGAAATGGCTCTGGGACCGATGCGGCCTCTGCGGCCACCCGGAAACTGCGCCCCCCGCGCCCCTGGTTCAGCGAACTGTTTCGCTGTCCTTGATGATCGTCTTGAGCACCGGAACCGCCAGCCCGGCCTCCTGGCGCCACGCGACATAGTCCGCGGTCTCGGACGCGGTCTGGTAGCTGTTCCACGCCGCCCACCCGAGTGCGCCGGTCAATGCGAAAGCAACAGCCCAGATCGCGAATGCGACAGAGCGCATCCGTGACGGCCAGTGATATTCGGTTCTCTGCAACATCGGGTGTAGTCCTGCCCCGCAACGCCCCAAGCGCCTGTTGGGGCGCATAGTGACGCCCCGCATGGTTAACGCACCGAATATTGTATTAACCCTGTTTTTACGCCTCTTAACGGCCGGGATTCTTGCACTAATTCAGCGCGTTGAGCGCGATTTATAGATTATGCAAGCGACAACCGGATTTCCCTCGCAGGGGGAATTCGGCGAAAAAAGCTTTATACAGGGATCTTGACCGGCCAATCGGGACTGCAGGGACAAGAACGCATCCCCCAAAAACACCAACCGCCCGTCCCCGGCTCGCAAGGAGCAGGGAGGCGGGCGGCCGTGTTGCTTCCGGTTCGGGTTTTGACACCCTGTCCTTCGGCACACCCCGATCGGCGGACCGGGGCCAGCGAACCCCCGAAAGGGTCTGCTGTAATCGCGGCTTCCTGGTCACCGCCCTTGCAGGCAGATCAGTCTCTCCGGAGAGGAAGGGCGTCGAGCCGGGTGTCCTTGCGGATCCTTGCTGTCGTCCTGGCCTGGGGGAACCCGCCCTTTCGGGCCTGTTCCGGGGCCGCTCGTCCGGTCGCCGGTCCTTGCGGACCGTCTCCCCTGGAGCCTTCTTTTCCGGCGATCCCCGGGCCCGGAGGCCCGCTTCGGTCGCTGTCGATGGATTGAGTAGACCACCACACCGCGGGTCCGGCAACGCACGAAACGCCCCGTTTCGTGGACAAGTTCGCGCGCTTGGTGGAAAAGTTTCGGCTTTCTGTGGAAATCCTGGTGAAAACTTCCAACACCCCGAAAACACGCCCCGAATAGCGGCAAAGAAAAGCCGGCGCAACTCGCATTGCACCGGCTTCTACAGTCTTTATGCAGTCGCGCCCTAGGCGGCTGCGGCTTCCTTTGTGCCGAAGCGGCCGTAGAAGGTCTCGCCCTTCTCAGCCATCTCCTTGAGGAGAGCCGGCACCTTGAACTGGTCGCCATACTTGGCTTCGAGTTCTTCGGCGCGTTTCACGAAGGCCTTGGCGCCCACCGTGTCGATGAAGGACAGCGTGCCGCCGGTATAGGGCGCAAAGCCCCAGCCGAGGATCGAGCCGACATCGGCCTCACGCGGATCGGCAACGATTTCCTCTTCCATGCAGCGCGCCGCTTCCAGCGCCTGGGTGTAGAGGATGCGGTCCTTGACCTCGTCGGCCGTCGGCTGTTCGGCGGCGTACTGGCCGCCCGGCGCGAACTGCTCCAGCTCCGGCCAGAGGCGTTTCGGCTGGCCCTTCTCGGACGGGTAGTCGTAGAAGCCCTTGCCGTTCTTGCGGCCCAGACGGTCATAGTCCTCGACCATCTTGAACAGGATCGGCTCGGTGCCGCTGGGCTGGTACTTGTCGCCCAGATCGGCCTGGGTCTGCTTGATCAGCTTCACGCCGAGATCCAGCGCAACCTCGTCCTGCAGGGAGAGCGGGCCGACCGGCATGCCGGCCATCTTGGCGGCATTCTCGATCAGCGCCGGCTTGACGCCCTCTCCCAGCATTTTCAGGCCTTCGCCGACATAGCGCATGACGCAGCGATTGGCGTAGAAGCCGCGCGTGTCGGCCACCACGATCGGGGTCTTCTTGATCTTGGTGACGAAGTCGATCGCACGCGAGAGGGCATAATCGCCGGTTTCGCCGCCCATGATGATCTCGACCAGGTTCATCTTCTCGACCGGCGAGAAGAAGTGGATGCCGATGAAATTGGCCGGACGGGCCGACGCCTTGGCCAGATCGGTGATCGGAATGGAGGAGGTGTTCGAGCCGAACACGGCCGTCTCACCGATCTGTTCCTCGGCCATCTTGGTGATCTTGGCCTTGAGTTCGGAGTTCTCGAACACGGCCTCGACGACCAGATCGACATCCTTGATCAGGGTGTAGTCGGTGGTCGGCGTGATCAGGGCCGCCATGGCGTCGGCTTTGTCCTGGGTCAGCTTGCCGCGCGCGACACCTTTCTCGAAATGATCGGTGCAGTGCTTCTTGCCCTTTTCGGCGCCTTCCTGGGTGGCGTCGATCAGCACGATCTCGATACCCGCCTGGGCCGAGACCGTGGCGATGCCCGCACCCATGAAGCCGGCGCCGATGATGGCGATCTTCTTGATATCCGCCTTGGACTGGCTGGCCGGACGGCGGCCGCCCTTGTCCAGGTCCTGCTTGGACAGGAAGATGGAGCGGATCATGTTGCGGCTTTCCGGGCGCAGCAAAAGCTTGGTGAAATACCGGCTCTCGATGCGGATCGCCTGGTCCATGGAGACCTGGGACCCCTCATAGACGCAGGACAGGATATAGCGCTGGGCCGGGTAGTTGCCGTAGGTGTTCTTGCGCAGCATCGGCGAAGCGGCACCGAAGACCTGGGCGCCGGCGGGATGGTAGGGACCGCCGCCGGGGAATTTGAACTTGTCGCCATCCCAGGGCTGCTTCGCGCCCTTGGGGTCTTCCTTGACGATTTCCTTGGCCTTCGCGACCAGCTCGGCCAGCGGCACCACGGCGTCGGCAATGCCGAGGCCCTGGGCTTTGGCAGCATCGAGCTGCTGACCCTGCAGCAGGACCGGCGCGGCATTCATCACGCCGACCAGACGAGGCAGGCGCTGGGTGCCGCCGCCGCCCGGCAGCACGCCGACCATGGCTTCCGGCAGGCCCAGCTTGGCCTTGGGATTGTCGGACGGCATGACCCGGTAATGGCAGGCCAGCGCGATCTCGAATCCGCCGCCCAGGGCGAGGCCGTTGATCGCCGCGGCAATCGGTTTGCCGCAGGTTTCCAGGGCGCGGAAAGTCTTGTTGAGACGGAAGCACTGCTCGAACAGTTTCTGCTTCATCTCCTCTTCCGGCAGCTTGGCCAGCGCGTCATTCGCCCCGCCCAGCTCGGACAGGTCGGCGCCGGCGCAGAAGGCGTCCTTGCCGGAGGTGATGACGACACCCTTGATGCTGTCGTCCTCGATGATGGTCTTCGTCAGCGCGTCGAAGTCGTCCATGACATCGGCGGAGATGACATTCATCGACTTGCCCGGGCTGTCGAACGTGATCAGGGCAATGCCGTCTTTATCGGTTTCCAGTGTGAAGTTTTTCAGGGTCATTTCATGTCTCCCATTCGCAGCCGGATTTTCCCGGCGCGACGAGTTGTGACGTCATCCTTCCCCTTGATGGGGAAGGTGGGCCGCGGCGAAGCCGCGGGTCGGAAGGGGTGAATCCCGGTGCTGGTCATGCGGGCACCTTGCCCCCACCCCCTCCGTCTCGCCGCTGCCGCGACGAGCCACCTCCCCCATCAAGGGGGAGGACGGGAGGTTGGCAGAAGCGGCGGTGCTCACCGGCCTACACCCGCTCGATGATCGTCGCGGTGCCCATGCCGCCGCCGACGCAGAGCGTGGTCAGCGCGGTGGACTTGCCGGAGCGCTCCAGCTCGTCGAGCACGGTGCCCAGGATCATCGCGCCGGTGGCGCCCAGCGGGTGACCCATGGCGATGGCGCCGCCATTGACGTTCATGATGTCGTGGTCGATCTCGTAGGCCTGCATCAGACGCAGAACGACGGCGGCAAACGCCTCGTTCAGCTCCCACAGGTCGATGTCCGACGCGTTCATGCCGGCCTTCCTGAGCACTTTCTCGGTCACCGGGACCGGGCCGGTCAGCATGATGGTCGGTTCCGAACCGATCGACGCCATGGCGCGGATGCGGGCGCGCGGCTTGAGGCCCGCCTTCTCGCCGGCTTCCTTCGAGCCGACCAGCACCATGCCGGAGCCGTCGACGATGCCGGAGGAATTGCCGCCCGTGTGGACCCAGTTGAGGTATTCCACTTCCGGATAGCGCTGGGTGGCGACGGCCTCGAAGCCGACGAAATCGGAGAGATCCTTGAAGGCCGACTTCAGCGAACCCAGGCCCTGCATGTCGGTGTCCGGACGCATATGCTCGTCATGGTCGAGAATGGTGACACCAAGCTGGTCCTTCACCGGCACGACCGATCTGGCAAACCGCTTCTCGGCCCAGGCCCGCGCGGCGCGCTTCTGGCTTTCCACGGCATAGGCATCGACATCGTCGCGCGAGAAGCCGTACTTGGTGGCGATCAGGTCGGCCGAAACGCCCTGCGGCACGATATAATGGTCGAAGGAGATTTCAGGATCGGCGCCCATCGCACCGCCATCCGAACCCATCGGCACGCGCGACATGGCTTCCACACCGCCGCCGATGGCGAAATCGGCCTCGCCGGACATCACCTTGGCCGCCGCCACATTCACCGCTTCCAGGCCCGAGGCGCAGAACCGGTTGATCTGGTAGCCGGCGGTCGTTTCGGCGTAGTTGGCGTTGATCACGGCCGAGCGCGAGATGTTCGCACCCTGCTCACCGACCGGCGAGACAACGCCCATGATCACATCGTCGACCAGGGAGGTGTCGAGATTGTTGCGGTCACGGATCGCCTCGAGCTGCTGGGTGGCCAGCTGCAGCGCGGTGATCTCGTTGAGCGCTCCGTTTTTCTTCTTGCCCCGCGGAGTTCGCGTGGCGTCGTAGATATAGGCTTCGGTCATCTTGGCTTCCTTTCCCTTTGCGGGCTGGTTTCCTTTATCGACTTCTACTTTTTCTGCCCCCGCGGAGCGGGGGTGTGGCGCGAGCATTCAGTGCCTCTGCGATCTGGATCAGGACACCGTCGAGATTGCGATAGACCTCGACATTGTAGCAGCGGATCACTTGCCAGCCCCGCGCCTCCATGAAGCGGGTTCTCCTGAGATCGCGGACCAGCTCCTCGGGGCTGCCATGGGTTTCGCCGTCCACTTCGATCACCAGTTTCGCCTCAGGGCAGGCAAAATCGGCAATGTAGCAACCGATAGGGTGCTGGCGCCGGATCCTGAACCCTTCAACCTGACAACGGCGAATGCGTGACCAGAGGATCATTTCCGCATCGGTCATCAACCTCCGCAGACGCCGTGCCCGCGTCATCGTCCGGTACTTGTCCTGCCCGGGTTCGCCCACGCTCGGACTTTCTTCCCCACGAGAGTGGGGAAGTGGGCCGATGCGCAGCATCGGGTCGAAGGGGCGGCGCGAAGCGCCGGGAACCGGCACCGTCTGACACCGCCATTCCGCCGCGTACCGCGGCGGCCCCTCCCCCGCTTCGCGGGTCCCCCTCCCCATGAAATGGGGAGGAAAAAACACCTGCTGCTCACTCATCCTCATCGTCCTCCTGGTCTTCGACCATGTGGAAGGCGACGGCGTGTTCGCCGCGTTCGTTGAGGGCGTGCGCCAGGCGCAGGCGTTCCTCGACGGGCTTGTTCTGGGAGAGCTTGGCCTTGCCCTCCAGACGGTGGATCTCGAATTCGAAGACCTGGATGGCGGCCTCCAGCCGGGCCCGGCGCTTGGGATCGATATGGGTGATGCGCCACTCGGCCTCAAAGTCGGCGACCTGCGACGAAAGCGCCCGCTCGGCCTCCTCGCCCTCCAGCGGCACCAGCGTGCCGAAGGCGTGGACGGCGACGTAATTCCAGGTCGGCACATTGACCGACGGATTGGCGTACCAGGTCGGCGAGACATAGGCGTGCGGGCCGGAGAAGACGGCGATCGCCTCCTTGCCCTGGCGGATGGCGTCGGCCATCGGATTGGCCGCCGCGACATGCCCGATCAGCACCTGGCGCTCATCGGCCAGCTTCAGCGGCATGTGCGTCGCCGCCAGGTCCGGCATACCCGGCACCAAAACCAGCGCAAAGTCATAGGTGCGCATCACCGAGCGCATCTCGGACTCATCGGTCATGCGGAAGGCGGGCGGGGTGTACATCAGGCGGACTCCGGCGCCATCCTTCTTCCCCACGGAAGTGGGGAAGTGGGCCGATGCGCAGCATCGGGTCGAAGGGGCGGCGCAAAGCGCCGGAGGACAGCGGAACCTCGCTCCGCCATTCCGCCGCGTGCCGCGGCGGCCCCTCCCCCGCTTCGCGGGTCCCCCTCCCCATGAAATGGGGAGGAAAAGGCGACTGCGCTTTTCATCCCTACAGCGTCCTCGCGATGAGCAGTTTCATGATCTCGTTGGTGCCGCCATAGATGCGCTGGACGCGGCTGTCGCGCCACATGCGGGCGATGGGGTATTCATTCATGTAGCCATAGCCGCCGTGCAGCTGCACGCATTCGTCGATCACCTCGTTCTGGGCGTCGGAAACCCAGTATTTGGCCATCGAGGCGGTGGCAGCATCCAGCTCGCCCTTCATCAGGCGTTCCGAGCAGTGATGGACGAAGACCTCGGCGAGGGTCGCCTTGGTCTTGCATTCGGCGAGCTTGAACTGGGTGTTCTGGAATTTCAGCACCGGCCGGCCGAAAGCCTCGCGTTCCTTGACGTAATTGATCGTCTCATGGAGCGCGCGCTTCATGGCGCCGACGCCCTGCACCGCGATCTGCAGGCGTTCCTGCGGCAATTGCTGCATCAGCTGGATGAAGCCCTGGCCTTCTTCCGGACCCAGCAGGGCGTCCGCCGGCACCCACATGTCCTCGAAGAAGAGCTCGGCCGTGTCCTGGGCCTTCATGCCGACCTTGTCCAGGAGGCGGCCGCGCTTGAAGCCCTCCACCTTGTCGGTCTCGACCAGGAAGAGCGAGACGCCGTCGAACCCCTTGGCCGGGTCGGTCTTGGCGACGACGATCACGAAATTCGCCGAGCCGCCATTGGTGATGAAGGTCTTGGAGCCGTTGATACGGTAGCCATTGCCGTCCTTGACGGCCGTCGTCTTGACGTTCTGCAGGTCCGAGCCGGTGCCCGGCTCGCTCATCGCGATCGCACCGATCAGCTCGCCGGAGACCATGCGCGGCAGGATGGATGCCTTCTGCTCGTGCGAGCCGTAATGGATGACGTAGGGCGCAATGATGGAATTGTGCAGGCCGACGCCCCAGCCGGACGCGCCCACTTCGGCTCCGGCAGTGTGGAAGACGTATTCATGGCCCCAGTCGCCGCCGGCCCCGCCATATTCCTCGGGCACGGACGGGCACAGGATCCCGGCCTCGCCGGCCTTGGTCCAGATCTCACGATCGACCATGCCGGCCTTTTCCCAGGCCTCGGCATTGGGCACGCATTCGCGCGCCATGAAGCCGCGCACGGCGTCCTCGAAGATGCGCACATCCTCGCGTTCGAGAAAATCCGGCCGCGGTACGTTGAGCGGGTCCTGAAACATCAACCATCCTCCCTAGGGGTCGTTCTTGTCATTGTTGTATGCCGGCGCCGTACATCGGCGGTGCGGCAGGCGGGCCGTTTCTTCACGAACGGTCCCGCCCGGTCAGGCAGTTTGCCTAGAAGGCCTCTTCTTCCAGCGCCATCATCGAGTCGGCGCCGGCTTCGACCTTGGCCAGGTGCATCGCCGCTTCCGGAACCCAGCGGTCCAGGAAATACCGGCCGGTCTTCAGCTTGGCGGCATAGATCGGATCGGTGTCACCCGCCGCGATCTTCGCCGAAGCCGTCTTGGCCATGCGGGCCCACATATAGGCCAGGCAGGTCAGGCCGAAGAGGTTGAGATAATCGTGGCTGCCTGCGCCGGCATGGTCGAAATTGTTCAGCGCATTGTTCATCAGCCAGTCTGTGGCCTGCTTCAGCTTGCCTTTGCAGCCGGCAACGGCATCGACAAAGGCCTGCGTCTCGTCATTGCCGCCTTCGGCGACAAAGGCGTCGATCTCGGCGAAGAAGGAGGTGATCGGGCGCATGCCGTTCATCGCCAGCTTGCGGCCCACAAGATCGAGCGCCTGGATACCGTTGGTGCCTTCATAGATCATGGTGATGCGGGCATCGCGCAGAAGCTGGGACGCGCGCCACTCCTCGGTGAAGCCGGAGCCGCCATGCACCTGCAGGCCGTTGGAGACCATGTCATAGCCCTTGCCGGTGAGGTAGGACTTCACGATCGGGGTGAGCAGCGCCATGTAGTCGCCGGCCTTCTCACGCACGGCCGGATCGTCGGACTTCTCTTCCAGATCGCCCTGCAGCGCAGTCCAAAGCGCAAAGCAGCGCGCACCTTCCACAAAGCACTTCTGATCCATCAGCATGCGGCGCACGTCCGGGTGCACAATGATCGGATCGGCCGGACCGTCCTGGTTTTTCGGACCGGTGAGCGAGCGGCCCTGCAGACGGTCCTTCGCGAAGGCGAGGGATTGCTGATAGGCGGCCTCGGCAATGGCATAGCCTTGCAGGCCGACGCCGAGCCGGGCCTCGTTCATCATGATAAACATGACTTTGAGGCCCTTGTTTTCCTCGCCCACGAGCCAGCCCGTCGCCTCGTCATAGTCCATGACGCAGGTGGCATTGCCGTGGATGCCCATCTTCTCTTCCAGGCCGCCGCACTTCAGCGTGTTTCGCTCGCCGGGATCGCCGTTCTCGTCGGGAATGAATTTCGGCACCACGAAGAGCGAGATGCCCTTCACGCCGTCCGGCGCGCCCTCGATACGGGCCAGAACGAGGTGGACGATATTCTCGGCCATGTCGTGCTCGCCGGAGGAGATCCAGATCTTCTGGCCTGTGATCTTGTAGGAACCGTCGGCCTGCGGCACGGCCTTGGTGCGCAGGAGACCCAGATCGGTACCGCAATGCGGCTCGGTCAGGTTCATCGTCCCGCCCCACTGGCAGGAGATCATCTTGGGCAAATAGAGCTGCTTCTGCTCGTCCGTGCCGGCAGCCGCCAGCGCGGCCGCGGCGCCCAGGGTGAGGCCCGGATACATGCCGAACGCCATATTGGCCGACGACACCATCTCGTTGACCGCCAGGTTCAGCACGTGCGGCAGGCCCTGCCCGCCATACTCCGGATCGGACGACAGGGCCGTCCAGCCGCTTTCGGCCATCTGCTTGAACGCGTCCTTGAAGCCGGTCGGCGTTTTCACATTGCCGTCTGCATCGCGCGTGCAGCCTTCCACATCGCCGACCTTGTTCAGCGGCGCAAGCACACCCTCGGTGAACTTGGCACCCTCCTCGAGGATGGCGTCGACCGTGTCGGCGTCGGCATCGGCGAAGCCGGGCAGGCTGGAATACTGGGCGATATCGAGCACGTCGTGCAGGACGAAACGCTGGTCACGGACCGGGGCGCGGTAGGAGGCAGTCATGGATCAAGGTCTCCGAAGGGGCGTTGTGTGGTTCTCGGAACGGGTTGTTGTTCGGGTCAGCCGGCGCTCACCCCCGACCAGGGGTCGAGGCGCGCCTGGGCCAGCGCCTCGAAAGCACGGGCGCGGCGGCGGACATCGTCCGGCGGCGTACGGTCTTCCAGGCGCTCGCGCATCCAGTCGAGGCCGGCCTGAAGCTCGGCAATGGCGCGCTCGACATCCTCGCGCTGGCACTTGAGCACCTCGATGCGGCCGACAAAACGGTCGATCGCCGGCTCGAGGCGCTCGCGGCCGCCGCGGTCGATCGCCTCGAGATCGAGGATTTCCTTGATCTCGTCGAGGGCGAAGCCGACGCGCTTGCCGCGCAGTATGAGTTCGACCCGGGCCCGGTCGGCAGCGGAATAGATCCGCGCCGCGCCGCGACGGTCCGGATTGATCATCCCCTTCTGTTCGTAAAAGCGCAGGGTCCGCGGGGTCACGCCGAACTCGTGAGCGAGCTCGCGGATGGTGAATTCGGAATCGGGAGCGACCGGTTTGACCATGGAGTGAATGGTGTTCACAAACTTACGCGAACGTCAACGTCAAATCTGTGACATCGGGCAATTCTGTGGCAGACCCGCCTTTGCCCTTCCATCGCGGCGCCACTCGCGGCAAAGTCGCGCCATGCCGATCCTTGACCGCTCTTTCGTGTATGCCCTCGGGGCCCTGTCCACCCTGCTTGCCGCCGCCCCGTCCGGGCTGGCGCAACAGACCGACGATCCCCGGCCTGACCCTGGCTTTTCCATTCTCGATCCCGATGCGGAACAGGAAGAGGCAACGTCTACCGCCACGGACGATGCCCCGGCAGCCATGCAGGCCGCCATCGCGGGCCCATGGCTGGATCGCGAACAGTATCTCCAGGCACGCGGCAATCGCAGCGACGCCGTGATCCGCACACGCTGGCGGGTCGAGACCGTCTCGGTCGAGGGCGAACGGATCGGTACCGAACAGCGCGAGATCGTTATCGGCGACGGCTACGCCACGGAGCCGGGATCGAGCGAGGACCGCACGATCCAGGACTTCGCGACCGGACGCACGCTCACCCGGATCCAGTCGCTGGACGGTCCGGTCATGCGCAATACGCCGATCGTCGCTCACGTCCATCGCCAGATGAATACATTCGCCTTCTACACCCAGGGCGGCGAGCTCAACGAGGTGACCGGCCCGGGCGGCATCCAGTTCGAACGCTTCTGGATCGAGGCCGCCATGGGGGTGCGCCTGTCCAGCGTCGACCTGCTCGTCGATATCGATGACGAGGGCCATACCGGCGTGCGGCGCTCGGCACTGGGCAGCGAGATTTTCGGCTTCGACACCGACAATACCGGCACGCGCGAACAGGCCGAACTGTTCCGCGCCTGGATGCGCCACGCCCTGGCGATCCATCCCGACGCCCTTGCCGAACTCGACCCGGAATTCGGCATCCCGGAGCGTTTCAGCTTTGTCGTGTTCAGCCCGTCCAGCCCGGCGGGCCGGCGCGAGACCTGGACCCGGCTCAATGCCAGCTCGGGCGAAGCCGCCTTCCCCTGGCCCGAGAATGTCCCGCCGGCCCCGGCGGAGGGATATGAGGTCACCAACCCCGCGACAACGCGCCTGCTGGCGGCGGGGCTTGAAGCCATGCGCGCGCCGGCTGCAGCCCGGCCGACCGATTCCACCTTCATCGCCGCGTCCCAGGCCGCCCAGCGGCGCGCCGACATGGCCGGCGCCTATCTCGCGCTCTATCAGTCCGGCCACCATTCCGGCCCCTGCCAACCCCGCTCCACCCGGCCGCTGTGCAACCGTTTCAGCCAGATCACGGCCGCCGGCATCGGCAATGCCGAGTTCGAGACCCTGTCCTCGGCAATGGCGGATATGAGCGAGAACCCGGCCGCCGCGCTGGAGACCTTCCGCACCCATCTGCATCGCGATGCCTTTGCCGGTGCGGCTGCCCATGCGCTCGCCGCCCAGACCGTGGCCGCCCTGCGCACGACGGATGGTGAAGCCGCATCCGAACTCGATCCGCTCGCCCTGTTTGCCGACAGCGCAGAGGACGACCCCCACGCCCCGCTGACCTACTGGCATGCCGGCCGGTATGCCGCCGGCTCCGGCGATGTCGAGTCGGCCTGGCTCCTGTTCGACCTCGCCCGCGCCCTGCCCGCCGACGGCCCGCTTCCCATCACCCGGGAAGCCACGGCAATGCAGGAACAATTGCGGACACTTGCGCCCGGTTTCTTCGGTCCCGCCGCTCAGCGTTAATACGGTAATCCACACATTTTACGGCGCGTTAACCGAGTCAGAGCCTTGTGTTGACTCAGGAAATTGGCTTGTGGGTCAACGCCTGCGATTCGGTGTGGAAACACTACATCTTGGGTCCCGGGCTTCGGTTTACACAATATTAACCGCAGAATAGCGTGGAGCGGTTAGGTTTGAGCGAGCGATTCGGAATGTCGTCCAGTGGTCCTTGGAGCGTGAAAGGGATCGATCCCCGCGCCCGGGCGCGCGCCAAAACCGCGGCGCGTCGCGAGGGACTGACGCTGGGCGAATGGATCAACCGTGTCATCCTCGACGGTTCCGACCCGTCCAACCCGCAATGGGACGATGCGCTGGAAGCCTATCCGGGCTTCGGCGGCGGCTCGGCCCTGAGCGAGGAGGACGACCGTCTTCTGCGCGCCATGGTGAACCGTCTCACCGAGCGCGTGGAATCCTCCGAAAAGCTCTCCGCCCGCACCCTGTCCGGCATCGACAAGGCAATCACCCAGCTGGCGGACAAGATCAGCAAGAATGGCGAGCGCTACAGCGCCGAACTGGCCGCGGCCCAGGAAAGCCTCGAACGCGTCCGCAAGGGCCAGGACGAGCTGGGCGATCGCGTCCGCTCGCTGGAAAGCACACCGCCGGGCTCCGGTTCCACCGAGGACGTGCGCGCGGTCGAGACCACGATCATGAAGCTGGCGCGCCGGCTTTATGAACACGAGAACGACACCGCCGCGCGGCTGCACGCCGTCGACGAGGACACCCGCTCCGTCTCCGAAACGCTGGAAGCGCGTCTTGCCCGACTGGAAGCCCGCGCCGAGGACACGGTCGACCGCAATCGCAAGCGCGACGACGAAACCGCCCGCACGATCAACGGCCTGCGCACCGTCACCGAGACCCTGAAGGCCCGCGTCGAAGGCGCCGAACGCATCACCAATGACGCCGCGCGTGCGCTGGAAAGCTCGGTCGCGCGTCTCGACGATCGCATGCGGAATCTGGAGACCCGCAATTCCGGCGACACGGTTGAACTGGAACGCCGTTTCGAACGCCTGTCCGACGATGTCGCGCGGATCATTGCCGAAACCCGCAGCCAGGTGGCCCAGGCCGTCTCCGGCGCGGCCTCCGAGCCGCGGATCGACCGTCTCGAGGACGCCCTCACCCGGGCGATGACCCGGATGGACGAGGCCGAGCGCCGCCAGGGCGACAACATGTCCCGGCTGGGCCGCGAGATCACCAAGCTGGCCGGTGCCATCGACCGCCGCCTCAGCGAGAGCGAACGCCGTTCTGCCGAAGCCCTGCGCGAGAGCCAGTCCGAGAGCAAGCTGGACCGCCGCCTCGATGCGGTGCGCCAGGAAAGCCGCGACGCGATCAAGCAGATGGGCGAGGAAGTCACCCGTCTGGGCCGTTCGCTGGCCGACCGGATCGAGCATTCCGAACGCCGTGCCAATGCCGTCGTCGAGACCGCGACCGACCGCATGGCGGAGATGATCGAGAAGTTCGACACCCACCGCACGGCCCGCGAGGAAGATCTCGAGGACCGCCTGCGCCAGTCCGAAGAGCGCACCGCCAAGCGGATCGAGGATGCGCTGGGCAGCGTCCAGGAACGCATGGCATCGGTACGCTCGGAGACCGAGGAGGCCCTCTCCCCGGTACAGCGTGCGATGTCGGCACTCGCCGACCGCCTCGAAGCGATCGAGGGCCGTCAGGCGCCGAAGTCTGAACCTGCCGATACGCCCGCCGACAGCGCTGACGATGCGGACGAGGACTTCGATTTCGACACACCGCTCGGCCCGCCGCCGCAGGCGGAAACGCCGGCCGGCGATTTCGACGATGGCGAGAGCGATCCCTTCCTGGCCGAAATGAACACCCAGCCGGCACCACGCCCGCAGCGCCCGGCCGAAGCCCTGCCGCAGCCGGAGCGTCCGCGCCGCCGCCGCGCCCGTGCCGAGGCCGCTCCGGCGGAGGCCGTGCTTGCCCAGCCTGCCCCGGTCCAGCCGCAACAGCCGCCGGCCCGCCGGCCGCGTCCGTCCGGACGCCTGGGCGCCACGGCCGATGCCGACTTCCTCGCCGCCGCCCGCGAACGCACCCGCTCGACCGCCTATTATCCGGGCACCGACACGCCGCAGCGCCAGTCCCGCACGGGCCGTCTGGCACTCTATGCCCTGCCCGTGATCGCCCTGGTCATGCTCACCGGCGCCGGTGTGATCCTGGTCTGGGAAGCGATGCAGGGTGACAGCGAACGCGAGACCGCCAATGCCGCGGTCGAAAGCGATTTCATCGCCCAGGTCGAGGCCGGCTTCTCCAGCGAGGCCGGCGCCGCCACGACTGCAACGGGGCCGGAGCAGGCCGACACCCCGCCCGCCGGAATGCAGACCGCCGACGCGTCCGAAGCCGTCGCGCCGCCGGCCGAAGCGCCTGAGGCCAGCGAGCCGCCCGCCCGTGAACCCGCCACTCGTGAACCGGCGACGCCGCCGGCAAATGCCGTTGCGGATGCGTCCGGTTCTGTCATGCCCGCCAGCGAGCCGGTGAGCGCGCCGGAACCGGCTGCAATTCCCGCAGAAGGCAGTGCCACCGGCCGGATGACGCTGGAAAGCGCCGCCTCGGAAGGCCATCCCGTCGCCCGCTACCAGCTGGGCCTGCAGGCGCTGGAAAACGGCGATGCCGAAACCGCCGCCATCCTGCTGCGCCGCGCCGCCGAACAGGGCGTGCCGGCGGCCCAGTACCGCTACGCCAAACTGCTGGAAACCGGTGAAGGCGTCGAACAGGATCTGGAAGACGCCCGCCGCTGGACGGAACGCGCCGCCAATGCCGGCCATCGCCGCGCCATGCACAATCTGGGTGTGATGTACTATTATGGCACCGGCGTTGCGGGGAATATCGAGACCGCGGCGCGCTGGTTCCAGGAGGCCGCCTTGCTCGGGCTGCGGGATTCCCAGTTCAATCTTGCCCTGCTCTACGAGTCCGGCGACGGCGTGCCGCTGAGCCTGCCGGACGCCTATGCCTGGTTCACCATCGCCTCGATGACGGGCAGCGACCCGACCGCCGGCGAGCGCGCCCGCGCCGTGTCCGAACAGCTCGACCCGGCGGCCCTCGCCGAGGCCCAGGCAACGGCCGACGGCTTCACGCCGCGCCCGCTCGATCCCGAGGCCAACGGGCTCTACAACAATCTGCCCTGGGACCGCACGGTAACCACCGACGCCGCCCAGGTCCGCCGCGCCCAGGGCTTCCTGTCCGTGCTCGGCTATGCGCCGGGTCCGATAGACGGCGAGATGGGCGGCCGCACCCGCGACGCCATCATGGCTTTCGAAGCCGATCAGGGTCTGCCCCGCACCGGACGTGTCGATGCCGTTCTGATCGAACGGCTCGAGCGTGCGGCCGCGGGCTAGTCCGGCGGTGCAGATCTACCTCCCGATCGCGGAAATCTCGGTCAACGTCTTCGTGCTGCTCGGTCTCGGGGCCGGGGTCGGATTCCTGTCGGGCATGTTCGGCGTGGGCGGCGGCTTCCTGATGACGCCACTGCTCTTCTTCATCGGCATTCCCCCGGCTGTGGCCGTGTCGACCCAGGCCAACCAGATCTGCGCCTCCTCGGCCTCCGGCGCCCTGGCGCACTGGAAGCGCAAGACGCTCGACCTGAAAATGGGCCTCCTCCTGCTCGCAGGCGGCTCGGCCGGCTCGATCCTCGGCGTCCAGCTGTTCGCCTATCTGCGCAGCCTGGGCCAGATCGACCTCTTCATCTCGCTCTCCTATGTCGGCTTCCTGGGCATTATCGGCGGGCTGATGTTCCTGGAGAGCGTGCGCGCCATCCTGCGCCGCAATGCCGGCGGCGGCCGCCGCGCCGGCACCGGCGGCGGCCGCCGCCGCCGCACCTGGATCGACCGCCTGCCCTTCAAGATGCGCTTCCCGACATCGGGCCTCTACATTTCCGTCATTCCGCCTGTCGCGATCGGTTTCCTGGTCGGCACGCTGGCCGCCATCATGGGTGTGGGCGGCGGCTTCGTGATGGTGCCGGCAATGATCTACATCCTGCGCATGCCGACCAATGTCGTCGTGGGCACCTCGCTGTTCCAGATCCTGTTCGTCACCGCCCTGACCACCGTGCTGCAGGCCGGCCAGAACCAGACGGTCGACATCGTCCTGGCGATGCTGCTCACCGTCGGCGGCGTGGTCGGCGCTCAGTTCGGCGCCCGCGCCGGGCGTCACCTGAAGGCCGAGGAATTGCGCGCCCTGCTGGCCTTCATGGTCATCGCGGTGTGCCTGAAACTGGGCTGGGACCTGGTGGTCACCCCGGCCGACCTGTTCGAGGTCATGCAGCATGGACGCGGGGGGCTGTGAGATGATCGGCGCCCTCCTTGTCTCGCTCGCCCTTCAGGGCCAGCCCACCCTCTTGACCAGCGAACCGCCGAGCATCGTGGCGGCGCTGACCCACGAGACCGTCGAGATCCGCGAGGACTTCTCCGGCCAGGAACTCGTGCTCTACGGCGCCACGCGCGGCATGACCATCCAGGACGAGATCGTCGTGGTGCTGCGCGGCCCGGCGCGCGATCTGCGGGTGATGGAAAAGCAGCGCACCTTCGGCATCTGGATCAATTCGGCGCCGCTCGAATTCGAGAACATCCCCAGCTATTACGCCATCGCGACCTCGCTGCCGCTGGACGAGATCGCGACGCCGGAAAGCCTCGCCGGGTCGGGAATCGGCCTGCCCGCCACCCTCGCCATCCGCGCCGCACCGACCGCCGCGCAAACCGAGCGCGACATCCGCCCCTATCTCGACGCGATCGGCCGCGCCGGCAGCCGCAACAATCTCTATGCCGAAGCCCAGCGCGGCGTGGAAATCCTCGATGGCGGCCTGTTCCGCGCCACCATCTCCCTGCCACCCCTGACCCCGGTCGGCAACTACGTCGCCGAGGTCTATCTCTTCCGCGACGGCCGCGCCGTGGCCAGCCGCTCGGCCAGCCTGCGCGTGGAAAAGGCCGGCCTGGAACGCTTCGTCTACGAATTCGCCCATGACTGGCCCTGGCTCTACGGCCTGTTCTGCGTCGTCCTGGCCGTCCTTGCCGGCTATGCCGGCTATCTCGCCTTCAACCGCCGCTAAGCGGGCGTGGCGTCGCTCTCTCTCCGCTCTCCCCACTCTCTCCATTTCCCCGGCCCCGTGCCGGGGTCCGGCTGAGCCTCTTTCTGAAACGCCGCCAGACCCCGGAATGAACCCGGGGAAAGCAGTGTGTGGTGATGCCACCCAGCACGAAATCCTCCACGGGCAGAACCCTGGAGCGATGAGAGGGGTGCGGGATGCACGGCGGACATCGTGTCCGGATTTGAAGTG
>MDTG01227968.1_pt1 | contig 32832 bp, 23 predicted proteins | sample 811421 | NCBI WGS metagenome assembly MDTG01 (sample SAMN05326645, study PRJNA326480) | marine metagenome | isolation source: seawater | place: Pacific Ocean: South East | collected 2011
ATAACTGCTTCTCTATACCAAGTTGTAGATCCACTGTCACGAGCATAAAGATTTATACCACCAACATTTGTTGAGTTATTTGAACTTGTTAAACGATTTGAGATAGCAAGTTTTCTACCGTCAGCACTAAACATACAAGATGTTCCCTGATAGTTTGATTGTAGATAACCGAACCCATTAGTGGTTCCATCTGTTAACTCTGCTTCTTGTGCCCAACTAGAACCTGTTCTTTTCCATACGATCGCTCTACCCTTTGGATTTTGATTCCAATCTGGGTCTGTTGCAACTGCACGAAGACCGTCTGAATCTATATGAACACCCCAGTTACCTAACTCCTGACTTGGATTACCACCATTATATGCGGTTTGATTAGCAGCAAATAAATGCGCTTGTTGAGTCCAAGTTCCGTTATCTTTGTACATCACAAAACACCCACCGACTGATGCATTCGTATTGCTTGGTGCATTATTACTGAACCAGTTGTTACCACCTGCTCCTATCACACAATATTGTCCGTTTCCTGACATATTAATATTTCTTAAAAGTTCTTGAGTGCCACTATAATTTACTCCTGGCCAACCAGATGTATGATTGATAGTGTTAACCCATGACCATGTTGTCGCTTCCGCACTATCTCTTTCTATGAAATATGTGTAACAAGTTCCGTTTCCTGGATTATAGTTGACGGCAACATTCATACCAAATCTGTCTATAGAAGCAGATAAGTTTGCGTTTCCAGCATTACCAAGTCCAGAAGGTGATTCACCTAAACTACTCAGTTCTGCCCTCATATCAGCACCGTCATATTCAGCAATCCAATGTCCAGCAGAATCACCTTCCCTGTAAATATAAAATGTTGGACCACCAGCACCATATCCTGCAGAGTTGACGTCAAGGATTCTTTTACCGTCTCCACTCATCTGGAATCCCATATTATTATCTGTTGCTCTAGCATCATCACCCAGTGTGTTTGCATTGTTTTGAAACTCAGAAGAATCCAATATGGTACTAGAGTTGTAACTAATTACGAATGATTCTCTACCGAAAGGAACTGTATTATCAGTTCGGTCATATATCACTATCGCAGAACCTGCGGCAGAACTTGTAGCAACTCTTTTACCGTCATGCGATATAGCAGTATATTTTCCATGCTGGTCATACTGATGTTGGCCATAGTTTTGACCACCAGAACCATACTCAGTTCCCCAAGAAGGAAATACGAGTTCACCTAATGTTCCTGAAGAACTATCCCAAGTAGCAAAAGGAAGTTCAGTAATCGCCTTCAATCCACTATATGTTATGGTGATAGATTTTGATGCTTGATTAATTTTATCTGAAGCAGTGAATGTATATGTAAATGTACCGCCATCTGAGTCAGTTAATAATCCAAGTGTTACATTATTATAAACACTGTCAGCAGTTCTTGGGGTGAAAGTCCAAACTGATGAGTCTCTAGATAATGAAACAAGATATTGCCCAGAGTCAGACATAGTTCCACCATATACGATAATGGCATCTGGATTATCTGAATCTGAAGCAGAGTTATTGATAATAAGAGGAGTTGCAGAATCAACTATAGAAAAGGCAGAGTTTATATCAGAATCAAAACGTGGACTCAGATTGATAAGAGATACGTTATACCAACCTGAACCATTCGATACATAAAGTCTTTTATTCGCTTCAACGAATGCTTGATCACCACTAGAAATACCAGTTATCGGCAGTGAGTCTAATGTATCAAAAAACGTAACTCCTGCACCAGAACTTTGAGCGATACTTATGATATTATTTGAATCTAATGCAGCAGGTGCTTCATCTAGATGTTCAAGTTTTACATCCCCATCTGGTTGAATGAGTTCCGCTAATATACGATTGATAGACTTTGCCATATCTTATGCCTGTGATTCTGACCATGTGATTCTCGAACTTGCAGTGAAAGGTTCTGACGCATTAATAGATGACGTATCAACAACCTGAACAGCGACAGTTAGAATATCCGGACCGTTCGGGAAGATACCGTCACCGCCCAAGATACTATTACCCATATCTATCAAATCACCAAGTGAGAAGTTCGATGTATTTGAATTACCGTCTACGCCACCAGCAGCACGGAAGGAGAACACTTCAGTTCCACCAGTAATCTGGTCATTAGATTCGTGTTTAATCAATTGAGACAACGACGGTGATGCAACATTTTCCCAAGATACGTTGGTGATGTCACCGTTTAGAATCAATTTAACTTCACAGTCATGAGTAATAATCAAACCGACTTCGTTCAGTTTCAACTGCATTCTATTGATAATATCACGTTCGCCTAGATTACCAGTTAAGTTGTTATCAACTGAAGGTGCCAAACGTAGAGACACAAGAGGAATAATCTGCGTGCCAAGATTGACAGTATCACCACCCGATGAAGGTTGACCGATGAAAACAGTAGTTCCACTTGTTACGTTTGGATAAGTACCAGCGGATGGGAATCTAAATCCTGAAGAGATATAGATATGCACTCGGAATGTAGATCCACTATAATCAGTGTATGCAACCTCTTGACCGTTTAGTTCGTTGTTATTTGTATAGAGTTTTGTACCAGTTGTAAATTTAGAAGCATGACTTGTACTGAATGGCATTCTCAGATAGAAATCATACTGCCTTGTTCCACGATTGTACTGGTATGTTAGACTTGTGCTTCCGGAAGTTTGTGCAGAAAGTGACTGACCGTTTGTAAATGACAGACTCTTTGAAGGTGCTGTAAACAAATATGCCTTATCATCATCAAACGTACCATCCATGATAACCGAAGTTCCCCAGTGGAAGAGTGTCGGTGCGTATGTTGGATTTTCACCATTCTCGATCTCATACTTTGCAGGCAAGTTACCAGAACGCATATATGCTTCATCCAAACGGTTGTTGTGGATAAATTCATGCACGTAACGAACATGACCTTTACGATCCTTGAAACCGAAACGAATCTTACCAGCACCATACCATGAATAATCCATATATGCCATTTGAATCTTAGTGATATCAAGGACGAAACCTTCTTTACCGCTTCCATCACACTTATCAATATTCCAATCTTGTTGTGGAACTACAAGATCTTCTGTCTTAGTTAGTATCGCTCCATCAGTAGTAATACCACGATATTGCGGTTGTACATACATATTTGTTCTATTTTCAATAGAGACAATTTTATATGTTTGACCACGAAGAACAACTTTATCACCTCTGTTTAACTGTCCAGTAAAGTTAGTGTTTGTTCCTACGACCAAACCACTACCGTGTGAAAGTTGAACAGAACCAGATAACTGTGTTGTAGATGAGCGTCTGCAACAGTTTAGTACATTACCATCCCATTGGAAGAAGAAACCGTTTTGTTGATCAAACATACCAGCACGAACAGCGATATCGCTGTATGCACTTACAGTATATTGTACGATTCCATTAGGAATAGAAGTTGCTGGAGCACTTGATACTGTGTAAGTAAAGTTGTAATCATCTACGACAGACGCAACGGATTGATCGCCATTGAACCCATTATCAGATGCTCCTACGATATTAAGAGTTTGACCAACAGATAACCTATGAGGATATTTTGTTCTACAATTAATTGTAGTTCCTGACGCTGTAACTTGCTCTAAAATTACAGGTGGATTAAAGTTAATCGCAAGTGATGTCTGAATACCTTTACCTGACTGATAGCGGAAATACTTACGAGTCTGCCTCATAATTTGTGAGAAAGGAGCAGTACCAGCACCAATCTCAACACCACCGTCAAACGGTCTATGCACAGAGTAACCATCTGGTTTCGTGTAAATATTAGTTACAGCATAATGTTTAAGTTCATCAGCAGTAAAACCAGAAGGATTATATAGCACCATTGTTTCATCATCTGACACAAGCGCAACCTGATTTTCGAAAAGAACTCCAGGAGTATCACTATCAAACTGAATAAAGATTTGATCTCCTGATTTAAATGTTCTTTTAAACAAAGTTTGCGTTCCTGTTACTCTTGTAGAACCTGCTGTTAATGCTACAGTTCCTGAACCAAGAGTTCTACCAGCGATTGAAGCAGTTTCAATTTTATGGGTATCTACAGCAGCGGAATCACCTCCACCGAGAGCGATAGCACCTGCACCAACCAATGCTTCTTCATAGTTATTCATCAAACGAACATACTTATCATCAACTGCATAAACATAATAGTCATTTCCTGATACTAAACCATTCATCGCTGAATCAGCAGTGTATGTAACTTTTGTTCCTGATAAGAATGGATGAGTACCACTATCTCCAGCAACTTTAATATTATATTGACCGTCTACAGTTGAAGCATCAAGAAACTCGCTATTACCAGTCAATTCAAATGGAGTTTGTAATTTAAATCCGAAGTCTGTTACTGAATCAGCGGTATATGCACCATCACCAGCACCAGCAACTTCTGCTGTTACGAACTCTAAATGGTTTGAGTCATTATAACTACCAGCATCTGTTAAGTCAATAATGGTATTATTTTTAGCAATCGCAAAACGATTGTTATCATATACTCTTGCTTCTACAGTTTCCCCAACACTGAAACTTGGTTTCGCTGCGAATAAAGCATCTACTTCATCAATGATACCATTGATAATTGTTTGCGCTGTCGAAGAAGAATTATAACTGTAACCATTGCTAGCAAGGAACCAGATACGCATTTTCCAACCTTGCTTCATGCGACTGTTAGCATAGTGAACTTGGTAACTACCGTTTCCATACCATGTATTGTGAAAATTGTTTCCATTATTATACATGTACCAGTTTCGATTACCCACATCCACGTTCAAGTGTACCCATCTATAACTGCCGTATCCTGGCATAACAGTCGAATATCTATAAGGATATACCGCACCAGTTGAAGCACCTGTATGAGTAGTTTGGGTGTTGTTTGCAGTTGTATAATAGGTGTATGTTCTATGATAAGAATAGTTATCAAATCTCCACCAGTTATCACTATTATCATCTGGTTCGTGTGCATTCGGTGAAGCAGTCGTAATTTCTAAATAATATGGAATCGCAGTTTTTTGCTGCCAATCTGTTGCCATACGCATCAGACCCATATCCCTCATCACATTATTATAAGTAGCAAAAAGATTAGTTGGTGTTCTACTGTTCATCTTACCCAAGTAAGTATCAACTGCATTTGGATAACCATAACTTATACGACTATTGTTCTTATAATACTCTGTGTAAGAATTAGTGTATCTCATATTCACATAATACAGTCCTGTGAATGTACCGTTTTGAGTTCCGTAGTAACCATCAACCAACTGTTCAGAATTACCGTTGTGATTCGCCGTATAAAAATCTATATGATTACCACCCATAGTAGCAACATATGCAGTCATAGCAGTATCTGCTGCATCAAATAGCAATTTTTGATTTCCATTGATTTGAGACCAATCTGGTTCAATAACAGAAGTATCTTGTGCAGGTAAAGTAGGAGAACCAACTTGACCGACTTGTATATCATTGCCTGTAATTAAACCATGGTCAGCGATATAAAAAGAGTTTGCAGTCGGATTAGCAGTTGCTGCAGAAATATCATATGTACCATTACTGTCAGCAGAAGTGTATGCGATACGATAATCCGCAAGTCTAAATCTATCAGGACTTGGAACTTCTACTTCGTAAGTTCCATCAGGCAGTGACTGATAAGATAGGGTGTCACCGATCTGTTCGTTTGGATCATATTGTATAGGTGTTCTTCCACCTGTCGTAGTGATTGATACAGAACCACCAGTTTCTAATCCATGATTTTGAGAATAGAAAGTATCTGCTTCCGCATCATTTATTAAAGGAAGAACGAAAACTTGTTTGTTTGACCAATAATAATTATATGTTCCATGGTAACGATATTTTTGTAATCTGATTTGATTCGGTTGTACGTTTGCTATATAACTCGACCAATTATATTGATCCCAACGATTCCAATGTTCTAAGAAGTTCCACCGAGAAGGAACAGGAGACGAGTAGTTTGGATCATATTCAGGTATCCGCCAATTAGTTTGATTAGCATATCTAGTGTGATGTTGATGATAAATCGGCGTGTAATAATTTAACCATTGAGCATTATCCCCAGGATAGTCATAGTTTCTAGTGATAACCATCCAAGCATCGCCAGGTCCGTTTCCAAGACCATAAGAATTATCAGTATATGACTGCAAATCGTAACCAGATGCATCTGCGCCATATTGCCAAGACCATGGATAGTGGTAAACATAGTTGTTGTTATAACCAGCATATGAATATCTAATTTCATATGCTAAGTGTAATGAGTGCTGACCGTTAAATGTAGCACCAGCACTTGAGAAATTAATCGCAGAACCATTATAGGTTTCTGAAAGTTGAATAGTATTGGCATCAACTACGATTACATAATAAAAATCTAGTCTACTTAATCCACCGATCTGCGCACCGCCAGCAGGAGGATTATAGAGAAGAGTATAGTTTTTTCTTAACGAGTGACTTGGCCAATTAATAGTATTTGCAGTTGTATCAATATCTGAAGTTTCAAAGAAACGAGACCATCGACCACGCATTTGAGTAGTACGCATTTTAGACATATCGATGGTGAGGTCTGAAGTTCTAGTGTTAGCGAAGTCGATATAATTTCTACCATCGGGAGCAGTGCCTGATAGTTGTAATTTATTCTTCTTTGAAGCGATAGTGTTTACAAGATAAAATTGATTTCCAGTTGTAAAACCATGTTTACTTTGAGTTGTTACGCTGACCTTTGATTGAGTCGCCTGATCAGAAGTTAGACCTGAGTCAAACGCATATGATATCGCTGAACCTGCGTAAAAAGATCCAGGAGTAATCGCAGAATAAACAGAACCTATTTCACCAGTGATAGTTTGTGGAGCATTCGCTCTATAGTAAAATTCTTCTGAGTCTGCTTGTGTGATAAGAAACTTACCTTCTGCAGTCCTTTGATCAAGACCAGATACATCAATCGGAGTACCAACTACAAGATTATGCTGATCGTTCGTAGTAACTTTGATAACTTCAGAACCTGTCGTCGCTTCAATCTTCGTAACATTATTCAGTGCGGTGTCACCATCAGCAACGTAAAATGACGGGACGTTGTTTGATAGTTCTAATGTTTCCCACTTTGTAGGTTGTAGTCCATATTCAAAATCTGTATCAATAAGGTTCTCTGGAGTAGATACACGAATCTTATGCACAGGATCAAGGAGTGCATCTGATACTTCCATTTCATTTTCTGGATGATCAACGATTATCTGAATATGCGAACTATCATTCAATCCAAGAGATGATAAATCTTGCTCTAGTTGAATAGTTGTTTCTTCAGTATTTTGATCAAATACAACTTCTTTATATCCACGAGTAGTATCAGCAAAGTTGAATAATATAGTGCCACCAGTATTCGGGTCAGCATGCGTAATTAACTGAAACTGTTCACCACGATAAAAACCTTTGATGGTAATCTTATCGGAATCAGCATTGATTGAGTAATTCGTTGCGAGTAATTTTTTTGCCATTTTTTATTATCCTAGTGCGACTGCGAATGCTATAGCGTCTGCTTGTGATACACCGCCACCACCACCGCCACCTCCTCCAGAAAAATTAGGAAGGTTGATTGTGTTACCTGTTGCTGAAAGGTTTTCTAAATTAGTAGAACCAGAAACATCTAAATTTCCACCGATGTCAGCATTCCCATCTATATGGGTATTTCTTGACATATGCACGTCTCTAAATTTAAATGCTGTATGCCCAAGGTCAGCATCGGTGTGACCAGGAATGATACCATCTTCTACTCTAAATGCTGCCTTTGCCATATTGTACTCCTTTATCCTATTTATACTGTTTCTACAACCGTTCTTTCAATACCAAACTTCAAACCTGCATAACCTTGCGGATCTGCTTTGAGTGATATCGTTCCACCACTATACTCTGCGTCATATGTAACGATCGTCTGATCACCGTGTAGTAATGTAGCATATGTTGTAAGTGTTGCTGTAGAGTCATCATGAGAAAGTAAAATTTCTTGTGATTGATGATGACTGTCTAATGCAGTTTGAGCAGATACGACATATTTTGCAGTTCTTATAGTAGCACCACTAAATGTATCAATAGTTGTTTCTGCAGAATCTGTTATAGTTTGCGTTCTTCTAGTGACTTCTCGAGTTTGTCTCGCAGAAATATAAGCAGAGTCAATAACTGTTTCTCTCGAACTTATAAAGTTAGAATCTATTTCTGCCAATGTGTTTTGTTTAAATGTGACTACATCACCTTCCCTTTGAAGAACACTAGCGAATAATCTTGATTTACTTGGCATATCTGATCCTTAATTACTGACTTGGAAAGACTGAGTTATAGCACCAGTGTTTTCGTTCACTGTCTTCAGTTCAAAATAACTAAACCTGAAAGATGCGGCAAAAATTATATACTCAGTTCCTGAAGCAGTAGATTCAAAATTTATATCACCGAGTGAAGTCGGTATCGCATCTACATATCTAACTTGATTCGTTATGTTGTTATGACTTGATAATATAGAAAGAGTGATATCAGCATTCGTTGGTATTTGAGTTCCACGATTTAATTTACTTGTTGCACCCATATCTGTAACTTGGTTTCTTAATATCCATTGATACATTTCTTCATATGCTTGCATATTTTCATCTAAAAGAATATTACAAGAAAGTTCGTTAACAGTTAATGATTCTCCTGGCATAGGAATAGATTGCATTCTACGAATAGGAAGTTCCGCAGCAGGCATCATTAATCCTGGATGCGTAAAATTTTGACAAAAGAACTCAAGATTAGGAAAGTTCTTGCGATCTATCGTTAACTTAAAACTTGTTGGTTGTAAATAATTAAAGTTTTGAGTAAGACTCATATTATATTTCCTTATGCAGAATCAAATCGCATTATTCCTGATGTGGCAGCACCATATCCATATACACTAACAACTATATCGTTATCTAAGTAAAGAGCACCGCTTCTGCCTTGCCCTTTTAGCATATTATAATTGCCTGTAAAAGTCTGAGAACCTCCACCGAAGTGATATGAATTTTGCAAAGGTCCGTGTATTTTACTTTTCTTCACATACCTAGAACTATCTAGGGAAAAAACAGTTCCAGACCCATGAGTCGTAATCCCAGTCGCATTAGTTCCGATTGCTCCGAATGCGTGATCATATGGTTGCCCTGCTAAAATTTTATTTCCATCCATTGTGATATCAAGGGAAGCACCGAAATGCTTACTCCACTTATTCGCTACAGCGTGGGGAATATTTTCCTCATATCCAACCGAATCTGGCCAAAACTCTTGAAGGAGATCATAGGAGTTTTCTCCTACAGCATTAGCACTGTCTCTTTTATAAATTTGTATAGCACCTGGGATATAACTGTTAGAAGAGATTCCCTTTGCTGTATGACTAGGATACATGTTTAAATTAGAATACCACCATGGATGACCAATAACAACTGTTCCGCCATCACTGTCAAATCTTACTATGCTTCCATAAGTTGCTGCTGTTGATGCTGAAGGATGACCAAGAGCACTTGTTACCATTTCTGGTCTTAGTCTTGTTTGTAATTGAAACATACTAGACCCACTGTTAGCAACTTTCTTATATATGTATGTTCCTGTTGTCAATACGTTTGTTCTAGGGGAATATGAAGCGAAAGATCTATCAGTTATCGCTAAGAAATTTCCATCGGCAGAAATATCAATACTATTACCGAACCAAGAACTTGCTTGCGGAAATGGGTTTGGTATATATTGTTGAACATTTAATGTTCCAAATGTAGAATTACTTCTTAGGGCGATAACTACTCCACCAGAAGCAGTAGCACCTTGATCTGAATTTCTTGGACTACCTAGTGCCCAAATATAACCTTCTGCATCAGTAGCGATATCCCCCATCTGATCATCGTAAGTCGTACTGGTACTGCCAGAAACAAACTTCTGGTTGTAATCTGATATCCCCGCACTATTCATTCTAGACCTTACATCAATAATACTTCCTCTGGTCCATGTACCATTACTTCTATAATAAGGATAACAATGATTGGTTGAATTTGTATCATATATGAGGATATAATCTCCACCGATCGCACCTGCTAAAGCATAATAACTTGTGCTGCCTGTATTTCCTAAAAACTGCCTATCAAATTGACCGTTCAAATCATTATATGTAAATACCTCAACACCACCACGATAATTTTGACTTGAAACATTGGCGGTATAATTAAAATGAGCAAACTCTTTGGGATTTCCTTTATTCTTTTTTATATTGTGACCAGGATAGGCAACGCCGACACTCGTACCTCCAAACCCATATTGAGTTTTTACTATACTAGAATCATCCCATCCTGGAATAAAAGTACCATCGGCAGTTTGCCCCTCTGTACTAAATGAAAGATTCATTCTTCTACTCACGCTTTGAGTAGATACACCGTCTGATACATTGAATGTCACTAAGGAAGTTCCTGTGGTTGCTGCTGCTTGAGTTTTCGGTGTAACAACGAAACGAGCAGAATCACCAGTACTGGTTAAAACACCAGATGCTAATCCAGCAAAGTTTCCATCAGATTCTACAGAAAATGTTAGACTTCCACTATCTGTTCCTATTATAGTATATTCTTGAGTTTGTTGAGTGGTTGATAATGCGACTGTTCCACTAGGAATCACAGTCACTGTGGGATCTTGATTTACAAGGGTGTTCGCAAACCAACTGCCGCCATTAGAGAAATAAAATTTATTTTGATTTGTGACATAATATATTTGACCAGCATTAGCAGATGCTGATGGTAAGTCTCCCGTAGCAGAAACTTCAGTTACTCCAGAACCACCGCCACCACGCAAAGATATATAAGATGAATCAATAACATCATCTACAACAGAAGAATCAAGAAAGGAAGGATCTAATTTATTTCCAAGCGATCCTAATATCGCTGCGATGTTTCTATTCTTTGTCGGCATACTATATCCTCACGATTAAATATTACTCACCTATTTATAAGAAAACTATGTTAAAAAAAGGGAGGGCGAATGCCCTCCCAGTATTTTATTATATTATATTTTATGATCCCAGGATATCGTCTACACGGAAGATACGATAGTACTGGTTGGTCTTTGCTGATGCCAAACCATTGTCTGGAGTCGAAGATACGAATGGGTTTGATACCATACCGTAACGAGTCTTGAATCCAATCTTTGGTTGGAAGGTGTTTTCACCAACCGCACGAACCATTGTTAATGGTACGTATGGGCAATAGAACAGACCTGCGTCATATGGGTTTGTACCCTTATATCCGACGTTTACATAGTCTGTTGTTGCATATGGGTCAATATACACACGCATGCGACCGTTCAAAGTACCTGCGAATGTGTTACCTGTATCGTCAACGTTCAAGTTTGTTGACATTGCAGGTGTGTAGTCCAGCATGCCTGATGCAGCAAGTGCAGAAGCAACGTCTGATGAACAGATCATGAAGTTACCTTTACCACGACGTGTTTCTTTCGCGATAATGTTTGCTTCACGCTCAAGTTGTACAATAAGACCCTTGAACTTTTCTACTGACCAGCGACCATCTGCATCTGTCTGTACATTGAAGATACCGTTGACTGCTGTGTTAGATGTACCTGCACCCAACTTCGCTTGTGAGTTGATTGTGCGAACTACTTCACGGTTGATTTCCGCCATGATTTCTGTTGACAGAATATTTGCCAACTCTGTTTCGGCATCCAGACCATGGATTGCTTTCAGGTCTTGTGCCAGTTCCAGAGTGTATTCTGCTTTCAGCGCACGTGACTTTGCAGTCACTGTTGCTTTTTCAATGGTGAAACCCATTTCAGCAAACTGCTCGCCACCTGATACACCCAGTGCTTCTGCTTCTGCAGTTGAGTAGAGGTCAAGGTTTGCGAGTGGATCGCCGAGTGAGTCAGCGATAGTTGAGTCGCCGTCACCGTCCAGTGCTGAACCCATGCCTGATGGATCTGCTTCCATAGCAGTCGTGCCTGAGTCGCCTGAGTAGTTAATATTTGCTTCACCGAACAGTGCTTCGTCACCGTTTGATGAACCTGACTTTGTTGTCTGGTGGCGTGACTTCATAGCGAAGATCAAACCTGTCGGACCAGACATAGGTTGTACGCCACAGATGTCGTATGCCATCAAGTTTGGCATTGCACGACGGACAAGAGCGATCAGAACTGGGTTCCAGTTTGCTGTTGTGCCTGATGTTACTGTAGCAGTATCGTTAGTTTCCTGAAGCATGCCTTCTTCGCGAAGTGCTACTTCCTGGTTTTCGAGGATTGCAGCAGTTACTGCTTTCCGATGATGGTCTGTAATGGTGCCTGCTGACTCTTCGTTCAGTACAGGTGCCCACTTTTCCATCAATTGATCGTAAGAAATTGCATTTTGCATTTTTGGACTCCCAATTATTTCTTATTAGTTTTTTGAATCGCTGAGAGGTATTGTGCCATAGCACCACTTGCCTCTACAACTGCTTCACCATCATCGTCTTCTTCAATGTCAGCAGACTCTGATGCTTTCTTAGTGAAATATGATTCTTTGATAGTTGAAACTTTTTCTGCGAAAGTTGCTTCATCTTCAAAGTCGATATCTTCTGCGAGTTTCTTAAGTTTTTCAACTTGTGTTTCAGCAAGACCGTCAGCATGCTCGCGGATGATTGCATCACGCTTGTATGTTTCTAGTTCTTCCTGCATCGCAAGACTTCTTGCGATTGCCTCGTTAGAAGATGCTTCTAACTCTTCATTTTCTTGAGCGAGTTGATCGACGAGGTCGACTTTAGACTCAGGCACTTCGATATATGACTCTGTGAACAGATCCTTCAGTGAAGTCATAAACTTCTCTGCGATCTCTGTGCGCAGACCCTGCTCTACTGCTACCTTGTTGTCTTCCATCCACTGCTCGACTACATAGTTGAGATAATTGTCGACTTTTTCGACGAGGTCTGATTTAGTTGATTCAACTTCCTCAGCGAGTTCCTCTTCGTACTTTGCCTCCAAACGGTCGATTTCTTCTGACAGTTTTGTTTTAATTGCTGCTTCAAAAATTATTGATGCTTTGCCCTTAAACTCATCTGAAAGAGTTGCTTCTGATTCTACCAACGCATCAAGGTCTTGTGAAAAGTCGACTTGATAATCAGGAATGATTTCGTCGTCAACGTCAACACTTTCTGTTTTTGGCATGGCCATTCCGTCCATCATTTTTCTGTAGTTGTCTGCCAATTTATCTTTTTTCATTTTTGACAGTTCTGTATACATAGCATTGATCATGCCTGCCTTAGTCCTTGGCATTGGATCTTGTTTTGTCGCATCGCTTGCAGTTCCACCTGCCATTTTGCGTTTAGGTGCTGAACCAGTTGCATCACCTGCTTTATCAGTCGCTGCGACTGCTTGTGCTGGTGCTGTTTTAGGATCGTGTGTTCCTTCTTCCACAACTTCGTCTGTTACTTCGTCATGGAGTTCAACATCCTGATCTTCGATTTGATTTTCATCAGTCATAATTGACTCCCTATATTTTAGATTTGAGTAACGAGAGGAAATTTTTAAACTCACGAACCTGTGTCTCGTAGAGATCAGACCGTGGAGCGTTCTTAATTTCAGTCTCCATTTTTTCAATTTCTCTAGGTTCTATGATTCCATTGTTCCATACCCAATCAACACCTTCCATAACCCCATTAACGAATGCTGAGGGTGCTGATGGATCCTGTACAATGTCTACAGCGTTTAGTAGGAAATCATCTTTCACTACCATTGTGCCACCACGATTATCTAGAGACCCCATACCACGAGTCGAGACGCCCAATCCAACCTCACCATCAAGAAGACCTTTTACGATATTCCCCATGGGTGTGTCCAATATAGTCGCCTTACCCACAACATCAGAACCTTCAAAATGAAGATCCGTAATCTTGTGAGAAACTTTATCTAAGTTTACCGTCGGACCTGCTGGGTGATTCAATTCACCGACTGCCCGACCTTTAGAAACTTGGTCGCCGACATATTTATCAACTGCCTTTTTCATAACAGGCATTGGATAGATACGTCCGTTGCGATTCTTTTTATCTGCTTGAGCAAATATACCTTCAATGGCATAAGTCTTTTCGCCATCGTCTTTTGCCTCAGTGACAAAATGCAGATCTTGTTCAACATATTCTGATATAAGTTTCATTTTTTAAATGCCTTTATAAATTCTGTCGCTGCTTTTTCTGCTTCTTGTTTTGACCTATATCGATCAAGTCTGTCACCATCAACATATGCTGTAAATCCATTTGGTTCTTTGTAAACCATTATTTGAATTTTACCAATCTTTTTATTGACCTCAAGTTTGCCTTGAGGTTTACGACCAGTCAGTTCTCGTATATTTGCAAATGTTTTCATTTTATTACCTTTTATTTATAATAAAAGAAATTTTAACTTTCTTCTTCTACTTCTTCAGAATCAAATGCTTCCTCTTCTTCGTCATCTTCGGACTCAAGTTCTTCCTCCTCAACCTCTCCGTCCTGTTCAGACTCGCCTTCTGCTTCAAGGTCAAGTTCGTATTGGTCGTCAGAACCATCTTCATCCCCCACGAGGTCATCTTCATCTCCCATGTCATCGTCATCTTCGATTTCATTATAGATTCCGTTCGCTAGTCTAATTTTTTCTTGTTCTAACGCATCATTTATTTTGACGCCCATAATATTATCAAAAATTTTATTTGCACCATTGTAGTCTTGATCTAATGCTTGCTGCACTAATTCTCTTGCCAATTCACTCATTGTTCATCTCCTTGTTGAGGGGCATCTTGTTGGGGTGGTTGCTGAGGTGGAACCTGCTGTTGTGGAGGTGCCTGTTGCGGCAACTCATCTTCATCTTCCCCATCATCTTCATCTTCCATATCCTTTTCCATATCTTCAATATCTTCATCAGACAGCATAAGGATATTTTTCTGAATCCATTCTTTTGAATAATATTCTCCGACATACTGATTGATCATATCAAGAGTCTGGATTCTTTCTCTCATGATTTCAGTATCACGAAGTTCTGCGAAATGATTATCACGAACATAGTCAACAGTGATATCATTTTTCCACTCTTCCCAATCATCCTCTGTAATAATACCTTTTAGAATAAGTTGTTTCTTCAAGATACCATAAAAGAGATGTGAGAAACGCATACGAAGTCTATCAATAAACTTCTGAAACTTTAGTTCGTCCCTGTTGATTTCAGTCGACCGACCTAAGAAGTTCGCCGCACTCGCTGCTTCTGTATCTAAACGAGACATCGGAACATTTAATGCACGATACATTCTTTTCTGGAAATAAAGAACGTCTTCAATCTGTCCTAAGTTTTCACCTGCAGGCAAAGTTGTAATCTCAGTACCACGACCACCTTCACGACGAGGCAACCAGAAATCTTCTAGCATCGCCTGATGTTTACGATCGTCGCGAATCTCACCAGTCTTTGCATCGTAAACAAGTTTGTTACGATACTTTGCCATGATATCTTTCATGTACTGTTCTGCTTTACCACGAGGCATATTACCAACGTCGATATAGAAGATACGACGTTCTGGTGCACGTGATAGACGATAGATAACTAGAGCGTCTTCCATCATGCGCAGTTGGTTAATAGGTTTCAATGCCTTATGAATATGCGATACAATCTTTTTACGATCCTCTGTCAGTAAACCTGAAGTCACATATGACACTGAGTCAGAAGTCATCTTGATTCCTGATACTGATTGTCCTGGTTTTTCTTGGAAAATAAAGAACTCCTCGGTGTTCTCTACGATCTTCGCTCCTGTGACTGGATCTTTCTTATATTTTACTTTTTTGACTTTACGCATTTTCGCTGAGTCAATAGGACGAATCTCTTGAATACCTTCTTTAGGATTAGATTCGTTTAGAATCAAATGATGATATATCCTACCGTCAACATACCAACGACGAAATATATCATGCCCCAACTCTTTAAAGTTGAGCATACCATAGATAGTGTCAAATTCTTCTTTAATTACTTTTTTAATTCTATCAGGTGCTTCAATATTATCTAAGTTAATATCGAGACTCTGTTCTAGTTCGCTGCCTGAAATCGCTTCATTTATAATTTCCTCGATCGCAGCGTCAACCTCAGGATGCATCGCATTACCACGATACTTCATGATTAGTTGATAATTATCTTTTGAGTCATCACCATCTAGATTCAGGAACTGCCCATAATGGGATCCTGACGCAGTAGCATAACTACCACCCTCGTCATCACGAGGTGGAACTATTGAAGGAAGTTTTTCTTTTTCTTCTTTCTCTTTTTTCTTTCTAGTTAGTTGCCAACCAAAAAGACTGAGACCTTCTTGTTCTGCCATTTCAAATCCTCAAGTTAAAATTGGGGGGACTGAGACACCCCAGTCCCCATCATAAAGTTTTATTTAGGTCGTTGTATCAGACTCGTAATACTGATACGACCATGTGCAGGTGAAGTTCTCAATCGCATCATTTGAAGAATAATCCAGCGCAATCTCTGAGATATTTGCTGGGTATGCTCCTCGGAAGGTATATGTTTTGAGGACTGTACCAGAACGATCGAGTTGTTCTACCTTGAGGTCTGCTTCATATGCGATAGGTGCTTCAAGACCTGTATTCGCACTGTGAGCATTGATACCGTTCATCCATCTTTCAAGCGCATTACGAACAGCGAAGTCAGTATCGTTTACGATAGTTGTTGTCCACTGATCAAACGTACGATCCCCTGCCATCTTCAACTGACGACCACGGAATGGTACAACGATTTCACCCATCGCTGAAGAAGGCAAAGATGCTGCACTGACCATAAATGAAGTCAGTTCAGGATCACCGTTTGCGTATCCAGGATAGTTGATAGTTACCTGAAAGAGATTGGGACGTGCGCCACCACCTCTTAGTTTTGCTTTAAAATCATCGACTCCTAAAATTGCCATTGTCTATCTCCTTACACCGTGCCTACGACTTCTTCGAAGTCAACACCTGTACGAACAGCGACAAAGTTCAGAGTCACATAGTTAATAGACCGAGCAGGTTTGATGAAGATGTTAGCGATAAACTCGTTACGATCTACCACTGCTGGTGTATTATTTGTTTCGTCACATACCACACGGAAATCTGTGATACCACGACGACCCCTCACTTCACGAAGTACTGGTTCTACAATGTTGACAAACTCTGCCCGAGTAAACTCATCGTTGAACTCGAACATAACTTGCTCTGCTGCACGACCAATCGCACGCTCGAGTACCAAGAACAGGCGACGAACGTTGATGCGGTCAAATGCTGACGGACGACCAAGTTTTGTTTTGTCACCAAACAACAGTACACCCTGACCAGGAATATTCGCGATCGGGTTCACACCTGCTTTATACAGAGTGTCTCGCTGTGATTTTGTTGGTGAATATGATATCGCTGTGATACCAAGATACTGTCCACGACGTGAACCTGCTGGTGAGAACCATGGTGCACGATTCAAGTCAGTCGCTGCCATAATACCTGCTGTGGACGATGCCGCAGGGATATTAATGTACTGATCATTGAACTTATCGTAGATTTTGAGATAGTTAGCATCAGCAACCAGATAGGATGATGATGTAAACTGATTTGCTGTTGCTACAATGTTATTCGTCATTGTAGTTGTGTTTGTAAGATTAACTACATCGTCACGAGCAGGTGATGCTGCAACCACACAATCCTTACGAAGTGACTGAGCAGTAGTGATCAAATCATTTACCACTGTTGCCTGATCAGTTGAACTTCCCATACCAGGAGCGATTAAGAAGTCGACTTCTACGATATCTTTATCTTCGAATAAATCGAAACCTGTAAGGAACTCTGTTGTTGTTAAAGCACCTGAGTTTACACCTCCAGCGAAGGAGTAATCAGTTGCACTTGAAGTTGAGGCAAAGTTTCCACCATTGGATAAACTTGTGCCTGCTCCTGCTGTGGAGTAGTCTGAATCAAAGTCGATCATCCAGACATAATCTGAACGCTCGTTGATAGCATTGATAGCAAAGTTGGTTGTACCATCAGCGTTCTTTGCGTTATTACCTACAGAAACGAAAGGATACCGTTCTAGAACTGTACCACGTGATCCTGTAAATTCGCCATCGGAGTCTACGACTACGATATGAACCTCATCATTTGATGCTCCCGCACCTGAAGCGAACTCAGATGTTCCTGGGAAAGTATCAAACTCGTCTTTATATTCCCAAGCAGCAAACGCTGTTGAGTCTGGTGGACACATAGAAACTTTAATTCCGTTTCCTAGTACACCAGGATATTTCGCGACGAATGTATGACTTGCTGCGCCTAATGCCGAATACTGACCCAAAAAGTCAGTTTCATTCTTGACGACTGGATTACCTAATCCACCGTCAGAATCCGTTGCTAGTTGCCCAGTTGTTGAGCGAGCATTTTTTGCTGCGTCTGTTATTTCACGAACGACTTGGAGTGAACCTGAGTAGCGAAGGAAATAACTTGCAGAATGCCAATCTATGGTATTCGCTGAGTCTGGTGAAGCAAAGACGTTGACAAGAGATGTCTCGTTGTCTATCAAGTATCTTTGCTCGGCAGGTCCCCAACGAAAGTTCCCCACAATTGCGCCAGTTGTTGACTGTACGTTCGGAACGCCACCAGTCAGATCAATTTCTTTGACGACAACCGCTGGAGAAGCAGACGGTGTTGAAAGTGCCATTTTTATCTTCCTCTGTTAAAAATTATATGTTCCATAATACGAATCAGTCAATTTACCATTATTTATAATTTTATAAATCTGGATCATACATAAACCTTTCAGTGTTAACTTGAGTCAACCAACTGTTATCGTCATCTTTTGACTCTATCTGTTGAATATAATCAGAACCGTCATCGATGATACCGAACGGAACCATATCGTTTTCTATATCTTCCATTTTCTGTTTAAAAAGCATTTCTTTTAAATTAATATCAGTCAGGTCAGCAAAGAACTGAGTAGATACAAAATAACCGAACATGACTAGGTTCATCATCAAGTCGTCATGATTACCGTCAGTCGCTTCAAACGATTGACCCTTTGCTTCAAATGTAGATATTTCTAGAATAGTTTGTTCGTCAACGATATTAATCTTATTAGTTTCTAATATATCTTTGATCGCTGAACAACCAAGTCTTTTAGATTTACGAGTGATTTCTATGCCAAGCGCATTCGCTTTAATAGCAGATTCAACGTGCATATTCTCATATTCAAGGTCATGATATAAACCGTTACAAACAACCATTCCTTGATCATTTGATTCAATAACTACATAAGCATCGTTATAAACTTTCGCGAACTTATATATAACATTAGGGAAGAGAATTGGAGAGATAGTGTTATTGCGATATACAGCAACCTGTGCGAATGGGCGAACGCTAATATCGATCAAATTAAAAGTTGAATAATCCTGCCCTCTTCCCTTACTTACATCAACGGTCATGATATAGTCATGCCCCTTGACAGGTTCTTCGTACACCTTTAATAACCCACCTTCCAAAACTCTTTTCGGAGGTTTCGCTCTAAGATTCAGTAAGCAGTCTGCGCTGATAAGTGTATCACCAGTGCCAAAGAACGTATTACCGAACTCTTGATCAAACTGAAGTTGACTTGTATTCGCTACTGTTTGTAATTTCCAATTTTCGTCACGTCCAGGAACATCCCACCAATCTACACGAAATGATTTGAACTCATTGATACCCTGTACTGCCCCTTCCCATATTTTATGAAACTGATTACCGATACCGTTGGCAGTAGAAGTGATGATTACTTTAGTTTCAGCACCTGAGGAAATAACAGGATAAGTGGAAGTATAGAACTCAGCAGCACGCTCCACGAAGGCAAACTCATCAAGATAAAGGAGATTGACAGACATACCACGAATACTGCTGCCAGAAGTAGCGGCAGCGATAATGCGAGAATTATTACTGAACTCAAGAGATCCTTTATTAAGTGCTTTGGATCCTGGTTGGAGAAAGAACGGAATATTCTCGAGCATAAGTGTAATACGAGAGAGCATCTCTCTAGCAGTCGCACCTTTGTTTGCCAGAACTGCGACAGTCTTTTCACTATGGAATAAGACGAACCAGAGTAAGTATGCACACGCTGATATTGACTTGCCAGATTGACGACATGCGAGAACGACATTGAATCTATTTTCCTCAAATTGTTGAAACATTTGTTGTTGATATGGATATAAATGGAAAGGCACAAGTCCCTTATCAAGTGCTATCACCTTCACATAATTCGTACAGAAATATGATGGATCATCCATACATTTTTTATATTCTTTCAAAAGGTTAGGAGTCCATTGTTGTAAGACACCGTCCCTTTTTACATTAGGATTCCCTAGATATGATTCTTTCTGGTTCAGCATCTATGACATCATTTTCCTGTAATAATTTTTGAATATCAGTGGTAGAACCAAGGAAATAATTATTCTGTTGATTCTCTACTTGTTTCACTTCATCTTTCTCATTCATCTGTCTTTGCTTTTTATTCAGATCCATCAACTTATCATTCGTATCTGATACATTTTTTATGAGACCTGAAAGAACTTCATAAGCACGAGGATGCTCACTTTCACGAGCAACCTCTATCATATTTTCTAATGCGTCTTTGCCTTTTTCTATGAGTTCGTATAGTGTTTCGCGAGAATAATCGTAATCACTCTGTACATTATCTTTTTCATCACTCATGGATTAGAAACCTCCACCGCCACCCTGATCATCAAGTGCGCCACCAAGTTGTACTAATCTGAAGAAACCATTATTACTGTCTTTTACTGCAAGACAAGGATTTCCCGCATTACCGTCACTCACGAATATAACTGAACCTGTCGGCAATAAATTATAAGTTGCACTATCTGCTGTAGCAAAAGTTTTTAATTTTAGAATATCTACTTTTTCTTGAGCATAATCAGAGTCTACAATCGCAACAACATTAGCAGAGTCCTTTGCTTGTCTCGCTGAAATATAATCAGAATCTACAAGTGCGCGAACGTCAGAATCTACGAAGGTAGAAATAACTTCTCCGCCGACCTTTGATCCTGCTGTTAAGTTGATCACGCCACCAGACGCTTCGACTTTCGCTCCTAGAGTTCCTACGAAAATTGATCCAGGAGAAATATATAAATGCCTCCAGTAACGATCTGGTTCACCTAGACCATATGCACTATCAACTTTTGGAACAATATTTCCATCGTGACCTTCTACACCGAAATGCCTAATTAAATCCGCTGAATCAACGAACATTGTAGTCACACGTGCATTAACGTATGCTGAGTCAATTAGAGCGATTACTTCTGCAGAATCTAATGTTATCGCTTTGACTAGATCAGAATCTAGATAATGGGTTTGACGAGCGATAACATATGCCGAGTCGATTAACTGAATTGCTTCTGCTGAGTCAAGATAGTCTGAAGCGTCTACTCTCGCATTAACATATGCTGAGTCTATTAGTTGAATCGCTTCTGCTGAATCTAAGAAAGACGAAGTGTCTAGGCGAGCATTGACATATGCTGAGTCAATGAGTAATACCGCATCGGCAGAATCTAAATAATTGTCAAACAGCAAACTATCCATATATGCGGAATCTATAATTCCTTTCATATACGTTGAATCTATAATCCCTTTGATATAAGCGGAATCTGCTGCGGAATCTATTTTATTTTCCAAATAGGAAAAGTTCCCATCTAATTCAGTATGGGTAAGTCTACTTCCCTTTGGAACCCTTAAAACTATTGGCATCTTTTATCTCCTATGATAACCCACTGTCAAAGGTTAAATCTATATCTGTGCTGAACCCGAAATCACTGTCGGGTAGACCGATAGTTTCTGCTGGGTTCGGAGTTACTGTAATTCTTTCATATTTTACATCCGAGTCTAAATTAGCACCTTGATCCATCAAGAATACGTCAGCGATAGAAGAACGAATAATTTCACCTGTGTTAATCGGACCATAGAATGATAATTTTACTATGAAGTCCATGGTGTATATAATAGTTCTTCTTTGTTCTAAATTACCTTCAAAGTCATCTGAAAATGTGACGCTCTGAATAATAATAGGAATATCTTCTTTAAAAGCAGGAAACTTATCTGCGAAAGGTTTGATGGTCAAAGTGTATTGTGGATTAAATGTTGGAAGAATCTGTTCTACGATTTGAAGCGCATCATCTTGACTCTTCGCATAAATATTTAATTGGAAACCGATATCGTAAGGAACAGGAGAGTAAAACTTTTGCCTGTCACTTGAGGTTAATCCTGAGGTGTTAAAATTACTGACTTTGGTTAGTTGTCTGGCATTATCGTATGATATACTTGTAATCTCAAAAGACATACGAGGCAACTTAATCGCTGTGCTTGTATCTGTAGCAAGATCAGGATTACCTCGCACCCTTTCTAAATATTTTTTCTTCGGTGCATAGGTGAGTGGAACTTTTAATTGGTTCAATACACCACCAGATGAGTTCTTTCGGATAATGTAAATGTTGTTGAAAAGTCTGCCGAATATAGATACAGACTTTCTTAACTTTTCATGATAGAAATGTGTTCCAAACATTTACTGGTTCTCCGGATCACCAAACGGATTATTTTCTGAGAAGTCTAAGAAGTCATCCGATATAGTGCTAAATTCATCATTCTGTTTCGCTATATTGATATTATTTAATTCAATAACATTATTTATTGTTAATCCTGTAGTTGAATTATTAGTTTGATTTAATAATGTTCCACCGCTTGAGAAGGTATGATATAATCCATCATCTGCACCAACGTGTGATAAGAATATATGGAACGAAGAATCACCAGAGGAATCAAGCAGTCTGCGCTGTACTTCTCCTGTGATAGTTACATTACCAGAAAGAACTTGTTTGACTGTGTCACCGATATCATAATCGCTATCGTTAGCAGTGCCACCTGTAAATGCTATCGTTACATCTGAATCAGTTGTATAATATCCTGCGCTGTCGAGGGTGATAGCACTGACTGAACCGCCACTTACAGTAGCAGTCGCAGTTGCGGAATCTATCGGTGTGCCTCCAATAAACTTCACAGTCGGAGCAGAAGTATAATATCTTCCACCCTGCACCAAAGTCAGTCCTGTAATCAAACCGTTACTATCTTGAGTTACATTAACAGTCGGTGTTTTCGGTGCATCAACACTAATCTTATATTGATATGACTGTTCTTTCTCGATATCTTGGATCTCATTGATTGAAGTATCAAAGTCTTCGCCTGTATATTCGAACAGAGTACAACGTAATTTATAGACAGGTATATTCTCTATCTGATAAAATGGTTGCTCATGTTCGACGTGCTGAATCTCAAACATTTTATTCGTAAGAGGAATCCAGATAAGATCACCTTCAGCAGGACGATCAACTTGAATAGCATTATCTGGTCTACGAACTTGCACTTCAAATCTTCTTTTAGAAACAACAAGAGTAACCTCGTCACGAATCTCTACACCGAACCGAGTAAATAAATCACCCTCTCCGTCAAACCCTTCAACATTCTCGATATACATTTCAATCTTATGCGATTGTGGAAAACGTGATGCAACGTCGTCGCCGAGTAAATCATCTTCGTTTACTATTTCACGAGGAAGGTAATATATATCCTGTCCATAGATCTTCAGTGCCTCAATTACGAGGTCTTCATAAAGATCCATTTCTGATCTTACTTTTTCGGAAAAGTAAAGATTCCTTGCCATAATATTATCCTACAAAAAAGTCCGCTGGCATTTCCCAATCTAATCTGATACTCTCCCTTAATTTTTCTATCTCTGCCGTTGCGTCATCATACAACTGGCGACCGTTGAAAGTAACACCGCCAGGAAGTTGTACACCTTCGAACTTAATTAGATTCATTCCCCACTGTTGTTTAATAAGGGCAGTGGAATATTCTTTTAACCATAGATCATTCCAGACAGAAGTGCTTTCATCGGGATCAATTAAACTATAAACCTCTGCGACTACGAAGTCACCTGCTTCGATATCTCCATCAGCGAAGTCACCGAATATATAAAGTCTGTCCTGATGCCGTGACCACTGAACCTGTGGTGTACCATTTAACTTCATATCTAACAACGAAAGATACTGTTGCATCTGCTCATAGTAAGCAAGATCACCAGCGAAATTTTGCATATCAGCAATATCATTCAGCATCATTTGATATTTAATATCAAAAAAGTTAAACGATGTGCCGAAAGAAGACGCCATAGGAAACAGTTTAGATACTGTTAAGACGTTTGAAGATATAGGGATATATTCGTTCGTTACATCAGTTGCTGTTACTTGATGTTTCAGATAATGCCGAAGAGTAGCATCGGAATGATACTCCTGCCAATATTGTAATGCTTCGTCAATACGATCTTCTATCTGATCTTCGTCCACGTTTATTTCAAGGACGGGATCACCAAGACGTCGCTTACAATAATCTATAAGTGTGTCTCTACTGTTTGGTGGTGCCATAAAATAGTCTCCGACATGTTAAAAACCTATCGTCACTATTTATATGATTTTATTTTTTAGGCAGATTCAAATATGAGCGCACCGACTCTAGCAGTTGTACTATATCCATTCGATACAGCAACTATGTCATTATCTAAATACAAAAGACCAGAAAAACCGCCACCAGCATACGATGTGAATCCGTAACCACCTCCTCCACCGAGATAATCATTATTATTGGTTCCGAAGAAGTCACCTTTATGCGTATATCCACCTGCACTATCTAAGGAATATATGTATACACGACCAACTGTATTATTGCTAGAACTCCCCCCACGTGAGGTTGGTCTCGCCCAACCTTGAGGAGCACCAATCAAAAGATTATTTCCATCAGGAGAGACTGCTACAGACGATCCAAAATAATAATTTCCATTTGATATTGCTGTAGGAAAATTATAATCAGAATTAGTTCCTGTATTCCCTGTCGTGTTATGACCAACGGAGTCAGGATACATCTCTTGAAATAGACTGTAGGAATTATCCCCCAGAGCATTATCGCTATCTCTTTTCCAAACTTGAACTCCACCAACATTATAACTGGAAACATTTACTCCTGATGCGATAGAGTACCCTCTTGGTCTAGTGCTTTGTGGATACATTGCTGTCGTAGGTTTTACTGCAGACGTTCCAATAATCAAAGTTTCACCTGTACTATCAAACTGAACGCCAGGAAGATAAGCAACTGCACCAGTATAATTTTGATTAGCGAATTTGCTTTCACCATTATCATGACGTATTCTTTTTTGAAGTTGATACATACTCGTTCCAGAATTAGCAACTCTTTTGTAAATGTATACACCACCAGTTTCTTCAGACGTCCTAGGTGCGTATGATGCATATGATCGATCAGAGATCGCCAACCAAGTACCGTCTGTTGACATTGAAATTGAAGCACCAAAGTACGCATTTGAGTAAGGAAATGGATTTTCGATAACCTGTTCTATTGTCATTGAAAACCCATATGATCCACTACCTTTACCGATATAGACCGCACCGCAATTAGTAGCACCTGTTTTATCATACATCGTTGCTCCGAATGCCATGTATAATCCATCAACACTCATATCCATACCACTACGATAAGTGGTATCATTCGCAAAGGCACCGCCATATGAACTTAGATTACTATTCGCATTTTTTAGTTGTTCAATATTATACCAACCCATATGATAGAAAGTTCCTGGAGTATTAGTCGTTCTTTCGTAAACAGCGATTGGATCACTATTATTTGTCCGCGAAAGCATTAAATCCCTTCCAATCGCAACACCATTAAAGTTATAATATCCATTAAATGCTCTTGGAAAAGTAGTCATTGTGAATTGTTGGGAATTAGTATCAAATTCAAAATAATCCATAAATCCATGATAATTAGTGGAAGATTGTCCATATGGTTGAGGTCTACCGAAAGCAATTTTTCCTGGCGTTTTATCCCTGACTAGCATGAAACCACCATATTGCCTTGCTGTGGATCCACCTTGAGCGAAAAATGTAATATTGGTTGCCGAATCATTTCCAGTATATGAAGGAGAAAAAGAACCGTCCGCTGCTTGACCTGCTGTACTAAAATTTAAATTCATTTGTCTTTGAGTAGAAACTGCACCGACTCCATCATTCACAGTAAAAGTCAGTGTAGAAGAAGTTGTAGTTGCTACACCCTGTGCTTTAGGTGTAACAACGAAACGAGCAGAATCAGCATTGCTAGTTAATACTCCGGAAGCAAGACCTCCAAAGTTTCCATCAGAGTCTACAGAAAATGTTAGGGTTCCACTATCTAGACCGATAACAGTATATGTTGAAGTTTGACCAGTTTTAGATAGATTGATTGTTCCAGTAGGAGTAACACTTATAGAAGGATCTTGATTTATAAGGTCGTTTTTAAACCAACCCGATCCATTTGAAAAATAGAATTTATTTAAATTTGAAACATAATATATTTGCCCAGCATTATTACTCGCTGTTGGAAGATCGCTAACAGCAGCAACTTCTGTTACACCACTTCCACTACCAGCACGAGCAGTAACATAATTCGAATCAATGGTATTTTGAGTGATATTAATAATCTGCGCTGAGTCAGTTCCTTCGCCAAACTTAAGAAGTCTGACGTTTCCAGTGTTTGCTATCTCAGTTAGTCCTAAGAAATTCGCAATATCTCTACTTCTACTCATATCTAAATCCTATTAGTTTACCTCTATTTATAACCTTTTTATGCGTTCCATGCTGCGATAAATCCAGTGTATCCTGCTTCTGGAGCATATGATCCAGTACCACCACTCAAACCGTGGCCATATAAACCAGCATCAAGTGTATAATGCGAAGACCAGTAATTAAGGATTGCCGTATACACAGTGTAACCCCCACCTGTAGCACCGTAAGATCTACCGTCTATCCTAAATGTTGATTCTGCTTGTCCTGTTAATGCTGTTGGAAATTCACAATATGATGCATCATAATAACCTGAACCGCCACCACCAGCACCACCGTTGTAACCGCCACCTGTACGACCGCCACCACCACCGAAGTAACCTCCACCTCCTCCACCTCCAGCATCATACAATGAACCAGCACCGATACCACCGTTCATCGCTGTTCCTGCGGCAGGAGCATTATGCCTTTGATGCCCAGGACTCTGCGTTGCACCTGCACCGCCAGCAGTTGTTGAACCACCAGCACCAGTTCTTTGTGAAGCAGTCAAACTATTACCGCCATCGTTTCCAGCAGCACCACCATATCCACCTGTATCCGCTTGCGATCCAGCACCACCGCCACCTCCAACCATACAGACAACGTCAGATTGAGATATTGAAGAATAACTAGAAGTGCTTGTAAAAACTCCTGTCCATCCTCCACCACCTGAAGATGCGTTGTAGTTACTTCCACCTTGACCACCTCTAGCACCACCTGCCTGACCACCTGCTCCTGTTGAATTACCGTTTCTGGTATGTTGACCAGCACCACCTGCTATAAACTGTAACTGTGTTGCTCCTGGCGGAACCACAACTTTCATAATAGAAAAACCACCTACACCGTCACTACCCTGTTGCCTGTTTCCTGAGTTATACGGAGCAGCACCTCCTCCTCCAACCATAGCAACATAAAATACACCGCCAGGACTTGTATTTAAAACGAATGACGTTGCACTATTCGTTCTTATTTGTGCACCAGCAGGTAAACCACTTTCATATATCGTAGTAGTTCCTGTCAATCCACTTCTATTTAATGTAACTGATTGTTCCCTGTATGTGCCAGAAGCAGCACTTAAAATGCCAGGAGGAACAGCGGTCAATCCTGTATAATTTATCGTCACTAATTTTTGAGCAAAACTAAATCCATCACTCGCTTTAAAAGTATATGTGAAGTCTCCACCGTCTGAGTCCGTTAAATTGCCAGCAGTGACATTATCAAATACACTATCTTTAGAAAGTGGAGTAAATGTCCACTGAGATGAATCAATCGTAATATTAACTAAATATTGAGCAGAGTCAGAAGCAGTTCCAGTATATGCGATGCCAGTAGCAGGATCATCTGGGTCTGTAGCAGGGTTAGTGATAATTAGAGGTGTCGCTGAATCTACGATAGTAAAAGTAGAATTAAGATCTGAATCAAACGAAGGTGATAAATTGACCGCAGAAACTCTGTACCAACCTGATCCATTTGAAATATAATACATTTGATCAGATTCAACAAATGCTTTATCTCCTGCAGAAAGGTTATCATAAGGTAATGAATCTTTTGTGCTTAAATACGTCATCGATGCTCCGGCAGTCAAAGAAAGAACTTCTGCGGAATCTAAACCGATAGTGTTATAAGTTTTTTGGATTCTTCTTCTAAAACTAGATAATCTTGTCATAAATAAAATTTCCTTTAAGCATTACCGTCACCACCCGAACCAGAACTGATAGGATATCTAATTATGACTATACCATCACCACCATCTCCCGAATATTGCGCTACTCCTATAGCAGTATAACCAGCACCACCTCCACCACCGAGACCATCTGTTGCATCATTACCATTCACTGAGTTTACACCACCAGCACCACCTCCACCAGAACCACCAGAACTGGAAAAATTCGTAGTTCTTCCGTCAACAGCATTTCCACCGCCACCGCCACCATATGTGACATTACTTCCAGTGATACCGTTGACTGTTCCTGGTCCTCCGTTTCCTGGATCTTTAGGACTATTTGTTGCGTTCAAACCTGCGCCACCAGTGCCGCCACCACCTCCTGAGGGATAAGCATAGTTATCGGCGAATCCATTACCACCACCATAACCTTGATTTGATACTCCTGCTCCTCCTAGAACAGAACCTGCGGAAGTTCCACAATATCTATTACCGCCACCACCACCGCAACCGCCAGGATTACCAGCAGTGTTACCACAGTTGGCGACCCATCCTCCGCCACCACCGCCACCGTATGCGATGATATTATTTAATGATGATAATCCACCACTATCTGCAGCAGTGCTGGGGTAAGCGGAAGTTCCACTTCCGCCAGTACCGACTGTTACAGTATAGTCTCCAGCAGTCAAAGACATAGGAGTTTCTGCAGAAGCACCACCACCAGAATTATATCCTGCTACACTAGATCTTAAACCGCCAGCACCACCTCCACCTCTTGCGCCTCCACCACCGCCACCAAGGATGAGATATTCAGCAGTAATATCTTGGAATACTTTCAAAGTTCCGGAACTGGTAAAAGTAACAACTTCATATGCTTGACCACTGACGTCAATTTCCGCATATGTTGCATCGCCATAAGATCCAGTGTATGGACCAGAAGAAAGTGAATAAGTTATATCAACTTGTTTTTGAGTTTGATTTACTCCATCAGAAGCAGTAAAAGTATATGTAAATGTACCTCCGCTTGATTCTGCTATTAATCCCGCTGTAGCATTTAAACCTACACTATCTGCTGAAAGAGGAGTAAATGTCCAAACAGAAGAGTCTCTAGTAATAGTAACCAAATATTGTGCGGAGTCTGAAACTATGCCGCCATATGTAATTGTGGCATCATCAGAATCACTTGCTGGATTAGTAATAACGAGAGGTGTTTGAGAATCTACTATAGAAAAAGAAGAATTTATATCAGAATCAAATGTAGGAGATAAATTGATAAGAGAAGTGCTATACCACCCATATCCATTTGATACATATAGACGTCCGTTTCCTGTCACTAATGCTTGATCACCATTAGTAAGACCAGTCATTGGTAAAGAGTCTTTGGTACTGAAGACAGACATACTTCCACCAGAACCTGCTAATGCTAGTACACCTGCAGAGTCTAGACCGATAGTGTCTTGTGCTGCTTCTTGTATATTCCTAAATGTACTTAATCTGGTCATGAAGTGAAAAATCCTATTGATACTAAACCTTCTTCACCGACTGTGTAGTTGCGTTGACTATCTTCCAACATATTTTCCTTATCTCTCAATGTAGTATTCCATAATCTAATGTCTGTGACGTCATCATACGCACCAACACCAGTGGCATATCCATACTGGTATAAGACATAATAATACTGATTGCCAGGACCGTTTAATTGTGTCGTCCATCCATAATTACCAGAACCACTACTGATTGAAACTTGAGCATCACTTGGATTATTCCACCAATCACCACCCCATTCAACATATCCAAGGAGAACATTATTCGCTTTGTGCATAGAAAATGATCTTATTTTTTTATCAGAAGCATTCATATAACTGCTAAATATTGTTGCGACTCTTCCAGCATTTGTATTTGTGCCAGTCCAAATATTATGCCAACCTGCCATATTTCCACCAGGTTGTTGAGTAGTATTATTTCCTAAAATTCTATCACCACCGTTTGATGGAATATCTGGATTCATTAAATGAGTATGACCAAAGGATGTTTGCCTTGAGAAACTGAGAGGACTTATATTTCCTGGGATTAATCCAGGATAATTATAAACGATATGATTGTAATTGATTTGTATGGTTTTAGTTGCGGTGTTAACATTATCAGTTGCAGTCATAGTATATGTAAACGATTTATCCGCAGAGTCTGCAAGATTACCAGCAGTTACAGCAGCAAAAGCAGAATCACTTGATTTAGGAGTGAATGTCCATACTGAAGAATCTATAGTTATGTCAACAAGATACTGTGCTGAATCAGATGCGGTTCCGCCATATATGATAGGTGTGTCTGAATCAGTTGCTGGGTTGCTAATAATAAGAGGAGTCTGCGAATCAGTGATATTAAAAGTAGCATTGACGTCACTATCAAATGTGGGCGTTGAAGCAGAAAGTGCTACACCAAACCACGAACTACCATCAGAAATATAAAGTTTTTGTTGAGACTGAACGAATGCTTCATCACCAGCAGTTATTCCAGAAACAGGTAAAGAATCTACAGAAGAAAAACCCAAGGCACTTGAAGAACCTGAAGTCAATGCTAAAACAGCAGCAGAATCTACACCCCTCGTTCTCTGCTGTTTTTCTTTTCTTATTCGTAGACCACGTAACCTATTTCTTTGCATATTAGTTCTCGATCAAGATCCAACCATTAGAATCATTGTAATACACTAGACCTATTGCTGCTCTTGAGACATCTATTACTAAATCACTATCACTCGCTATTATCTTTTGATTACTCTGAATAGTAATATTATTCGAATCAGCAAACCCTGCACCATCAATAATCCTTACCTCATCACCGAGAGTTCCCTGAGGCAACGATAAAGTGACTGCTTGATTTTTAGTATTAACGATTTTCTTAGCACCGATAATTAGAGTTTCTGCAGTTGAGTCTACCTCAGACCAGTTGAACCTTGCAGAGTCAATTAATGCGCTGACTGCAGAAGAATCAGTAGAACCGCCACCGCCACTAATCGTGATTGTTTTAGTTGCACCAGAACCTGTTGCTGTTACAGCGTCACCTACAAAGTTAAGAGTCAGAGCGGTTGTGCTTAATGGAGTTCCTTCATCTTGAACATTTACACCAGTAGCAGTTACTCTTGCTGCGATAAAGTCTGAGTCAACAATACTTGTCACAGGAGTTGGAGAACTACCTAAGAATCTTTCTACTTGAAGAATATCACCTGAGTCTGCTGCGACAGCAAGAGAAACTCTCGTACCATTCGTAGCAGTATAATCAGAAGAACTCAGTAAAAGACCGTTTAGATATACTGCGATTTTTCCTGGATCGTATGTTAAGTTAGTACCATTATCATCAGTTCCAGCGAAATTAACTTGATTTGCTGATGCTGTATATTCAAACTGAGTTCTTTCTAGAGGTATGGATTGAGCAGAGTCATAGTGTAAATGACCATATGCTACAATCTGAAGTTCGTCACCTGTATTTGTCGCTTGATTCAAAGTAATCATTTGATTACTTGTCATCGTGAAGTCATCGCTATCTCTTAGAGCGATACCGTTCAAAAATACAAGATTAGAATTAGTCATCGCATATAGAAGATCATTACCTTGATCATCTAAACCAGAGAATACAGTTTGTCCTGAATCAGCAGTAAAGTTGAAGATTCTAACTTTATCTTGTCCTGAACCATATACAGAGACAACAACAGTATCACTTAAACTTACAGATGTATCTAAAACAACTGTTCTACCACCGACCGTGGTATATTCGCTTTGACTTAATAGAGAACCGTTTACGAATACTTGAATGCTATTCTCACCGAACACCATTCCTTGACCAGATATATTTCTACCGCTGAAGTTCGTAAATAGATATTCTCTATAATTTACAGAAGTCACGTTATTTGATACAGTATTATTGATGCTAATCAAATCACCTGAATCTGCAGCGAGACTTAATGTAAGCGAAGTGTTTGTTAAATTATAGTCTTGTTGTTCTGATATCAAAATACCGTTTAAAAATACTTCTGATATACCAGTGGTTAAATTTAATGCCTGTCCATTATCATCATTACCACTAAATAAAGTCTGACCTGAATCTGCAGTAAATTCGTAAGATACTAGATTCAGAGTATTTCTATCAGTGTGAACTCTACCTTTAGTTTCAATAATCGTTAACGAGTAACCACTATCCGCTGGTTCTGTAAGTGTGAGAGAACTATCGGTAGCACTGAAGTCTGTATTATCCTCAAGTAAGACACCGTTCAAAAACACTTCTATATTATCTGGAAGAATAGAAAGTATGTTACCAAACTTATCAGAGTCAGTAAATGTAACTTGACCAGAGTCTGCTTCGTAAATATATTTTGTCACAGACAAAGTTCCTGCGGGAAGAACAGTTTGCTTTTGAGCAATATAAGCAGAATCAACTA
>MDTG01358657.1_pt1 | contig 32831 bp, 34 predicted proteins | sample 811421 | NCBI WGS metagenome assembly MDTG01 (sample SAMN05326645, study PRJNA326480) | marine metagenome | isolation source: seawater | place: Pacific Ocean: South East | collected 2011
CATTGTTTTTTTTTTTAAAAAAATTTTCAATAATTTTATTTTTATAACCAGTTGCTAAAATAAAATCTTTAAAACCATAGAATTTATATATATCCATAATGTGACAAAGTATTGGTTTATTTCCAATTTTTACCATTGGTTTAGGGATTAATTTTGTTTCTTCAGCTAATCTAGATCCTAATCCCCCACAAAGTATGACTACTTTCATTTAAATTTGCCACTTATATTTAAAATATTTGTCATTTATAGGTCTTCTAACCATCTCATTTTCGTCATGAGGCTGATTTAAACAATTGGCAATTATTGACTCTCCTTTGTAAAGTCCTTTGAAACCGTTCCATACAAATGGAGGAATAGTCACTAGAAAGTATTCATCGGGTGAAAGAATTATCTTTTGATAACTACCATTCGTTTTACTTTGCTTTCTATCGTCAAAGAGTGCTAACTCAACTTTTCCAAAGATACAAACATAATTTAATGTTGCCTCTTTGTGCAGATGCCACGCCTTAATTATATCTGACTTGATAGTTGAAAAATAAATTTCTCCAAATCTATCAAAATTTGGTGAGTCACTTCTTAACATATGCATTATTTTACCTCTCTCATCTTTAATTTGTTTTAATGGAGTGATATTTAAACCGTCTATCATTTATATTTACTTAATTTTATTATCAAATTCCCTTAGAGAATTTATAATATAGTTTAACTCTTTTAATTTTATATCGGAAAAAAGTGGTAATGTGACTAGTTCTTGCCAAACTTTTTTTGTAACTGGAATTTTAGCTTTATATTTTTTATATAATGGGTGCAATGGCACAGGTATCCAATAAACACTTGTTGATATACCTTTTTTTTTTAGAAATGATATCAAAAGGTCTCTTTTTTTTGATCTAATAGCAAACATCCAATAAGCTATATCTTTGTAATATTTCACGAAATATGGCTTTATATTTTTGCACCTTTCAATTCCTTTTAGATAAATCTTAATCCCCTCATTTCTTTTAAAATTAAAGAAATTCAATTTTTTAAGTTGTACTTGACCAATAACAGCCATTAGATCATTCATATTATATTTAAATCCAAGATCTTTAATCTCATAATACCAATGTTTTTCATTTAAATGATTTTTATCCAGACCTTTTTTATGTCTAGACCACGGGTCTTTATTCCACCCATGAAAGCTTAAATTTCTAAATTTTTTCTCTAAATTTTTGTTATTTGTACAAATCATCCCCCCATCACCAGTTGTAAGCATTTTTTTTTCCTCAAAACTAAAACAGCTTATATCACCCCAAGTACCTAATGTTTTACCTCTATAAATTCCTCCTGCAGTATGTGCACAATCTTCTATAACTAATAATTTTTTACTTTTAGCCCATGGAATAATCTTTTCCATTTCACATGGTTGTCCGCCTACATGAACTGGCATAACAGCAACACAATCCTTAGAATATTTTTTCTTTAAATCCTCAAAATTTATATTTAAATCATATTCATTTATATCTACAAATACTGGTTCCAAGTCACAATACAAAGCTGCGGCAGCAGTAGCGGTAAAGGTCATTGCTGGGACTAATACTTTCTTTTTTTTTTTAAATTTTTGTGATGCTAAGGCAATATGAAGTGCTGCTGAGCAAGAAGTAACACCAACCGAATACTTTACTCCAATATATTTACTCCATGATTTTTCAAAATTTTTTACCTCTTGTCCATAACCAATCCACGATTTTCGAAAAATTTTCTTTATTGCTCTAATTTCCTCAGTTCCTAACGAGGGTTTGAATAATCTTATAAATTTTTTTTTATTATTCATTATGTGATATTTTGAAAACTTTACTATCAATCACAGATTGATTAATAATATGTTCTTTCCTATCACATCTGCAGCCAGAATCAGCAATTTTTTTATTACAAGCACTTAGATAAGTATCAAGATTTTTATTATCATATTTATAAAATAAATTCCAAAAATCATTTTTCGTTAAATCTCCAAGTGCTGTAGATCTAAAATTCGGAGAACTTGATTGTGAACAATTATAAAGCCAACCATCAAAACCTACAGTAGGAAATAAAAATCTTGCATAACATGGTAATGTTCTTGGTTTATTATAAATATTGTGGTCAGCATCAGGATTACTTATCAATATCATACATTTATCATTTTCGTATTTTTTTTTTAATTTATCTAAATCAGAAATATAGAGATCAATCTCATCTTGAGTCGGCACAACACCCTTCTGAGTATCTGTATCTTTTGGAGGTTGTGGGAAAGAAAATCTAAGAACATTGCAACCTGCTGTCATAAAATCATTAATAAAATTTTCATAATCATCTAATTTCGCGCTATGAACATTTACTAAATATGCAGCACTTAGGTCGAAATAATTTTTTTTTTTTGATATTGCCAAGTCTCTTAGCGTTATTTAAAACTTGATCATATATTTTGGCTTTTTTTGCTTTTACGTCATGAATTAAATTATATGTTTCATTAGATCCGGCATCTACACTTAAACTAATATAACTACCATCTGCTATTTTATAATTTACAAGCGCATTATAAAAATTATCTGAAATTTTTAATGCCTTTGTATTAAATCCAAATATAGCTCCACAAGAAATAGTTAAATCTAATAATTCTCCAATATATGAACAGTTCAAGGGGTCTGTAGCATATCCAGCAAATATAATTTTTTTTACACCTCCATCTAATATTTGTTTTAAAATTTCTAAACCCCTCTCTTTAGTTAAACGTTCACCATTATTATCAGCAGAAGCTCCGTAACAATAAGGACACTCTAACCAGCATATTTTTTTTCCTCTTGGTGGTGCTTGAAATTCAATTTGATATGGAAGAATTTTTTTTTTTACTATTTCTTCTCTAAAATTTTTAAAATCTTTAACATAACTTGATTTAAAATTATATTTATTTTCTAATTCTTTTTGTTTGTTATTTTTCATAAAATTTTACAATTTTAAAATTTACTCTTAAAAAAAAAAAATATCATTACTTTTTTCCAACATAAATTGAGGTCCTATAATCATTATACTTATACTCGTCAACTTTTTTTAAAAGAACTTTTTTAAATAATCTTAAATAAAAGTCATCATCTCTGAAAGCCCAACCTTTAAGAATTTCTGGTCCTTGAATTTTCTTATTTGAAATATGTTCACTTAAAAATATAATCCCATTTTTATTTAATTTCGAGATTAAAAAACTAATCAATTTTGGAAGACTTTTTTTTTCAATTCCTCCTAAAACATTGGCGATAAAAATTATATCAAATTTCATTTTGATTTGACTCAAATTTTTTAACCATACATAAGTAACTCTATTTTTGGGTTGAGCTAAACTAATTAACTTTTTTTCAGTATCAACTGCAATCACCTTTGCTTTATGATTAATTTTTGTAAGTTCTTCTGAAAATCGGCCACTACCACAACCATAGTCTAAAATTTTTTTTTCCTTTTTTGTTACAAATCGCCTTAAATTTGAAAACATAATTTTTTTTTGTAAATTTGTGACATAATTAAATTCTGATTGAGGAGTATCTGTGCTAATAACTCCATATTTACCATATTTTTCTGTTCTTAACTTCCAATTAATTTTAACAACTTTAAATTTATCTATTTTGTAATTTTTTATCTTATTTATTAAATCGATTGGGTTTAAAATTAATAATAAAAATCTAAATATTTTATTATTCTTTATATAATTTTGTAAAATTTTAAATTTTGATTTTACACTGATATCTTTATCTAAATAATTTTTTTTATTCTTTAACATTGTAAATTATGATGATATTAAAAAGTTTTCTTAAATTTCATTTTTTTACTTAATTCTAATAATTTATTTTACTTCTCAGATAGTTAATAATTTACTAACTTATCCATAATCTTAATTGAACTTAATGTTATATCATTATTTTTTTTTAACATATATTTTTTGTTAAAATTTTTAAATATTGATCTTAAATAGTCTGTCAAAGGATTTTTTATATTAACAATTTTTTTTTTATTTTTTAACAATTTATTATGATAAACATCTCCTTTAATTACTTGTTTTCTCAAATAAAAATCATCATTAATTTTAAAACTTAATAAACTGTCATTTCTTCTAAAATCTTGTTTAAAATGAAATTTACATAAACAATTATTGATAGAAATGTAACATTTCCAAATTTTTTTTTTCTTAATAACTCTGATAATCTTAAAACTCACTAAATTATTTGAGTTTAATGTAAACAAAAATGATAATGCATGTGGTAATAAATCTATAGGAATATTTTCAAATTCATTTTTACCTCTAGTAAAATAATTAAAATTCAATCTTCTAATTTTTAAATCTTTATTTTTTTTTTTTATTTGATTAGCTAAACTTATCATCGGCAGATTAACAAATATTTTGTTTCTTTTAAAATTGAATAATTTTTTTGTTAATTCAAGGTTTGATTTTTTTTTATTTCTGATCCAAAAAATCGGTTTTTCAATAATTAGATTCTTACAAAAGTTTTTAATTTCATGTATATGTTCATAATGATATTTTGTTGGAGAACATACATTTATAAATCTAGGTTTTATTTTTTTGATTTCTTTTATTGATTTTAAATTATAGAACGTAATATCTTTATGCTTTTTTTTTAAATCTACTATCCTATTTTTTTTAAATTTTTTTCCAACAACTGCAATATTTTTAAAACCAAAATTTATAAGCTCTCTTAAGTGAGCTTTTCCTATTCCCGAGGGACCTATAATAGCTCCTATAAATTTCTTTGACATTTTTTTTTACTATTTCTCTTTAATTAATGATTAAAAAATAATTTCACAATTGTAAATTTTTAAATACAATTTGGTTTATTTTACTAAAAACAAGAAAATCATATGTTGTAATATTGAATATTAGCAAAATATTGAACAATGCCCAACACATCAACAATTTCAGTTTGATTTCCTTATTGAAGATATTTTGCGGAAAAAAAAATAAATAATTGATAATATTGCGTTTGGATAAATCAAATTTGATAAAAAATGTTTATAAAATTTGACGTAGTGTCTACCTGCGGACTTACCCCTAATAAAAATTTTAAAAAAGAAGTTTGAAAAGTTTCTCAAAGCGTAATTTTTATTTATCAAATATTTTTTTAATCCTAAACCTTGGCTTCTATAATAATCTAAAATTTCTGGTATCCTGACAATCTCAATAAAATCATACATAGCTTTCCACTCTCTGACTCCATAACAATTTACTGAAAAACCCTCGGGAGAATAATGTGCTTTAGAACTTTTGAATGCATTAGCGTAAACTTTGATATAACCACAACAATTATCAAAATTAGAGCATAGTCTGCTATCTTTCAGTTTTTCTTCATCTAAACAACCTAAATTATCTAAGAACATTTCCCTTTTGAAAACATTTGTAAAATTTCCCATTAAAAAATCAAAAGTAATATTATGATCTATTAAATCCCAAAACATACATTTCATCGAGTTTTCTTTTTTAGCAAGTTTTGGCATATTCTTTGGTAATAAATTTGTATCAAAAGGTTTTTCAAATTTTTTTAGATAATCGTAATCTAAATGATAAGAATTTATATAAAAGAAATCTATATCTTGAAAATTTTTAAAAAGTTTTTCAAGAGAATTTAATGAATTTGGCATTAACAAATCATCATCTCCTATAGCCCAAATAAATTCACTTTTTGATAAAGATATAGCTTTAATTAAATTTGGCTGATAACCAGTGTTTTTTCTATTAGTGTTAAGAACTATTTTTAATTTATTCTTAAAATTATTTATTATATTTTTTATATCATAATTAGAACCATTATCAGAAATGCAAACATCAAAATCTAAATTAGAATTTTCTTTTGCGATACATATTGAATTTAAACAATTGGGCAACTGTTCGGGCCTATTATATGTTGGTATACAAATTGATAGTTTCATTATTTAAGAAGAAAAAGAATACAACTTAAAATCTTCTTTTAAGTATTTTTTATAATTTTGTTTGTCGACAATATGCAAGACTGGTAAAGGAAAAATTAACTTTCCCCCTTTTTTAATAAATTTTTCCTCTTGCTTGATTACTTCAGATCTAAATGACCAAATTAATACAAGTAGATACTTAGGATTTAATCTTCTCATTTTACTTTTAGATATTATTTCAATATGGCTTCCTGGAGTAAATTTTCCCTCTTTCGTCTTATTTGCATCACAAATATAAAGGAGGTCTTTTTTTGTAATCCCACAGTAATTTAAAATCACATTTCCTTTAGTTGATGCGCCATAACCAATGACATCTTTTTTTTTTTGACCCATTAAAAATAATTGTAAATTTTTTTTGCTATTTTCCATTCTTAAATTAAATTTTTCAAAATCTTTTTGATTAATTTTTTTTTCATCTTGAATAATTGAATTAATTTTCAATTTTTGAGATTTGAACTTACTATTTTTTTTTGCGCATACTACCTCAATACTTCCGCCATTAATCTCATTAAAAGAGAAGTCTAGAATTTTAAGGTTATTTTTTGAAATAATTTTATTAAACGTAGCTAATGAATAATAAACACAATGCTCATGACATATTTGATCATATGTTAAATTATTTAATAAAAGTGGAAAATATGAAAATTCTACTGACCATACACCGTTTTTTGTTAACAAAGCATTAATATCTTTACAGAAATCGTTAGGTTCCTCAATATCATAGAAAACTGCATATGAAGTGATTAATGAAAACTTTAATCCTTTATCTATAAAATTCTTTTTTACTGACTTTTTATTGAAGAAATCTATTATTATATTTACGTCTTTTTTATAATTCTTAATAAACGCACTTGCAGACGGATCTATACCATATAAAGAAAAAAACTTTTTATTTTTTGAAAAAAAATTTAAAAATGTTCCATCATTTGAACCTATGTCTAATATTTTTGATTTTTTTTTGAATACATTATATTTTTTTAATGAAAAAACTTTCTTCTTTAAATGATCAATCATTAAATTACTTACTGAAGTTTTATATCCATATTCTGAACCATACATATCCTTTAGATTAGGTATTTTTGATAATTGAACTAAATTACAATTTTTGCACTGATATAAATCTAATGAATAGGTATTAATTTTAATCCTTCTATTCAAAAACAAGCTACTTATGGGTTGGTGACCAATCTTAGATATTTTATTGAAATTATTTTTTTTACAATTTCTACAATTCATTCACAACTCTTCATAAATTCGATTATCTGTGATTTCGTAAAATTAAACATATCCTTTTTATTTTTATGTGCTAAATACCAATCTGCAGTTAGTTGTAATGTTTGAGTTATTGATAAAAATGGTTTCCATTTCAAGATTTTTTTTGCTCTAGTACTATCTAAATCTAAGTTTTTCTTTTCTTTTTTGTCATTTTTTTTACTTATTATTAATTTTGATTTTGAATTCATTTTCTGTTTAAAAATTTTTGCGAATTCTAAAACTTTTAAATGTATTTTTCTCCCTGGTCCTAGATTCCATGCTGTATTCAATGACAATTTATTATTTCCATAAATTTTCTCAGCTATAATCAGATATCCCAATAATGGTTCTAATACATGTTGCCAGGGTCTTCTTGAGTGAGGATTTCTAATTTTTAAAGGTTTATTACTTATAAAAGAATCCGATGCATCTGTAAGAATTCTAAATTTTGTCCAATCACCTCCACCTATACAATTTCCTGCTCTTGCAGTCGCTATACCGCAATTAGAGTCTGAAAAAAAAGATTTGAGATAACTAATTGATAAAATGTCAGCACATGCTTTACTAGAACTATAAATATCATCTCCCCCAAGATGGTCTTGTTCAGAAAATTTTAGTTTTTTTTCGTTATTTTGATACACTTTATCTGTAGTTATTATGACTACAGATTTTATAAAATTATATTTTCTTGTTATTTCTAATAAATTTACAGTTCCAATAATGTTTGAAACTATTGTATTCATGGGATTAATGTAGCTTTCTAATACTTGAGGTTGTGCAGCTAGATGGAATATAATTTCCGGTTTGGTTGTTTTAATACAATTTTCAAGGCTTTTATAATCCTTAATATCTTTTCGAAAATCTTTAGAAAAGATATTTTTTATTTTTGTTGCATCAAAAAAATTTTTTTTTGTTATAGGATCTAATGAGTAACCCGATATCCTAGCTCCCAAAATATTCATCCATACAGATAACCATCCACCTTTAAATCCTGTGTGACCAGTTATTAAAACTTTTTTATTTTTCCAAAAATTTTTATTAATCATTTAATTTAATTTTAAGCTGTTTAATATTATTAAAAACTTTTTTGTTAATCAGTCTGTTATTTAAAGTGTTAAAATCTTTTATATTATCCATCGCATACCAAAAACCCTTTAATGTATAATAATCTACTTTAAACTTTTTGATAATTTTAGGGTAAAAATTTTTTTCAAAATTCGAAAATTTTTTAAAATTTTCCATCAAAATTTTTTTATTAATTATTGACATTCCAGAATAAACATAAGCTTTAAAATTTTTAGTATTTGTATTTACAGAATTAAAACTTAAACTTCTTTCAAAATTGACTACTCTACGTCCTGACACACCAACAGTGCCAAAGTCTGCTTCGGCTTCACAGCAAATAAAACTTAAATCCTTTTTTTTTATTTCATGTCTTTTAAAAATTTCATTTAAATTTGCCTGAAAAATAGAGTCTCCATTTAATATCATAAAATTTCTTGATTTAATTAAATTTTTTATTTTAAAAATTCTTTCTGCGATTGTGGACTCTATACCGGTCTCAATAATTTCAATATTAAATTTTTTAAATTTTTTATTATAACGTAAATAATTTTTAATTTGAGTTCCCTTGTAACCGATAGGTAAAATAAAATGGTTAAAACTATTTTTTTTTAAGGAATTTAAAATATACCATAATATAGGTTTAGATTGTATTTTTACTAATGTTTTTGGTAACTTTTTTCCTAATTCTCCTAACCTGGAACCTCTGCCACCACACAAAATTACTGCTGATCTAATGTTCATTTATTTTTTTATAATAATTAATTGTTTTTTTCAGACCCTCATCTAATTTAATTTTAGGTGACCACAATAAAACTTTTTTGGCTTTGTTAATACTTGGATAACTTTTTAAAGGTTCATCTAGTCTTCTTTTCAACACACCAAAAATAGGTTTGCCATAACCAATTTTCTTAACAATTTTTAATATGAGATTTTTTATACTAATTTTTTGACCAGATCCAATATTTATTACATTATTAATTATTTTTTTATTCTTAAAGCATTTCAATATAGCATCGACTGCGTCATCAACATACAGGAAATCCTTAACTTGTAGACCGCTAGAACATTTAAACTCAGATTTTTTTAAACATGAGTCAATAACAATTGGTATAAGTCTATTCTTTTTTTGTTCTGGTCCATAAACTTGGTAAAGTCTTAAAATAGTAAAAGGAAAATAATTTTTTCTCGTAAAATTAAATAAAAATTTTGAAGCGTCAAGTTTTGCCTTAGCATAGATTGTTGAGGGTTTTCCTCCTAACGTTTCGATATTAGGAGACTTTTGTTTTCCATATTCAGTTGAGCTCCCAATTTGTATAAAAAGCTTAATTTTTTTATTTTTAAAAAAATTGATAAGATTTTTACAACCATTTAAATGAGTTTTATTGGCAAGTTGTTTATCAATATGATTTATATAACCTCCCAAGTTAACAACATAGTCAAATTTGTTTGACTTAAGAACTTTCTTTAGGGATTTCATTGAAGAAATATCACCTCTAAAATATTTCACATTGTTAATTTTTTTACTTTTTTTTATCTTATTAATTGAAAGACTATAAACATCATATTTATTTACACTTTTTTTTAAAAAATGATGACCGATGAAACCAGTTCCTCCGACAACAAGAATTTTTTTTTTCATATTGAGTCCTAAATTCTGTTTATTAATTTTATGAATTTTGTATGATTAAATTCCCTCTTTGGAAATATATAATTCCTAATCGCCTTATATTCCTTAGATTTAGTAATCTTTTGCCATTTTGATTTTAAAAATTCTTCATTATTATTTAAGTAATTTGCCAACTTAACTTCATCATCAAATAATAGATTAATTTTTTTTAAATTAAGGATTAATCTTGAAAACTTCAATTTTAGATTTGAATGATTAGATTTATTAATTATAAAAAAGGGCTTTTTGTAAAATAATAATTCATAAAAAGCTGTTGAAAAATTATCTATTATCACAATTTCAGTCTTATTAAAAACTGATCCTTTGTAATTTTTTTTTAAAAAGTTAATTCTGGAGCCTAATTTTTTCTTCCAAAGATTTTTTGCTATGGGATTATTACTAAAAAATTTTACATATAAATCTTTAAACTTTTTTTTATCTAAACTATTTAAAAGTCCCAAATATTGATTTAAATATATGTGATCATTTAATCTTAAATTTTCAACTTCTTCTTTAAATAAATATGCAGAAGGAAAAAAAAGGATTCTATTTCCATCTATTTCATCTAAAATTTTAACCGAGTTAAAGTAAGTAGGTCCTACACCAGTATTTTTGTCATTCCAATAAATATTAAAATTTGAATATTTTTTGTAAATGTAATCTTCTAATGAAAATTTTCTTTCTCCAATCAAACCACCATGCTGGATATTAAATATTTTTTTATTTTTTCTTTTAAAGTTCATTGCTAAAAATTTAAATTCATCTGTGCTTGGTAAATGTATTGCAGTGCCGATTTTATCTAAATTTTTATATAAAAAATAATTTCTATTAATATTAGTTTGAAAGTTTTCTACAAAACTTATTGGTAAAGTATTTCTAACATAAATTTCAAATAATTTATCAAATCTGTCTTTAATTTTTATATTGATATTATTTCTTAATTCATTATTTTTTTCGTAAATAAAATTCTTTTTTTCTAAATAACTTATATTTACAAATAAAAATTTTAATTTACTTTTTAAAAAAATTTTTAAAGAATTTTTTATTCCCAGATATCCATCTACGATTAAATGAGGCTTAAAAACCATAATGAATAAAGAATTGAAAATATGAACAACCTTTTTAAAAAGATTAATTTTTCTTTCTTTAAAACATTTAATTATAGTTTTTTTTTTTTTAAATAAGTTACTTAACCTAAGTTCCTGAGATATTAGATAATTAATATATAAATTAACATTAGGTCTTTGAAATAACTCTTTTTTAAATTCAGCAGTAGTTTCAAAAGTAAAATCTGCATTTAATGAAATTACCTTTAACTTTTTAATTTTCTTTTTTTCTAAAAAATCTAATCTTTTTTTTAATGTAATCACTGAAATTAAAATATAATATTCGATTAAAATACCCCAATCTTTATTATTAAGGTTTACATTATGTAATTTATTTAAAGATAGATTAAGATCTCTTATATATTGTTTTGTTTTTTTTTTTATAAAAGAAACTTTTTTATTTTTGTTGAAAACTTGATTCAAATTTTCGACAAATTGGTATTTGTAATTCCTTAAAAATTTTTTTGAATATAAATTTTGCAAATATTCATCTTTAAAAATTATATTTGATTGTTTGCTAAGTTTAAATTTAAAGAAATCTGTAATTAAAAATTTTGACATAATTTTTTTATAAAGAATTTAAATAATAAAATAATTTTAGTAGTATACTTTCTAAAAAAGTTTGTAGATCTATTATTGGTGTGTTTTCTGTAAAAATATCCTGTGTAATCCAAATATTTAATAGTCATCTTTTTTTCTAAATGAATTTTCAACCAAAAATCATAGTCATCTTGATATACTAAATTTTCATCTATACCTTTTAATTTATGCCAAATTTTTTTTTTAATTAAACACCCACCCCCAACGGGATTATTTAGGTATTTTATAAATTTATTTCTTTTTTGATTTTCAAATATAAAATGATTTTTTGTGTAATATTTAAATATGTTACTATAAGTAAAATCAACGTCCTCTTTAATACTTTTTAAATATTTGTGTAAAAAATTTTTTTTTATAAAATCGTCACCATCCACAAATATGATCCATTTTGAGTTTGATATTTTAACTCCTAAATTTTTTGATTTTGATGGTTTAGAATAATTCACACATAAATATTTTATTTTTTTATATGTTTTTAAAAGATTTTTTATTTTTTTTTCAGTTTGATCATTAGAACTATCGTTAATTACAATAATTTCATTTAGTAAGTCTTTGTCATTTCTCAGTATACTATTCAAACATTTAATAATATATTTTTCATGATTATGCGCTGTAACAATTATGCTGATCATCAATAAAGTGCTTTAATCTTACTATTTTTCAAATCACCAATAATTCTACAATCATATTTTTTAGTTTTTAATTTAATGTAATTGATTTTTTTTACTTTAAGAATTCTTACTAATTTTTTATTTTTTAAAATAATTTTCATTAGTTTGTTTGAGTTTAAATCATTTTGTATATTTTTATTTTCAAAAAAACTTTTTATTTGATAATAATTTTTTTTATAATCTATAGTTAATGATATATTATACTTTTTTTTTGAAAATATTATTTTTTGTTTAAATAACTTTTTTCTAAAAAAGAAGTATGTCAAGTAATCTACATTTGTTTTATCAATCAAAAGTCTAGATAAATTTTGAAGAGACTCTACTTTGAGTAATTCACATCTGGTTCCTCTTAATGGTAACTGAGAATAAAAATATTCTTTATGTTTGTAATTATATGAAAGTAATTTCAATTTGTGATAATTTTTATAATCTATATATGGGTTATCTCCAGTTAACCTAAAAATATATTTAAAGTTATATTTCTGACTACAATCAATAATTCTTTTTAAAATATTGTTTTTACTCCCAAAAAAAATTTCAATGTTATGTTTTTTTGCAATTTTTTTTAAGAGATAATTTTTTTTACTTTTATAAGTACATATTACAATATTTTTTTTATTCTCTACTTTCTTTAACCTTGTTATTATTATTTCTAGGATTGATTGATTATTAATTTTTTGAAGAGCTTTTTGAGGAAATCTTTTAGACTCCAATCTAACTGTTATCAAAGCTCCATAACTCATCTAATGTTAATAAAAATAAGATTTTTTTATTAAAGAATTTTTTTTTAAGCTAATTTTAATCTTTTTTCCAATTAATTTGTTTATTTCATAAGTAGCTACTCCACTTATATTATAAGGTCTAATTATTTTAATGTCATTTTTTCTTAACTTTTCATATCTTTTTATATTTTTATTTATATAAACAGATCTTCTTAAACTTTTTTCAAATGGTTTTTCACACAAAAATTTTTCTTTTTTGTTCTTTCCCATAATTTTAACAACTTTCTTAATATTAATCACGAAATTCTTAAACTCTTTAGGATTTAATGATAAACTGAAGTCTCCTACATTTTTTACTTTATAATTAGGAAGAAAATGCTTTTCAATATAGTTAACTCCTAATGCTACAGAAATTGACGAAACAATGTTGCTTTTTGTGTGATCTGATATTCCGACGGAATGTAAGTTTTTGTACTTTTGCTTAATCAAATTTATTGATGATAAGTTATAATCCTCTTCTTTTGTTGGATAACAGCAAATACAATGCATAATAACCAAATCCTTTTTTTTAAAAAATTTTACCGCTCTATCAATGATTTTTAAGTTACTCAATCCCGTGGATAGAAATATTTTTTTTTTATACTTTGATATTTCTCTCAAAAGAGGAAAGTATTCAATATCACCAGATGCAATTTTAAAAAAATCAGTATATTTTGATAAAAACTTTACTTTAGTGTGATCGAATATACTTAAACCAAAATCAATTTTAAGTTTTTTTGCAAATTTATAAAACTTTGGAACCTCATTAATCTCAAGTTCTAATCTTTTGTATCTATCATATTGATTTTTATCTTTAGTATTTGAATTTTTTACATTTTTCATCAAGGGAGTATTGGGGTGTATTAAGCTCTCTGCATTATAGTATTGTAATTTTATTGCATTAGCCCCAGATTTTTTTGCTTCATAAATGCCCTCATAAATATAATCTCTTTTACCATCATGATTGCCACCCAATTCCGCAATAATATAGGGATTTGAAATTATTTTTTCCATTTAACTTTGGGATGTATCAAATCTGTGTCGATACGATCTTTGTAAATTTTAATGCTGTTATAAACATCTTGGATTAGTTTTTCAGAAAAAGTAATAGGTCTTAAACCAAGACTTATCAAACCTGAATTTTTTGGGTTGTAATAATGATTTTCCATTTCTATCCTTGGATTTTTAACTTTACTGATTTTGATTGAGTCATCGTTTTTTGGACTTAAAGCATCAATTATTTTTTTAGCAATATTATTTATAGAAAATTTTTCAGTAAATTGATTAAATACTCTAAATTCACTTGGTTTAGGTGAATTTTCAGCGGCCAACAGGACACATCTTAAAGTATCTTCAATATTTAAATAGCCTCTTTCCTGTGTTCCATTTCCATAAACTGTTAGATCACAACCAGCCAAAGCTTGTGTAATAAATCTATTTATTACAGTCCCAAATATTTCATCATAATGGAAGGAGGTTTCAAGTTTAGAATCTAGCTTTGTTTCCTTTGTATGAAAACCATAAACAACTCCTTGATTTAAATCTGTTGCTTTTAAACCCCATATTCTGCAAGTAAATTCAATATTGTTACTATCATGAACTTTACTTAAATGATAAAAACTACCTGGTTTTTTTGGATACATTACTCTATCTTTCCTACCATTATGCTCTAAATCTAACCACCCCTCCTCAATATCAATATTAGGTGTTCCGTATTCTCCGAGTGTGCCAAGTTTTATTAAATGTGCGTCTGGACAATATTTTTTAATTGCAAACAAAATATTTACATTACCTAGTACATTATTTTGTTGTGTCTCATAACAAGTTTCTCTAGATGCCATTGAATAAGGAGCTGATGGCTGTTCTGCATAATGAATAATAATTTCTGGCTTAAATTTTTCAAAAATTGAGTAAACAAATCTATGATTTAATAAATCTCCAATCGAATATTCTATTTTATTTTTTTGATTGAAGTTCCAGTGCTTCACTCTTGATTGAAGAGTTAAAACCTCATTGATCGGTGAAATGCCATATTCAAGTTCAATTTTTCTCTTAAAAAAATTATCTACAGCTAAAACTTTATATCCCTTATTCGCAAAAAACATAGATGTGGGCCAACCTAGATAACCATCAGCTCCTAAAATTAAAACTTTCATATAAAACCTATTAACTATAATATTTAAAGACTGTAAATAAAAAAATCAAATAATTTAATTGATTTACTAATGTAAAAATGAGCGTAAATAAATATTACAATTTAGCAAAAAAAGTTTTTTTGATTAACAGAAGTATAACTGGTAAAGGGACTTATAAAACTCTTAAAATTTTTTCAAAAGAAATTAATAATTTTAAAATAAAAAAATTTAATTCAGGCGAAAAAGTGTTTGACTGGAAAATTCCTGATGAATGGAATATCGATGATGCTTACGTAATGGATAAGAACAAAAACAAAATTATTAATTTAAAAGACTCTAACCTTCATATTATCGGTTATTCAGTCAGAGTGAATAAAAGAATAAAAAAAAATGAGTTGATAAAAAAACTTTTTTCATTAAAGGATTATAAGAATGCAATTCCTTATATAACATCATACTACAAAAAGAATTGGGGTTTCTGTATAACAGAAAATCAAAAACAACTTATAAAAAAAAAATATAATTCAAACGATTTATTTAAAGTAAAAATTGACTCATCATTTAAAAAAAAAGGAAAAATGCATTATGGTGAATTATTTATTAAAGGTAAGACCAAAAAGGAAATTTTAATCTCAACATATATTTGTCACCCTTCTATGGCTAACAATGAGCTCTCAGGGCCTGTAGTTGCTTTATCTTTAATCTCATATTTCTCAAAATTAAAAAATAAGTATTCAATTAGATTTCTTTTTCTTCCTGAAACGATTGGTTCAATTGCATATTTATCATCAAATTTAATGAAGCTAAAAAAAAACGTTATTGGTGGATACAACTTAACTTGCATAGGTGATGAAAAAAACCACTCATATATTTTATCAAAATATAGTAACTCACCTTCAGATTTTGCTTTATTAGAGGCATACAAAAGTCTCAAAATAAGAAAGAAAAAAGAATACTCTTTTTTAGACAGAGGAAGTGATGAAAGACAATATAATTCGCCAGGAATTGACTTGAAGATTACATCGGTTTTTAGAACTAAATTTAATGAATTTAAGGAATACCATACTTCTTTAGATAATTTTAAAATTATGACCTTAAAAGGTGTTAGGGGAGGATATAATGTTGTAAAAAAAGCTATATTAATTTTACAAAATCAATCTTTTCCAAAAACTAAAATTTTGTGTGAGCCATTTCTTTCTAAAAAAAATTTGTATCCAACTTTATCGATTAAAAAAAAATTAGGTCATGAGGTAAAAAAAATTACCAATTTTATCCAATATTCAGATGGAAATAATAGTTTGGAAAAAATATCTAAAATTATTAATATTAGTATCAATGAAACACGAAAGATCTATAAAATTTTATTGGAAAAAAAAATAGTCCAATAAAACATAATCTAAATTTTATCTAAATGACGCAAAAAATTATTAATACGATTATATTTCAGATTATTTATTTTTAATTTTAATTAATAAATTTTTTAATTTAGGATCTGAAAATTTCCATTTGTCATCTCAGTAAGAATTTTTTGATTATCGTCTTTACAATATTTTTTGAATTGTTTCATTTTATTTTTATGGACTAAAAAAATATAAATTTTTTTTCTTTTATTTTCTATTAAAAAAGTTCTAAAACCATTTTTTTTAAGCCTTCCGTTTATCGATGGGGTTGCATAATAACCCCAATCTTTTTTAACTACGTCATATTCTGAATTTAAGTGACCAAATGTGACTTGTTCATTTTGTTTTAATCTAATTTTAGCAATATCAATAATGTTTATTTTTTTTTTTCCAATAACTATCTCAAATTTTCTAGGTTTTTTTTTAATTTTTATTTTCATTTATTTTAGACTTTTGAGCAAATGCCAAGAGTGTAAATTTTCCACTTTTTTCTCTAATACTTTTTAATTTGATTAACTTAAATTTTGATAATTCTATGCATCTTTTTAACGATTTTTTAGTAAACACATGGAGATGATCAATAAAAAATTCTTCTCTTAAATGACCCTTAAAATCTCTAGCAGCATTCTTGCCATCTGGTACTTCAACATAAATATAACCATCTCTAAATAAATGTTTGTGTGAAATTTTAAGTAATTTTACTGGGTCTTTGACGTGCTCGATTATTTTATTGAGGGAAATAATATTAAATTTTTGTTTTGTTAAAATTTTAGATTTCAAATTTGAATGTATTACATTTAACCCAAGAGTCTTAGCAAATTTTACAAAATTAATATCAGGTTCGATTCCTATAATTTTCCATCTTACTTTTTTCCTAAGTCCAAAAATGAACACAGATAACCCACTTCCAACATCTAAAAGAGAAATATTTTTTTTTTTTAATTTGTCAAAAAATTTCAAGAATCTTTTTATTCTTTGATAATTGTCTGACTTGGATTTAAGTTTAATGATTTTATCAAATTTTATTCGCATCTTTTTCCCATGAGAAATTATAGAGTAGTTTTTTTTATAAAATTCGTTTACTTTAATTTTGTGATGTGCAGTAAAATGACCACACAAGGAACATTTTAATATTTTTCTATCATATTTTTTTATTTTATAATCGGGTTCTAATGGAGGTGGAAATTTATAGTGATGATATAATTTTAGATTATTATCACTTTTGGTTTTGTTTTGAAAACATTGACATTTTTTCATTTCCCTAATTAAATAATTGGATATCTTAATTTCCATCTGTTATTTTTAAATAACCAGATTTTTTTATTTCTAAATTTTTCACATACCTTAAAGAATTCTGTCTTAGATATTTGTATAAATCTACAGAATTTTTTAATATCACTATTAGGGGCTGCAAATCCTCTTTTTTTTAATATTTTAATCGCTTTATCTCTGTTCATCCTACCATTTCTTATTTCCAAGCTTAAATTATCTTGTATTCTTGAAAATCCAAATTTATAGATTTTCAAGTAATGATGAATAGATATCAAATCATCATCAATATCGGCGTAATTATATATCCCAGTCTTAGAAATTTTTTTATAACTTTCAAATCCATTGCGTTTTGCTATTTTAAAACTTTTACTAGGGTCCCAATTAAAATAGTCACCAAGAAATATTGATTTAGGATTTTTGTTATTTGTACTATTATCTTTAAAAAAGGGTGCCATGTCTTTCTTTGTTAAATCTTTATCAATCCAATCTTTGGCACTTGTGTTAAAATTTATACCAAACTTCTTAATCCACTTACTATCTAAATTTTTTAGTTTTAAGTCTTTTTTTGATCCTCCATATTCTATAGCCGAATTTTCTCCCCAAAAAATATATGGTATCTTAAATCTTTTAGCTATATTAAATGATATGTTCCACATTGCTAAATGCATAGGTATTCCTACTGCTCCAAATTTATAAAAAGCTTTTTTTAAAAATTTTTGTTCAGTTTTTTCACTTATAGAAAATTCTATATGGTCTACCCCGAGTCTTTTAAGATTATCCAAATTTCTTTGTCCAATATTAGTTCTCAATACAGGTTTGTAAGTAAAGGCTAAAGGTTTTAAGTTATTCTTAAGTATCTCCACAATTTGCCATGTGCTATCTTTTCCTCCACTTACTGGTATAACACAATCAAATAAATTATTTTTTTTTTTTAAATTTTTAACTATTTTCAAAAAAGAATTTTTTCTTTTTTTCCAATTTATTTTCCTCAGTTTTGCTTTTGAGTGACAAGCAGAGCAAATACCATCTGACAAAATATATAGATTTGGTCTAGTATTAGGTAAAACACATAGTTTACAATATTTCATTTTTAATAATTATTACAATTTGAGTATATAAAGTATTATTTATTTCAACATTAAAATTTAGATCACTTTTATTGAATATTTTTTACATTTTATAAATTTTTGACCATTCACATAAAAAATTTGTCCAGGAGGAATTTTTGGATTTTTTTTTGAAATTTTACACTTAAAGATAGTCTTAATTTTTTTTTCTTTTTCATAATAAAAGGCTCCTGGATAAGGTTTCGTTAATGCTCTTACAAAGTTATATACTTCTCTTGCATCCTTTTTCATCCAATTAATAATACCATCCTTTTCTGATCTTTGAGGATAATTTTTGATACTATTTTTTTTTTGTTTTATTGGTTTTACTTTTTTTTTATTTTTAAAATAACTTGTTTCAACATTTGGGGAAACATTCTATTAACTTTTTGGTGGACTGTTTTAATTGTATCTGAGTTTTGTAATATGAAACTTCTTTCACTGAAGATTGGTCCATGATCAATCTTTCCAGACATTCTAATAATTGAAATTGAGATTTTTTTTTCTCCATTAATTATTTGCCAATTAAGTGGTGATCCACCCCTATATTTTGGTAAGGGACCAGCATGAAGATTTACTACTTGATTTCTAAAAAGTTTTAAAAAGATGTTAGGAAATATAAGGGGGAAACCTGAGGATATAATCAAAAAGTAATTTTTCATTTTCATTTTTTTTGCTAACTCTAAGTTTACTTTTTTAAGTACTTTAAATTTTAATTTTCTCTTAATTAGAAATTTCTTGACTTTATTTTGTAAATTCTTTTTTGATAAATAAATATCAATATAATAATTTTTACTAAGACTTTTATAGACAGAAATACCCCTCTCAGAATTGAAGAGTAGAGCAATTTTATCTTTTTTAGTTTTCATTTTTTAGAAGATTAATTTTATGATAAAAACCATGAAATAATAACATAATTAATATTGTTTTTAATTATAAAAGCTTTTATATACTGTTCAATAATTGAACAATTAAGAAAAAGTTTTCAGGTTAGAGCTCAAATGCCAAAAAAAGATTATAAAAATCAAATCAAAAAAAAAATTATTTCAAAAAAAGCTGTAATTGGAATAGTTGGTCTTGGTTACGCTGGACTTCCATTGGCATTATTGTTTGCTAAAAAAAATTTTTGTGTGAATGGTTTTGATATTGATAAAAATAAAATTCGAAAAATAAAAAAAGGGCATTCATATATTAACAGGATTAAAGATGAGCAAATTAAAATACTAAAAAAAAAGGGTTCTTTTTTCTCGAGTTTTGAAAATATTAATAAATGTGACATTATAATTATTTGTGTGCCGACTCCCTTAAAAAAAAATGAAGAACCTGAGCTTAGATTTATAAAGGAGTCATTTTTATCCATTAAAAATAATCTAAGAAAAGGACAAACTATTGTTTTAGAGAGCACAAGTTATCCTGGTACAACAAAAGATATATTTATTAATCAACTTAAAGATAATTTTTCGATTGGTAAAGAGATTTATATCGGCTTTTCATCAGAGAGAATTAATCCAGGATTTAATGAAAATACAATTTCAAATGTGCCAAAAGTTGTAAGCGGTTTTACAAAAAATTGTTTGGATATTATATCAATGTATTATTCAAGTGTTTTTAAAAAAGTAATTAAATGTAAAAAAATTGAAGTTGCTGAATTTTCAAAACTTTTAGAAAATATCTATCGATCAGTAAACATTGGTTTCATTAATGAAATGAAATTTGTTGCAGATAAAATGAATATTGACATTTTTGAAATAATAAAGATTGCAAGAACTAAACCATTCGGTTTTAGACCATATCATCCAGGTCCAGGTATTGGTGGCCATTGTATTCCAATAGATCCAAATTATTTATCATGGAAAGCAAAAAAAATTGGGGTAAACACTAGTTTTATAAAGTTATCAACTAAAGTAAATTTAAAAGTTTTAAGTTTTTTAAAAAAAAAAATTTTTAATATTTTAAAGGAAAAAAAAATAAAAGCTAGTAAAGCAAAAATATTAATATTAGGTGTAGCTTACAAAAGGAATATTGATGATATTAGGGAATCTGCATCAATTAAATTAATTAATGCTTTAATAAAAAAAAATATAAAAGTCTCATTTTCTGATCCTCATGTAAAAATTTTAGAGGCAATTAATTATAATAAAAAATTAAAAGGAATTTATCTTAGACCTCAAAGAATTAAGAATTTTGACCTGGTTATTTTAATGACAGACCATAATAAATTTAATTATAAAATGATTTATAAATATTCTAAATTGATAATAGACTGTAGAGGTAGGTACAATGTTAATCATAAAGTAATAAGATCATAAAATGAAAATCTGTGCAGGAATTATTGGATCAGGAGTTGGAGCAAAGCATTTCAAAGCTATACAAAATTACAAAAAATCATTTGTAAAATTCATTTGTGAAAAAGATAAAAAAAAACATTCCTTTCTCAAAAAAAAGTTTAAAAAAGTAAAAATTATTTCAAATGAAAATGAAATTTTTAAGGATAAAAATGTAAATCTAGTTTCTATAGCAAGTTATGACGACCATCATTTCAATCAAATAAATAAATGTATTAGATATAATAAGAATATTATTGTTGAAAAACCAATGTGTCTTAAATTAGATGAATTAAAAAAAATAAATATTTCATTAAAAAAAAACCCAAAAATTAAAATTACTTCAAATTTAGTTTTGAGATGTAATCAATTTTTTAATCAAGTAAGAAAAAATATCATTAAAAATGATGTAATATCAATTGAAGCAGACTATTTATGGGGAAGGAAATACAAATTAAGAGAATGGAGATCCAAAATAAAAAATTATTCCATAATACTTGGTGCAGGAATTCATATGATTGATTTAGTTATGTGGCTAATTAATTCAAGACCTTTAAGCGTGCAATCTTTTGGTAATAAAATTGGAACAGAGAAGTCTAATTTCAAAAAAGAAAGTTTCGCGTATAGCATCTTTGAGTTTCCCAAAAATAGAATAATTAAAGTAGCCTCAAATGCATCAGGTGTATTCAATCATTTCCATGAGCTTAAAATTTTTGAGAAAAATAAAACCTTAATTCATTCTTATAATGGAACTTTTTATTTGAAAAAATTTGGTAAAAATAATCAATTTGTCAAAATGAAGCCAAATTATCCAGATAAAGAGAACAGAAAAAAATTAATACAGAATTTTATAGATGAAATTTTATTAAACAAAAAAAAAAAATTTATAACTATCAAAGAACAAATTGATTTAATGTCAGTTTGTTTAGCTGCAGAAAAATCGCTGAAAGAAGGCAAAAAAATTAAGATTAATTACTTATGAAACAAATAAAATTTTCAAAACATTCTATAACAAATAGTGATATTGATTTAGTATCAAAAATAATTAAAAGTGGTTGGCTTACGCACGGTAAATATACTCAACTTTTTGAGGAAAGTTTTAAAAAATTTACAAAATCAAAATATTGTGTTGCGGTATCCAGTTGCACCGCAGGTCTTCATCTTTCATGTTTATCTGCAGGCTTTAAAAAAGGTGATGAAGTAATTGTGCCAGCATTATCTCACACAGCTACAGCACATGCTGTTGAATATACTGGAGCAAGAGCAGTATTTGCAGATGTCGAAAAATTATCAGGAAATTTATCTTTAACAAATATAAAAAAGAAAATTACAAAAAAAACAAAAGGTATAATTATTGTTCACATGGCTGGATTAGCATGTGATGTAGAAAAAATTTCTAATTTTTGTAAGGCTAAAGATTTAATTTTGTTAGAAGATTGTGCCCATGGATTAGGTACAAAATTCAATAAAAAACATGTAGGTAATTTTGGGGCCTCTGGAAGTTTTTCTTTTTATCCAACTAAACAAATTACAACTGGAGAAGGTGGTGTAGTCGTAACAAATCAAAAAATGATGTACAAAAAAATTAAAAATCTAAAAGCTTTTGGTATTGATAAAGATATTAGTGAGAGAAAAAAACCTGGCTTATATGATGTGAAAAATCTTGGTTTTAATTATCGAATGACTGATTTTCAAGCTGCTTTAGGACTTAGACAAATTTTAAATTATAAAAAAAACTTAAAAAAAAGAATTAGTATCGCAAAAAGATATATTAAGAATCTCTCTAAAATAAAAGGTATTTCATTTACCCCATTTTCTAAAAATAATTCATATTTCGTATTTCAAATTTTTTTAAAAAAAAGGGACAACCTTTTGAATTTTTTAAGTAAAAACAAAATAGGAACCAGTATACATTATGCCGTACCACTTACAAAGATGAGTTTTTATAAAAAAAAATATAAACTTAAATCTCATCTTTATAAAAACTCAAATGAATATAGCAATTCAAATATTTCTCTACCAGTATATCCATTACTTCAAATTAAAGACGTAGATTTTATTTGCAAAACAATTATAAGCCATATCAAAAATGAAAAATAAAAAGATTCTTTTGGTAGGTGGCTGTGGTTTTATTGGACATAATCTAGCTTTAAACTTAAAAAAATTTAATCATGACGTTTATATTGTGGATAGTTTATCAATAAATAACTTATTGTCATTTACGGATAATGATATCAAAAATAAAAATCTTTATACTGGTATTTTAAATGATCGATTAAACCTGATAAGTAAAAATAAAATTAAATTCATTGTACAAGACGCTAGAGACTACCATGCTTGTATCAGGATATACGAAAAAATAAATCCAGATATAATTATACATTTAGCAGCTGTTTCTCATGCCAACAAATCGAATAAAGATCCTCATACGACATTTGATCATAGTTTAAGAACTTTGGAAAACACCCTTGATTTTGCTAAAGAAAAAAAAGTTCATACAATATATATCTCTTCAAGTATGGTTTACGGAAATTTTAATGGAAAAGATGTAGATGAAAATTCAATTTGTAAACCAATTGGTATATATGGAAGTCTAAAATTATCTGGTGAACTAATTGTAAAAGCTTACAATCAAATATTTGATCTACCTTATACTATTATTAGACCATCTGCCTTGTATGGTGAAAGGTGCGTTAGTAGAAGAGTTGGACAAATCTTTGTAGAAAATGCAATCCAGAATTTAGATATAACTATAAATGGTGATGGTAATGAAAAGTTAGATTTTACATATATTGAGGATCTAGTTGAGGGTATAACTATTTGCTGTGAAAATGAGAAAGCTAAAAATGAGACTTTCAATTTAACTTTTGGAAATGCAAGAAAAATTAATGAACTTGTAAAAATATTAAAATCACAATTTCCAAAAGTAAATATAATTTACAAAGAAAAAGAAAAATTTGTACCAGAGAGGGGAACATTAGACAATAAAAAGGCAAAAAATCTAATTAACTTTAAGCCAAAGTATCCAATAGAGACTGGATATGTGCAATATATTAACTGGTATAAAAAATTTTGGGTAGATTTAAAAAGTTAACGTTTATGCAAAATTTACCAAATAAAAAAAAAATTTTTGTAATCGCAGAAATTGGAAATAATCATGAGGGAAAATTTTATTTAGCAAAGAGACTTATAAAATTAGCTGCTAAATCTGGAGCTGACGCAGTCAAATTTCAAACTTATAAAGCAGACGATTATATAAACATAAGTCAAAAAAAAAAATTAAAACAGTTAAGAAAATTTCAATTATCTTATGAACAATTTCATAAGCTCAAAAGTTTTGCCAATAAAAACAATCTTCTTTTTATTTCAACCCCCTTCGATGTTGAAAGTGCTAAGTTTCTAACCAAGATTTGCGACGTTATAAAAATTTCATCTGGAGATAATGATTTTTTTTATATGATTGATGAAATATTAAAATCGAAGAAAAAAATTATAATATCTACAGGTATGACGTCTATAAATGAAATAAAGTCAATTATTTCTTTTTTAAGAAAACGGCTTTCATTTTTTCAAATTAAAAAAAGAATTTTTTTTTTGCATTGTGTTTCTAGTTACCCTGCACAAGCAAAAGATCTAAATTTATTATCTATTAAATATTTAAGGAAAAAATTGGGTGTAAAAGTTGGTTATTCTGATCATTCAAAAGGACCTATTGCTGCGATAACAGCAGGGGTGCTTGGGGCTGAAATTATAGAAAAACATTTTACGATCGATAAGAATTATTCAAAATTTAGAGATCATAGCCTGTCAGCAGATTTTACAGAAATGAAATTTATTATTGACTCACTTAAAAGTATAAAAATTATGGTGGGAAAATATACAAAAAAGATTAATCAATCTGAAAGATCAAATCTACTTTTAATGAGACGATCACCTTATGCTTCATCCAATATTAAGAAAGGTGAAATATTATCAAATAAAAATGTTATTTTTCAAAGACCAAGAGTTAATGGATCTTCATTTAATCATCTAAAAATTTTTGGAAAAAAAATTAAAAAGGAATTAAAAAAAAACGCTCTAATTAAGAATAAAGATATATTTTAACTTTATGTGTGGTATTGCAGGTTACATTGGGGGGAAAAAAATAGACAGATCTTTGATAAACAAATCATTAAAACTTCTAGAAAACAGAGGACCAGATTTTAAAAGTTTTGCAGAGTATAATTGTAATTTTAACGGGAGAAAAAAAATTTTTTTTTTACATACTAGATTAAGTATAATTGATTTAAATAATAGATCTAATCAACCATTTGAGGACGGCAATTATTCTATAATATATAATGGTGAAATTTATAATTATTTAGAATTAAGAAAAGAACTGATTTCACTAGGTGTAAAGTTTAAAACTTTTTCAGATACAGAAGTATTATTAAAAAGCTATATTCAATATGGTAATAAATTTTTAGATAAAATTGAGGGAATGTGGTCTTTTGCAATTTACGATAAATTAAAAGAAAAGATTATTCTATCCCGTGATAGATTTGGAGAAAAACCCCTGTATTACTATTTAATAGATGGTGGGTTATACTTTGCCTCAGATATTAGAGTAATCAAGTGTTTGTCTGAAAAACAACTTTCAAAAAATATAAAAAAACTAACTTCATTTGTTATTTCCGGATACAAATCATCATACAAAAATTCATCTGAAACTTACTATGATAACGTTTATCAAGTTGCAAGTTCGAATTATTTAGAAATCGATAGAAAATTCAAAATTAAATCACATGTCTATTGGAAACCAAAAATAAAAGAGCTTAAAAAAAGACCTCAAATAGAAATTTTAAAACAGTCACAAACATTACTTTTTGAAAGTATAAAAAAAAAGCTACGTTCAGACGTTCCTTTAGCATTTTGTTTGAGTGGAGGTGTGGACTCTGGTGCTTTAGTTTCAATAGCAAAAAAAAAATTTAATTTTAATATTAATAGTTTTTCAATAATTGATAATAAAGATAAGAGATATTCGGAAAAAAAAAAACATTGATAAAGTTGTAAAAGATTGTGGGTGCAATCACACAGAAGTTGATTTATCAAAAATTAAGAATAACTCAAAAAATCTGAACAGACTTAAAGAACTAATTGAATATAAAAGCTCACCAATTTGTGTAATTACTTATTTTTTGCACTCTTTTCTATCAGAAAGCATAGCAAAAAAAGGGTTTAAGGTCGTTTTTTCTGGTACTGGTGCTGATGAAATTTATTCAGGATATTATGATCATCACTTGCAATATCTCTTTGATACAAAAGATAGTAAGGACTTTGAAAGTAATAAGGAAAATTTTATAAAATATGTAAAACCCTACATAAGAAATAAATATTTAAAAAAATACGATCTTTATATAAAAAACAAAAATTTTAGAAAACACATTTATGATAATTCAAATGAATTTCAAAATTTACTGAAAAAAGACTTTAAAAAAAAACTTGATTTAGAATTTTATGAAAACTCGTTTAATGTAAAATCTTTATTAAAAAAAAGATCTTTGAATGAATTATTTTATGAGATTGTCCCACCTATATTGTCTGAAGATGATACTAACTCAATGTTTTACTCTGTAGAAAATAGAAGCCCATATCTAGACCGAAAATTGTGTGAATTTATGTTCTCTGTACCTGTAAATAATTTTGTAAAAAACGGCTTCGCAAAAAATATTTTAAGAGAAAGTGCTCGTGGATATTTGATTGATGATATTAGATTAGAAAGACACAAAAAAGGTTTTAATGCCTCAATTAATAGCATTTTTAATTTTTCAGATAAAAATTTTAAAAATCAAGTTTTAAATAAAAAAAGTGAAATTTTCGATATTTTTGATTATGACAAAATTAAAAATATTTTTAAAAAAGATATTTCACTAAATCACTATAGTAAATTTATTTTTTCATTTATAAATGCAAAATTATTTTTGGAGAATTAAGTTATGAGAAAAATTTTTTTATTGAGACCAATGACTTATTCTTTATTCGTAGCACCTTATTTTTTAAAAAAAATATTATTAAAAAAAAGGTATTTCCTATTACCAAGTAACAGATATTTGAGAACAATTATTATTTTTTTTTACCTTAATTTTTTAAGAAAACCAAAAGTACTAATTAATTTACTTATCAAAACTAAGATTATTTTATCTAATCCGAAAAAATTTGAATACCTAATTTTTGATAAATCATCACTAGGCACAGTTGATAAAATTTTGCCTAAAAATAAATTTTTTGTTTTGGATACTAGAATTGAACATTTTGAAAAAATTTATATTTCAAAAGATATTCTTTTTTATATTTTGACAAACTTTTTTAAGAATAGTTTAAAAGTAAATTATATTTGTAGTCTAGTTAAATTTATGAAACCAAAAAAGATTATTACTATTATTGACAATTCTGTTGATTTTTATTTTATATACAATCAATTTAAAGATGCGGGTATTTCTTTTTATGCAATACAAAACGCATACCGGCATAATATATATCTAAAAAAAATATTTTCTCTGACAAATTATTATGGAAATTATTATTGTTTTGGAAATTATGAATTTAATTGTATTAAAAATAATAATACTTCTAAAAAAATTTCAAATGTAAAACCTATTGGCTCTCTAAGGATAGAGGTTGCAAAAGAATATTTACTTAAAAATAAAAAAAAAAAATTTAAAAAAATTTATGATATTTGTTTTATTTCTGAAGCAGATTACCAGGTATCTACCTCGGGAGCTCCAAACAGCCTATACTATGTTGATGCACACAAGTCTCAAATAAAACTTCTACAATACATTTTAACTTTCTGTAAAAAAAATAAAAAAAGGTTATTATTTCTTGGAAGAAATAGTAGTAGCTTTCAAAATAGAGAGAATACTAAAAAGGAAGAGATTTTATATTACAAATATAGAAATAAAAATAATGATTTCAACATACAATTTTTTGATAAGACAAAGTTTGAAAATATAAAACATTTGCTCCAAAGTGAAGTGGTAGTGGGTATTACTTCAACATTAGTTAGGGAGTCTTTTGGATTAAAAAAAAAAGTCCTTGCTTGTGACTGGTTAAAAAGAAAAAGTAGTTATTTAGGGCAAAACTATTTTCCCAGTGATGGTATTATTAAGTTGAAATCTCAAAAATATGCTGATTTTGAAAAAAGAATGAATGAAATTTTAAGCTTAGGATATAATGAATATTTATCAAAAGTTATTAATCCAAAATCAACCTATAACTTAAATTTTAATACTCTTAAATTTTTACGAAAAGAAATGCTCAAATAAAAAAACTATTTAATACTTGTTTGATAAAACTAATACTTTATTGTTCAATAATTGAACAATATATAAAATTTTTTTCATGATAAGTTATAAAGAAATTTATTTACACATATTAAGGAAAATTCAAAAAAAACCTGAACTTAGCCAAAGAGAGTTAGCTAAGGAATTAGGTTTTAGTTTAGGAAAACTAAATTATTGTTTAAAAGAGTTAAAAAAAAAAGGTCATATTAAAATCAAAAGTTTTAAAAACAACCCAAAAAAAACAAATTATCTTTACATATTAACACCTAAAGGAATTTCAGAAAAAACTAAATTAACCATAAATTTTATGAGACGAAAAATGAATGAATATGATCAATTAAAAAAAGAGATTGAGGAACAAAATGAAAAAAAATTTTAATTCTAGAAATACCTTTTGAATCTTTATACGATAATGAAAAAATTAAAATTCATAAATTAAATCAATGCACTTTCTAACTTCAAATTTTAATTTGCTATATTCTAATAGCTCTTGGAGCCATTTGAAAAATAATCAAATTATTATTGATAATGATTTTGATGGTTATTACCTAAGCTTAATGAATGAACAGAATCTTAAAAAGTTCAATTCTTTTCATATAGTATTATATTTAAATAAAAATAATTTTTCCAAAAATAAAAAAAAGATTAAATTTTTAAAAAAAAGCTTTGATAAATTTGCATCAAAAACTTTTTTTATTTATTTAACTTTTGGTAAAAATTTTAGTAAAAAAAAAATTAGTGAAATCAGCACTGATCTTGAGAAATTGAAAAAAATTACAAATAATCTTTTTTTTGAAATTTTGTTTAAGGATAATGAAGAAATTTATAGTGATAGGAACTTCAATATTTTAAAATTTCCATTTGATATCATCTTTATGAAAAATATTACAAAAATAATTAAAAAAAAAATTACTATAATGAATTCTAAACCTTATAAACTAATAATTCTAGATTGTGATAACACATTATGGGGCGGTGTTTTAGATGAGGATAATCCTTCAGAAATTAAGTATGACAATAAAGATGACGTAGATTTTACATTCAAAGATTTTCAAAAAAAAATAAAACTTTTAAAAGATAAAGGTTTTTTACTTTCATTATGTTCAAAAAATAATGAAAAAAATGTTTGGAATTTTTTAAAAAAAAAGAAAATGGAATTACAAAAAAAAGATTTTATCTTATCAAAGATAAATTGGAATGAAAAATACGATAATATTAACTTTATTGTTAAAAGTCTCAATCTAAGATTTGAAGATTGTATTTTTATTGATGATAATATTCTTGAAATTAATAAAGTAAAAAGTCAGATTAAAAAAATAAATACATTTCATCTAAAAAATATTTCTTTCGCAAAAACACTTTTTGATAATGATATAAGATTTATTAAATTTATAATCTCCAAAGACGATCTTAGAAAATACAAACAATACAAATTGAAGTCTAAGTTTACTGAATATTTTAATAATGAAAAGATTGCACCAACTCTTTTAAAAGGTTTAAAACAAAAAATAAAAATTTTTAATTGCAACAATTCCAATTTAAAAAGAGCAGAAGAACTTTTTAATAAAACGAATCAATATAACTTCTCTCTTAATCGATACAAAAGTAGTGATTTAATAGATATTATGGGTAAAAAAAATTTTGAAATTAAACTATTTAATTTAAAAGATAAATTTGGTGATCATGGAATAATTGGAGCATATATTTTAGAAGAAAAAAAAAACAATGTTTTAATTACTGACTTTGTTTTAAGTTGCAGAGTATTGTATAGGTATGTTGAGGAGTACGTACTTGGGTCAATTATTTCAAAATTTCCTAGTAAAAATTTAGAAATTGCTTATAAAAAAACGAATGTAAACTCAAATTTAATACCAAAATTTATAAAAAAACAACATTTTGATTTGTCTTATAAGCACAACGGTTATTGTTTTTATAAAGTTGAAATTAATAAAAAAAAAATAAATGAAATCAAAAAAATATTTTAATTTAGAATTAAAAAAAATTTTTAAAAAAGAACTTCGAATTAATGTAAAGGAAGAAAACAAAATATATGATTTTGTTAAATGGGACTCCATCGGAAATTTTAACGTTCTATTAGCTTGTGAAAAAAAATTTAAAATAAAACTAAATTCACAAGAATTTAATAATTTAAATTCATTTAAAAAAATTTTTAAAGTTGTCACAAAAAAATCTAAATAAAAGACTTGAGCTTCTTTTTAAAAGCTTGAAAATTAAAAAAGGTGATAAAATTATTATTCACTCAAATATCGCAGGTCTTTTACAATTCAGTGGAAATAACAAAGAAAGTGTTTGTAAAGTTTTTTTTTCTTTTTTAAAGAAATATTTAGGTAAGAAAGGTGTGATAATAATACCAACTTATAATTATCAATTCACAAAAAATAAAAAATTCAATATTAAGACATCTCCTAGCGAAGTTGGTTTTTTTAGTAATTATTTGCTGAAAAAATACTGGAAAAAAAGGACACTCGATCCAATTTTTAGCCATTTAGTTTTCGGCAAAATAAAAAATTATAACGTTAAAAAGTTTCATTTAGAAGCATTTGGGCATGATAGTATTTTTTCATCTTTACTCAAAAATAATTTTAAAATTTTATGTTTTTGCTGCTCCACTGAAAAAATTACATTTATTCATTTTATTGAATATTTTTTCAAAGTTCACTATAGGTATATTAAGTTATTTCAAAATTTTTTAGAGTATAAAAAAAGGAAAAAAAAAATTATTTATAAATATTTTGTTGGCAAAAAAAAATACAATTATTCTTTTAAAGAAAAAAAAATTAATATCTTTAGGGATCATACTAACTTTATAAAATCTACTTTTGGTAGATTTGAATGTCATTCTGTCAAATGCGACTATTTATTTCAAAGTATTGGAAAAAGAATAAAGAGAGATAAAAATTTTTTAATAAATTAATTGACTATTTCTTAAAATTTGGAATTGTTAATTAAAAAATAATTAAATTAAAAAATGATTTTCCATCATATAGGTTTTTTAACATCTAATATAAAAAGTTCTCTTAGTGAATTCAAAATGCTAAGTTATAAAAAAGAGAAAAAGCTATTCGTAGATAATGTTTTTAATGTAAAAATACAATTTATTACATTAAACAAAAATATTATTGAACTTATCGAGCCTAACAAGTCAAATATAAGCTTAATGAAAATGCTCAAAAATAAAAGCTTTGCTTATCACTTTGCTTACAAAGTTGAAAATATTAATAAAGAAATTATAAAGCTAAATAAAAAGTTCAAACTAGTAGTGAAACCTACACCCGCGATAGCTTTTATGAATAAAAAAGTATCTTTTTTAAAAATGAAAAATGGGTTTATAATTGAATTGATAGAAAAATAAATTAGAAAAATTAGTTTATTTTTTTTAAATACACATCTGGCTGTCTATTTTTTTTTTTACTAATTAAAAAATATTTATAATTCTTATTTATTTTAAGAAAATCCTTTATAGCTTTTTTTTCACCATTCCAAATTTTTTTATTACCCTCATCAAATACTATAAGACCCCCTTTTACGATACTTCTATCTATAGACCTTAATGCAGTAAATGTTGGCTCGTAGAGATCCATGTCAAAATAAGCTAGACTAAATTTAAATTTCTTAAAGAATTTGTCATTAAGTTTGGTTGCATCTTTATCAATAAAAAAAACTTTTTTTAGTTTAAAAAAATTCAAAAAATCTTTAACGATTTTTTTTGAGGCTTTATATTTACCTTCATATTTTTTTGAAAAATTAGGATCTTTTTTTGAAAAGTGAGTTAGACCTTTATAATGGTCTAAAAGATATATTTTTTTTTTAATTTTATAAATGTCTAAGATTTTTTTAAATAATAAACTTGTATTACCCTTGTGAATACCCAATTCAATTATATCACCATCTAAATTTTTTATTTGTTTGATTAATTCAAAAATTTTTAAAGTTTTAAATAAATTTGTATCTCCAGATAATAAACCATAGTTTGTTATTGCATCAAACGTAGTAAATTTATTTTTTTTTATTAATCCAATAATTTGTTTATATTCTTTAAGAGTTAAATTCATTTTTAAAATCAATAATAAGAAATTTTTTTCAGTGCATAAATCAAGCCAATTGAGCTATTAGTACTGGTCAGCTGCACGCATTGCTGCGCTTCCA
>MDTG01033633.1_pt1 | contig 32827 bp, 34 predicted proteins | sample 811421 | NCBI WGS metagenome assembly MDTG01 (sample SAMN05326645, study PRJNA326480) | marine metagenome | isolation source: seawater | place: Pacific Ocean: South East | collected 2011
ATATCCTGTTTAACTACGGGGAGATTTTTTTGTATATTCTATAGTATAGTATGCAATATGAATATACTTTCAATTGATACTTCAGGAAAATCATTTTCCCTAACTCTACTAAAAGATCAAAAAAAAACTTCATTTGTTGATACTACAGAGTCCGTTTCTAGCGAGTCTGTATTAGCCGAAATTGATAAATTAGTAGCAGAATGTAAGATTACACCAAAAGATATTTCTAGTGTTATCTATAACAATGGTCCGGGTAGTTTTACTGGGGTTCGTGTATCATCCGCTATAGTTCAAGCAATTGGATTCAGTAATAACTGTCCAGTTTATGGAATTAATTCATTAATGCTTATAGCTTACTCTGAGTATATAAAAAACAATGTATCTAAAATTCAAGTTATCAAAAAAGCTTTTGGTGATCAGGTCTTTCATGGCTTATTTCATCTGACAAGGGATTCTTGTATATCAAATGATCCAATTAAAACATCTACATTTTCAGACGTAGAGATAGACTCTAATTATTTTTTAATAACTGATGACAATAATACTATTGAAAATTTGAAAGATGAACATCTACCAATAAATCATTTTATTGGCTCAGAGCTTCTTATTGATTATTACAGTATATATTGTGTGAAAAAAAATAATTTTGATTATAAAGATGCCTTGCCAAGCTATGCTGGGCACACAATTTAAATTCTTATACCAATTTTTTGTCCTACTCTTATAGCTTGATTAATTTTAAGATCATCAGATAAGTTAATTTCATCGGTGAATAGTAGTATCACAGTAGAACCTGATTTAAACATTCCTATCTCATTGCCTTTATCAAAGCTAATATTTTTATTACCATATTTTGTAGAAATAACTTTTTTTGGCATGGGAGGGGACACTTCTCCTTTCCATTGAGTCTCTATTGATGATACGTTAATTGCCCCAACTAATATTACAGAAAAGAAAGAATTATTATTTTTAAAATGACAAACAAGTCGTTCATTTTTTGAATAAAGGTTATTTATACATTCCACTGCATGATCTGCTACGCTAAATAATCTCCCAGGTACATGAAGAGTCTTCATTAGTTTTCCACTAAAAGGAATATGTACACGGTGGTAATCTTTTGGCGACAGGTAAATTGTTAAAAAACTTCCATTAGTATAGATGGATGATAATTCTTTATCATTGACCAGTAATTCTTTTATAGGTGTATTTTTACCTTTTACTTGTAGTATCGATTCATTTGTAATCTTTCCAAACTGTAGAATTCTTCCATCACATGATGAAACAATAGAATTGTTATCTTGATTAATCTTATGAACTCCTTTTTTAAGCTTACGTGTAAAAAAATCACAAAAAGTATGATAGTTTTTAATATCCTCTTGTTCACACTCTTTAAGATCAATTTTAAAAACTCTTATATAAAGCTTAATCAGGTATTGGGTTAACGGATGATGTGTTCTAGTGATAATATAAGTAAAACGTGACATCAAATGATGCGGAACTAAATACAACCAATAGGAAAGTATCATTTTTTTTGCTTTTGAAAGGTAATTGTCCATTTATTCGTATGTTATCGTTATGCTTGGTACATTTATACATGCTCCAATCAAATTTATCAGCAAATATATGATATTTTGTCTATAATGCAATAAAAATATATTAATTATGTCAGGAAATACATTCGGTAAAATTTTTAGAGTAACTACCTTTGGTGAAAGCCATGGGAAAGCTCTTGGTTGCGTCATAGATGGTTGTCCACCTAATATTAAAATAGATGAATCTGATATTCAAAAAGATTTAAATAGACGTAAACCTGGACAATCAAAATATACTACTCAAAGAAAAGAGGATGATAAAGTAGAAATACTTTCTGGGATTTTCAATGGAGTCACTACAGGTACACCTATCACTCTAATCATTTTCAATAAGGATCAAAAATCTAAAGACTATTCTGAAATTAAAAATAAATTTCGTCCAGGACATGCTGATTTTACTTATCAGAAAAAATATGGCATTAGAGACTATAGAGGGGCTGGAAGATCATCTGCAAGAGAGACAGTTGCAAGAGTAGCAGCTGGAGCTATAGCTAAAAAATTTTTAAAAAAGATTAACAAAACAAAAATATTTGGATATGTTTCACAGCTTGGTGAGATCACGCCTGATAAAATAAAGCTTACCGATATAGAGAAGAACCCCTTCTTTTTTCCTGATGGAAAAAAAATATCTGAATTAGAAAAATATTTGATGAGTATTAGAAAGTCAGGTGACTCTATAGGTGCAAAAGTTACAATTGTAGGTCAAAATATTCCGATTGGTATAGGTGAACCCGTATTTGACAAACTTGATGCAATGCTTGCTCAAGCGATGATGTCTATCAATGCCGTAAAAGGTGTTGAGATTGGAGCAGGTTTTGATGTTGTTACTCAAAAAGGATCAGAAGCTAGGGATGAAATTACACCTAAAGGTTTTTTGAGTAATTTCTCCGGCGGAACACTAGGCGGGATATCGACCGGGCAAGACCTTAAGGTTAATATTGCACTTAAACCTACATCTAGCATTTTAGTTCCTGGTAAAACAGTAGATATTAAAAACAAGCCAACTATAATTAGAACGAAAGGTAGACATGACCCTTGTGTTGGCATAAGAGCGGTACCTATAGCAGAGGCGATGATGGCACTAACATTATGTGATTTATATCTTCGCCATAAAGCACAAAACCTATAAGTCATTTAAAATGAAACATACTCTATACGATAAAATATGGACTGATCATTGCATTCATAACAATGAGGATAACTCGTCTCTTATATACATTGATCGACACATGATACATGAGGTCACATCACCTCAGGCATTTGATGGCTTGGATATTAAAAAAAGAGATATCTGGAATAAGCAATCTATTATGGCAACAACTGATCATAACGTACCTACTATAAATAGAGATAAAGGTATCACAGATCCAGTATCAAAAATTCAAGTTGAAACATTAAGAGATAATTGTAAAAAGCATAATATTGAATTGTATGATCTTGATAATATCAAACAAGGGATAGTTCATGTTATTGGACCGGAGCTTGGCATGACACAGCCTGGCATGACATTGGTTTGTGGTGACTCACATACTTCAACTCATGGCGCTCTTGCATCTTTAGCTTTTGGAATTGGAACAAGTGATGTTGAACACGTTTTAGCAACTCAGTGTCTTAATTTGACAAAAGATAAAAATTTTAAAATTCAGGTGAATGGAAAACTTAAGCCATTTGTAACATCTAAAGATTTAATTTTATACATCATTGGTAAAATTGGCACATCTGGTGGAACAGGTTTCACTATTGAGTATACAGGCGAAGCTATCACTGATTTATCTATTGAGTCAAGAATGACTATGTGCAACATGACTATAGAAGCAGGTGCAAAATCTGGCCTAATGGCTTTTGATGAAACGACACATGACTATCTGAAAGATAGAGAATTTCTACCCAGTAAAAAGCATTATGATAATGCTCTTAAATATTGGCAGTCATTAATAAGTGATGAAAGCGCTCATTTTGATAGAACAGAAGTATTTGATGCAAATGATGTTGAACCTCAAGTAACATGGGGAACATCACCTGAGATGGTTACACCTGTCGGTAGCAAAATTCCAACACCTGATACTGTTACTAACGAAGAAGAATATTTAGATACGTTGAATTATATGGGACTTGAACCTGGTGTAGAAATTAATTCCATACCTCTTGATAAAATATTTATAGGCTCTTGCACTAATTCTAGAATAGAAGACTTGAGAGATGCCTCAGAAGTAGTCAAAGGTGAAAAAGTATCTAGCAGTATTAAACAGGCTATAGTTGTTCCAGGCTCAGGGCTTGTAAAAGTTCAAGCAGAAGCGGAGGGCTTAGATAAAGTATTTATTGATGCTGGCTTTGAATGGAGAGATCCAGGATGTTCAATGTGTTTAGGCATGAATGATGACTTCTTACAACCATATGAACGATGTGCGTCAACATCTAATAGGAACTTCCAAGGTCGACAAGGAGATAAGGGGCGAACACACCTTGTTAGTCCTGCCATGGCAGCAGTTGCTGGCATTAAAGGTCATTTTTATAATGTTAAGGAATTCATGAATGAAAAATAATAATTTTGAAGGCCAAGTTATTCCTATAAATAGAGATAATGTGGATACAGATTTAATCATTCCGAAACAATACTTAAAATCCATTAAAAAATCTGGTTTTGGTCCATTTTTATTTGACTCACTTAGATATACTACAACAGCAACGCTTGATAGCAGTAGTGATAGAACTGAAGTCTCATCTTTTATATTAAATCAAACACCATACAAGAATGGGAAAATATTAATTACAAAATCTAATTTTGGGTGTGGGTCATCTAGAGAACATGCAGTATGGGCTATACAGAATTATGGAATTAATGTTGTAATCGCTGAAAGTTTTGCAGATATCTTCACAAGAAATAGTTATTCAAATGGCCTTTTATTAATTTGTTTAGATAAAAATACCATTATGAAAATTATAAATGATACTTTGTCATCAGATTCTTATGAAATTAAAGTTAATCTAGAATCTAATACTATAACTTTGCCAAATGCAGAAGATATATCATTTATCATCGATGATTCTTATAAAGAGAGAATCTTACATGATTTAGATGATATAGAATTAACCTTAAAATATAAAAATAAAATTACTGATTATGAGAGTAAAATAAAACAAACAAAACCTTGGCTGTTTGATAATGAATAAAAAAAATATATTAATATTCCCGGGAGATGAAATAGGTCCTGAAATTACAACTGAAGCTATTAAGGTTGTTGATTATTTTAATGAGTCTAAGTTAACAAACATATCTTATGATTTTGCAGATATTGGAGGTGCGGCTCTTGATAAATACGACACGCCAATTAAAACTGATGACTTAGAAAAAGCAAAAAAGTCTGATGCAATTTTATTAGCAGCTGTCGGTACCCCCAAGTATGATAATAATCCACGAGAGAAAAAACCAGAATACGGACTTCTAGCCCTAAGGAAGCATCTTAATCTATTTACAAACATTAGACCAATATTTGTTTTTAATTCTTTGATAGGATATTCATCTTTGAAATCAGAGCTTATAAGTGATTTGGATATTGTAATTATCAGAGAACTAATAGGCGATGTATATTTTGGGGAGCCTAGAGGATTTAAGGACATCAACGGAGATAGAGTAGGTTATAACACAATGTTATATTCAGAATCTGAAGTACAACGTATAACTCAATTTGCTATAGAAACTGCTAAAAAAAGGCAGAAAAAAATTACATCAATTGATAAGGCTAATGTTTTAGAGTGTTCGCAATTATGGCGCCAGACTGTTGACCGCATGATGATTAAGCATAGTGATATTGATTTACAACATATGTATGTTGATAACGCTGCTATGCAAATTATAAAAAATCCTAAACAGTTTGATGTTATATTAACACCTAATTTATTTGGTGATATCTTATCTGATGCAGCATCAATGTTAACGGGTTCTATAGGGCTATTACCTTCTGCTTCATTATCTAATGATACTGGTATGTTTGAGCCAATACACGGGTCAGCGCCTGATATAGCAGGCCAAGGAATAGTAAACCCATTAGCAATGATACTATCCTTAGCTATGATGTTTGAGTATACTCTCGATAAACCTGAGCTATCTAAGATAATTAAAAAAGCTGTTGATGAAGTGCTTAATGATGGATATTTCACTAAAGACTTATCTTCGAAAGACTTTATTTCAACATCTGAAATGGGCGATAAGGTTTTAGAAAGAATAAAAAAACAATGTTAAAGAAACAAGACAAATACAATATCGCTATAGTAGGCTCAACAGGAATAGTAGGAGAATCTTTATTAAGTATCCTAGATAGTAGAAGCTTTCCTATTGATAGTATTCATGCTGTCGCTAGTCAAAAATCAAAAGGAGTAAAAGTTAAGTTTGGCGATCATCTTCTCACAGTCGAAGCATTAGATGAATTTGATTTCAGTAATATTGATATAGCATTTTTCAGTGCAGGAGGGTCCATTTCAAAAGAGTATGCACCCAAAGCGGCTTCTCAAGGCTGCATAGTTATAGATAATACATCTGAATTTAGATATGTTGATAATATACCGCTGATAGTTCCAGAAGTTAATTCGTATGATATAGATAAATATAAAGAAACTAATATAATTGCTAATCCAAATTGCTCGACAATACAGATGCTTGTTGCGCTAAAGCCACTTCATGATGAATTCGGTATAGATAATATTAATGTCTCCACGTATCAGGCAGTATCAGGTTCAGGCAAAGATGGTATAGAAGAATTACTCGAACAATCATCATCTTATATAGATCAGAGAACTATTGAAAAAAATGTCTACCCTAAACAAATTGCATTTAATGCGATACCTTTTGTAGATTGTTTTCTTGATAATAATTACACAAGAGAAGAGATGAAAATGGTGTGGGAAACACAAAAGATTTTAGATAAAAATATTAAGGTAAATCCTACAGCTGTAAGAGTACCCGTACTTGTAGGTCATGCAGAGAGTATTTTTATTGAAACAAAAAAGGATATCAATATTGATATAGCAAAAGAGGTACTTAGAAAATTTAATGGTATTAAGCTTATTGATGATACAGAATCGATCGATTTTCCAACCCCTTTTGAGCATGGCCATGGCACAGATGATGTTTATGTTGGGCGTATCAGAAAAGGGTTAGATAAAAATAATACTTTAAATTTATGGGTAGTAGCTGATAATGTAAGAAAAGGTGCTGCGCTTAATAGCATTCAGATTGCAGAATATTTAACTAGGAGTTAATTGTGAGACTATTCTTATTTATAATTATTATACTTTCAGTTTTGGGAATATTGGAATATAAAGCTATAGTACCAACATCATCATTTGGTGTTTTATTAGCACTTGATACTATTGCTAACTTTATAAAATCTTTAAATATACATACATATTATTTAATTCTTCCGGATATTACAATTACAGTTCAAGGATTACTGTCATTATTTTTAGTATTATTTATAGTTGGCTACATTTCCGACAGATTTAGAACTCTTGACCTAAAGGTTAAATCATTAAATAAAGAAATTATAAAACTCAATGCTACAAAAGAGGAAACTAAGATAGCTGAGCCAGAATCAAATAATGAGATGCAACAAATTGCATCAGATATTAAAGGATTTTTAGAAACCCTTGCTCAATCTGTAACAGCTAATCCGTCAATGCCAATACGTTCAAAAAAAATTAGAAGAGTATCTGCTGAATCAGTCCATGAAGACACAGATCAAAATGATAATGTACCAGATGAGATTATCGAAAATGAAAAAATAAAAGAAAATAATGAAAATGAACCGCAAGAGATTAATCAAGAGTCATCAGTTGTAACTGATGATAATTTATCAAGTATTGATTTAGCTAGGGCACTCATTCAAAGCAATGAAAAAGATAAAGCAAAAGAAGTGTTGTTAGATATTATTAAAAATGGCTCAGCTAACGATGCGCATGAAGCGAGAGTACTAAATCTACAAATAAGTTAATGAGGCTTGCCTTATCAATTGAATATATTGGCAGTAACTATTATGGCTGGCAAAAACAAAATACTAATTCTACTAACACTATCCAGTATTATGTTGATGCAGCGTTAACAAAAATTGCAAATCATGAAATTAAAACTGTTTGTTCTGGAAGAACGGACACAGGTGTAAATGCACTTAATCAAGTAGTTCATTTTGATACAACATCGAGAAGGCTTGATAAAAATTGGATTGATGGTGTGAATTCTAATTTACCAAACGATATAAGAGTTAAAAATATTTATCATGTTGATAAAGAATTTCATGCTAGATTTCAAGCATTGTCTAGAACATATCATTATTACATTAATAATAATGCTGATAGTACAATCTTTAATAATTCCTATACATGGATAATAAAAGATAAGCTTTCAATTACCAAAATGAAATCATCATTGAAATATTTAAATGGATTGCAAGATTTTACAAGTTTTAGATCTTCAGGTTGTCAGGCAAAGAGTCCATTAAGACATATTATAAATACATCAATAAAAAAAAATAAAAATATCATTATATTTTCAATCACTGCAAACGCTTTCTTATACCACATGGTAAGAAATATTATTGGGACAATTGTTGATGTTGGGACTAATAAAATTACACCTAGTAATCTACGTAATATTATTAATAAAAAGGATAGAAAATATTGTAGTAAAATGGCACCTGCAAATGGACTTTTCTTATGGAAAGTATCCTATCCTCGTAAATATAAAATTAATTATAATAGTGAATCTATCTTGTTGTAATATACAGATATGACAACTCAAATTAAACTTTGTGGATTTAAAAATATTGAAGATATTATTTTTGCTTCTTCACTTGATATTGATTACCTAGGCATGATTTTTGTTAAAGACATGCCAAGAACAATTGATATCAAAACTGCAATTAGAGCTGTTAGTATTTGTAAAGACAATGATATTAAATCTGTAGGAGTTTTTTTAAATCAAAGTGTTGAAGATATCTCAAGTATTATAAATACAGTGGATTTAGATATTATTCAACTTCATGGCAATGAGAATATAGATGACTATACTATATTCAATAAAGATATTATTAATACGATACATGCTTCAGAAAATATTCAATCTCAATTATCAAAAATAAATTTAAATAAACATATGCATCTTATTGATGCAACTGATAGTCAAATGAGAGGTGGCTCAGGCATAACATTTGATTGGAATATTTTAAAAGATCTTGACTGTTCGAAGTTATTTATTGCTGGTGGTTTGAAACCTGATAATATATTAGACTTACTCAGCAGATATACTCCGAAATGTGTTGATGTTAGTAGTGGAATTGAGCGTAAGGTTGGATACAAAGACCATAAAATTATGAGTGATTTTGTAGAAACCATAAGAACATATTATGAAAAATAAAATCAACTTAAAAGACTATCCCGATAGATCAGGTCATTTTGACAGCTTTGGCGGTGTTTATGTATCTGAGACATTAATACATCCACTCAAAGAGTTATTCAGTGCATATAAGTCTATTGCAACCTCTGCAAGTTTTAGAAAAATACTTAAAGCAGAACTTAAAGATTATGTTGGGAGGCCAACTCCAATTTACTATGCCGAAGCTCTGAGTAAATATCTTGGTAAATCTCACATATACCTTAAAAGAGAAGATTTAAATCATACCGGTGCACACAAAATCAACAACGCTCTTGGACAAGCATTACTTGCAAAGAAAATGGGTAAAACAAGAATTATTGCAGAAACTGGTGCTGGACAGCATGGAGTGGCGACAGCAACAGCATGTGCTAGGCTAAATTTGAGATGTGTTGTTTATATGGGAGAACAAGATATTCAAAGACAGTCAGTAAATGTTTACAGAATGAAATTATTAGGTGCTGAAGTTGTGTCAGTAAATTCTGGTACTAAAACACTCAAAGACGCACTTAATGAGGCACTGAGAGATTGGGTAACAAATATTGATGATACACATTATATAATTGGTTCAGTTGCTGGCCCTCACCCTTATCCAATGATAGTACGTGACTTTCAATCAGTAATTGGTCACGAGGCAAGAGCTCAATTTAAGCGCGACTATAAATGCCTGCCTGATTACTTAATAGCTTGTGTGGGAGGCGGATCTAATGCTATAGGGTTGTTCCATCCTTTTTTGAACGACGATGTAAAAATTATTGGAGTAGAAGCTGGTGGTTCCGGAATTAAAACAGGTAAACATGCAGCACCATTAAGCGCGGGAACTCCTGGAGTGCTTCATGGTAACAAGACATATATTATGGAAGATAAAAATGGTCAAATTAAAAATACACATTCTATTTCAGCTGGTTTGGATTACCCAGGAGTTGGCCCTGAACATTCGTGGCTTAAAGATTTAAATAGAGTGGAATATACATCTGTAACTGACAAAGAAGCTTTAAATGCATTTTTTACATTAACTCAAAAAGAAGGAATTATCCCTGCTCTTGAAACAGCGCATGCTCTTGCATATGCATTTGAACTTGCAAAAAAATCTAAACATAAAAAGTTATTAATTAATTTATCTGGAAGAGGAGATAAAGATATTGATACGATTGCAAAATTAAAAAATATTAAATTATGACCTCAAGAATACCGTCTATATTTAGAGAAAACGCCAAGAAAAATAAAAAAACATTTATTGGTTATTTAGTATGCGGGGATCCATCTAAAAATGACACTCTGATAGCTATGAAAATAATGGCTGATTCCGGAGTTGATGTAATTGAGCTAGGTATACCTTTTACTGATCCTATTGCAGATGGCCCAGTAATACAAAAAAGCATTGATAGAGCTTTAAAAAATAATGTCTCACTAAAAGATGTTATATCTGTTGTTAAAAAATTTAGAAAAACTAATAAAAAAACTGCAGTTGTACTCATGGGTTATATGAACCCGGTACATAAGATGGGTGTTGAAAAATTTACCAAATCAATTAATAAGAATGATATCGATGGAGTTCTGATTGTAGATTCACCACCTGAGGAATCTATAGACTTAAATTCATCTCTTAAAAAATATAATAAATCTCATATATATCTTGCTTCACCAACTACGACTGATCAAAGAATGAGAAGTATTACACAGATGTCATCAGGTTATGTATATTATGTCACTGTTAAGGGAATAACTGGTTCAAAGTTGACTGATATATCAACAATTAAGAAAAATGTAGCTAAAATAAAAAAGTATTCTAAAAATAATATTCCTGTTGCTGTTGGTTTTGGAATAAAAGATAGTAAATCAGCTAAACAAATGTCTAAGTTCTCAGATGGTATAATAATAGGGAGTTCTATAGTAGAATTAATTCATAAGCATTCGAATAATAAAAATGTTATGAAAAAAAATCTTACAAGTTATCTTTCATCAATCTCTAGAGCTATATAATGAGCTGGTTAGATAAAATATTGCCTTCAAGAATTCGTGCCACTAAAGACGATAAAGGTTCAGTCCCTGAAGGACTATGGCATAAGTGCAGTAACTGCGGCGCCGTACTCTATACTGCTGAATTTGATAAAAATTCTCATGTTTGTCCAAAATGTAATCATCATGAAAGAATATCAGCGAGAAAAAGAGTAAATATTTTTCTTGATAAGGGGGATCATGAAGAAATGTTTAATAATCTCTCTCCAAGAGATATGCTTGAATTTAAAGATAAACAAAAGTATCAAGATAAATTCAAACAGTCTCAAGAGAAAACAGGTGAAAAAGATGCACTTTTAGTATTCAAAGGAAACCTAAAAAACATACCGGTAATAGTTTGCGCCTTTGAATACTCTTTTTTTGGTGGATCAATGGGGTCTGTTGTCGGTGAAAAGTTTATTAGAGCAGTAAATCTGTCTATCGAATTAAATAGACCATTAATATGTTTCTCTGCAAGTGGTGGGGCAAGAATGCAAGAATCCTTGTTTTCATTATTTCAAATGTCTAAAACAAGTGCTGCATTAGCAGAATTATCTGATCATGCGATACCATATATATCTGTATTGACAGATCCAACCATGGGTGGTGTGTCAGCTAGTCTAGCAGTATTAGGTGATATAAATATTGCTGAACCTAATGCTCTCATTGGATTTGCTGGACCTAGGGTTATAGAACAAACTGTTAGAGAAAAACTACCAGAGGGTTTTCAGCGTAGTGAATTTCTTCAAGAACATGGAGCTATTGACATGATTATAGAGAGGAAGGATCAGCCAGATAAGATTGCTAATATACTAAGTATTCTTGGTTTCCCTAATGAAAAGAAGATTTGATACAGTTAATGAATGGTTAGAATGGCAACAAACTGTCCATCCTTTAAATATTGACTTTAAACTTGAGAGAATACTTAGCGTTTATGAAAAACTTGATGTAGTTAAGGTTGCTAAGAAAATAATTACAGTTGCAGGAACTAATGGAAAAGGATCAACTGTTTCTTTTTTAGAGTCTATACTCTGCAAGAATAATATCAACGTTGGTACTTTCACTTCTCCTCATATATTAAAATACAACGAACGAATTAGGATAAATGGAAAGGAAATAGATGATGAATCGTTGTTAAATGTTTTTGAACTAATTGATCAAAAAAGAGGTAATACAACCTTAACATACTTTGAATTTGCGACGTTAAGTGCTTTTTATTTATTTAGTAAAGCAGATCTAGATGTCGTAGTACTAGAGGTTGGTTTGGGTGGACGATTAGATGCAACTAACATTATTGACTCTGATGTCTCTATTATTACATCCATTGGAATCGATCATACTGAATTTCTTGGAGACACCATTGACAGTATCGCTCTTGAAAAAGCTGGAGTTATGAGGCCATTTAAAAAATGTATTTTTGCGCAAGAAAAGCCTCCTTCTGTACTATATAAATATTCCAAAAATAAATCGGTAAATCTATTAATACATAACAATGATTATACTGTTAATAGATACTCAGATTCTTGGTCCATAGTTTCAAAATCTATCGAAATATGTGATATTCCGAACTTAAAAATGATCGGAGATTACCAATATAATTATGCTACAGCGTCTGTAATGGCTCTTAATGATATTTTACCCGAGGCATTATCTGATCAAGGACTCCTTAAAAATGCACTTTGTGATACTTTGATACCAGGAAGATTTCAGTATCTTCAGCATTCTCCAGATATTATTCTTGATGTAGCTCACAACGAAGATGCAGCAAAAAGCCTTGCCACGAATATAGAACGACTAGGTTATAAAAACATCCATGTTGTTTTGGGAGTACTCGCAGATAAAGACGTTTATAGTATTGTAAAGCCATTTTCACTCCTTATTAATCATTGGCATATTGGAACAATTAGTAGTGAGAGAGGTATGAATGCTGAAGAAATTAAATTTAGGATAAGGTCGTTATTCAAAAATAAATTCTCGATAGAAACATATAATTCTATTACTGAAGCTTACCATGGAGCAATAAATCAACAAGATGATAACACTCTAATATTAGTGTATGGTTCCTTTTATACCGTATCTGAAGTATTGCAATCAAATAGATATATATTAAACAAAGAAGATGCGATTTAGAATAACTCTATTTATTTTTTTAATAATATATATATTTTCAGGCGTATTCTTAGGTTACTTTCAATCTACTGATGACTCAATATCTTTTAAAGACATACAAGAAAAAATTCTTATTGATGAAAATGAATTGAATGTCTTTGATAAAAAATCCTTAGAAGATATTAATGTTACTGAGAAAAGAGTAAAAGCATGGCTCATACTAATTAATTATAATGAATCTAATGAACTCAGCATCAAATCTATCTTAGATAAAAGTGGCTATAAAACTAATCATAATAAAAATAAAATGTACTTCTCATTAGGGCCTTTTGCTGATGTATCTCATGCTAATAATGAAGCAAAGAAGTTAAAAAAAATATATAGCATTGATAGTAAAGTTATAGACTTTTTATTCTAATGGTCATAATTGATTATATATTTATATTAATTAGTATCACCTATTCGATTATTGGTTTTGTACGCGGCTTTTCTAAACAACTTATTTCATTTGTAGTTTGGATTTTATTTCTTTTTATTATCTTTAATTATCTATCAGAAATTACAGATTTAATCTCAACCTACACCACTCTTAGTTTGCAGTATAATAGAATTATTGGCATAACTACTTTTGCATTATTAAGTCTATTAACTATATTTATATTAAATCTAACACTAGCAAATATTATAGCTTCTGCGGTATTTGAAAATTCCAATAGAATCCTAGGCTTATTCATGTCGTTTGTAAAAGCACAAATATATATATTAGTGTTCATTCTCATTATAGCAGACACATCTTTTGCTGATGATATTTTAGATAGGTCATATTTGACGCCATATTACCTTTATTTTATTGAATATATTTCTAATTATGATGATTCACTCTTTAATACTTTTAAAATATAAATATAATGTGCATATATGTGTGGCATTGTAGCTGTATCTGGAAGTAAAGATGTAATTCATGACATCTATGAGTCTTTGACTGTATTACAGCACAGAGGACAAGATGCTTCAGGTATACTTACTAACCACAAAGGTAAAATAACACTAAGAAAATCATTAGGGCTAGTTAGAGATGGTTTCTCTAAAAAGCATATTGATAGACTACGTGGCTCTATAGGCATAGGACATGTACGTTACCCAACTGCAGGACACGCAGATAATTCCTCAGAGGCTCAACCTTTTTATGTAAACTCACCTTATGGTATAGCGTTAGCCCATAATGGAAATTTAATAAATTCCGATAAATTAAAATCTGATTTATTCAAAGAAGATCTAAGACACATTAATACAAAATCAGATTCTGAAATCTTGCTTAATATATTTGCTCATGAGTTGTATCTTCATAGCAAAGAGGCTTTTACCCCAGATAGTATATTTTATGCTGTTGCTGGTGTGCACAGAAGAGTAAAAGGAGCTTATGCTGTGGTATCTTTGATCACGGATAAAGGTATCGTAGCCTTCAGAGACCCTCATGGAATTCGTCCTTTATGCTATGGCCACAGAATTATTGATGGTCAGACTGAAACAATGATTGCTTCAGAATCAGTAGCACTTGATTCCGCTGGTTATAAATTAGAGAGGGACATTAAGCCGGGCGAGGCAATATTTATTGATATTGAGGGGAATGTTCATACAAGATTATGTGCTGAAACAAATAGTTTCAATCCCTGCATATTTGAATATGTTTACTTTGCAAGACCAGATTCTATAATTGATGGAATTTCAGTTTACAAAGCTAGAATGAATATGGGAACAGCACTTGCGAATAACATCAAAAAAGCATTTCCAAATAATGATATTGACGTTGTTATACCTATTCCTGATACAAGTAGAATATCAGCGTTAGAATTATCTGCTAAACTTAAAATCCCATTTAGAGAAGGTTTTATTAAAAATAGATATATTGGAAGAACATTTATTATGTCAGAGCAAAACGAAAGATCTAAATCTGTTAAAAGAAAATTAAATGCTATTAAATCAGAATTTAAAGATAAAACAGTTTTACTTGTAGATGATTCTATTGTTAGAGGCACCACATCAAAACAGATTGTTGAAATGGCTAGAGAAGCTGGAGCAAAGAAAGTTTATATGGCATCAGCAGCGCCTCCAGTTAAATTTCCTAATGTTTATGGTATTGATATGCCTGCTAGCAAAGAATTCATTGCAGACAACAGAACTATCGATGAAATAGCTCAATTTATTGGTTGTGATAAAATATTTTATCAAGATATAAATGATCTTATTGAATCTGTAAAATCTGAAAGCAAAGAAATATCAAGTTTTGACTCATCATGTTTTAGTGGAAAATATATTACTGGTAACGTGGATAAGGAGTACTTAATTTCTCTTGATAAATTACGAAATGATGCTGAAAAAATAAAGAAAAATAATGAAGAACATACTTTTGATGAAGTAGTTGTTTACTAACATTATATTTATTTTAATTATCGAATGATATTTATCAATACAGCTAAGCAAAAACTTTATCTCTTAGATAATACTAAAATTAAATATGAATTTCCTATATCTACCTCTTTCAATGGAACGGGCTGTCAAGAAGATTCATATAAAACTCCTATTGGTCTTCATGCTGTAGTTTCAAAAATTGGTAATGGGTTACCAGCAGGAACATTATTTAAAAACCGTAGGCCAACAACAAGAATAATAAACCCATTGCCACGAGATAAATACGACTATATTACATCGAGAATAATAAGGTTGAGCGGATTAGAAGATGAGATCAATAAAGGAGGGAGTGTAGATACATACAAGCGATATATATATATTCATGGGACGCCACATATTGATAATCTAGGGGAACCTAATTCACATGGATGCATTAGAATGTCTGATAATGATGTGATCACTCTCTTTAATTCTATTAAATATAAAACTCTTGTTCTTATAGATTAGATATAGTTTTTTAATTCTAATGCATCATAAATTATTAGGTCTGCATTCCAAGATCTAATATTAATATCACCACTTATGAAGCCAAAATCAGCAGCTATTGTATGCATTCCTGCATCTCTACCAGCAATAATGTCTCTTTCATCATCTCCTACATAGATGATTTCATTAACGTTACATTGAATTTTTTTAGTTGCCTTGATTAACCCATCTATTGCTGGTTTAGCATTAAGAACCATATCACCAGTTACTATACAACTCAATTTATTGGTCAAGCCTAGACCATCAATTATCTTCATTACATATCTAGAATGTTTATTTGTTACTATACCAATTAATATATTTTTCTTTATCAGATAATTTATCAGATTATCCATACCTTTATTTAATTCTGTTTTGACAAAAGGGTTATGTTTATAGTCATTCAAAAATTCTGATCGTAATAGTGATGAATCAATATCTCTTCCGTTAATTTGTGATGCATATTCTATAACGCCTATCGCTCCTCTAGATATATGTTTTTTTAAATTTATACAATCAACGGTTTTTAATTTATGAGATACAAGTACTCTATTAAGAGATGCGCACATATCTGGGGATGTATCTGCAAGAGTACCATCTAGATCAAATAGAACAGCTTTGATTTTATGTTTATTTTTCAGCATATAGGAAATAATTAATATCAGTATTCTTTGATAAAAGAAATGATTCATCTATTGGGTTAAAACTTAAGCCACTAATATCACTCAAATGATAATTATTAGTTTTTAACATTTTTGTAAGTTCATATGGAGTTATGAATTTTTCATACTGATGTGTTCCTTTAGGCACATAATTTAGAACATATTCAGCCATTATTTTTGCTAACATAAATGATTTTAGATTTCTATTAATTGTCGATAAAAATAAACCACATTTCTTTGCACTAAGATCATTAATTTTTTTAATTAATTCATTTGGCTTATTTATATGTTCAATCATCTCAAAACAAACTATAAAATCAAAATTATCAACATTAGTGATTTCAAAAACAGATTTATTAATATAATTTATGTCATAATTTTGTTGTTCAGCATGTTGTCTAGCAATTGAGATTGATTTACTTGATGAGTCTATTCCCGTTACCTTGGCTCCTTGTTTATGCAGTTGTTCAGAGAGTATTCCGCCACCACATCCAATATCTAATACTCTTTTATCTCTAATATTACTTTTTGATAATATATATTCTAGTCTAATGGGATTTAATTTATGAAGTAGTTTGTAATGGCCAGTTTTATTCCACCAATCATAAGCATATTCATCAAAATGAGATTCTTGATTAAGGTCTTTCTTATTCATTATATTTTATATTGTTTACCAGCTGACCATACATGAGTTAAGCTTTGCTTGTCAAGAATACTAAGTTTTAGAGCACAATTTTTATTTTCTAAAAGGTGGCTTGATGTGTAATTGAATAAATTAAAAGATGCCTTATTACCATTCTTTATAGATGCTGTTGATATCAAATTTGCAAAAAGGTTAGATGCATTTTCTGTAACACAGTTAATAATTTTATTCTTATCAAAAATATTATTTTGATTAGTATCTAATTTTTCAATTAACTTAATAATTTCATATAAGTCATATGAATTAAAGCTCTCTGTTACAAGTAGACATTTTATTTTATTTTGAAGTAGTTGAAGAAATTTCATTATATTGTCAATACTTAATAATTCCCTATATGAAATTAGGGCTGTTATATTTCTTTTTTTAATTTTTGATATCCAGTAATCATTCAAACTAAGAAACTCATGCAAATAACTATTATCAATAAGATTTATATCGCTCCAAAAATTTATTAGATCATTAATCATTTTCTTATCAGTAATGTTTTGAAGACAATTTCCTTTGATGTGTAAATTAATATCAATTTCATTTAAAATTGATGATAACTTTATAATAATTTCTCTCTCAAAATCTATAATATTATTTAAACTTATACAAAACTGCTTACTTGAATCAGATTTATAAAAATCTAAAACATCAGTCATATTTTTTATATCTTCTTGCCTAATGGTTTTTCCATCTAATTCTATTATATGAGCTATATCTAACTGCGCATTATCAATACTCATTATATCTTTATAATTATTAGCTTGAATGCATAATCTAGTGACTCCATTTTTTAATAGCGACTTGATTTTTGTTTCAATATCTTTACTAGTTAAACAATCATTTGTATTAAGATAACTCTCTGTAAATGTAGGCATTAATATATGATTCGGGTACTTAACTCTTGATGTTTTTTTGTATTTCTTTTCAATGGTTTTATTATCTAGAACATCTATGATTATGGGACCATCTATTAGTAATGATTTACCCATTTCTACTTTGGTATTATTCAAATAAATCCATTTTGGAGATACAATAAACATTCTAAAATTCTATCCTGTTCAGGAGCCAATTTATATCGTTTATAAGCGCTATTTATGATAAAATATTATGCATAAAATGCCTCAAAAATTAACTATTAATGTCTGAATATTCACAAATTAAACTTGATGATGAAATGCGTCATTCGTACATAGAATATGCGATGTCGGTTATTGTTGGGAGAGCGTTACCAGATGTCAGAGATGGACTTAAGCCGGTACATAGAAGAGTGCTTTATTCAATGCATGAACTAAACAATGGTTATAACAAGGCATATAAAAAATCAGCTAGAATTGTCGGCGACGTTATAGGTAAATATCATCCACATGGAGATACGGCTGTATATGACACAATTGTAAGATTGGCTCAACCATTCTCAATGAGATACCCACTGGTTGATGGCCAAGGTAACTTCGGTTCTATTGATGGCGATTCACCTGCTGCAATGAGGTATACAGAAGTACGAATGTCTCGTCTATCTCATGAACTTTTATCCGATATAGATAAAAATACTGTTGATTTCAATCCAAACTATGATGGCTCCGAGCATGAACCTACAGTTCTTCCAACAAGAATACCAAATTTACTTATTAATGGAGCATCTGGCATTGCAGTCGGTATGGCTACGAATATTCCTCCTCATAACTTGAATGAAGTAGTTGACGGAGTGATAGCTATCATTAAAGATCCAACATTAGCCGAGGACGACTCTACAGAACAATTTATAATTCAAGCCGGATTTAAAGGTCCGGATTTTCCAACTGGGGCTGAAATTAAAGATAACGGAGGTATTAATGATGCCATAAAAACTGGCCGTGGTTCTTTTAAAATTAGGGCCGTTCATGCCATTGAAGAGAAAAAAGATAAAAGCAATATAGTCATTAATGAGCTACCGTATCAAGTTAATAAAGCCAAACTAATAGAATCAATAGCTTTATTAGTCCGAGATAAAAAGATCACAGGTATAAGTCATCTTAGGGATGAATCTGATCGAGATGGCCTAAGAGTTGTTATTGAACTAAAAAAGGGAGAACAACCTGATGTTATTTTAAGTAGCCTATACAAACAAACTAACTTACAAACTTCATTTTCAGTGAATATGGTTTGTTTAGTTGATGGTGAACCTTGCACTATTAGCGTACCAAGAGCTCTGCAAGAATTTATTAAACATCGCAGAGAAATCATTACAAGGAGAACATTATATCTTTTAAATAAAACCTATAGCAAAGCTCATGTACTTGAAGGCTTAAGTATTGCCTTAGATAACATAGACGAAATGATTGATTTGATTAAAAAATCTAAATCTACAGATGAAGCTAAGAAAAAAATAATGAATAAAACATGGCAAACAGCTAAGAACAAATGGGTTTTATCGAAACTAATAAACGATTGTAGTGATTTTATGACAGTTGATACTAAAGTTGGATCGAAAGATGAAAAATATAAAATTAGCGAGGAACAAGCTCAAGCTGTTTTGGATATGAAGCTCAATAAGTTAACAAACTTGGAGCAAGATACTATTTTGAATGACTATAATACTGCTATTTCATCTATTGAAGAACATTTAAATATTTTATCTAAACCTGAAGAGCTAAATAGTTTGATGATTAACGAATTACTAGAAATTAAGGACATATATGGACAAGAACGAAAATCACAAATATCACAAGATGAAGGCCTTTTAAATAAAGAAGACATGATCAAAAAAGAGGATGTTATAGTTGTACTCACAGATGCAAATTACGTCAAACGTATGCCTGTTACAGAATTCAGAAGTCAAAAACGAGGAGGAAGAGGTGTAAATGCAGCAAATTTTAAAGAAGGAGATAAAGCCAAGCTACTTGTATGCGCTCATACTCATGACACGATATTATGTTTTTCTACTAAAGGTAAAGCATTTTCTATAAGAGTATTTGACATACCCGACACTAGCAGACAGGCTAGGGGAAAATCTATAAATAATATTATCCCCCTTGAATCTGATGAATCTATATCAGCAATATTAGCAATTAAGAATTTTGATGAGGACAGCTATTTATTTCTAACAACAAGAAATGGCATGGTTAATAGAATGTCATTATCATCTTTTAAAAAGGTACGTAATAGCGGCCTTAAGGCAATTCTTTTAAAAAATAATGATTATTTATTTAATGCATTACATACATCTGGTAATGATAAAATTATCTTATCTTCAACAAGTGGTAAATCAATTATGTTTTCAGAGTCACAAATTAGGGAAAGATCAAGGGGGACGCAAGGTGTTACAGGTATTAAACTTCCTAAAGAGACAAAAATTATTTCATCACTAAACATACAATGTAGTCAACTCATCTTTGTTACAGAGAATGGGTTTGGTAATAAAATATCAGTCGATTCGTATAATGAACAAAATAGAGGCGGGCAAGGAGTAATCTCTATAAAAACCTCAGATCGAAATGGACTAGTAGTAGGCGCTGTGAATTTAGAGAATACAGACTATATAATACTCATTACAAACAAGGGAAAAACAATTAAAATATCAGCCTCTGATATGAAAACAATAAATAGAAATACCCAAGGTGTTCGATTGCAAGATATGTCTGATGATGAGAAAATATCAGCTGTATCATCTGAACGCGCTAATGATTAAACGATGCTAAAAAAATTTCGAACAAACATAGATATAATAGATAAAAAGCTATTAGAACTATTGAATCGTAGAGCAAACATTGCTAAACAAGTTGCTGATTATAAAAAATCATCAAATAATAAAATTATATTTCGGCCTGATAGAGAATCTCAAATTATTAAAACTTTAAGAGCTCTTAATAGAGGGCCACTTAATTCAGAGCACATTCATAATATATACAGGGAAATAATATCATCTTGTCTTTCCCTCGAGACTAATCTTAATGTCTCGTTCTTAGGACCAGAAGGCACATATAGTGAGATCGCTATGACTAAATTCTTTGGAAGTAGTATTGAAAAAAATAGCAAAAAAAATATTCATGAAGTATTTGATTCTGTTAAGAACAAAACCTGTGATTATGGTGTTGTTCCTGTCGAAAACTCAAATCAAGGAAGCATTAAAAACACATTAGACTTTCTTATAAAATATAAAGTTAATATTTGCGGAGAACAGAATATCCCAATTAAACACTGCCTAATGTCACAGAGTAGTGTAGTATCTAGTATTAAAAAAATATATGCACATAATCAGACTCTATCTCAGTGTAGCTCATGGTTAACTAAAAATTTCCCAAACGCTGAATATATATCGTCAGACAGTAATGCTAAGGCTGCTCTTAATGCGAAAAAGAATAAAAATTCAGCATGTATAGCCAATGAAATTTGTAGCAAAATCTATAAGTTAAAAATAATTGCTAGAAGTATTCATGATATTCATAACAACACTACACGCTTCCTGATTATTGGTAATACTGAGGTTTCTAAATCTAAAAATGATAAGACTACCTTTATTATGTCATTGCAAAATAAAGCTGGAGCTCTATCAAAAGCGCTTGAAGTTTTAGCATGTAATAGGATTTCAATGACTAAAATTGAATCTATACCAACAAAAGAAAAGAATTGGGAGTATTTATTTTTAATAGACATATCAGGGCATATCAGTGAGAAAAAAGTTTATAATGCTCTTACAAAAATCGAATCATTCTCTAGATTTTTTCAACTACTAGGATCATATCCTAAGAGCATAACTTAGTGAATCTAAAAAATATAAAAAAATATACTCCTGGATTTAATATTCATGATATTCAAAAAAAATATAAATTAAAAAAAGTTATCAAGCTAGCATCAAATGAAAACCCTTTTATTTCAAAAGATGTATTATCTTTTATTAAAAAATCAAATCATAAATTAAATCTTTATCCAGACAGCAATCCTGATCAGCTGCATAAATTGCTAGCCAATACTGTTGGACATAAGATGACTGGAAATAATATTATTCTAGGTAATGGTAGTAATGAGATTCTTGAATTTATTGTAAGAGCAAACGTGGATAATAAATCTGAAGTGATTATTCCTAAACATTCATTTCTCGTGTATGAAATTATATCAAAACTTCAAAATGCAAAAATCATAATTACAAAACCAGATAATCATAGAGACTCAGAAAACTACTTAGGCGTTAACTTGGAATCAATAATACAAAAGATTACAAAAAAAACTAAATTAATATTTATTGCTAATCCTGCAAATCCTACCGGAACATACATTAGATTGTCAGAAATAGATGGTTTTCTCAAGTTAGTTCCTAAAAACACTTCTGTAATTATTGACGAGGCTTATTATGAGTATTTGAGTCCAAAGATTAATAAAAGCGCAGTTAGCTTAATCAATAAATATAAAAATTTATATGTGACCCGATCATTTTCTAAAATATATGGGTTAGCTTCCTTGAGAGTTGGTTATGGTATATCGTCACAAGTAAATGTATCTAAATTAAAAAATTATAAACAGCCATTTAACAGTAATTTATTTGCACAAAAAGCTGCATTACTAGCGTTAAAAGATTTTAAGTTTACACGAGAAAGCAAAGAAAATAATGATATAGCAATGATTAAACTTATTGGCCTATTTAAAAGTTTATCTATTGATTATTTAGGGACATATTGTAATTTTATTACTTTCAAAGTTGGTAAACAATCAAAACAATTATTTGAATATCTGCTTAAAAAAGGAGTAATAGTCCGACCCTTGACTAATTATGGACTCGCAGATTACCTTCGTGTTTCACTAGGAACTCCTCGTGATAATAATACCTTTATTAAATATATGAAATTGTTTTATAGTGATAAAATATAATAATATACTTATTATTGGCTTGGGCATGATGGGAGCATCATTATGTAAGTCGATTCAAAAAAACAAAATATCAAAAAAAATAACTGGTTTTGATAGCAATCTTAAGTCTCTAGATTATGCTTTAAAAAATAAAATAGTAGACGATGCCATATCTAAATTAAGTAACATTGATCATCCTGATTTAATTATATTATGTACACCAATAAGTTCATATGAAGAAATTTCTATGATGTTGAGTAAGTTAGTAATAAAAAATTCTGTACTTACGGATATTGGAAGCTCTAAGGGACATATACATAATAAAATTTATAAAATATTATCAAAGACAAAGATAAGTTATTTAAGTTCTCATCCTATGGTTGGTTCTGAAAGATCTGGAGCTATAAATCATCAACTAGACATGTATAAAGATAAAATCATATTTTTAATAGATAAATCTAAATGTAGTAATTCTACCTATAAAACATTGGATAGCTTTTGGAAGTCATTAGGCTCATTTACTCATAATTTAACAAAGAATCAGCATGATACTTTGATGTCACAGACTAGCCATATATCACATCTAATGTCATATATTTTCATGCAATCATTACCCCAATCGATTATAAATAATAATTTATCATTACTTCTTGGAGGTGGCATAAAAGAGCATGTAAGGCTTAGTAAAAGTGATCCTAAGATGTGGACAGATATATTTATTAATAATAAATCTAATTTAATCAAATCTATTAATCGCATTGAAAAAAATATTTCTAATATAAAAGAAATGATATCAGAATCGGATGTAAATAAAATAAAGCACCTTTTAAGTAAAATACAAGCAAAAAGTAAATGAGCTCTCCAAATAATCTGATCGTTAACAAATCTAAGCCATTCCTTGGCAAGATAATTATTCCTGGTGATAAATCTATTTCACATAGAAGTATCATAATTGGGTCTATATCTAAGGGAAAACTTATAATTAATAATTTCCTTAAATCTGATGACTGCTTTCAAACGATTTCTGCTATGAGAAGTTTAGGGGCTAAAATTACAGAATCTAATATGCAAATAATGATAGAGGGAATAGGACTTAACAATATTAAAAAGCCAAAAAATATTATAGATGCAGGAAATTCAGGAACACTTATTCGATTGCTAACTGGTATTCTATCTGCACAAGACTTCACATCAAGCATTACTGGAGACAAATCACTTAAAGCTAGGCCAATGAGGAGAATTATTGCGCCTTTAGAAGCACACGGAGCTAAGATTGACTCTAATAATTTTATGGCTCCTTTAAAAATTACCGGCAATATTAACCTTTCACCTATAAATTATATTCAAGATGTAACAAGTGCTCAGGTAAAATCATGTTTAATGTTAGCCGCCCTCTTTATAGATGGAGAATCAAAATTTTATGAAGAAATTGTTACACGTGATCATACTGAGAACTTACTAGAACATTTAGGCTATACCATTGATAGATCTGAACATGAGACTAGTATAAAAGGTCATCAGAACCTGTTAGCAAAAGATATAAATATTGGTTCTGATATTTCATCAGCAGCTTTTTTTATAGTTGCGGCACTAATATTAAATAATTCTCAAATTACAATCCCAAATGTAAATATAAATAAGTATAGAACTGGTATTATCACTGTTCTAGAAAAAATGGGTGCTAATATATCTATAATTAATAGACGTGTTGAGTCAAATGAAAACTTGGGAGATTTCATAATTAAATCAAGCCAACTTAAATCTTTAAATATAGGTGGAGAAATAATATCAACTCTAATAGATGAATTACCTATACTGTTTATTGCATGTGCTGTTTCTTCAGGAGTTTCTAAAATAACTGGTATAGAAGAATTAAGATATAAAGAAAGTGATAGGATTAAATCTATGGAAGAGGGGTTAACTGCCGTTGGTATTAAAGTTACATCAACAATTGATTCAATTGAAATAAATGGAGGAGAGATATTGGGCGGCAAAATAAATAGTTATGGTGATCATCGTATTGCTATGGCATTTGCAATAGCAGCTTTGGTTTCTAAAAAATCTATTACTATTATTGATACAAAAAATATCTCTACCTCATTTCCAAACTTTATTGATCTTATGAGAAAACAGGGAGCAGAAATCTATGAGCTCTAATTCTACTTATATAATTACTATAGATGGTACAAGTAGTTCAGGAAAATCTACAATATCTAGGATACTTGCAAAAAAATTAAACTTTAAATTATTAGATAGCGGAAAATTATATAGATCAGCAGGCTATATTGCATGTGATATTTATGAATCAGTTAATATGATTAAAGATTACCAAGAGTTGGTATCTAAAATATCATTAAAACCAAATATTACCTCTCACGAATATGAAGTATATTACAAAGATAAAATTATTGATTCTTTTCTATATAATGAAAATATTGGAATAGCAGCATCAATAGTATCTAGAGTCCCTGAAGTGAGAAAGAGTATGTTTGATCTTCAGCATTCTTGCGTTAATGGTGATGGTTTAATCGCAAACGGTCGAGATATGGGCACAGAAGTATTTAAAGATGCACAACTGAAAATATATATTACTGCTGAAATTAACATACGAGCGAGAAGAAGATTTGAAGAACTCTCAACTAAGGGCGATGATGTGGAATATCAGCAAATCTATAATTCTCTTAAGAAAAGAGATGAAAGTGACATTAATAGAGATATATCACCCCTCAAAGTACCTAAAAACGCACATATATTAGATACTTCTTACCTAAAACCAAATGCAATTGTTGATAAAATATTAAATTTGTATACTATTACAGGCAATTAATTGAATATAACTTATGACAACAACATCTGAATTCGAAAAGCTAATAGAATCAAATATCTCTCAACTGAATATGACAGTAGGAGAAATCATCCCGGCAACAGTAATAGATATCAAAAACGACTTTGTTATTACAAATGCAGGTCTTAAATCTGAAGGTATAATCCCAAAAAGTCAGTTTATAAATTCCGATGGGGAGCTTGAAGTATCTATCGGAGACACAGTTGAAGTTACTCTGGATTTAGTAGAAGATGGATATGGTGAGACCATTCTCTCTAGAGATAAAGCTAAAAGAAAAAAAGTTTGGTCAACTCTTGAAGGACTATTAAATAATCAAGAAGTTGTATCAGGTAAAGTTTGCGGAAAAGTCAAAGGAGGATTTACTGTTGAACTAATGGATGTCAAGGCCTTTCTGCCTGGATCACTTGTTGATGTAAGACCAACCAAAGAAACAGATTATCTAGAGGGCAAGACATTAGATTTTAAAATCATTAAAATGGACAAGATCAGAAATAATATTGTCTTGTCAAGAAAGGCAGTACTTTTAGACCAAAATGCAAGCTCTGCAGAAATCAAAGAAAAATATGCTGAAGGTAATGTAACCAAAGGTTTTGTTAAAAATTTAACTGATTATGGAGCATTTATTGATTTAGGAGGCATAGATGGCCTACTTCATATTACTGATATATCTTGGAAGCGAATTAACCATCCACAAGAAATCCTAAAAGTAGGTGATGAAATAGATGTAAAGGTTCTTAAATTTGATGATGAAAAAAATAGAGTTAGTCTTGGTATGAAACAACTTAGTGATGATCCATGGGAAAAAGTTGAGGGGAATATCGAACTAGATGCAGTATATGAAAGTAAAGTTGTAAATATTGCTGATTATGGAGTATTTGTTGATCTTGGAGATAATATTGAAGGCTTAGTAAGAACATCTGAACTGGATTGGACCAACAAAAACATAAGTCCTAAAAAAGTGCTTGAGCTAGGCGATAAGATCAATGTTAAGGTTATAGAAATAGATGAAGAAAAAAGAAGACTTTCTCTAAGTTATAAGCAATGCCTTCCAAATCCTTGGTCAGATTTTTCATCAAAACATGAAAAAGGCGATGTAATCAAAAGCGAGGTCAAATCTATCACGGATTTCGGTATTTTTGTTGGCCTTGATGGAGGTATTGATGGTTTAGTCCATATATCTGATGTAACTAACTTAGGCAAACCCGAGGAATTTATAAGAACATATAAAAAAGGTGACGCTATAGATTCTGTAGTTCTATCTATTGATGCTGAAAGAGAGAGAATATCTCTTGGTCTGAAGCAATATGTTGAATCAAACTTCGATTCACTTATAAACGGCATGGAACTAGGGTCTGAAGTATCTGCGGATATTGTTAGTATCTCTGATACAGGAGTATATCTAAAATTGGAAAATAATCTTATAGGATCGCTTAAGCTTTTGCAAAAAGAACTCCGTGAAATATTAGAAAATAATACCCTTAAAGTATCTCAGTCAATAAAATGTAACATAAAATCTTTTGATAAAAAGAATTTTCAAGTGATTTGTTTATTATCAGATAACAGTGAATAAATCTGACATCATTAACCTTGTATCTGATAAAAATAATCTTAGCTTATCTGACACTGAATATTCTATAAAGAAAATTATTGATTACATGGGTGTAAATCTATTTCAAGGCGACAGAATTGAAATAAGAGGTTTTGGAACATTCTGTCTGCACACACATAAGTCACGTATTGCTAGAAATCCTAAAACAGGCGATAAGATAGCTCTAGAAAGAAGAAACACTGTGCATTTTAAACCTAGCAAAGAACTCAAATCTAGAGTTAATAATATATAATCTATTCAATTTCATTAATTTACATTAGAATATAGATATGGGTAGACTATTTTTTCTAATATTCACTTCTGTACTAATTATAATTTCAGTTGTAATATCAACTTATAATTTCGAAGCTGTAAAGATTAACTTTTATCTACAAAGTTATGAATCACCTTTATCTATCATTATTCTTTACTCATTTATTGCAGGTATAGCAACAACATCCATATATCTTATTGCCATAATCTTCTCATATAAAAGAAAATATCGAGAAATGAAAATCTCACTTGAAAATAATCAAGAAGAACTTGATAATCTTAGAAGAAATCCGCTAAGAGACGGAACTGAATGATAGAAATCTTTGTTATCCTTATTATTGTATTTCTAGTTTTTATCTATGTAACAACTAAAAAATATAAAACAAATAATCTGTCAAATAATGTATACAGCGCAGAATACTATCGTGGACTTAATTATCTTTTAAATGATGAAGATGATAAAGCGCTTAAAATATTTACAGACCTTATAGATGTAGATAGCTCTACTATTGAAACACACCTAGCATTAGGGGGTGTTTATCGAAGGAGAGGAGAATTTGATAAAGCGATCTTGATCCATCAAAATTTATTATCAAGACCAAAACTAGATAGAGGCATTAAAAATCAGACTCTTTATGAGCTTGGCAAAGATTTTTTCTCAGCCGGTCTTTATGATAAATCTGAGAAGATTCTCTTAAACTTAAAAGAAAATAAATCATATGATGAATCATGTACTGAATATCTTTTATTAATTTATGAACTCTCAAAGGATTGGGACAGTGCAATTAAATTTACTAAAAATATAAAAAGAAATAAAATAAGGAACCTTTCTATTAATCAGTTAACTTCTCAATACTATTGTGAAAAGGCGAGTGAATATCAAAAGGATAATCAATTGAACAAAGCAATTACACTTTTAAGAAAAGCAACTAATATTGATGACTCATGTAAAAGACCATTTGCAATGTTATTTAAGTTGAATATTCAGTCTAACCCAAGTGCAGCCCTAGATAATCTTACTCATCTTTTACGCATAGATCCTGCATTTTTAATTATTTTATCAAATGAGATAATAAAGTTATCTACTATTCATCAAGATAAAGATATTGATAAAAAAGTCACAGATATCATTCTTGAGTACTCTAATGACGAACAGTTTTCACCACAAATTTATGAATTTATGTTTAATATTAATAATTATAGTTCACCTGAAGATTATTTGAGTAAAACAAAAAATAATGTCTTTACAAGCATATTTGATAATTTATATTTAAGGAAGAATATGGATAATAATGAGTCAAAGACTAATTTGGATTTATTGAGACTCATAAATAAAAATTTCCTAACATATAGTTGTAGTAATTGCGGTTATTCTGCAAAGAATCATATTTGGCAATGTCCATCATGTAACCATTGGGAAACAGTTAATCCCAATACAATCAGCGACAGGGTTTCAGTGAATGATTGATGATAAAAAAATTATTGTTGCCTTAGATTATAATAATGATGGGGAACTATTTAAATTTGTTGATAAAATTGATCCCGATTGCTGTCGACTAAAAATTGGCAAAGAAATTTTTACAAAGTATGGCCCAAAAGTTATATCCGAACTTCATAGCAAAGGGTTTGAAGTCTTCTTAGACTTAAAATTTCATGATATCCCAACAACAGTCTACAAAGCCTGCATATCTGCTCTTTCACACAACGTATGGATGTTAAACATCCACTTATCCGGTGGTATTGATATGGTTATTGCAGCTATGAATGCAAAGAATGATTGTCAATCTAATACTAAATTAATTGGCGTTACTGTTCTTACTAGCCTTTCAGATGATGATTGCATGAGAATTTATGGGTGCACAAGGTTAGATCAAATTCAAAGATTAAAAGGAATAGGTATAGATGCTAACATAGATGGTTTTGTATGTTCACCGTATGATATAGATACACTTAAATCAGATGATAAAATATTTGTAACACCTGGTATAAGAACTGACGATAATATCGACGATCATCATAAAGTTATTACTCCTAATCAAGCCCTAAAGCTTGGCTCTAGCTATTTAGTCATCGGGAGGAGTATTACAGAAAGTTCAGACCCAAATCAAGAAATAAAAAAGATTATCAATTCTTTATAACTCTGAGGACAATAGCTTGTATTCACTTTCGCTATCAAACTTAGCTCCATATTTTTGAATAATTTTGCCTGCACATTTATTTGCAAACTTAATTGTCTCAGTAACTTTTTTATTTTTATTTTTTGATAGCAAATATGCTGCCAAGAACATATCTCCTGCGCCTGTTAAATCAACTGGTTTGACGGTATCGCTTATAACATGCGTAAGTACATTGTTATGGTAGACATATGCACCTTCGCTACCAGAAGTAATTATTATTTCATTGGCAAACCTATTAAGGAACTTAATAGAATCATTGATATCGTCTGAAGAAGAGATATTGAATGCCTCTTGCTTATTGCAGAAAATAATATCAAATTTCTTATTTATCAGCTCCATCATATTGTCTTTGAAAAAATTTACTACATTAGGATCTGACAAAGTAATGATTTTTTTTATATTATTTTCATTAGCTATATCTAGACAATATTTTGCAACATTTTTTGTTTTATCTGAAGTAACAAGATAACCTTCAATTAAAAGATATTCTGAATCAATAATAGCCTCTTTCGAGATATCATCTTCAGATAAATCAGACGATACACCCAGATAGGTATACATTGTTCTTTCATGATCAGGTGTTATCATGACTATACATTCTCCAGTTATACCGTGTTCAACTTGTTTAATAGCAGATTTCATTCCAACAAATTTCAATGACTCTTCAAATGTAGCCCCTATATTATCTTTAGAAACCCTACCTGTGAAAATAACATTTTCTCCAAACTGAGCAAGTGCATACAATGAGTTTGCAACTGATCCACCTGGCATCATTTTTACAATCCCATGTTTTTTTTTAAGCTCACTACTAAGTTTACTATGATTATCCATATCATTAAGTTCCATACAGCCTTTTGTTAAATTGAGTTGCTCAAGTTCTGTGTCTGTGACTTTGTATTCACTATCCACAAGTGCATTTCCAATACCGTATATAAACGTATTCTTCATTTCATCCCTCGTAAATTATGTTAAATATTCCAGTGTTTGCATTTCATTGACTCTACTATTACATCTTGTCCAAAGATCTTTAAGTTTATCACCTATATACAGATCGTTACATGCATAGTTATTAAAAAAAAATTTAATTTTTGTTTTATTTCTATAACAAATATCTATAAAAGATATAAATCTTCTAATTATATCTGCTGAATCATCATTACATATAATAAAATCATTTATAAAAATCCATTCTGTATTTTTAGATATTTCAATATATTCTTTATCACCACCAACTTCTCTAAAGAAATCATAGAAAGATATCCATAAAAAATCATTTGATGTTGCTTTGCTGCTAAACTTTCTTGAATTGACATAATACTCTTTATCAAAATTTAAATTTTCAAAATTATTTTTTAAAAAATTAATAATATTATTATCATCAAAATTTTGATTAGCTTCATCATTATTCAAATTCATAATATTTCTTGATCGATAATCTATAAATCCATTTATTTTATAAACAGTAATTGACTGTTGCATAATTTTCATTTCATTAATAAAAGTTTCCCTTTGTAGACCATCTTTATATAAATCATCTGGATGTGTGTTAGAAGTTAAATAAAGAGTAACATTTAATTTAATGAGCATATTGAGAAGACTTCCAACAATCATTGCATCAGTTATATCTTCAACTTGAAATTCATCTATAAATATAACCTTACATTTTTTACTTAAAGATCTAGCTATAATACTTAAAGGATTCTTTTTTCCTGATAAACTTGATAGTTCATTGTGTATAGTCTGCATGAATTCCATATAGTGATATGATGCTTTTCTCTCTGTTAGTAAATTTACAAAAGATTTTGTAATTAAAGTCTTGCCCCTCCCAACAGGTCCCCATACATAGAAACTATTCTTAGTTGATCTATTCTCTAATTTATTTGCTAAATCTTTTTCTGGTTGAACAGATTGGATCATTACATGAAGTAAATTTGATTGTTCTGAATCTAATTTAATTCCTCTTTTTTTTAAACTTTTTTCTATATATTCAAACATTATTTTCAATACCACTGATCGGACTCGAACCGATACTTTCTTGCGAAAAAGGGATTTTGAGTCTTTGTATTATTCTACAACCCTTTAATTCATTGACTTATAGACTATCAGAAATCTATGTTTGAGTCATGTCAGAGTTTTATCAGTATATTCAGGTTACAATAATACACTTACTTAAAATTATTCAAAATTTAAAGTAAAAAGCATTTGAATATATTAAGATATATGTAATTATATTAGTATCAATGAGGTTATTTATGAAGCACTTTAGTCTATTCTTACTCTCTACTTTTTTACTATCATCATGTGCAACAATCGTGAATGATCCTACTGTTCCCATTACATTCTCTTTTAGTGACGGAAGTGAGGGTACATGCAAAGTATACAATAAAAGAATTAATATGACCGTTTCAATACCTGGAACACATCAGATAAGAAGATCAGATGATAATTTAATTTTTGATTGCGAAACTGATTCTGGGAAAAAAGCATATGGTAATATCCCTAGTGAAATGGAAGGTGCTAAGTTAATGGGCAGCGTATTCTTCTTCGACTTAGGTATAACTGACTCTATTACAGACAAGCATAGAACATACACGCCAAACTTTGTAATACCAGTTAAATAAAATTTACTCAATTACTTAATACCACTGATCGGACTCGAACCGATACTTTCTTGCGAAAAAGGGATTTTGAGTCCCTCGTGTCTACCAATTCCACCAC
>MDTG01258132.1_pt1 | contig 32825 bp, 31 predicted proteins | sample 811421 | NCBI WGS metagenome assembly MDTG01 (sample SAMN05326645, study PRJNA326480) | marine metagenome | isolation source: seawater | place: Pacific Ocean: South East | collected 2011
GAAGTCTTTTGAAAAAATGTTTCAAGATAATTCTGGAAAAGTTATCAAAGGATTAAGTTTAAGTTCTATTTTAGCTTCAGGAGTACCAGGCACAGTGTCTGGTATGTTTTATGCAGCAGAACATTATGGAACAGTAAAAATTGAAAATTTAATCGAGCCATCAATTGAACTAGCAAAAAAAGGTTTCACATTGTCAGATTTTCACGCAAAAAACCTCAATAAATACAAAAAAAAGTTTTCAAAAGACAAAGAAGCAAAAAAAATTTTTACGAGGGCTAATGGATTCTCCGAAGGAGATATTTTGGTTCAAGCGAATCTTGCTGATACGTTAGAGAGAATAAAGCAGAATGGGAAGGAAGAATTTTACTCAGGAGATACCGCAAAGAAAATTGCAAATTTTTTCCAAATCAATGGCGGCATCCTAAGTTTGATGGATTTGAATCAATATAAAATAAGGATCCTAAAACCAGTTTGTGGAAATTACAGAAGTTATGAAGTTTGCTCCATGGCACCACCAAGTTCTGGTGGAATTGCTATAGTACAAATATTAAACATTCTTGAAAACATTGATTTAGGTGAACTTGATCATAACTCAGAAGAATATTTAAAAATCCTCATATCTGCCATGGACTATGCTTACAGGGATAGGGCTAAATTTCTTGGAGATCCAGAATTTTTTGAAGTACCTCAAAATTTACTGACATCAAAAAAATATGCCTATGATATATATCATCAAATAAAAGAGAAGAAATTACCTTCAAAAGTTAATATCAACATAATAGAAGGAGAAGAAACAACGCATTTTTCTATTCTAGATAAATGGGGTAATGCGGTAAGTAATACTTACACATTAAACACTGCCTATGGATCAGGAATAGTCCCTACAGGAACAGGAATTCTCATGAATAATGAAATGGATGATTTCTCGTCAAAACCAGGCCATCCTAATTCATATGGTTTAATAGGATCTGAGGCAAATAAAATTGAGCCAAAAAAAACTCCTCTTTCATCTATGTCTCCAGTAATTGTTTTTCAAGATGATAAGCCATATTTAATAACGGGTTCGCCAGGCGGTTCAACAATCATTACAAGTGTTTTGCAAGAGATCCTAAACGTATTAGATTTTAAAATGTCTTTGGAAGAATCTTCTAGAAAAAGCCGAATACATTTTCAACACTTACCAGATGTAGTATTTCACGAACAGTTTGATGAAAGTCTTATAGAATCTTTAAAAAAAGAAAAAAAATTAATTAAAAGAAAGTTAGGTGAAATTCACTCTATCTTAATAAAAGAAGATAGTGTGGAAGGATTTTCCGATAAGAGAAGACCAGATGGAAAAGCAAGCTCGGTTTATAAATAAAAAAATATTTTTTGATAAAAATACAGATTTTCCAGAATTACCTGGCGTTTATAAATTTTACAACTCAAAACATGAAATCATTTATATAGGAAAAGCAAAAAATATAAAAAAAAGAGTCAAGAGTTATTTAAATCTTAGAAAAGGGGAAGGCAAAAGAATAGCTAAACTTAAATCTTCAATTAAATATATTGAAACTATTATTACAAAGACAGAATCTGATGCTTTAATTTTAGAACAAGGACTAATTTCAAAAAAAAGACCTCCTTTCAACATTCAATTTAGGGACGACAAATCTTACCCAGCAATTCATCTATCAACCTCAAAAGACTTCCCGGCTATTTATGTTTCAAGACAAAAGGATCCAACGAGCATTATATTTGGTCCCTTTGCTAACGTTGGAGCAATGAGACTAAATGTAAGTCTGATAAGGTCTCTTTTCAAAATAAGGAATTGCAAAGATATAAATTTTAAAAATAGATCTCGTCCTTGTATTGAGTACCAAATGAATAGATGTTCAGCCCCATGTGTAGGAAAAATTTCTCAGGAAGATTATGCTTTTGAAGTAAAAAATACTATTAATTTTCTTTCAGGAGAAACAAAAAACATAATATTAGACCTTCAAAAAAAGATGGATTTTTACTCCGAAAAAAAAGATTACGAGAGAGCAGCAATTTATAGAGATAAGGTTCAATCTATTAGGGATACTCAAAAAAAACAAAATGTTTTAACAGGATTTGATGATCTAGATGTTTTTATAATTAAGAGAAATAAATTTAACTGCTGTATAAGTGTTCTTAGAGTTGAAGACGGATGGATTACTAGCTCTCAAAATTTTTATCCAGATTCAAAAGATAATATCTCCGATCAAGAACTTCTTTCAGCTTTTCTAGAAAGTTATGTAACCGAAAATAAAGATAGAAAAATAATAAATTTACTTTTTCAAGAAAAAATTTTAGAAGAAACAATAGATTTTTTGACAAATTTAAATTCTCCTAAACTAATTATCCACAAAACTAATAAGCAAAATAAGAATTTAATTGACATTTGCACTTCTCAGGCTGAGGATGCTCTATCAAGAAATAATAATTATTCTTGGGTGCGAAACTGTTTGGATTATCTCGCAAATTTTTTACAAATAGAAACAATAAATAAGATTGAAGGTTTTGATATCAGTCATACTTCAGGAAAAAATGTCTCAGCTTCTTGTGTCTCAATTACGAAGGATGGTCCTGATAAAAAAAACTACAGAATCATGAATATAAAAAAAGATTCAAATAATGACTACTTGGCTTTAAGTGAAGCAATTCAGAGAAGATTTAAAAACTTGAAAAAAAATGATCTAGACCTTCCCGAGGTAATCTTATTAGATGGAGGTAAGGGCCAATTAAATATCGTTAAGAAAAATCTTGATAAACAATTACTCCAAAAAATAAAAATAATTTCTGTTTCAAAAGGTCCAAATAGAAATGAAAAATATGACTTTTTGCATTTTGATAAAAATCTTTATGAGTTGAGTAATAAAAATGAAATTTCAAAACTTATCCAGTTTGTGAGAAATGAATCTCATAGATTTGCAATCAACCATCATAGAAAGAGAAGGTCTAAAGAACTTTTTTCATCTAGTTTAGATGAAATAGTTGGATTGGGCCCTAAGTTAAAAACCAACCTTATAAGATATTTTGGAGGAATAGATAAAATTAAAGAAGCATCTTTAGATGATTTAAAATTGGCTCCAGGAATAGGGAAAAGTAAAGCAAGAAGAATCTTCTTGCATTTTAATAGCTGAAATGAATCTTCCGAATATTTTGTCTGTCTCTAGAATATTATTTCTTGTACCAATAATTATTTTTTTTGAAAATGAATTTTATATTTTTTCTTTTACAACCTTTATTGTTGCTGCTTTTACAGACCTTTTAGACGGGTATTTTGCTCGAAAGTATAATCAATCATCTGATTCTGGCGCTTTGTTGGATTTACTAGCAGATAAGCTTTTTGTATCCATTTTATTAATTTGGATGACTTTTAATTTTGATGATAAGTTAATTTTAATATCTACAATGCTTATCATCAGCAGAGAGATTGCAGTCAGTTATTTTAGACTTCATCTTGTTACAAAGTCTTCTAGTCTTGATGAAGTAAAGCCAAATAGTTATGGAAAGATTAAAACGGCAATTCAAATGATTGGGCTTGGTTTAGTGCTAATTTCACCTCTTTTTGATAAATTTGTATTTTCTCTTTCAGTAAATCTTTTGTTATTGAGCGCATTATTTTCATGGATATCTTTTCTAAAATACTTAAAAAAATGGTATGAATAATAAGCCAAAAATTACAATTGTTGGAGCAGGGTACGTCGGCACATCATTAGGAATTCTTCTCTCTCAAAAGAATGAAGTTTCAATACATGATATTGATCAAAAAAAAGTTGATCTGATTAATAAAAGAAAAACACATCTAAAAGAAAAGAAAATTAAGTCTTTTTTATCAAAAAAAAAGTTATCTCTTACAGCTTCTAATGACTTTGAGAGATTAGTAAGAAAAACAAACTATTTAGTAATATGCACATCTACTAATTTTAATCCTAAAACAAATGACTTTGATACTTCCATTGTAGAGCAAGTAATTAAAAATACTAGAAAGCTTAATAAGTCTTGTTTGATTATTATTAGGTCTACAGTACCAGTAGGTTTTACATCAAGAATGCAAAAAAAATTTAGAACAAAATCTATTATTTTTTCTCCTGAATTTCTCAGGGAAGGTTCGAGCATAGATGACAATCTCTATCCCTCAAGAATAATAGTGGGTTCAGAGAGCAAAAAAGGGAAAGAATTTTCCAAATTACTTAATAATATATCCGCCCACAAAGCCAAAATCTTTTTTATGAAATCCTCTGAAGCAGAAGCAGTGAAGCTATTTTCCAATACCTATTTAGCAATGCGAGTGTCCTTTTTCAATGAACTAGATAGTTACTGTCTTTTCAATGATTTCAATCCAAAATCAATTATTTCTGGTGTTTCAGATGACCCAAGAATAGGAAATTTTTATAACAATCCATCATTTGGCTACGGAGGATATTGTCTTCCCAAAGATACCAAACAATTACTTGCAAATTATGATTCGATACCACAAAGGCTTATCAAAGCAATAATCAAATCAAATGAAGTAAGAAAAGACGCTATTGCTCAAAAAATACAAAGCATTCCTGCTAGGGTAATAGGTATTTATAAGTTGTCAATGAAATCAAATTCAGATAACTATAGATCATCTTCAATAATTGGGATAATTAGTAGATTAAAAAAAAATAACAACAAAATAATTATTTACGATCCTAATCTTAAAGAGAAAAAATTTCATGGCATTGAGGTAATAAAAGATTTGATTAAGTTTAAAGAAAAAACAAATTTGATTGTTACTAATAGATATTCAAAGGAGTTATCCGACGTAAAAAACAAAATATTTACAAGAGATATTTTTCATATAGATTAAAATGAATTAAAGGCTGAGTGGCAGAGTGGTCATGCAGCGGATTGCAAATCCGTCTACGCCGGTTCGATTCCGACCTCAGCCTCCACATTATAAGTTCGATTTTTTTAAAATTGATATTGTCTTTGTAAACTTCGGTATAATTATTTTTCTGGAAAAAATAAATGAAAAAAATAGTAGTAAGTGGTGGTTTTGACCCTGTTCATGTTGGTCATTTAGAGATGTTTAAAAAGGCTAAAGGCCTAGGTAAATACCTAACAGTAATTTTAAATTCAGATAAGTTTCTTAAAGAAAAAAAAGGTTTTGTTTTTATGCCTTACGCAGAAAGAAAAAAGATCCTTTTAGGATTTGAATGTGTTGATAGAGTTGAAAAATGTATAGATAAAGATAATACAGTTTGCGAAACTTTAAAAAAGTTAAAAATCAAGAATCAGATTGATATTTTTGCAAACGGGGGTGACAGGAAAAATAAAAACGATATCCCGGAATATAGTATTTGTAAAAAAATGGGAATAAAAATGCTTTTTGATATCGGAGGCGGAAAAATACAATCAAGTTCAAGTTTGACAAAAAAGTTTACAAATTATAGAGAAGAGAGACCTTGGGGCTATTTTGAAAATTTACTAGAAGAAAATAACCTCAAATTAAAAAAACTTTCTGTGAAATCTGGCGAAAAAATAAGTCTTCAATACCATAAACACAGGTCTGAGAAGTGGCACATAGTTAAAGGAAAAGGAAAAGTCTTTATTGATAAAAAAATATATCCTTGCAAAAAAGGATCATACTTTGAAATTAACAAAAACCAAATACACAGTCTTGAAAATACTGGAAAAAGTGACCTTGAGATTATAGAAATCCAATCAGGATTGAAATTAATTGAAGAGGATATTGTTAGGCTTAAAGATAAATATGGTAGGACATAACCAAGTAACTAAAGCTTTGATTCCAGTAGCAGGATTAGGAACTAGAATGCTACCAGCAACAAAAGCAGTGCCTAAAGAGCTTCTTCCTGTGCTAGATAAGCCCATAATTCAACATATTGTAGAAGAAGCTGTTCATGCAGGAATAAAAGATATCGTCTTTATTACAAGACAAGGCAAAAAGTCTATTGAAGATCATTTTGATGATAATTATGAACTTGAAACAATTCTAAAGAATTCAAATAAAATAAATATTCTTAAGGAATTTCCTAAGAATAAACTAAAAGGAGTTTCTTTTACTTCTGTAAGGCAAAAAAAACCACTTGGGCTGGGTCATGCAATTTTTTCAGCAAAAAAGATCTTAAAAAAAGATGAACCATTCGCCGTTTTTCTTCCTGATGAATTCTTATATTCGAAAAACAAAACTGATGATTTCAAAAATATGATGAAAAATTTTAATAATTCTAAAACAGGGCAAATATTAGTCGAAAAAGTTAAAAATTCAGAGGTATCCAATTATGGAATTGTTGATCTAAATAAAAAAAAAATACAGCCTTCCAAACCACAAAAAATCTTTAACTTTGTTGAAAAACCTTTATTAAAAAATTCTCCATCAAACTATCGTATTGTTGGAAGATATATACTTCCTTATGACATGATGACTTTCATATCAAAAATCAAACCAGGAAAAAATAACGAAATTCAGCTTACAGACGCTTTACAAAAGTCTGTAGAATCAAAAAAAAATGAGTATTTCGCAATTTTATCTGAATCAAAAATATTTGATTGTGGATCAGTGAGGGGATTTTTGGGTGCTAATTTAGTTTTAGCAAATGAAGATGCTAAATTAAAAAAATATCTAAAGGAGATAATTATTTAAAAGCCCAGGTGGTGGAATTGGTAGACACAAGGGACTTAAAATCCCTCGATAGCAATATCGTGCCGGTTCAAGTCCGGCCCTGGGTACCAAAATAAAATGTTAAATGAAAAATACTGAAATAAAATCTTCACAAGATCCTAATGATTTCTATGAAGTAAATATAAAAGATTTATATAAAACTTTTTCTAAAAACCTCGTATTTGTTTTTTTGATTATTTTTTTATCCTCTCTTACGAGTATTTTTTATTCGCTGTCTTTATCAAATATTTATACAAGTGAAGCTATTTTGATTCCCGCCCAAAGAATTGAGTCATCTGAAAGAAGTTCTCTTACTAGAGGATTGTCAGGGGCAGCTAGTTTAGTTGGAATAAACTTAAATTCAACTATACAAGAAACACAAATCATAATGGGCATTGAAACTATAAAATCTTTGAATTTTTTTAAAAACTTTGTTCAACAAAATAATATGCTTTTTAAAATTTTTGCTGTATCTGGGCAAGATTCTCAATCTAAAAAATACAAAACTTTTCCAAAATATTATGATTCTTCAAAAAATAAATGGATTTACAATTCAAAATTTTCAATTGACGGAAGACCCTCATTTCAAGAGGCGCACAAAGTATTTTTAGAAAATTTATCTATTCAAGTGGACTTAGAAACCAACCTTATAAAACTAAAATATGATCACTACGTTCCAGAAATTTCACAAGAAATTGTAAAATCATTAGTTTTTGAAATTAATGAGAAGATGAGAAATTTTGATCTTAATAAATCATTAAAATCAATAGAATTTCTTAAGACTGAATTAGTTAATAATCAGTCCAATGTTGTAAGGTCTGGAATTAATGCTCTAATAAGCAAAGAAATGGAAAAAATTGCTTTTGCAAAGGCATCTCCGGAATATTTATTCAGAATTTTGTCTCCTCCGGCAAAACCAGAATATAAATCAAAGCCAGCAAGAAACTTAATTGTAATTTTAGGTTCTTCAGTTGGCTTAGTTTTAGCAATCTTTTTTGTTTTATTGAGAAACTTTCTTTATAGAGAAAAGTATTATTCTTAAAATATGAAAATTCTTGTTACCGGATCCCATGGTTTCATTGGAAAAAGTTTAGTAAAAAGACTAAAAGAAAATGATCATGATGTTATAGAGGTAGATAAAAAGAATGGAATAGACTTAACAAGCTTTGAGGTAGTTGAAAATCTTCCGGACGTTGATGCGATCTTCCACCTTGCTGCATATAATGGAACAAAATGGTTCTATGAAAAACCTTTTGATGTTGTTTTAGACAATACTTTACCAACTATTAACCTTCTTAAAAGATACGCTTCCAATTTAAATTTATTTGTTTTCGCAGGAACTTGTGAGAGCTATGCCGGCATTCATAATTTGTCAGATAAATTTTTACCAACTGATGAAAATGTTCCTTTAGTGATAAGCGATGTTACAAATCCAAGATGGTCCTATGGAGGCTCTAAAATAGGTAATGAAGTAAGCGTTATTGCAGCTCATGAGCAGCATGGTATGAATTTCCAAATATTAAGATTTCATAATGTTTATGGGCCAGATCAAATTGATCATTTCTTTCCTGAATTCATAGATCGAGTAAAAAAAGGCGATTTTTCTTTGAAGGGATATTCAAATACAAGAAGTTTTTTATACATAGATGATTGCATAGATTATGTTTTGGAATTATTTGGCAATCCTAATTCATTTAACCAAGTTATCAACATTGGTTCTGAAGATGAAATTTCTATAGAAAAAGCAGCTAAAATGGTTTTAAACTTATTAAATTTAAAGACTGAGCTTGAGCTCAAAAAAGCTCCAATTGGAAGTGTATCTAGACGTTTACCAGACTTAAAAAAACTTAAATTATTTACAAAAAAAAGAAATCTCATTTCTTTGGAAGAAGGCATAAAAAAACTTCTTTTATAAAGTAAAAATCAAATATAACAAATATGTCAAAAAAGAATATAATTACTAATTCAATAATTTTATTACGAATAAATTAATTTTATATTTTTATTCTTAAATCTAGTAAATGAAAATCGGCATAATTGGATATGGTGCAGTTGGTAAAGCCTGTGGTGATGGATTTGAAAATCTTGACCATGAAGTAAAAGTTCATGATATTAAATTAAATACAAAGATATCTGATTTATCTGAAACACATATTGTTTTTATATGTGTCCCAACTCCCTTAAATGATGAAAATTTTTGTGACACTACAATAGTCGAAGAATGCATAATTGAGCTTTCAGACCTAAATTATAAAGGATTAATTTGTATCAAAAGTACCGTAGAGCCTGGTACAACTTTAAAGCTATCTAAAAAATATAAAATGCCTATTTGTTTTGTTCCGGAGTTTTTGAGAGAAAGATTTGCTTATAAAGATTTTGTAGATAACCATGATTTACTAGCAATTGGCTGTTCAAATAATTCTGAGAGAGAACTTATAATTCAATGTCATGGTAATTATCCTAAATCTATAAAAACAATGAATCAAACAGAAGCAGAACTTTTGAAATATTTCTCAAATGTCCTTAATTCGCTCAAAATTATTTTTGCTAATAATATATATGAATTAACAAAAAAATTAGATATCGATTACTCGACTATACTTGACGCTTATTCTCAAAGGTCTATATCAAACATAGATTATTTAGATGCTAATGAAAATTTAAGAGGTTATGGTGGAGTATGCTTGCCAAAAGATACAAAAGCACTTTCATCATTGATGAAGAAATTGCAAATAGATCTTAAACTAATCGAAACTATTGACGATGATAATCAAAAAATAAAAACCACAGTTTTTGAGGGCATGAGAATTGAATGATAAATTATGAAAATTTTGAAATTTCAGCTGTCGTTTGTTCTCTGAATGCAGAAAGTCAAATTCAAAAATGTTTAGAATCTCTTGTCGAATCAAACGTGGGAGAAATAATACTCGTAGATGGAAACTCTTCTGACAGAACTGTAGAGTTAGCAAAAAAATTCACTAATAAAATCTTCAAAGATCCTGGAAAGGGTTTAGCTTTTGCCCGCAATTTGGGTATTAAGAATGCAACTAAAGATTTAATCCTTAATTTTGGTGTAGACAATACTATAGATTCAAAAAATTTATTCTCTCTCAAGCAAGACTTTCTAAAAAATGATTATTGTGGCGTAGCAAGTTGTACAAAATTAAAAATTACAAATTATCTATCAAGAAGTCTAAATGAATATAAAAAAGTAAGATTTTATCCCGGGGAAAGATTGGTAATCGGAACGCCCAACATTTTTGAAAGAAGTTTATTATTAGACGAACCCTACAGGGATGACTTAACTTGGTCAGATGATGCTGAGCTGTGCAAAAGATTGAGAATAAAAAGAAATTGTACTTTTTACGTCTCTAATTCTTACTGTTTTGAAATCGGTCAAAATAGCTGGAAAAATATCACAAATAGATGGATGAATTATGGAAAAAGTGACAGCGAAGTTTTTAAAGATAATTTTTATTCTAGAAATTTCTTCGAAAATATAAAAAGTATCTTTTACCCAATAAAAGTGGAATTTTTTCAACCTCTCTTCAAGTTAAATATTTTTTATAAAGTATATCTTTTACCTTTTTTAATATACATTTGTTTTTTTAGATACTTAGGTTGGGCAAGAAGTTACTTCGCTAATGAGTTTTTCACTAAATAATAAAGTTATTCTTCTAACTGGAGGGACAGGGTCTTTTGGAAAAGCATTTACAAAATATGTTTTAAAAAAATATCCAAAAATAAAAAAATTAATTATATTCAGTAGAGATGAACTTAAACAATTTGAAATGTCTCAAGAATTCCCGGAATCAGATTTTCCCAATATTAGATTTTTTTTAGGAGATATAAGAGATAAAGATAGACTACTTCTTGCCACTGAAGAAGTTGACATAATAGTTCATGCCGCAGCTTTGAAACAAGTTCCTGCAGCTGAATATAATCCTTTTGAATTCGTAAAGACAAATGTAATTGGGGCTCAAAATATTATTGAAGTTTCTTTAGCAAATAATGTGCAAAAAGTTTGTGCACTTTCAACTGATAAGGCCGCTTCTCCTATCAACTTATATGGGGCTACTAAACTTTGTTCTGACAAGTTATTTATATCTGCAACAAATATCATTGGGAAAAGAAAATTAAACTTTTGTGTTGTTAGATATGGAAATGTAATGGGTAGCAGAGGCTCTGTAATTCCATTTTTTATTAATAAATCTAAAGAGGGATTTTTACCAATAACTCACGAGGAAATGACTAGATTTAATATTACTCTTCAAGAAGGAGTAGACTTGGTTTTAAAGGCTTTAGAAAAAAGTATTGGTGGAGAAATTTTTATTCCAAAAATACCAAGCTATAGGATACTTGATTTAGCCAAGGCGATTTCTCCTAAAGCCAAAATAAAAGTTATTGGAATAAGGTCGGGTGAGAAAATTCATGAGGAAATGCTTTCGTCATCTGATAGTTTGAACTCAGTCGAATTAGATGATCTTTTTGTGATTCTTCCAAATCAAGAAAAGAGAGAAAAATATATTAAAAAAGGCGCAAAATACATAAAAGAAGGTTTCTCTTATACTTCAGGAAAAAATGAAGACTTCTTAACAGTTAAACAGATAAGAGAACTTCTTTCATCCCAGTTAGATTTCAATTTATAGAGGATTTTGTCAATTAGTCCATACAGATGAAAACACTTGATTTTAATAAAATAGAAAAACCATACTTTATTGCGGATATAGCAGCCAATCATGATGGTGAATTACAAAGAGCAAAGGACTTGGTTTGGATTGCTAAAGAGTCTGGTGCAGACTGCGCAAAGTTCCAACATTTTCTTGCAGATAAAATAGTTAATGATAAAGAGTTTAAAAAAATTTCAGAGATAAAAACACATCAGTCAGAATGGAAAAAATCAGTTTCTCAAATATATGATGACTATCATTTCAAAAGAGAATGGACTGATGAAATTCATAAAGAATGTATAAAAGCAAACATAGATTTTAGTTCAACCCCTTATGATCTGAATGCAATTAAATTAATCGAGAAAATTGTACCTTTTATAAAAATTGGTAGTGGGGATATATCTTGGATAGAACATATCATGGAATGTGCAAAAACCAACTTACCTATAATTATTGCAACTGGAGCGAGCGACGAAAAAGACGTTGATAGAGCTATGAGTTGTTTAGAAAAACATGCTCATTCAGTTTGCATAATGCAATGTAATACTAATTACACTACAGACAAAGATAAAATAAAATACGTAAATTTAAAGGCTCTCAACTACTACCGTTCCAAATATCCTTTTGCTGCCTTGGGCTTATCGGATCATACGTTGTCAGATACCTCTGTAATAGGCGCAATATCTCTCGGAGCAATGTTTATAGAAAAACATTTCACTGATGATAATTCCAGGGAAGGTCCCGATCATAAATTTGCGATTAACCCTAAAAATTGGAAGATAATGGTCCAAAAATCTCAGGAGATTTACCAAGAACTTGGAAATGGTAAGAAGAAAATTGAAGAAAATGAACTTAATGCCTACATTGTACAAAGAAGATCATGTGTCGCTAAAAAAAATCTTTCTAAAGGACATATAATTTGCAAGGAAGACATAGATTTTTTAAGGCCTTGTCCTGAAGGGTCTGTACAGCCATATGAGTACGAAAAAATAATAGGAAAAAGATTAAAAAATACTATTGAAAAAAATGAATCTTTCTTATGGACAATGATACTTTAATCTGTATTCCTGCATTCAATGAAGAAAAAAATATCGCGCAAGTAATAAAAAATGCTACCTCGGTAGGAGATGTCATAGTTTTTGATAATAATTCTTCAGATAAGACAAAAAAAATTTCTTTGGATTTAGGCTCAAAGGTTATTAATGTTAGAAAATCTGGCTACGAAGAAGTCATCCTCAAAATAGTAAATTTCTTCCAAAATAGTAATTACGACATTTTAGTAATTATAGATGGCGATGGAGAGGTTGGACTATCGTTTCTAGCTGAAGTAACGTCCTTAATAGAAGGCTGTGATATTGTAATTGGAAATAGAGATATAAAAAAAAGATGGTCCGAAAGACTTATATGTTTTTTATTTGATAAATTTTATGGAATAAAAGACATTTACTGTGGTTTTAAGATAATTACAAATAAAGGAATTTCTAAAAATATTTTAAAAAATACTATGGGTACATCCATAGTTAATAAAAAAGCCATTGTGAAAAACTTGAGTCTTAGAGTTGATATAAGAACAGATGAATCAAAGCTAGGAGATTCATTTTCAGTGAACATAAAAATTCTTTTTCAAGGATTAAAGGGATTGTTATCATGAAAGTTCTGATATTAGGAAATTCTGGATTTTTAGGAAAAAAAATATCTGACCACTTGTATAAAAAAAAAGTAGATATTTATTTTTCACAGAGGGAAGAATTTATTATAAAAAATAACAATTTAGAAATATCTGAATCTTTAAGAAAGAAACTTCTTTGCGTAGACATCTGCATAAATTGCATTGCAATCACAGATTTTCAAGTATGTGAAATAAGTCCAATTTCAAAACTTATTAATGTAAAAATGGTAAAAAAAATAAGAAACTTATTAAAGCAAAATGCTTATTTAATCCATTTTTCATCAGATGTTTTTTATAGTTCTGAAGATAATTTTTCTTCTGAAAACCATAAGCTAAGTTTTGTTAATGCTTATGCAAGGCAAAAATACGAGTCTGAAAAACAATTAAGGGATTCAAATAGTATTATTTTAAGAACAAGCTTCATAGGAATTAATCACAAAAAAAAGGGCATGATAAATTACTTCTTAGATTGCCATGAAAATAAAAAAAAATTAATTGGATGGAAAAACGTTAATACAAGCTCTGTACATGTATTTCATATTTGTGAGCTAATATTTTCATTAATTAAAGAAAGGCCAATTGGATTATTCAATTTTGGAACAGAAAGACCTTATTCGAAAGGAGAACTTCTTAATTTTTTATTTTCTAAACTACCAACTGAAATTCCTAGTATAGAATTAATTGATTATAAAGATGAAGAATTTAATCGTAATAAAAATACTGGCATGGATTCTTCTAAAATTTTAAATAAACTAAATATTAAGTTACCAAATTTCAACAGTGTAAGTTCAAACTGTATAAAAGAGATTAAATTTGGAAAATAATTTTGACAGATTTTGCCTAGGTACTGCCCAATTTTCTGGGAAATATGGAATAACAAGATCTACTGACATTATCAACGATTCAGAAATTGAAGATATATTCAATTTTTATACAAAAAAAGGAGGTATTTATATAGATACAGCAGAAAATTATGGATCATCTTTGGAAAGAATTTCTCCCTTTATACTTCCACAACACAAAATAATATCTAAAGTTGAAGTTGCAGGTAGAAAAGATTTTAATTTAATTAAATCAGTTGAAAATATTCTAGGATTGCTAAAAATTAATAAATTAGATTCTTTGCTTTTACATAATTCAAAAGACTTCGTATCAATGATTTCAAATCAAGAAATTGGTCTTCTCAAAAAAGAAAATTTTTGTAATTTTGTTGGTGTTTCAGTCTACGATTACCATGAATTAAATATTACAGACAGATATGGGATGAGACTACTCGATTGTGTTGATGTTATTCAAGCTCCTCTGAACTTATTTAATAGCAAGTTTATTTGTAGTCCAATTTATAATGAAATAAATGAGAAAAATATCAGAATAGATTTTAGATCTATCTTTCTTCAAGGGATATTGCTAGTTGATGACTTTTCAAACCTTAACAAACTTTTAGGATATAAAAAGTATTTAAGACAATGGATAAATTTTTCAAAAAAATATGATAAGACAGCTTTATGTTTATCTTTCGTAATAAAACACATGAAAAATAAGGACAAGATCTTAATTGGAGTAAATAAATTAGAAGAGCTGAAACAAGTTCTCAATTCTCTTAGCAATATTGACTTTAATTTTCCTCAATTTAATTCCGATAAATTCCCAGATGAGCTTATTGATCCAAGAAAATGGTCATGAAAACTTTAGCAATAATCCAAGCCAGACAAACATCAAATAGACTGCCTAATAAGGTTTTAACAAAAATAGGAAGCTTTAATGCTTTGGAATGGATTCATCAGAGATTGGCTAAATCGAAAAAAATAGATAAATTTGTTTTTGCAATTCCAGATAATTCAACTAATGATGAATTAAAAGACTTCATAAAGTCTAAAAATTTTTTTATCTTCAGAGGATCTGAAAAAAATGTACTTGAAAGGTTTTATGATTGTGCAAAAAAATATAATCCTGAGTTCATAGTAAGACTAACTGCTGATTGTCCATTTATTGATGCAAGATTATTAGATGACTTAATAGATCAATTTTCAGAAAAGAAGCTTGATTATCTTGCAAATAATCATCCGCCTTTATTACCTGATGGATTTGATGCAGAAATATTTACTTTTGATGAATTAGAGAGAATCATAAATTCTGATCCAGATGATTTGGAAAAAGAACATGTTACCCAAAAGATGAGACTTCAGAATAAATTATCTTACAATGCCTATAAAAATAGGATTGCTGGGGATTTTTCATCCTTAAGAGTTACTTTAGATGATAGAGACGATTTAAAGTTATTAACAACTTTGGTAAAAGACTATGATGTAAATATCGATACTTCTGCAGAAGAAATTATTAAAATTTTATTAGATAATCCTAAATTGAATAAAATAAATTCTCTTAATGAAAGAAATGAAGGAATGCAAATGACAAATGATGAAAAGCTTTTTTTAAGAGCTAAAAAATCAATATCTGGTGGTACTTCATTATTATCAAAACATCCCTATCAACATCATCCAAAATTATGGCCAACTTATTTTGAAAAGGCAAAGGGAGTAGAAATTATTTCTAAGTCAAACGAAGTATTCATTGATATGGGGTTGATGGGTGTAGGAACAAATATATTAGGATACTCTAATCCTGAAATTAATGACGCAGTAATTGAGGCTGTAAGTAAGGGAAATATGTCAACTTTAAATTGCTTTGAAGAGGTTGAACTTGCAGAAAAGCTTTTAGAAATCAATCCTTGGGCGGATAAATGTAGATTTGCAAGAAGTGGAGGAGAGGCGAACGCTATCTCTGTAAGAATAGCTAGGGCTTTTACTGGTAAAGATAAAGTTGCAATCTGTGGTTATCATGGTTGGCATGACTGGTATATTTCTCTTTCTTTATCTGATAATTTAAAACAACATCTTGTACCAGGGATAAAATCCAAAGGTATCCCCAAGGCCCTTAAGGATTCTACAGTTTCTTTCACTTACAATAACTTAAAAGAATTCGAAAAAGTTATCGAAGAAAATGAGGATATCGGAGTAGTAAAGATGGAAGTTCAGAGGAACTTTGAACCTGAAGAGGGCTTTTTAGAAAAAATTCGAGATATTACAAAGAAAAAGGGCATTGTTTTAATTTTTGATGAATGTACAACAGGATTTAGAGAAACTTTTGGAGGCGTATATAAAAAATTTTCTGTCACTCCTGACATGATTACTTTCGGTAAAGCTCTGGGTAATGGATTCGCGATTACCGCAGTTTTAGGAAAAAAAGAAATAATGGAAAGTTTTGAAAATACTTTTATAAGTTCTACTTTTTGGACTGAAAGAATTGGAAGTGTAGCTGCTTTAAAAACTCTTGAGTTAATGGAAAGAGAAGAGTCCTGGAAAAAGATAAAACTTTTAGGAAAAAGAATTAAAAAAATCTGGAAAGACTTAGCTGAAAAAAACTCACTTGAAATTGATATAACAGGATTAGATGCTCTAGCTTCTTATAATTTTAAGGAACTAAATTTGGAAAGAAGGACTTATGTTGTTCAAAAAATGCTAGAAAACAAAATTTTATCAGGTAATACTTTTTATCCATCAACTTTTCACAGTTCAGATCATATCGATAGATATACGGAAATTCTTGATAAAATTTTTAAAGATCTATCACAGTTTAATTCTAAAGAAAAACTTTTATCTTCAATAAAGGGAGACATAATAAATCCAAATCCTTTTGCTAGAGCAAACTAGATGTCAAAAGTTGGTTCAATGGGAGTCCTCATAAATGGAGGAGGACTTTTTTTTAGATTTTTATTAATTGTAATTCTGCAAATACATTTTAATGAAAAAGATTTTTCTACTTTATTTTTTTTAATTCATGCTACAAATTTAAGTGCTTATTTTGGATCTCTTGAAATTCACACATTTTTATCAAGAATTTACGCTAAAAAAAACTACTCTAAAAAACTAAAAAAAATACTAAACAAAGGTCACGAAAAATCTCTTCTTTCGAGATTAATAATCGCAGGAATTTTCTTTTTATTTCAAATTATCTTTATTGGCCTTGACAAATTTTCCTATTATTCAATTTTTCTGGGACTTCTTATAACTTCAATGGAGCTTCCTTTATTAGAACAAACAAGAATTTGGGTAATAGAAAAAAAACCTATCATAGGTATTTTTGTAACAGTTTCAAGATATACCTTTTGGGCTATCCCTACATTATTTCTTTATTTCTTTCATCCCAGTCTGCTGAAAATTGAATTTGTTTTAGAAATAATTGCCTTAATATATTTAACCCATTATTTTTTGATTCCTAATAATAGGTGGAGTTTCAAGTTAAGCAAAATTTTTAAAAAACCGATTATCTTCCCATTAAAATTGTTTAGAAAATCATGGATATATTTTCTTGCGGCTACAATTTCTAATTTTATTCCTTTCGTTGAAAGAATTTTGTTCTTAAAAATTAATAATTATGAAATGGCTGCTGCTTTCACATATCTCATATCTTTTTCTTCAATAACAGCAGTCTTCTTATCGACATACTTTGTAACTGCAAATCAAGGAATGTTTGTTTCAAATCCTATATTCTCTAAAAATATTTGGTTCAAAAAAAATCTTAATGCAATGATATATATTAGTCTATTTGCGATCATTACATCTCTTATTATCTTTTACGGCGTAAGAAGCTTTAATGATATCTTGAACCCTTACATAAATATTTTTTATTTATTTTTGATAAATTTATCTGTAACTGTAAATGCTTTGGGCTCAATTCCATGGATGATTGCTTATTCAGAAAGCAAAGATTTGAATCTTTTAATTATATTAATATTGAATCTTTTTTTTAATATAGGCTTTTTATTTTTAGGAATTTATCTTAACAGTCCTGTTATAATTTTTCTTTCACAACTACCAGGAGCTTTAATTACATATTTTTGTAAGTTCAAATTAGCTAAAATAAAACTTAAATAAAATTTAATACAATACTTATCCTGGTATTAGATTTATTTTTTAAATTTTTTTTAATTAGAAAATGTCTGAAAAAATTTCAATAATAATACCTGTATTCAACGCAAGAAATTTTTTAGAAAATCTTTTTTTAAATATTCAAGCTCAGGATTACAAAAATTTAGAAATAATTTTTATTGACGATAATTCAAATGATAACTCTAAATTTTTAATTGAATCTTTTAAAGAAAAAGATGGCAGAGTAAAGTTAATATGTCTTAAAGAAAATTCAGGACCTGGTATTGCAAGAGACAAAGGTTTAGAAAATTCAACTGGCGATTATATTGCTTTTCTTGATGTTGATGATTCTTGGACACCAGATAAATTGGCCTTACAAGTAAATTTTATGAAAAAAAACAAATATTTATTCACCTATCACGATTACTCAATAAAAAAAAATGGCAAATTAAAAGAAATTAAAAATACTAAGGAAACAACATTTGATAAGTTACTAGTATCAAGACCAATTGCTTTATTCACTGTTATGATCTCAAGAGAAATCATTAAAGAAATTTCTTTTTATCATGAAAATAGAAACTATCCTGAGGATCTGATTGCGTGGTTCGGTATTTTAAAGCAACACAATGCAATTAATGTTGAAAAAAATCTCGGGACATATTTATCTACCAATCAATCAAGATCAGGAAAAAAAATTAAGTCTTCTTATTTTGCATTTAAAGTTTATAGGGATGTACTTGGTTTTAATTTTTTTAAATCTCTTTTTTTCTGGATTATTTATTTTTTATTTTCTTTGCGAAAACATTACATTTAAAAAATTTTATTTTTTTATTCATTAAAAAAACGAATCTAATCAATAATTTATTTTAAATTTTTATATAATACGTTTTTATTTTTTTAAAAATGAAGATTAAAAAAGGCTTAATTAATAAACTTTTAGTTGCAAGTGCTCCTATCCAAACCTTAGGAATCTTAAGTAACGCGCCTCTGCTTTTATTTCTTGCCCGAGTATTCGAAATAAGAAAAGTAAATATTTTTCAGTTACTCATAGTTTTTTCTTTAATTGTTTTTACCCTTGCAATAAGTCAAAATTTCCTTTCTTCATTGAAAATTATTTCTTTCTTACTCATTACATATTTAGGGTTTATCTTGAGTCCATTAGAGTACAGATCAAGCAATATAGGAATTTTTATCGTCATATCGATTTTATTCATAGAAAGGCAATTAGTATATTTAGGTATTAATTCACCTTTTAGTTACGACGAATTCAACCCTACCTTGATTTTGTTTGCCGAAAAAAGTTACGCTGCGCTTTTCATTTCTTTTTTGTATGTTTTAGATATTTTGCAGGGAAAGAAAATAAGAACCTTATTTGTTTGGTATCTCCTTGCCTTTTATTTGTTAAAATCAGACCTCGGATATTTAATCTTTACTGCCTTTTTCATATTTTCTATCTTGCCTCCTAGATTGATATATCTTTTAGGGTATACCTCTATACCCATTGCAGCGTCTTTATATTTAGTTCCAATCTACTTCTTTTCTTCTGAGCAATTACAGATTATCTACAGCATTTCTGGTACAGAAAATTTACTTAGATATTTTGTTAATTTAGTTTCTTTTGATTTGGGTATTGAAAATTCTTTTTCTGGGACAAATCTAACAAACGACCTTGATCTCTATGAGAAATCAAGCTACGCAAAAGAGTTCCTAGGGGCAGAACATATTGTGGAAGGTTGGAAAAATATGAGTGGCCAGGCAATAATCCCAAACCTTACATTATATTTCGGCCCCTTGGGGCTAATTGCAAGCCTAATTTTTAACTATTTTTTGATTAAGGCATCTTTTGAAAAAATTTTACCTAATGCAGCTTTACCTTTAATTTTCTTTGTGATGTTAAATTTATGGCTTCAAGGTTTTTTATTTAATCCTTACCTTCTGGTTTTATTCCCGTATATTTTTAATAGAAAAACCAAGAAAGATAATATTTTACTTTAAAGTATTTTTAAACGAGTCATATGATCACTCGTTAAAATATACTTATATTTACCAAATCTCTTTTTTTAAGTATCTTCCCAAAAATTTATATTTACTTTCTTAAATATACAGAAGATCTTAATAAAGGATGATAATAATCAGATATACTTAAATTTTTTTAAATTTGAAAATGAGAATTCTAGAAAGAATAAAAATTATTCATGAAAGGTTTGGCACATTTGAGATTTTTGCTAGGGCCATAAACAAAATTTCTTACGGATTTATCAATTTTTCAACACAAGCTTATTTTGAAAAACGGAAATATAAAATCTCCAAAAAAATTTCTAATTCGTTAGGTAACAAAGTTATTTCAGGTTGCTACCAAGGAATGATTTTAAACAAAAAACAATGGTGGGGAAGATCTGACGTTTTAACCAAATTGCTTGGAATGTATGAACAAGAAGTACAAATTAAAATAAATGAGATACTCAAAAATAATAAAATAAAAAATTTTATTGATATTGGAGCTGCAGATGGTTTTTTTGCCATAGGAGTGAAACTTAAAAATCCAGAAGTAAATGTGATTGCATATGAATTGTCTAACGTTGGTAGAGAATTTTTATCAATTGCAGAAAAAATTAATAATGTTCAGATTGAAATCCATTCGGAAGCCACCTATGAATCTCTTTTTCCTTATAGAGAAAATAAAAATCTTTTTTTAATTGATATAGAAGGTGACGAATATAACCTACTGAATAATAAGATTTTAGAAATGCATAAAAAAAGTTTTTTTATAATAGAGCTTCATATTCACACAAAGAAAGAAAGATCCAGTAAAGCTAAATTTATTTCTTTGTGTTCAGATCTTTTCAAAACTAGTTTAATAAAAACAGGCTCAAGAGACTTCATTGATTTTGATTTTTTACACGACTTATCAGACTACGACAGATGGATACTAGCCTCTGAAGGGAGAGAATGCATGGGAGAATGGTTAATATTAGAGCCTAAGGATATTTAACCTTTAAAAACTCGCTAAAGGATTCAATAAACTTTTCTTCATCCCATAAAAAACCATGAAGAAGTCTTTCGTTAAGCCACTTTTTATTTAATTCATCGCCATTAAGATTAGATAAATACTCTAAGTTTTCTTCTAAATGATCAATTTCCGATTTTAAAATATTCTTATGTGCATCGAATAGCTCATAATTTCCTAATACGATTGAGCTTATTTCTCTTTTGGCAGCATCAGTGACGAAAGTAGAATTTACAGAAATAATACCCAAACAGCTTTTATTTAAAATTTCTTTTTTATCAATATTAGGTTTAACAATAGATAAGCCTTTGAGATTGTACAAAGCTAAAATTTCCGAAAACTTTTGAAAGCCATACTGAGATGGATGAATTTTGTAAATTAAATTTATAGAGTCTGGTATTGCTTTTCTAATTTTTTCTACATTACTTATATCATTTCTCAAATCAAAGTCATCCGAGGAAGTTGAAGCCTCGGGATGAAAATGCTCAGGATATATATAATAAGGTTTTTTTAATTTTACTAATTTTTCAGATATTAAATTTATCAAAACTTTTTTGAGCGGTCTAAAAAAAATTCTTAGATATTGACTAGCTAACATCATTATTACGGGAGGGTAGTAGATTAACTTATTCCTTTTTATTCGTATGTCATATTTTAAAAATTGAAATCTTCTTTCAAAAAATGATGTTTTAGATATATTTATTAACTTAAGAATTACATTTCTTTCTATTTCTGATTCTTTTCCGATATAAGGCAGCGGATGAGTGCTTTTTAAATCGAGATCAAGATTTTGGTATGCATTCCAGTCAATAAGTTTTAGCCCACTTGAATCTGCTATGGAAAAACTATTGACTAATCTACTGCCTTTTATTGAATATAAATCTTTGTTATTTTTTTTAAAAATATCTTTTATTACTCTGCAAAACGAGTTGTATGGCCCTTCATAAAAAGCAAATTCAAATTCTTTTTCTTCAATAAATTTATTAACGGTGCTTGAAATATAGTTGATACTTTCTTTTATTTCTTTATGTTTTGGTATTTTTAATCCAAGAGTTTCAAATCTATCTAAATCTACTTGAAAAATTTCTTTTATCTCTTTTTTTGAATATGATTCAACCTTTCTAAAATCATAGTCAAAATCATTCAATGAATATATTTCAAAGCTATCCTGAATATGTTGTTCTTTTAAAAAATGCAAGATTTTATCCTTTACAAAATCTGCATCAGTCAAAATAATAGTTTTTTTTTCTACCTTTTTAACACCCAAAATGAATTGCTTAGCAAGATTTTCACTTCTCTTGAAGTCAGTGAGTATCAACAAAGCTTTCTTAGACATTTTTTAGGCTAAATTCATTTGTAATTTTTGAAAAACAAAAGTCTTCATCAAAAAGATGATTTTTTCTCAAAGAATTTATATCTAGACTTTTAATTTTAGGTAGATCAGATAAGTCATAAAGATCTTCGATTTTATTAAGAGATATATAATTTTCAAAGTTAATAAATTTTTCTTCGCCTTTGACATTATTTGTACTAATAACAAATAACCCCGCATACAATGCTTCAAGGGACACTTTTGAAAAACTTTCATATAAGGATGGAACTACCAGATACTTGCTCATCATTAAATTTTCTACAAAATCAGATAATGAAAGATTGTTTTTTACAACTAAGTTCTCTGGTAGTTCATAAATCCTCTTGTTTATGTCAGAAATAGCAAGGAACTTTCTTTCTAAATTTCTTGAAGCTAAATCAATAAAAAAGTTAAGATTTTTGTTTGGAGCATCTCTTCCTACAAAAAGAAAATCATATTTTTTTTGAATTGGTTTTGTTTTTTCAATTTTATTCTTTAGGGATTTAGATAAGGGTATGGAATATTGGGACAAAATAGATTCTGTTTTGCAAAGTTTTAAAAGTCCTTTTTTTTCATAGCTAGTCAAATACCAAACCTTTTCGCATCCTTTTAAAGCGAAACGTAAAATAAAAAAATCAAATAACAACATAATTATTTTCTTTATAGGTCTATTTTTTGCATGTAAAAGAGGATCATGCCAGAAAGGAAAATAATGAATTTTTGCTTTTTTGATGGTAAGAAAAAGTAAAGAAAATATCGAAAAAACTGTTAAGTGACCAGTTACTATTACATCTTCTCCTTTACTGACGCCCATCTTTAGATTTGGAAAGGCATGATAATTACCTAGATATATATTTTTTCCTTTTTCTGGAAAAATGAAGTTTAATCTTATTTTTTTTTGTTTCAGGTAATTGGATAAATCATTAAAGATTTGCTCTATTCCACCAACATTATTTGTAGGGTTAGAAGGAATATATACTTTAATCTTACGAAGATTTTCCATAAATTAACTCAAACTCTGAGGCTAATGCCTCAAGACTTCCATCTCTAATTATAAAATCTAGGGCACTGTTCCTTATTGAGTTATATTTTAGATCATTACTAAATACATCTAAGATACTATTTTTCCATTTTCTCTCATTTTCGTTTAATTTGAGCAAGATACCTCTATTATTTTCTATTAATTCTTTTTGACCTATGCAGTCAGTTGCCGCGACAGGTAAGCCTAGAGCCATAGACTCCAAAATTGCTAGAGATCTAGCTTCAAAAATCGACGTCGAAATTAATAAATCATAGTCATGAGTGATATTTTCAATATCATTTATTGAATCTTTCACTAAAATATTTTTGTCAAGATTCCTTTTTTTTATTTCATTAATGTAATCCTTTCTTCCCGAATCTTCTAAAGAAATGAAGTGCACAATAATATAGTTTAAATCGTTTTTAAGTTCTTCAGCTAAATTTAGAAGATAATCTAATCCTTTTTGCTTGCCAGTTCTTGATAAGCATAAAATTTTATAAAGACTCTTGGATTTAATACTTTTTTTATAAACCTTCCTAGCCTTATACCTACTTCTATTTCTTATAATGAAAATCTTATTTTTATTGAAATAAAGATTTGCAGTTGCAGATTTCATTTCTGAATCTGAATTGAAGATTATTTTTGTGACAATCAGATTTATTAATTGATCAGATATAACTCCAAAAAATCTAGAAATTTTACTTTCATGGTCAAAACCATAATAACCATGATACTGATGAATAATTTTTTTTCGTAAAATCCAAGAAATTATAATTAAAGGATAATTAAATCTTCCATGGGAATGGATAATTTCAGAATTTAAAATCAGATTTATTGCCCTTAAAAAATTTTTGCTAAAAGGATTCCAAACATTACAGAAAATTACTTTTTCATAACTATCGAGATGATATTGAAGCTGAGGAATTATTCCTGAAGTTATCATATTATTATTTAATTTGGGATTAAGATTATTGACCAATCCATACAGATAAACTGAGCCACCACCGTTGGTGTAATTCGGCATTAGATGAGTTATTTCTGTTTTCACTTATAAATTAAAACAATTATCAACAAAACAACTACATTATAAATGATAGAATCTTTTATTTATCTATAGAGCTAGTTCAATAAAATAAATCTATTCTAACTTTTAATTTTAAAAATAATGCCATTAAATTACTTAAAATTTGGAATAACCATTTCAATTTTAGTTTTTATTGTTTTTATATATTTTTTTTTGTATTGGTTAAATTTTTCTGGATTCATATTCCCAAATGATGGAGTTTATTACATTGCAATTGCTAGTCATTTATTAGAATTTTCTGAGCTAAAGGATCCAATATATGACCCGCCTCGAAAGCTTTTAACGCCTCAACTTTCACAAATTTTTTTAATTGCAGGCTTAAAGTTAATTGGAGGCCAAATGTGGATTTTTATTTATGGGCTTATTCAAATTGTTTTGTTCCTACTTGCATTCGTTTTTCTAAAAAATTATTTTTTTTCAGGACCAAAAAAAAATTATCAGTTAATAATATTTTTTTTATTAATCTTAATACTTCCTATTTTTACAAGAAATTTTACTAATTTTCATAGTGAAGGAATTTATTTCCCACTGTTTCTTATTTTTGTATCTCTATCATGGAAAATAATATTTGAAAAATCATCTTTAAAACTTTGCACAATAATTTTTTTTCTAGGGACTTATTTAGTCTTTTTTAGAGTACAGTTTTTAGTAGAAATAATTCCTCTCTCAATAATGGCTATTTACTTTGGATTTAAAAGAAATATTTATTATTTAATTTCTTTAACCCTTATAACTTTGTCAAGTTTCTTAATTTATTCTTTTTTCATTTACGATCTCATATTATCCGATGTACAAACACAAGTTTTCGTTCAACTTAAACACGTTCCTTATGAATTTTTTATTGAAGTTTTAAATTTTTTCTCTTTTCCATTTTTATATGGAAAATATATTGCAGAATATGATTGGATAGTTTTGAAGTTTTTTGTAGCCTTATTTTTTATTTTTTCTATTGGATATTTTCAAAAAAGTTTTAAGGTCATGAATCACGAACATTTTCTTTTCTTTTCTCTTTCAATTCTAATCAATATTATCTTTTTATCCTTTATAGAATTTTTTAGTCAACGCTACTACTTGATACCATATACATTTATAGCATTTTTTATATCTTCTTTAATAGTTCAGAAAAATAATAGAATTCCAAAATATTTTTTCTCAATAATTTTGATTTTTACTATTATTTCATCTTCGTATTTCACTTTTAAAAACTTCACAAAATTAAATGAAATTAAATCTCTTAATTATCTTAATGCAACAAAATTCCTTGAAGAAAAGCAAATATTTGAAGACATAGCTTGTGACGAACCCAGAATGTATTTCTGGTTTACTAATTCAGCATGTAAACACTATTTCTCGTACACTGGATTTAAGTCGGATGTCTATCAATCATTCGTGCCTTCTGAAGTAGTTTTGATAGGTACAGAATCTTATACCGCAGGATATGCAAAAGTTCTTGGCTATAAAATAGATGAAAAATTATATGAGTCGGGAAATGTAATAGTTTCAAAAATAGTAAAGGAGAAATAAAGTGTGCGGAATTACAGGAGTTTATAACTACAAAACAAATCAATTGATTTCTCAAGAAACTCTTAATTCTATGACTCTTTCGTTAAGCCATAGAGGTCCAGATGAAGCTAAAACATACTCAGATAATTTTATTTCCTTCGGTTTTACAAGATTATCGATCATTGATTTGGAAACAGGAAGTCAACCAATGTTCAGTAATAGCGGGAGATATATTTTAATTTTCAATGGAGAAATTTATAACTTTCTCAGTTTAAAAAAAAAATTACTATCTGAAGGTTATAAATTTAAATCTAGTTCAGATTCAGAAGTAATTCTAGCCTTATATGACCTTGGATATAAAAATCCAGAAACTGAACTCGAAGGCATGTTTGCTTTTGCAATTTTTGATAACTTTGAAAAAAAGTTGATTCTTTCCAGAGATCGTATTGGAAAAAAACCTCTCTTTTTTTCAGAAACTAAATATGGAGTTGTTTTCGCTTCAGAAATAAAATCTATTCTTAAATCTGGCCTATTAGAAAAAAAAATTAATTTATCCTCGATTTCAAATTTTTTAAGTCTTGGATATAGCCCTTCAGATGAATCCAATTTTAGAAACATAAGACAATTAAAGCCGGGTACTAGGCTAGAAATAAAAAATTCTATACTTGAAAAGCAGTGGTGGAAATTACCATCATATCCTGAATCAAATAAGCTATACGATTTAAGAAAAAGCATTAATGAGGTTAAAGATATTTTTCAGAAAGCTGTAAAAAAGAGGTTGTATTCTGACGTTCCAATGGGAATTTACTTAAGTGGAGGAATCGATTCCTCATTGATATTATCGGCAATTGCAAAGGAAGGTTTTCCAGAAAACTTTAAATCATATTCCTTAGGTTTTGAGGAAAAAGATTTTGATGAATCTAAAGATGCAGAGTCTTTTGCAAGTTTTTTTAACTTAGATCATGAAAATATATTGATGACAAGTGAGGATTTTAGAAGAATTTTTAAAGATGTAGTTTATAAATCAGATAATTTACTCGCAAATCCAGCGTCTTTTGGAAATTATTTGTTATCAGAAAAAGCTAGTAAAAATGTAAAATCTATATTTCATGGCGGCGGAGGAGACGAACTCTTTTTTGGGTACCAAACATATAGAGCTGATTATTTTTCAAAATTTATACCAAAAATTCCAACTTTTTTTCAAAAAAAAATGATAAATCTAGCTTCCTTTCTACCTGAAACAGATAGAAGAATTGGTTTCAAATATAAACTTGTAAAGTTTATTGAATCAGTAAATTTTTCAGCAGAGGAAAGACACTATTTATGGAGAACAATATTTACAGAAAAGGAAAAAAAATCTCTCATGATTTTAGACAAAGATCTTGAAAATAGCTTTGGTACATATCAAGAAGCATATGAGATATATGAAGGATCAGATCATTTTGAAAAGTTTTCATTTGCAGATTTTAAAATTTGGTGGACGGGAATGGGTCTGTATCAAGGAGACTCAATGAGCATGGCTAATTCTGTAGAATTGAGGATGCCATTTATGGATCATGATTTAATAGAAAAAGTATCCTTAATTCCCAGAAAGTATAAATTTAAAGGTTATCAATTAAAATCCTTCCTAAAGAAATTTGCTTTTGATTTTATTCCGCAGGAACTAATGAAAAAACCAAAAAAAGGTTTTCATATTCCTCTTTCTATCTGGTTTAGAGGAGACTTAAAAGATTTTGTCTTTTATAACTTGTCGAAAGAAAGAATAGATAATTTACATTTTTTAAATTTTAAATATATTGAAAAAGTTTTAAATGATCATGTCTCTATGAAATTTGATAATTCCTTCAAAATTATAAATTTACTTGTACTTGTTGAGTGGTATCATCGATTTATTTTAAACGAGAGTTAAAGTGATACTGTTCATTCAAATTCCTTGCTTCAATGAGGAAGAAACATTAAAAAAAACTCTAAATGACTTGCCTAAAAAAATTAATGGTATTTCTCAAATAAAAACCCTGGTTATAGATGATGGTTCTACAGATGAAACCATAGAAGTAGCTATTTCCGCAGGTGTAGACTTTGTAATTTCTAATAGGACAAATAAAGGTTTATCTAAAACTTTTTCCAAAGGTATAGAGTATTGTCTCCTTCTAGGGGCAGACATAATTGTAAATACTGATGGAGATAACCAGTATAAAGGAGAAAATATAGAAAAATTAATCAAACCTATTTTAGAAAAAAAAGCAGATATGGTTGTTGGTGTAAGAGATATAACTAATTTAAAGCACTTTTCCAAAGTAAAGAAAAATTTACAAAAATTTGGGTCATATTTTGTAAATAAAATATCTAGATTAAATATTCCTGATGTAACTAGCGGATTTAGAGCCTATAGCAGAAGTGTTGCAATGGAGATAATAGTATTATCATCATTTACTTATACCTTAGAGACCTTACTGCTAGCTGGAAGAAGGGGCATTTCTCTGGAATACGTTGATATAGAAGTAAATAACCCCACAAGGCCATCAAGATTATTCAGAACAAACATAGAGTATGTTTTTAAAAGTGCATTTGATTTGCTTTTTATTTCTACTCAGCTTAGACCATTACTTACTTTTGGGCTTTTAGGATGCATAAGTTTTTTTATTGGAGTTTTGTTAGGATTAAGATACTTAATTTTACTTTATGTCCTAGAAACTCTTCCTCCTGGAGCATATATTCAATCTTTAGTACTTGCTTCTATTTTATTAATTTTTGGAAGTCTAAGCATTCTTATAGGCATCGTCTCAAATATGATTAGTTCAAATAGACAAGCTATTGAAGAGATTAGAAAAAATGTGAATTTACTCAAAATAACTAATGAAGAGATTAAATCTGAACTCTCAGATCTAATATACAAAAAGAATTAAGTTGAGTATTTCAGATTTCGAAAAAAGAATAAAAAAGGCAAATAATGATGCTTTAAAACTCTACACTGAAAAAAAAATACGAAATGAAGCCACAAAAAGTACAAATTTTATATTTGATATTTCACACAAATTTCTTGAAAAAACTTTTCCGAGTTCCAATTTAAATAAAAATATTTTAGAGCTTGGGGCATCAAAAGATGAACATTTAAAACATTGTAGGGGTTTTAGATCATATGTTTTATCAGATATGAATCTAAATCTTTTAGAAGATCAAAAACTTTCAGAAAATGTTGAAATTGAAAAAATAGATGCTTCAAAAATAAATTCAAAAAATTATAAAAAAAGGTTTGATAGAGTAATTGCTTGTAATTTATTGGAGCATTTAGAAAATCCAGAAGAAAAAATAGTTAATTGGATGTCTCTCTTGGAAAAAGGAGGATATCTATCGTTATTAGTTCCATGCGATCCTGGTATTCTGTGGAGGTTTGGAAGAAATTTTGGACCCAGGCGAGATGCAAAAAAACAAAAACTTTCATATGATCTATATATGGCTTTAGAGCATAAAAATCCTGTTTCTAATTTAATAACAATTATAGAAGAAGGTTTCAAAATAAAGGGTAATTTTTTTCCTTTTCCAATTAGGTCATGGAACTTGAATTTATTTTATGTAGTTCATATAAAACTATAAATTTTTTAATAAGGTTTTTTAAAAAAAAGGGTATTAAGGATTAAATAAGAGGAAATTGATAAGGCACCATCTATGACAAATTTTATAATTACAATACTAACTCTTTCAAAAAGAAAAGTTGTATTAATTAAAAAGAAAGAGCTCAAAAAAGGAATAATCAATAAACTCCAAATTAAAAAAAAAGGTAAAAAATATTGAGATTCATTATAAATTTGCTTGAAGAAGTAAAATGAAAAATAAATTAAACCTACTCTTAATAGAAAATTAAATAAAAATAGATTCTCTTGAAAATTGAAAACTAATAACTTGAATATCATAATTTCAATAAAGTAAAAAATAATAACCAAGAAGTAATATTTAAATAAATGGTTCACAAACGATTCTCAAGACAATTTTGATTTTTTTTAAATTATTATAAACATGAAAGTTGCAGTAATTGGTGCAAATGGTTTTCTGGGGAGAAATCTTCAGGAAGCGAGAGGCTTTTCATTCACAAAATTTGATAAATATTCATCAAATGAAATTAAGTTTATTGATATAAATTGTGTTGAGTCTTTAGAAGCTTTGAAAGGATTTGATGTTTTAATAAATTTGGCTGCTGAGCATAAGGATAATATATTTCCGAAATCCAAATATTATCAAACAAATGTCAAAGGTTCCGAAAATCTATGTATAGCAGCACGAAAGTTTAAAATTAATAAAATTATATTTATAAGTACAGTCGCTGTGTATGGTTTTGCAAGTCCAAATACTTCAGAAGAAGGAAAGATAAATCCTTTTAATGATTATGGTAAATCTAAGTGGATGGCCGAAAAAGTATATCAAGAATGGTATCAAGAGGATAATTCTAGAAACTTAATTATTATAAGGCCCACAGTAATTTTTGGAGAAGGAAATAGGGGAAATGTTTATACCTTAATAAATCAAATTATGTCTAATAAATTTCTGATGATAGGGAAAGGAGAAAATGTTAAGTCTCTAGCTTATGTTAAGAATGTTGCTGATTTTATATGCCATTCTTTAAGTCTAACTAATGGAAATTATTTATTTAACTATGTTGATAAGCCCGATATTAATACCAAAGATCTGATAAACCTCGTATATAAGCAGCTTGGAAGAAAAGCACCAAGTTATTATATCCCTTTTATTTTTGGGAAGCTTGCAGGTTATTTTTTTGACTTATTATCTTTCATTCTGCAAAAAGAATTTTCAATAAGCTCAATAAGAATAAAAAAGTTTTGTTCTGAAACATCTTTTGATTCAAAACTTAAAAACGCAAACTTTAGCCCTAAGTATAATCTTGAAGAAGCGCTAAAAAAAACTGTTCAACATGAATTTAATAATAAATAAATTTTTAAATAAAATTCTCAGAAAAAAAAAGAAAATATTTTTTTTTGATATAAAAACTGATCTATCTACTTTAGAGTCCATTATTCTAAATTGTAAGGTCATTGGCATAGATACAGAATTTGATTGGAGAAATACTTATTTTCCAAAACTATCTTTACTACAGATTTCTACAAAAAGAGAAATTTTCTTAGTTGATTGTCTCGATAGAAAAGATTTCGACATAATTAATCAAATTCTAGAAAGCAATGAGGTTCTAAAGTTATTTCACTCGTCCAGAAGTGATGCGACTGTTTTATTTTCAAATTTAGATATAAAAACAAAAAATATTTTTGATATACAAATAGCTGAAAAATTGATCACTAATTCTGACATAACTAGTTATGCAAAAATTGTTCAAAAATACTGTTTTATCAATCTACCTAAATCTGAGACTAATTCTAATTGGCTTAAAAGACCTTTTTCAAAATCTCAAATTGATTATGCAGCAGAGGATGTAGACTATTTAATTGATATTTATAAAAAACAAAAAAAAATACTATTAGGTAAAAATTTATTAAATCAAGCTGTTGATCTATCAAAAAAAGAAATACACAAAGGCAATAGGATGCTAAAAGAATCCAGGATGGAAAAAATTAAAAATGCATCACAAAGATATAAAAAAATTTTTTTATGGAGAGAAGATATTGCTATTGAAAAAAATGTTCCATCAGGCTTTCTTTTCAAAGACAAATCAATTAAGAAATTAGTTAAACTTTCTAATGCTGATAAACATCTTCAAAAAAAAGTTTTTGATGTTTTTGGAGATACTGTATTGACAAAAAGATTTATAAAGGACTTTTTTTAAATGTTACTTCTAACTATTTATTTTGCCTTGACTCTTATTATTTCTTTTATTATTTCCCTACTTTTTAAAAGTCGTTTTAATAAATTTTTTTGGCCTATATTTTTTCTATCTTTTTCCTTAACTTTTTGGCTAAAAAATCCTGGATCAGAATTCTACGCTCCAGTTTTGTCAATTTTTTTGCTTGAAAGCACATTTCTAGAAAGCAATGGATTTCCCAGGATTTTAAGACCAACTATATTAGTTTTTTCTTTGATTTCTTTATTTTTCTTTTTGTTTTTTAAGTTTAAAAGGAAATAATTCTAGGTTTCAAATCCAACAAATCAATAACTCCAACTTGATTTTTACCCTTCATAAATCCTGCACATTCACCTGGATTAAATATTAGGCAATTATCTACTTTTTCAGATCTAAATCTATGCGTATGGCCATGTAAAATTAAATCATTTTCTTGTGTCATTTTTTTATCAATTAATTCAGGATGATGTAAAACACATATTTTTTTATTAAAAATTCTTTCGGAATAAGGCTCTTCAAAAATATTGCATTCAAATTCTTTTGCGGCAATCTCAAGATCATACCTTTCTAATATGTCGTTATTTCCTAAAATAGCAGAAAGAGGACAGTTTAAGTCTTTAAAAGCTATTAAAGATTTTGGCAGGGAGATGTCCCCTGTATGAAAAACTTTATCTACTCTATTTTCATTGAAAATAGAGCAGATAACTTTGATATTGTTTAGATTATTATGCGTATCTCCTGTTACGCCAATTATCACTAGATTAAACTTTTTCTAATATATGAATGCCGCAAGCAGTTCCCAGGCCAATTACATGAGTCATGCCAAGTCTTGCTCCTTCAACTTGTCTTTCACCAGCTTCGCCTCTAAGATGAGTACAAACCTCATATATGTTTGCTATTCCGGTAGCCCCCAAAGGATGTCCTTTTGAAAGAAGTCCTCCTGAAACATTAACCGGTACTTTTCCTCCAAGCTCTACGTGACCTTCATCAATCATCTTTCCAGCATCTCCATCTTTGCAAAGTCCCAAGTTTTCGTAATGAAGCATTTCAGCAGTTGCAAAACAATCATGTAATTCAACAAGGTTTATGTCCTCTGGTCCAACACCAGCCATTTCATAAGCTTGTTCAGCA
>MDTG01280483.1_pt1 | contig 32822 bp, 27 predicted proteins | sample 811421 | NCBI WGS metagenome assembly MDTG01 (sample SAMN05326645, study PRJNA326480) | marine metagenome | isolation source: seawater | place: Pacific Ocean: South East | collected 2011
CCTGGGGAAAAGAAGGTGACACTTTAAAACTTGATATTGACCCGAAATCTCACCCTGCATGGACAGGGCAACATAGAATCATGGACTCTGAAGGTCAAGTAGCAAGATTTAACAAAAGATTTTCTGGATTGGGAAAAAACGAAGCCAAAGCTTCTGAACAGATAAAATCTGAAAAAGTTAAAGAAGAAGCTAAAGCTCCTGAAGAGATAAAACCAGAAGTTGTTAAAGAAGAAGATAAAGCTTCCGAAGAGGTAAAATCTGAAGATGTTAAAGAAGAAGCCAATACTTCTGAATCAGATAAAAATTAATCTTCAATTTTCTCAAAATTTGCAAATTTTGAAAAAACTGTTTTTAAATCATAAAGCAACTTAAGTCTATTAAACCTTATTTTTTCATTTTCAACGTTTACCAAAGTATTGTTAAAAAAGTTTTCTATCAAATTAGTTGAAAGGACTAAGGATGAAATTACTTTTTTATCAAAATGACTATCCTTATTATTTTCTATCTTAAGAGCTTTTAATTTTTTCAAATTTCTATTTAATGTTTTCTCATCATTATTTTCAAAAATACTTTCATCAACTGTTTTTGGCAAAGAATCTAAATTTACATTTTTTAAAATATTAAAAATTCTTTTATAATTTGTTATAAAATTTTTGCCAATTTTCTTTGAGGAAAATGAAGACAAGTTTGAAATTAGATTAAGTAAATAGAACAAAGATTTGTCCATACTTATTGGATTAGAAATTATAGCATTAATTATTCCTAATTTATAATTGTCATCTAACAACATTTTTATAAATCTTTCTAAAATAAATTCTATTAGTTTTTGATTCAGATTTAGATTCATTAATTCCTTTTTATGAGATATAAGTTTAATAATTTCGTTCAAACTAATTTTAATTTTTTTTTGAATTAAAATTTTAATTATACCATTCGCAGCCCTTCTCAAAGCAAAAGGATCTCTTGAACCTGTCGGGATAAGACCTATGGAAAAAAAACTGTTTAATGTGTCTAAATTATTACTTATAGACAAAATACAACCTAATTTATTTCTTGGTGTTTGATCATTTTGTCCTATTGGTTTGTATTGGTCTATCAAAGCAATTTTAAATTCATTATCAAAACCATTGTTTTTGGAGTAATATCCGCCCATCACTCCTTGAAGTTCAGGAAATTCACCTACCATATTGGATACTAAATCAACCTTGGAAAATAATCCTAATTGTTTAACTTTATCTTTATTCTTATATTCAAAGAATTTAGATAAATTAATTGAAATTTTAGAAATTCTTATGCTTCTATCATACAAGTTACCCAGATTTTCATAAAAAACAACACTTTTAAGATCTTCTAACCATTCATCAAAACTTTTTTTAAGATCACTTTCCCAAAAAAACAACGCGTCAGATAATCTTGCTTTTAAAACCCTTTCATTACCTTTTACAATAGTTTTATTATTTTCATTATTGTCAGGTGTATTCGCAACAAGCACAAAAAAAGGAGATGCATTATTATTATTTGTTAGCAATGAAAAATATTTCTGATGAACCTTCATACTAGTTGATAACACTTCAAAGGGTAGTTTCATGAATTTCCTATCAATTTTACCTAAAAGAACATTTGGTAATTCAACTAGCCCTATAACTTCTTCCAATAATAAGTTATCTTCATAAAGTTTTAATTTATTTTTTTTTAAAATAATGTTTATTTCATTTAAAATTATTTCTTTTCTATCTAACCTATATACAAAAACACCATTTTTTTTTAACAATTTTTTATATTTATTTGGATGATCAATAGTAATTTTTTTGTTAAAATGTCGATGGCTAAAAGTAAAATCATTAAAAATTAATTTTTCATCTCCTCCTAAAGAAATTGAACCTTTAATTTTTTTGTTATCTACAATAGCTAATATATTTCTTAAAGGCCTTCCCCATTTAATTTCAGTATTTCCCCATCTTTGACTTTTTGGCCAATTTATTTTTTTTACCGCTTCATTAATCAACTCTGGTAATAGATCAAATATATTTTTGCCTTTTTCTAATTTTTGTAAAAAAAAGAATTCACCTTTGTTTGTTTTATTTTTTATTAATTTACTTTTAATAGTATTTTGGCTTTTTGCAAAACCACTTATAGCAACTTCAGGTGAGAGAATACTAGGACCTTTAATATTTAATAGTTTGTCATCTTGTTTTTTCTGTAGATTGTTAATTTTAACTGCTAAACGTCTAGGACTAGAAAACACTTCTATGTTGGAAAAATTTAATCTTTTTTCTTTTAATTCATTTTCAAAAATATCTACAAGTTGTTTCTCTAAAATGATTTGCATATTTGCAGGCATTTCTTCAGAAAAAAATTCTATTAAACAATCTGATAATTTTTTACTCATTTTTTTTTAACCAATTCATACAACATAAACGAGAAATCTCCCGCACCCTTAAAATATATCCTTGTCTTTCTGTAACAGAAACGACGCCTCTTGCATCTAATAAATTAAAAATGTGACTTGCTTTAATACATTGATCATATGCAGGAAGTACAAGTGGATTCTTATCATTTAAAAGTTTAATACATTCTTTTTCACAATTATCAAAACTTGCTAGCAAATCTTCTACATTTGCTCTTTCGAAATTATAATAAGAATATTCTTGTTCTGCTTTTAAAAAAATATCCCCATAACTTTTACCACCTTTTTCTTTCGGTATTCCATCAAAATCAATATCAAAGACATTTTCAATTTCTTGAATATACATCGCCAATCTTTCCAGACCATAAGTTATTTCGATAGCAACAGGTTTTATTTCAAACCCTCCAACTTGCTGAAAATATGTAAATTGAGTTATTTCCATCCCATCACACCAAACTTCCCAACCTAGGCCCGAAGCTCCTAAAGTGGGGCTTTCCCAATCATCCTCAACAAATCTTATGTCATGTTTTAAATGGTTAAGATTTATTGTTTTTAAGCTTTCCAAATATAAATCCTGAATATTGTTTGGGGAAGGTTTTATTATAACTTGAAATTGATAATAATGTTGAAGTCTATTTGGGTTTTGACCATACCTTCCATCAGTTGGCCTTCTAGATGGTTGTACATAAGCAGATTTCCAATAAAAATCTGGACCTAAAACCCTTAATGCTGTAGCAGGGTGAAATGTTCCGGCACCAACTTCTAGATCATAGGGTTGTAAAATCACACAACCTTGGTTTGACCAGAATTTTTGCAGAGTTAAAATTATTTCTTGAAAAGATTTATTTTTCATATTGAATAAAATTTTTTAAAAATTTAAAAAACATTTGCACAAAATTAATTTTTACAAATTTGAAGGACACTTTTGATTGTTACAACTACTTTTATCAGTGCTCCATAAACCACATACCGAGCATTTAAAAGCATCTATATTTTTTTTTTCAGCACTTCCTTCTTCAGAATCTTTCTCAATATTTTTATTTTTTTTTTCAATAAATTTAAAAACATACCAAACTATAATTAATATGATTATTAACCAAAAAATTTTATTTAATGAAAACATTTTTAAATTCCAAATTTTTTAAAATTTAACTTTTCTTCAACCTTATCTATAATATTATCAAAAGCAAAGGATATTAGGTTTCCGAAATCAAAAAATTTTCTCTTTGGAGCATATTCTTTTATCTTAACTTTTTCTCCAAATCTTTTTTTTAAAATCTCTTTCATTTCTCCTATTCCATCAATAAGGCCAATCTCCAATGCTTTTTCTCCTGACCAGAAGGTTCCAGTAAATATATCATCATTTTCTTCAAGTAATTTGCTACCCCTTCTAGACTTAACATATTCAATGAAATAATTATGTAACTCATTTTGAACATTTTTTAATTTTTTTATATCATCTTTTTTTTCAGGTGAAAATGGATCTAATATTGATTTGTTTTTTCCTGCAGTATATACCCTTCTATCTATGCCTAATTTCTCAATTGCCTTATGAAATCCAAAACCTGAAGATATTACCCCTATAGAACCAATAATTGAAGCTTTGCTAGCAAAAATCTCATTTCCTGCACAAGCCAACCAATATCCACCTGAAGCAGCTACGTCCTCCACAAAAGAAATTACTGGAATATTTTTTTCATTAGACAATTGAACAATTCTTTTTGCTAAAAAATCAGACTGTACTGGAGAACCACCTGGAGAATTAACAAGCAATGCTACAGCCTTAACATTTTTATTTTGAAAAGCTTGGTCAATTGATTTATCAAAATCTTGAACATTTAATCCTTTCCTTCTTCCCATATTTGGTGAAATAATACCGGTAAACACCAGAACAGAAACTATATTTTTTTTTCTAAATTTGAACATTTTTATACCATTATTTTTTAATTTTAATTTTTAAAATATTATTAGTTTTTAAAAATAGTAAATATATAGCTACATTAAAACCATATCTTTATATAAAGCTAAAACTGAAGAAATACGAGTTTTTTTAAAAAAACTTTATCTAAATTTAAATAAAAGTATCATTTTGTTTAAAATTATTTAAAACAACTTTTTAGTAATTCTGGAATTAATATGACAAAAACCAATTTATCATTATTATATTATATAATTTTATCAATTTAATAAATTATTAATTCAATATAAACTTTTAAACTATGTCAATTGATCAAAATAAAACTTTAGAAGACTTCTTTAAAATAAGTTTGTCAAAAGTTGATGAAGAAATATTTAAAAGACTTAATGAAAATGTTCCATTACTCTCAAAAATTGGATCTCATTTGATTAAAGCAAAGGGTAAAAGAATTAGACCTATACTTACTTTAGCAATGGCAGCCCAACTAAATGATTTTTCACGAAAGCCTATTTTATTAGCTGCAGCTGTAGAGTTTATTCATACAGCAACACTTCTTCATGATGATGTCGTAGATCAATCTGATTACAGAAGAGGTGTCAAAACAGCTAACATTGTTTGGGGAAATGAAGCATGTGTACTTGCGGGAGATTTCTTATTCGCTCAATCTTTTGACCTAATGGTTGAAACAAAGTCCATAAAAGCTTTATCGGTTTTAGCTCAAGCATCTTGTAAGATTACTCAAGGAGAATTTCTACAAATGCAAATTACACAAAAACCAGATACTAACCTAGAAGATTATTACAACGTTATTGGAGGGAAAACTGCTCAACTATTTGGAGCTGCATGCGAATCAGGAACAATTGTTGCAGGCGGAAATAAAACTCAAATTAAAGCCTCTTTTCAATATGGTTATAACATAGGATTAGCATTTCAAATAATTGATGATGTTATGGACTATACCTTGGAAAAAAGAATTACTGGTAAAAACATAGGGGATGATTTTAAATTAGGAAAAACAACTATACCAATAATCTTAGCTTGGAAGGAAAGCAATATGGAAGAAAGAAAATTCTGGATAAGAACTATGAAAATATTGGATCAAAAAGAAAACGATCTTGTTGAAGCTAAAAAAATAATAGATAAATATGATATCATTAAAAAATGCAAAAAAATTGCAAATCAATTTATTGATAACTCTATCCGTGCTTTAAATAAATTCCCAGAAAATAAGTTTAAAAAACCATTAGTAAATTTGGCAGAGAGTAGTTTAATTAGAACTAAGTAGTTTAATGAACAACAAAAAATATAGAAATCAAAATAAATTAAATGAGTTAAAAATTATCAGGGAAAATCTTCTTGAATATATTAATCAAAGTAAATTTTTTAACTTAAGAAGTCTTTCCAAATCTCTTGGAAGAAATGATGCATATTTACAACAATATATTAAAAGAGGTAGTCCTAGATATTTACCAGAAGAAGAAAGGTCTCATTTATGCAAAATTTTAAAAATACATATCCAAACATTAACACCAAAATGGTTAAAAATAAAGAATGACGAAAAAAAGAATGTTTTTAAAATTAGAAAAAATAATAAAGACTTTCTAAATCTTCCTAAAGAGTTTTTTAAAGATATAACTATGACTAGTGAAGATAACTTATTTTTTTATGAATTTAATTTAAATGATAAGCATGAATATAATTCAAATATTAAAGTTATCGTCGATAACGGAATTAATCAATTCGAGGATGATAACGAATATATACTTAATGATAAAAATCATTTGTTTATAGCGAGTTTGTCAAATGAAAATAAAAATCATAAAAACGAATCTAAAAAAATTAATGTAAGACCGCTACAAAAAAAATATGCTGCCTTTAGAATCGATGAAAAAAAAATAAATATTTTTGGTAAAATAATTTATCGAAGTCTAAATATATATAATTAATATTGTTTTATGATAGATAATAAAATAATACAAAAAAAATATTTTGAAGTTACAATCGAAAAAATAAACCATAATGCAGAGGGTGTAGCTAGATTATATTCACATAATGATGCCCAAAATTTTCTATCCATCCCATACACATTACCGAATGAAATAATAATTACAAATAAAGATAATAAGAATAATAATTATTCTTTGAACAATATAATACAAAAATCTCCAGATAGAATTGATGAAGATTGTAAGTTTTTTTTTAAATGTGGAGGATGTCTTCTTCAACATTGGAATTTTAAAAAATATTTGGATTGGAAATTTAATTTGTTATCTAAGCCAATTTCTAAAATATCTCCAAAAACAAAAATAAATAATATTCATGTAGTAAAAAAATTTACTAGAAGACGTGCCAAACTTTTTGCAAAGAAAACATCTAAAAGTTTAATTTTAGGTTTCAAAAAATATAAATCAAACAATTTGGTAAACATAAATCAATGTATTATTCTTCATCCACAAATTATAGAAATTTTTCAAGAAATTAAAATTACTTTAAACCATATTTTACAAACGGGTGATGAGATCAATATAAGTATAAATATGCTTGATAATGGATTAGATATTTTATTAAGATTCAAAAAAAAATATAATCTTTTTAATTTTAATTATTTGAATAGCTTTGATCACATAAAAAAAATTTCTAGATTATCATTTCAATATAAAGATAATGAACCAGAGTTATTAGGTATTTTTAGTCCTGTTTCATTAAGTTTAGAGGATAAACAAACTTATCTACTCCCTCCTCCAGGTGGTTTTTTTCAAGCAACAAAATTTGCTGAAAAAGTTATTTTAGAAAGTATTTTTTTGTTCTTAAAAAATTCAAAAAAAATAAGAATACTTGACTTGTTTTCTGGGTGTGGAACAATTTCTTTGCCTCTTTTAAATAAAAATCACTTTGTTTCAGCCATTGATATTAATGGAAAATCTATAGAACAATTAGTTAAGGCAGCCAAAGAACAAAACCTATTTAACAAATTAGAAACTCATATTTGCAATTTAATGAAAATAAAATTAGAAATTGAGTTTCTAAAAAATTTCGATGTCGCAATTTTAAACCCTCCTAGATCAGGAGCAAGATTACAATATTTTGAAATTGCAGAAGCAAAAATACCTAAAATAATTAGCATTTCATGCAATGTAAAAACTTTTTTGTCAGATTGTAAGACACTAATAGATAAAGGCTATAAACTAAAATCAATTACACCAATTGATCAATTTTTATATACAGGACATTTGGAAACTATAGCAATTTTTGAGATTTAAATTTAACCTGTTATCCCAATTTGCCAAGGTGCAAATTCATGTCGACCAAGATTTAAAATTTCACTTTTTGTTTTCTTCCCAGAAGCAAAAGATATAAATTCTTCAAAGATTTCTTCCCCCATTTCTTCAATATTTTTCTGTCCATCAATTACTAACCCGCAATTAATATCCATATCCTCATTCATTTTTCTATACAAATTGGAATTAGTGGCAAGCTTTATAGATGGAGTTGGTTTAGCTCCAAAACATGACCCTCTTCCAGTGGTAAATGCAACTAAATTTGCTCCACCGGCAATCTGACCTGTTGCAGAAACTGGATCAAAGCCAGGTGTGTCCATAAAAACAAACCCTTTTTGATTTATTTTTTCAGCATAATTATAAACTTCCATTAATCCAGTTGTGCCACCTTTCATAGCTGATCCCAATGATTTTTCTAAAATATTTGCGAGACCACCTTTTTGATTCCCTGGACTTACAGTACCATTAATTTGTACATCTCTTCCTACCGAATATACATCTTTCCACCAATTAACTCTATTCATTAATTTTTCAGCTACAGAAACATTTACTGCTCTCGCTGTTAAACTATTTTCAACACCATAAATCTCAGGAGTTTCAGACAAGATTGCCGTACCACCATGGCTAACTAATATATCCACAGCTTTCCCTAAAGAAGGATTGGCGGACAGAGAAGAAAAGGCATCTGAGCCACCACACTGTAAACCAACCATTAAATTAGATAAAGCTACCTCTTCTCTCTGTATATTGTTAGCTTCTTCAAGCATTTCTTCTATATATTTTATACCATTTCTTATTGTTGCACTTGTTCCTCCATTTTCTTGCATTACTAATGTTTTTAAATTAGAGTTTTCAACAATACCTTGATGTTGAAACAAGCCACCAACCTGACATCTTTCACAACCGAGTCCTACAACCAATGAAGAAACAACATTTGGATGATTAATATATCCTCCTAGTGTTCTATGAAGTAAATCCATGGGCTCTCCTGACAACTCCATCCCACAACCTGTAGAATGACTAAAGGCTGCTACACCATCAATATTAGGATATTTTTCGAGTTTTTTTTCTGTAAAATAAGCCGCGATTTCATGCACTACTGTTGCAGAACAGTTTACAGTTGAAACTACAGCGATAAAATTTCTTGTGCCTACTCGTCCATCTGACCTTTTAAAACCCATAAATGATCTTTCACTTGAAGCATTTACAAATCTGGTTGGTTGATATTTTGAACAATATTGGTGTTCCCTAATGAACTCTTTAAAAACAACATTAGAGTTTGTTAACACTTGTCCTTTGGTAATATTTGAATCCGCAAAACCAATAATTGTTCCATATTTATATATTGGAGCATTTTCTTTTATATTCACTTTAGCTATTTTTTGTCCAGATAATATTGGAGCATCAATTGTTAAGTCAAAATGTTTTAAAGTTTGTCCCGCTTGCATATTATCTATGGCTATAATTATATTATCTTTGTCATTAAGAACTAATGCCTTTGAGGTTTTCTCTCTTTTTTCTTTATTATTCATATTTTTAAACTCCCATATAATGTATTAATTCTTATCTGGATTTGATTTTAACCAATTTTCAAAATCAATTTTTTCTTGTTCATCTGTGAGTGGATATAAGCCTTTAATTGATGAACCGTTTTTAACTTTATCCAATACATAGTCCTCGTAAATTGTCATAGATTTTACTTCATCAGAAATTTCTTTTATAATTTTAGATGGAACAACCACTACCCCTTCTTGATCACCTACTATCAAATCTCCAGGCCAAACAGCCACATCTCCACATCCTATTGGAACGTTTGTTTCAATAGCTTGATGAAGAGTAAGGTTTGTTGGAGAAGATGGTCTTTTATGATAGGTTGGGATTTTCAGGTTTCTTATTTCATTTGAATCTCTATACCCTCCATCGGTTACTACACCTGCACAACCTCTAATCATTAATCTAGTAATTAAAATAGCGCCTGCTGAAGCTGCTCTGGGATCTTTGCGACTATCAAAAATCATAACATAACCCTTTGGGCACCCTTCTATAGCAAGGCGTTGTGGATGTTTTGGATTTTTAAAAACTTCTAATTTGTTTAGATCTTCTCTTGCAGGGATATATCTAAGAGTATAGGCTAAACCTACCATATTCGGCAGATTTGGATTTAGAGGAGAAATGCCCTGAATAAATTGATTTCTTAACCCTCTTCTAAATAAAGCTGTACATATTGTAGCTACACTTGATTCAGAATAAATGTCTTTTATATTTTTTATTAACATACATTACACTTAAAAAATATCCGGTTCTTTTGCTGATTTTCCAAAGTTAGTTTCTAAAAAATCAAAGTCGCACCCATCATTAGCTTGTCTAATGTGATTACTATACATCCAAAGCCATCCTCTTCCAGCTTTTGGTGGTTTTGGTTCAATTGTCTTTTTTCGAAGAGACAAAGTTATCTCGTCTACAACCATATTAATTGTCCTCGAATTTACATCAACTTCAATAATATCTCCTGTTTTTAATAGTGATAATGGACCACCAATATAACTCTCTGGAGCAACGTGGAGAATACATGCTCCGTAACTAGTACCACTCATTCTAGCATCTGAAATCCTTACCATATCTCTAATACCTTTTTTGAGAAGTTTTTTTGGAATTGGCATCATACCCCATTCTGGCATACCTGGGCCTCCGACAGGACCAACGTTTCTTAACACTAATATGTGATCTTCAGTAACCTCAAAATCTTCCCTATCAATCTTATCTTTCATTTCAGAATAGCTGTCAAAAACTATAGCAGGACCCTTATGTTTTAAAAATTTCTTGTCACAAGCTGCTGGTTTTATCACACAACCATCTGGAGCTAGGTTTCCTTTTAAAACTGCCAGTGAACCCTCTTCATAAATTGGATTATTTAAAGAACGAATAACATCTTTATTAATTGTTTTTTTGTCAATTATAAGATCTTTTAACCTTAAACCTGAAACTGTTATTTCATCTAGATTAAGTTTATCAGATAGCTCGTACATCAGAGATAATATACCTCCAGCATAGTAAAAATCTTCCATTAGATAATTTTTGCCTGAGGGTCTAATATTAGCTATTAAAGGCACTTCTCTTCCTTTTAAATCTAAATCATCCATCGTTAAATTTATACCAGCACGTCTTGACACAGCTATTAAATGAATAATAGCATTTGTTGAACAACCCATAGCCATAGCCACAGTAACAGCATTTTCAACTGATTTTTCTGTGATAATCTTCGATGGTGTTAAATCTTCCCATACCATGTTAACAATTCTTTTACCAACGCTGCTACACATTCTAATATGATTTGAGTCTGCAGCTGGTATAGAACTTGCCCCGGGTAAACATAACCCCAAAGACTCTGCTATTGCTGTCATAGTACTCGCTGTTCCCATAGTCATGCAATGTCCGTATGATCTAGCAATGCCATATTCAACCTCTTCCCAATCTTCTTCGCTAATATTCCCAGCTCTTAGTTCATCCCAATACTTCCAGCCATCTGATCCACTTCCTAAATATTTACCTTTATAATTACCTCTTAACATTGGGCCAGCAGGCAAAAAAATCGAAGGTAAATCATTACTTATCGCACCCATTATTAATGCAGGAGTAGTTTTATCACATCCTCCCATCAAAACCACCCCGTCAATTGGATGAGATCGAATTAATTCTTCAACTTCCATAGAAAGCATATTTCTATATAGCATCGTGGTAGGTTTTACATACATTTCTGCCAAAGAAATTGATGGTAACTCAATTGGGAAACCCCCAGACTGAAGAATCCCTCTTTTCACATCTTCAACTCTTTGTTTGAAATGCATATGACAAGGCTGAATATCAGACCAAGTATTAATAATACCTATAAGAGGTTTACCCTGCCAATCTTCTCTGGAATAACCCATTTGCATCGCACGTGATCTATGTCCGAATGATCTTACATCATTTGGTTCAAACCATCTGGAACTTCTTAAACGTTTATAGTTTTTATTACTCATAAATTTTTTTAAATAAGTTAAAATTATCATTTAAAACAGAATAATGGTAAAGGAATTTTTGGAAATTTTTAAAATAATATATATTTTAGGTATACATTTGGATTATCTTAAAATTGGTGGTCCCGGCAGGACTCGAACCTGCGACCTATCCATTATGAGTGGAGAGCTCTAACCAACTGAGCTACAGGACCATATATTATATTTCTTATACATTCTAAGAAAAATAATGTAAAGTTTGACTTTTTTGAAATTTTTTAAATTTCTAAAAATGATCTTAATTTTCTGGATCTTGAAGGATGCTTGAGCTTTCTTAAAGCTTTTGCTTCAATTTGTCTTATCCGTTCACGAGTAACGCTAAATTGCTGCCCTACTTCTTCTAAAGTGTGATCAGTATTCATTCCTATGCCAAACCTCATTCTTAATACCCTCTCTTCTCTGGGTGTCAAACTGGCTAAAATTCTTGTTGTTGTTTCTCTCAAATTTGCATGTATAGCCGCCTCAAGCGGTTGAACAGCATTCTTATCTTCTATAAAGTCACCTAAATGACTATCATCCTCATCACCAACTGGTGTTTCAAGAGATATAGGTTCTTTAGCAATTTTTAATACCTTCCTCACTTTTTCTAATGGCATAGATAATTTAGTAGAAAGCTCTTCAGGCGTTGGTTCTCTTCCTATTTCATGAAGCATTTGCCTTGAAGTTCGAACCAATTTATTTATCGTCTCAATCATATGAACAGGAATTCTAATTGTTCTAGCTTGATCAGCAATTGATCTAGTAATGGCTTGTCTAATCCACCAAGTTGCATAAGTAGAAAATTTATAACCTCTTCTATATTCAAATTTATCAACAGCTTTCATCAAACCGATATTCCCTTCTTGAATCAAATCCAAGAATTGTAATCCTCTATTAGTGTATTTCTTTGCGATTGAAATCACTAACCTCAAATTAGCTTCAACCATCTCTTTTTTTGCTCTTGCAGCCTCTCTTTCACCTTTTTGAATAATTTTTACTAATGATTTAAACTCATTGATTGGTATCCTAACTTTGCCAACGAATTCATGTACTTGTTTCAAAATTTCTTGGATTTCTTCCTCATTATCACTTAGAAATTTCGACCAAACTTTAGAGGAATTAACTTTATTTTGCCAATTATGGTAGATATTATGATTTGACCATTTTTTTAAAAAATCATTTCTTTTAATTCCAGATTTTTCAGCTAATCTTAATAATTTACCTTCAATATTAGAAATATTTCTGTTCAAACCATAAATTTTATCTATTAAAATTTCTTGTTTGTTTGGGTGTAGATAGATTTTGTCCATTTGTTTGATTAAGTTAACTCTTAACTTACTTAGTTTTTCTTCTGATCTCGAAACTAATTCTTCTCCTTTTGCTAATCTAGTAAGTCTCCTATCATTAATTGAAATCGTTTCTTTAAAAGTAGCCGATACTTCATCGATCATTCCTAGAATTTCTCCTTTGATCTCAGCTTCCATAGCCACTAATGATAAATTTGTTTCTTCTTCCTCTTCTTCCTCATCTTCCTCTTTATCAAATTCAGTCATCTCTTTATTGTTTTCGTCTAGTACTTTATCTGAACCATTAGCTTTATTTTTTTTGAGGTTAATGATTTCTTCTTTTTCTTGTTGTTTTTGATTTTTAGATATATTTAAATCTGTTTTTAAATTAGATGGATTTAGTACAACATTCTCAAGGCTGATAACTGGTTCATTAGCTCCTCCATTAATTCTTGAATAAGTAGTTTCAAGGTCAACTATATCCCTTAACATCATTGTTCCATTATCAACATCATCTCTCCATTGTAAAAATTCTGATATTGCAATTGGAGATTCATATAATCCTCCAATCATTAATTCCTTTCCAGCTTCAATCCTTTTAGCAATAGAAATTTCACCCTCTCTAGAGAGTAATTCTACTGACCCCATTTCTTTGAGGTACATTCTAACTGGGTCATCAGATCTTGTGCCCTCATCTTCAGATAGATTACCAGATGATTTTTCTTCATTTTCTTCTAAATTTGTTTCTTCATTTTGTTCAATTAAATTTATTCCCAACTCATTAATTGCAACCATAACATCTTCAATCTTTTCTGAGGAGAGTTCAGCAGATGGCAAAGCTTCATTCAATTCATCATGAGTGATGTAACCTGTTGATTTACCTTTTTTAATTAAAGCTTTAATTTCAGCATTATTTAGATCTAATACTGGGCTATCAGCAGTTGAAGATGATTTTACTTCTTCTCTTTTTATCCTTGTTTTTCTTCTCATAATTCAACCCATATAAATTAAATCTGGTTTTACAAAATTTTAGATTTTTTTATCATAAAAATAAGTTCTTTAAGAAGAACTTTACACTTTTCTGTATCTAATTCATCCTCATTAATTAAAAGCCTAGAAAACAAATTTTTAAAATTAAAATCGTCTAGATGTTCAGAATAACCTTTTGCATGTAATTTATTGATTAGATCAATACTACTTATATTTGGATTGGTAAACAAAATTTTCAATATTTCTTCCTTAATATTTTCATATTGAATGTCATTAAATTTTATTTCTTTGAACTCTTTTTCTAATATAAAAAATAACTCAGGACTATAAATAATGAATAATAATATTGATTTATACCTCAATTTCAAACCGACATTGGGTAATTTTAAATTTAATTTGTTATTTTTTTTAGAATTGAATATTAACCCCTTATTTTTAAACCTTAATTGATTTATCCTTTTTTCTAATTCATCCCTTATCGCTATTTTTAGGTTATTATTACTAATTAAACGTACTTTATTTCTTATAAAGTCCCATACTTTTGCTATAGTTTCTGGTTGGTTATCATTTTTAATTTTTAAACCCATTAACCAAATCATGTCTGTAATACTATAACCTTCAATAAGTTTATTTTTAAACGCTAAAACTCCATTTTTATTAATGAATTCTTCAGGGTCCATTCCTTTAGGTAAAAAAATAAATTTAAATATTTTTCCTAATTTTAATAATGGTAATATTTTATCAAAAACCCTTAATGTGGCATTTTTGCCTGCCATATCACCATCAAACACAACAAAAATTTTATCTGACAAATTTAAAATCTGTTCTATTTGATTATCACTAACTGATGTTCCTAAAGAAGCAACTGATGAAAAACCATGCTTGTAAAGTGATATTACATCCATGTAACCCTCAGATAAAATTAATCCCTCTTTAGAAATCTGGGTTCTTTTTAAATTACATACACCAAATAATAAATTTCTTTTCTTAAAAATTTCATTTTCCGGCGAATTTAAATATTTTGGATTACCTTCGTCTAAAACCCTTCCACCAAAACCAACTACATTTCCATTTTTTGATATTATTGGGATAATAATTCTATTATGAAAATAACCAAAAAAATTTTCATTTTTTTTCTTAGCCAAACCAGATTTAATTATATCATCATCTGAAAAACCTTGAGTAAGAAGATGTTCTATTAGATACGGTTTTGAATTTCTTGGTGGTGCATAACCAATCGAAAATTCTTTGCACAATTCATCATCAATGTTTCTTTGATTAAGATATTTTCTAGCGGCAAATCCATCATTATGATAAAACCTTTTAATAAAAAAATTTTTTGCTTCTTCCAAAACTTTCAAAGGTTTCAAATTACTGGTGTTTATCGAGTTAGGATATGTTATTCCTGCTTGACCTGATAAATATTTCAATGCCTCTTTAAAGTCTAAATTATCGATTTCCATTACAAAATTAAATATGTCTCCATGTTTTCCACAACCAAAACAATGATAAAAACCTTTATCATCTTGGACACTAAATGAAGGAGTTTTTTCGTTATGAAAAGGACAAAGGGCTAAAAAATTATTTTCACCCTTTTTGTTTAATGTAATTTTTTTTGAAATTATTTCAGAAATTTTTAATCTATTTTTTATTTCATCTTTTAAATTACTTTCAAACATTTCTTACCTAAATTAAAGTTTATTTAAGTAATATTTCTTTTAAAATTTTACTTGCAAAGGCAAAGTCCATATTCTGAGGATAGTTTTCTTTTAATTTTGTTATTACTTTTCCCATCTCTTTTATTGATGATGCACCTTCAGATTTAACTGTTTCTGAAACTATTTTCTTAATTTCTTCAACTGAAAGCTGCTCAGGTAGAAAATTTGATATAATTTTAATCTCATCTTCCTCACTTTTAACTAGATCTAATCTATTACCCTTTTTATATAAGACAATTGATTCTTCCCTTTGCTTAATCATTTTCTTCAAAAGTGATATAATTTCATCTTCTTCTATTCCTGAAGAGTTTCCTGAACTACGTGCTACTATATCCCTATCTTTTATAGCAGCAAGAATCAATCTCAACGTTTTGACACTAATTAGATTTTTATTAATTATTGAATGTTTTAGTTCTGAATTAAGTTTTTCTCTCATTTTAAATCATTTTTCCAAATTTATTTGTTAACTAATATTTAATTTTATTGACGTTCATTATAAACCATTTTAATTAAATATAAATACTAATTCTTATCAGTATAAAGTTACAGTTTCTTTATATAAAAAAAATACTAAGGTTGATAAGCTAGATGAATAGTTTTTACAAAAATAATAATAATTATGGTTATTTACCCTTTGATTTAAAAAAAGACCATGAAATTCCTAATAATTCAATTTTAATATTAGACAATGGTGATTTTTTTCTTGGTTATAATTTTGGTGCTCCAGTAACTGGTGTTGGTGAATTATGCTTTAATACCTCTATTACAGGTTATCAGGAAATAATCACTGACCCCTCTTATTCCAAACAAATTATTAACTTTACATTTCCTCATATTGGCAATGTAGGAACTAATTTTGATGACTATGAAAGTAATGCGTCCTTTGCAGCAGGAATTATAACTAGACAAAAACCAACAAAAAGTTCCAATTGGAGATCAATAAACCAATTTGATGAATGGTTAAAAGATTTAAATATACCTGGAATTTCTGGTATTGACACAAGACAAATAACAAAAAAAATAAGGCAATCCGATTCTACCAATGCATTAATATTTTCTTACAAAGAAAATGAACCCAATTTTAAAAAATTATTTGCGTTATTAAAAGAACACCCCTCGATGAAAGGTTTAGAACTTGCTTCTGAAATTTCAACAAAAACAAATTACTCCTGGGATGAAGGAGTTCACATGTTATTAAAAAATACTAAAAACAAAAAAAATAAAAAATATAATTTAGTAAATATTGTAGCTTTAGATTTCGGAATTAAAAAAAATATATTAAGAAACCTTTTTGATAGAAATGTTAATGTTGTTGTTTTACCTCAAAATTCATCCTTTGAAGAAATAATGAGTCATAAACCCTCAGGTGTATTTTTATCCAATGGACCTGGCGATCCTGGCGCCACTAAAAAAGAAACATTTCATCTTTTGGAAAAATTAATAAAACAACAACTTCCCATTTTTGGAATTTGTATTGGTCATCAACTTTTGGCTATTACATTAGGTGCTAAAACTGTTAAAATGAAACAAGGACATAGAGGTGCTAATCATCCTGTAAAAAATTTAAATAGCAAAGAAGTTGAAATCACAAGCCAAAATCATGGATTTGTTGTATCCAAAGATGACTTACCTGAGGACCTTAAAATAACTCATATTTCTCTTTTTGATAAATCCATAGAAGGTTTAGAACATAAATCTTTGCCTATTTTTTCTGTTCAGTTTCATCCTGAGTCATCACCAGGTCCTACTGATTCTTCTTATCTTTTTGATAAATTTTTTGACCAAATAATAAGATTTCATAATGCCAAAAAGAACTGACATAAAATCAATTATGATTATAGGAGCAGGGCCTATTATTATTGGTCAAGCATGTGAATTTGATTATTCTGGTGCACAAGCTTGCAAGGCACTTAAAGAAGAGGGTTATAGAGTAATTTTAGTAAACTCTAATCCTGCTACTATAATGACAGATCCTATTATGGCGGATGCAACTTATATAGAACCAATAGAGAAAAATTCATTACGTGAAATAATTAAAATAGAAAAACCTGACGCCATTCTCCCAACTATGGGTGGACAAACAGCTTTAAATGTAACACTAGATCTTTTCAATGATGGTATTTTAAAAAATGAAAAAATTGAAATAATTGGTGCAAAACCAGAATCTATTAGAAAAGCTGAAGATAGAAATCTTTTCAAGGAGTCTATGAACAAGATTGGACTTGCTTCTGCTCGTGCTCAAATCGTTAAAAATTTAGATGAAGCATTAAAATCATTAGAATTAGTTGGATTACCTTCAATTATTCGACCTTCATTTACATTAGGTGGAGAAGGAGGTGGAGTTGCATACAATAAAAAAGAACTTTTTGAAATTGTTGAAAAAGGCCTGAGGTTATCCCCAGTAAATGAGGTCCTTATAGAAGAATCACTTATAGGATGGAAAGAATTTGAAATGGAGGTTGTAAGAGATGGAAATGATAACTGCATAATTGTGTGTTCTATTGAGAATGTTGATCCAATGGGGGTTCATACTGGAGATTCTATTACAGTAGCACCAGCATTAACATTAACTGACAAAGAATACCAAAAAATGAGAAATGCTAGTATAGCTATCTTAAGGGAAATTGGTGTAGATACTGGTGGTTCAAATGTTCAATTTGCAATTAATCCTGAAGATGGCAGACAAATAGTTATTGAAATGAACCCAAGGGTTAGCCGATCATCTGCATTAGCATCAAAGGCAACTGGTTTTCCTATAGCAAAAATTGCAGCGAAATTAGCTGTTGGTTATAACCTTGATGAATTAATGAATGATATCACTAAATCTACACCAGCAAGTTTTGAACCCACAATTGACTATATAGTTACTAAGATTCCAAAATTCACATTTGAAAAATTTCCTGGTACAAAGAAAACCCTAACAACTTCAATGAAATCGGTTGGTGAAGTTATGTCAATAGGCCGGTCTTTTCAAGAGTCATTTCAAAAAGCTCTTAGATCTCTTGAAAATAACTTAAATGGCATAGATAATCTAAGTTTAGACTTGCTTAACAGAACATCAGAGGATTTAGAAGCACTCCTTGCAAAACCAATTCCTGAAAGAGTATTGATTATTGGTGAATCATTTAGAAAAAAAATTTCACTAAAAAAAATTCAAAAAATTACTGGATGGGATCCATGGTTTTTGGATCAAATTTTTGGAATAATCGAGGCAGAAAATTATATAAAACAAAATGGCTTAATTGATAATAAGGAGTTTTTTCAAAACATTAAATCTATGGGGTTTTCAGATATAAAGATTTCTTACCTTACTAATAAACCAATTCAACAAATAATTGATTTAAGACATAAACATAATATTTTTCCGTCTTACAAACGCGTCGATACATGTTCAGCAGAATTTTTTTCAGAAACTGCCTACTTGTATAGTACTTATGAAACTGATTCTTTATATGATTGTGAATCAAACCCCTCTAATAGAAAAAAAGTTATTATTTTAGGAGGTGGGCCTAATAGAATTGGTCAAGGCATTGAATTTGATTATTGTTGTGTTCATGCTTCTTACGGTCTTGCAGAAGAAGGAATTGAAACTATAATGATTAACTGCAACCCGGAAACAGTCTCTACTGATTATGATACTTCAGACAAACTTTATTTTGAACCCCTAACATCTGAAGATGTTTTGGAAATAGTAAAAAAAGAAAAACAAAATGGAGAATTACTTGGTATTATTGTTCAATTAGGTGGACAAACTCCTTTGAAAATAGCATCTAAATTAGAAGAAAAAGGTGTTAAAATTCTAGGAACATCAGTTGATGCAATTGACCTGGCAGAAGATAGAAAAAGGTTTAAAAGCTTAATAAAAAAATTAAAACTTAAACAACCAAAAAATGGGTTTGCAACTAGTAAAAAAGAAGCCACAACAGTATGTTCAAAAATTGGATTTCCTGTTGTTATAAGACCTAGTTATGTACTTGGCGGAAGAGCTATGGAAATAGTTTATAATACTGAACAACTTGATAAATATATCTCCGAAGCAGTAGAGGTTTCTGGAAAAAGTCCAGTTTTAATAGATAAATTTTTAAAGAACGCTAAAGAAATTGACGTAGACGCAATTAGCGATAGCAAAGACATTTTTATTGCTGGTATAATGGAACATATAGAGGAAGCTGGAATACATTCAGGGGACTCTGCATGTGTTTTACCCCCACAGAATTTATCTGAAAAAATTAAGATTGATATAATTAAACAAACAAAAACTATTGCTAAAGCACTGAATGTAAAAGGTTTTATGAATATTCAATTTGCGATTAAAGATGATGAAATTTATATTTTGGAAGTTAACCCTAGAGGAAGTAGAACAATTCCGTTTGTTGCAAAAGCAACAGGAATTCCATTAGTAAAAATAGCTTCTAAGATAATGATAGGAAAAAAAATTAAAGACTTTGAATTAACTAATAAAAAATTCAATCATGTGTCTGTCAAGGAAGCAGTATTTCCCTTTTCAAGGTTTCCTGGAACAGATATTATTTTAAGTCCTGAGATGAAATCAACCGGTGAGGTTATGGGGATAGATGAAAGTTTTGAAGTTGCTTTTTATAAAAGTCAAATTGGAGCAAATGTCTTGTTACCAAAAAAAGGAAATGTTTTCATTTCAATAAAGGATGAAGATAAAGAAAATATTCTTATTTTATCAAAAACATTGATAGAATTAGGTTATAAAATATTTGCAACCTCAGGAACCTCGAAAAAACTTAATGAAAATAATATAGCTTCTTATGAAATAAAAAAAGTTTATGAAGGAAGACCAAATATTGTTGACATGATGTTATCTGGTGAAATAAATCTTGTAATTAATACAGTTGAAGGTGTAAAATCAATTGAGGACAGTTTTTCTTTAAGACAAACAGCTTTAATGAATAACATACCTTATTATACCACTACTCAAGGAGCAAATGCAGTTATTTCGGCGATGAAATCAGTTAAAAATAAAAGAATAAAAGTTAAATCGTTACAGTCATATTTTGACTAAGTTAGAGGGATTGATTTTTAGATGGAAAAAGTACCTTTCACAAAATCTGGATTGAAAAATTTAAAGGATGAATTAGATAATTTAAAGAAAGTCGAAAGACCTTCTATTATTAAAGCTATTTCTACAGCGAGAGAGCATGGAGATTTATCGGAAAATGCTGAATATCACGCAGCGAAAGAAAAACAATCATTTATTGAAGGAAGAATTACAGAGTTAGAAGGTGTTTTTAGTAGGGCAGAGATAATAGATTTAACTAAATTAAATAAAGATAAAATTACATTTGGTACAAAAATAGAAGTTTTTGACGAGCAATTAGATAAAGAGATAACATATTCGATTGTAGGTCCTTATGAAGCAAACTTAGAAAATGGTTTAATTTCCGTTTCATCTCCAACGGCTCGTGCACTATTAGGAAAGCAAAAAAATGATATTGTAGAAGTTGATACTCCTCGTGGGACAAAAGTATATGAAATAATATCAATTAACATAATCAATTAATTTTTTTTATTTTTACCAATATATAACCATAATTTATATTATCTTTTAAATTTATAAAACAGATTATTTTTTTTAATGCATCTCATAATAATGAAACATAATTAGATAATTAAAATGGAAGTTGAATGTTTAATAGTTAGTGATGGCACAAAAGGTATGGAAAACCAATCTATTGCCCTTTCCAAACTAATGAAATTAAATTTTCAAATTTTGACAATAAAACCAAGTTTTATTTTAAGAATTTTTCCTAAATTAGCTATTTATTTTGATTTTATTTTTGTTAATGAGAAAAAATATTTTAATAATTTTAAATTTAAATATTTAATAACAACAGGAAAAAGAACTTCCGGATATTCAATTTTAGCTAAAAAAATTTTTGGTAAAAAAATAATTAATATTCATATTCAAAATCCAAAAATTAATTTAACAAATTTTGATATTTTATTAACGCCTGATCATGACAAAATTTTTGGTAAAAACGTTTTCAAATTTGAAGGCTCTCTTTCATTCTTTAATGAAAAAGATATAAAAAAGTCATATAGTTTGATTAAGAAAGAATTAGATCTTTTCAAGAAACCATTGATTTTTCTTTTAATTGGTGGTGATAACAAGAGGTATAAATTGACTTACAGTGAGTATTGTAAATTTTTGCTTGATATTAAATTAGCAGTAGAAAAAATTTCTGGAACTCTAGTGATATCTCCCTCAAGAAGAACACCAGAAAAAGTAGGAATTATTATAAGAGAAATCTTTAATTCTTCAGAAAACTTTTATTTGATGAAGGAGGAAGTTAAAAACTTTTATCCTGGTATTTTACAAATAGCAAATTATGTTTTGATTACAAGTGATAGTATCAATATGATAAGTGAAGTTGCCACCACTAAAGTAAATCTATTTGTATATCACTTAAGGCAAGAGAAGAATAAAATTTTAAAATTTCATCAATCATTTGAAAATAAAATTTATATTAAAAGATTTACCGGGGATTTATTTAATTATAATAAAAAACAATTACTTCAAAATAATTTAATTAAAAAGAAAGTTTTAAGTTATATAAAAAAAAATTTATCTAAATAAATTTAAATTATTTCCATCTAAATTTTTATACAAATGTGAAACATTTTCTTCATAGCCATTATAAATAATAGTTTTTCTTGTTTCTGATGACCCAAGAATTTTTTCAAAAGATTGAGACCATCTAGGATGTGAAACATTTGGATTAACATTTGCCCAAAAACCATATTCTTGAGGAGCTAGTTTTTCCCAAAGACCTATTGGACGTTCACTTACAAAACTAATCTTTACTATTGATTTTATTGATTTAAATCCATACTTCCATGGCAAAACTAGTCTAATGGGGCTTCCATTTTGATTAGGTAATTTTTTTCCATAAATACCTGTTGCTAAAAAAGAAAGATCATTTTTTGCTTCATCTATAGTTACACCCTCCTGATATGGCCATGGGTACCATCTTTGTTTTTGACCCGGCGCAACAGTAGGATTAAAAAAAGTTTGAAATCTTAAAAATTTAGCTTCTGCCTTTGGTTCAACCAAAGACAATAAACGTGACAAAGGAAAGCCCAGCCAAGGAACAGTCATTGACCATGCTTCAACGCATCTAAATCTGTATATCCTCTCCTCTTCCCCACCAATTAATTTTAATAGCTGTTCCAAGTTTATTTTCATAGGATTGCTAATCAACCCATCTAACTCTATTTCCCATGGATTTGTTATCAATTTTGTTGCTCTTCTCCAAATATTCTTACTAGAACCAAATTCATAAAAATTTGTGTAAGTAGTTGCAAGCTTTTCATCCGTGATACTCCTTTTCAAAATATATTTTTTATTAATTTTAGAACTATAGTTATAAGCCTCATTAGAAAAAGATGTTTTAGGGAATGATAAAGTAAGTGGTAAAAGTGATAGTGAAGATATAGATTTCAATAAAAACCTACGATCCAAAAAAGTTTGTTCATTAGTTACTTTGTTTTCTGATATTTGCCAGTTTTTTTTATTTTTTAAAAGTGTCATTTATTCAAGACTATCTGCACAAGACTTTATATTATCTAAGGCCTCTTCTAAAATTTCATAACTTGTGGCATATGATACCCTAAAAAAAGGTTCCAGACCAAATGCGACACCTGGAACTGCAGCAACCTTTGCATTATTAAGCAACCAGGATGTGATAGATGTATCATCAGTCAAAATTTTTCCATCTCTTGTTTTTCTACCTATTAAACCACTTACATTAGGGTAAGCATAAAAAGCACCTTTAGGCATTAAGCATTTCACACCTTCTATGGAGTTTAATCCATTTACAACTAAGTTTCTTCTCTCATTAAATGCTTTTAAACATGGTATTAAAAAATCTCTATTACCTTGCAAGCCAGCTAAAGCTGCATATTGAGAAATAGACGATGGGTTGGAAGTAGACTGACCTTGAATTTTTATCATTGCCTTTATAAGATCTTTTCTGCCTGCTGCATATCCAATTCTCCATCCAGTCATACAGTAACTCTTTGAAACACCATTGACTGTTAATATCCTATCTTTTAAATCAGGAGCTACTTGAGCTAAAGAATAAAAATTAAAATCGTCATACATTAAATATTCATAAATATCATCTGTAATTACATTTACATTTTTATGAGTTCTCAGAACATCAGCTATATTTTTTAACTCTTCGTTTGTATAACATGAACCAGATGGGTTGGATGGACTATTTAAAATTAGCCATTTAGTTTTAGGTGAAATCATTTTATCTAAATCATCTGTATTAATTTTAAAATCATTATCTATTTTACAATCTAAGAATCTTGGAACACCTCCAGCTAATAATGTCATATCTGGATAAGAAACCCAATAAGGTGTAGGGATAATAACCTCATCATTCGGGTTTAAAGTAGCAAACAATGCATTAAAAAGAATTTGTTTGCCTCCAACTCCAACAATAACTTGGTCTTGATCGTATACTATAGAATTGTCATTCTTAAATTTATTAACAATAGCTTCTTTTAATTCAGGGATACCTTCTACATTTGTATATTTTGTATGACCATCTTTAATGGCCTTTACTGCTGCCTCTTTTATATGATCCGGTGTATCAAAATCTGGTTCTCCAGAAGACAAGCTTATTATATTTTCTCCTTTTGACTTTAATTCTCTTGCTTTTGCTGTAATAACCATTGTAGGTGATGGTTTTATTTTTTTTAAATTTTCTGAGATGAATTCCATCTATATCTCCAAAAGAAAATAACTAAAAGTTTTATTTTAAAATATTTTTTAATATAACCTTGATCAAATTATATTTAAACATAAATCGATTACATATATAATTACAATAAAAAAGAACCAAAGATGAAATCAATATTTGAATTAAAGTCAAAATTTAAACCATCTGGAGATCAGCCAAAAGCAATAAATGATCTTGCAAATGGTATTTTAAATAATGAAAAAGATCAAGTTTTGCTCGGTGTTACTGGTTCAGGTAAAACTTTTACAATGGCCCATGTTATAAATCGTCTTAATAGACCTGCTCTAATTATGGCGCCAAACAAAACTTTGGCAGCTCAACTTTATGGAGAAATGAAAGAATTTTTTCCCAATAATGCCGTTGAGTACTTTGTATCTTATTATGATTATTATCAACCTGAAGCATATGTACCTAGATCTGATACCTATATTGAAAAAGAGGCAAGTATTAACGAGCAAATTGACAGAATGAGACATTCGGCAACAAGATCTTTATTAGAAAGAAATGATGTCATTATCGTAGCTTCAGTTTCTTGTATATATGGTATAGGCTCAGTTGAAACTTATTCTAAAATGACAATTGATTTAGAAGTTGGTAAAAATATTTCTAGGCAAAAATTGTTAAGAGAGTTTACTGAATTACAATATAAAAGAAATGATCTATCTTTTCATAGAGGAACTTTTAGGGTTAGAGGAGATATAGTTGAAATTTTTCCTGCCCATTATGAGGATATCGCATGGAGAATAGTTTTTTTTGGAGATGAGATTGAAAAAATTTTTGAAGTTGAATCTTTAACTGGAGAAAAAAAATTTAGTTTAGATAAGATAAAAATTTATGCAAATTCACATTATGTTACACCAAAACCAACTCTAAATCAGGCTATCAGATTAATAAAAGAAGAATTAAAAGAGAGTTTAAATATAATGCATAATCAAAAAAAATTGTTGGAGGCTCAAAGGCTTGAACAAAGAACAAATTTTGATTTGGCAATGATTGAAGCTGCTGGAACTTGTCCTGGTATAGAAAACTATAGTCGTTATCTATCTGGAAGAAAACCCGGTGAACCTCCTCCGACGTTATTTGAATATCTTCCACAAAATGCAATTTTATTTACTGATGAAAGTCATATTAGTGTTAGCCAAGTAGGAGCAATGTATAAAGGAGACTTTAGAAGAAAGTCTACCCTTTCTGAATATGGTTTTAGACTCCCATCATGCTTAGATAACAGACCGCTTAAATTTGAAGAATGGGAAAACTTTAGGCCACAAACAATTTATGTATCCGCCACACCTGGTGAATGGGAATTAAATAAGACTGAAGGTGTTTTTGTTGAACAATTAGTTAGACCAACAGGGTTGGTTGATCCTAAAGTTATTGTCAGACCCACAAATGATCAAGTAGACGACTTGATCCATGAATCAAAATTAGAAATTCAAAAAGGGAATAGAGTTTTAGTAACCACTCTTACAAAAAAAATGTCGGAGGCATTAACAGAATTTATGCAAGAGTCAGGTATAAAAGTTAGATATTTACATTCAGACATTGATACTCTTGAAAGAGTTGAGATTATTAGAGACTTAAGATTAGGAATCTTTGATGTATTAATTGGAATTAACCTTTTAAGAGAGGGTCTGGATATACCTGAATGTTCTCTTGTAGCAGTATTAGATGCAGATAAAGAAGGTTTTCTAAGGTCGAAAACATCATTAGTTCAAACAATTGGAAGAGCAGCAAGGAATCTTAATGGTAAAGTAATTTTATATGGAGATGAGGTTACTGGTTCAATGAAATATGCAATTGAAGAAACTGAGAGAAGAAGAATAAAACAAACACTCTATAATAAAAAAAATAATATTTCTCCAAAAACCATTATAAATAAAATTTCTGATATTGTAGGTGATTTAGAAGATAAAGATGAACAAAAAAATACAATCTACTCTAATAAAAAAACAACGAAGCAAAATATTGAAATTTTAAAAAAAGAAATGCAAACCGCAGCAATTAATTTAGAATTTGAAGAGGCAGCTAAATTACGCGATGAAATAAAGTTTTTAGAAAGCAAAGAATTAGGATTATTATCACTTATTAAAAAATAATAAAATTAAGAAATTTTTTAAGGTATCTATGGTAAAAGTACAAAGTTTATTTAAAGGTATAAATATAATTAAACAAGAATTAAAGACTGTTCCAGGTAAACCTGGCATATACAAAATGTTAGATTATGAAGGTAAAACTCTTTACATTGGAAAAGCAAAAAATCTTTTTAAAAGAATAACTTTTTATACACAACCAAATAGACTTAATACAAGACTTTCAAATATGATCAAACGTATTAAGTGTATTGAAGTTGAAATCACCTCCTCAGAAATTGAAGCTTTATTATTAGAATCAAACTTGATAAAAAAATTTCAACCGCTATTCAACATTTTGCTTAAAGATGATAAAAGTTTTAGCTCAATTTTTATTTCCACAGGTCATGATTATCCTCAAGTTTTTTCACATAGAGGACCAAAAAAGAAGTTTGGGGAATATTTTGGACCTTTTATATCAAAAGGCGCAATAAATAAAACCATCGAAACTATTCAAAAAGCTTTTTTAATAAGAAATTGTAGTGATAGTATTTTCTCATCACGAAAAAGGCCTTGCTTGCAATTCCAAATTAAAAGATGTAGTGCACCATGTGTAGAATATATTAGCAAAATAGATTATAAAAAAAGAGTGAAAGATGCAGTAAATTTTTTATCTGGTAATACTAGTTCAATTAAAGAAAATATTGCAAATCAAATGAGAATTGAATCAGATCAACAAAATTATGAAAAAGCAGCTATTTATAGAAATAGGTTACAAGCCTTATCTGAAATTACAGCTTTTCAAACAATCAATAATGAAAATTTTGAAGATTTAGATGTTTTAGTATTAAAGAAAAAATATAAATATGCAGTAATTCAAATTACAATATTTCGTTCTGGAAGTAATTATGGTTCTATACCATTTTTTCCAAAAATAAATATAGAAGATAGTCCTGAGGAAATAATGGAAGCCTTCATTTGTCAATTTTATAACAAAAATTCTTCACCAAAATTAATCTTAGTAAATTTTTTTCCAAAAGAAAAAAAATTAGTTGAACAATATCTCTTTAAAATTTCAAAAAATAAAACAATTATTCAAAAGCCTAAACAGGGATTAAAGCAGAAAATCTTATTAAATAGTGAAAAAAACGCAACAGAAATTCTCAATAGAAAAATTTATGAAAAAGCCTCTAATAAAAATAATTTAGATGCTCTTAAAGAACGGTTTAATTTAAAAGCAAAAATAAATAAGATTGAAGTTTTTGATAATTCTCATATTCAAGGGAAAAGCTCTGTGGGTGCAATGATTGTTTTTTCTGCAGATGGTTTTGTTAAACCTCTTTATAGAAAATTTAATTTTGTTCAAGATCATTTAAATCAAAGTTCACAAGAAAAAATTAATAATGATTATTATATGATGGAAGAAATGATTAAAAGAAGATTTCAGAGTAAAACAAATACAATTTTTCCAGAAATGATTATCATTGATGGTGGGAAGGGACATTTAAGCATTGTATCAAAAACAATAGAAAGTTTAGGAATAAAAAACTTATTTATACTTGCTGTAGCAAAAGGAAAATTAAGAAACTCTGGAGAAGAAAATTTTTTTGTGGAAAACAATTTAAAAATAGATATAGAAAAAAGTGACCCTTTAAGATTTTTTATTCAAAATTTGAGAGATGAAGCTCACAGATTTGCAATTGGTTCTCATAGAATTAAAAGGAAGAAAAATCTATTTTTGAACTCCCTTGACGAAATAAATGGCATTGGACAAAAAAGAAAACAGAATTTGCTTAACTATTTTGGATCTGCAAAAGCTGTTAAAAAAGCATCTTTTAACGATTTACTTCAAGTCCCTAATCTAAATAAAAAAACTGCTGAAACAGTTTATAATTTTTTTAATGATAGTTAGTTAAAATAGTATAAAGTTGATTATCATGAGCATAGAATTTCTACAAAGAGCTACACCTAATATTCTTACATCTTTTCGTTGTCTTAGCGCTTTAATTATTCCATTACTCGTTATATACGGTGATGAAATAGGTGCTAGATTAGCACCAATGATATTTATTATAGCTGGAATAACCGACTATTTTGATGGTTATTTTGCAAGAAAATTTAACGTCATATCTAATTTTGGTAAAATAATAGATCCAGTTGCAGACAAAATGCTTGTTATTGGAACTTTATTTGCACTAGGCTCAGAAAATTTTTTTGACTATTATTATACCTTCATTCCTGCTTTTATAATTATTTTGAGAGAAATTTTTATAACTGGTCTTAGAGAACAAGTTTCCAAAGACAAAATAAATCTTAATGTTTCAATGTTAGCCAAATGGAAAACAACTATTCAACTAATTGCATGTTCATCATATTTAGTATGGAGGTCTGATAGCTTTTTGTTTAAATCAATTTTTGTTGAATATACCTGTATTTTCTTGCTTTGGATGGCCGCTTTTATTACAGTGATTACTTGTTATGATTATTTAAAAAAAGTTTGGGAACATCTTTGAGAAAATTAGTTGGTTATACTATATGATTATAAAATATTTTTCATGGGTAAGAGATTTAGCGGAAACACCTGAAGAAATTATAGAACTACCTGAAAATGTTAATAATGTTGAGGAATTAATTGATTATTTAATTTCCTTTAACAAAAGATATGAAAAAATATTTGAAAAAAAAAGTATTGTAAAAATTGCAGTAAATAAAACTTATGTTGATTCCTCAACTAAAATCAGTAACTCAGATGAAATTGCATTTTTCCCAGCAGTTACTGGTGGCTGAATGTCAAATTTTTTACCTAAAATTTCAATTCAAGAAAATGATTTTGATGTGAATAAAGAAAATGAAGAATTAATAAAAACAAATGTAGGAGCCATGGTAAATTTTATTGGAACAGTTAGAGGTAATCTAACATCTACTGAAAAAATTTATTCTTTAACTTTAGAGCATTATCCTGGAATGACAGAAAATGAGATATTAATAATAACAGAAAAGGCCAGGAAAAAATGGAGTTTAGAGGCTATAACAGTTATTCATAGAGTAGGAAAACTTTTCCCAATGGATAAAATAGTTTATGTTGGTGTTAGTTCAAAACACAGACAAAATTCATTTGATGCATGCAATTATATTATTGATTGGCTTAAAACAAGTGCTCCTTTTTGGAAATCTGAAGAATTAAAAGATGGAAATAATTGGATAAAGGCAAGAACTACTGATGACATTGCTTTAAAAAAATGGGGAAACTAATTTTTATTATTAACAAGTCTACTATAGGCTTCAATTAATTTAAAAGATAATTCTCCAGGAGCAAATTTATATATATCACCAATTTCACTTACGGGAGTAACCTCAGCAGCTGTACCTGTAAGAAAACACTCTTCAGCATCTTTCATTTCCTCAGGCATAATTACTCTTTCAACAGTTTTTATTCCTAAGTCAGCGGCTAAATTAATAACAGTTTTTCTAGTAATCCCATCTAAAAAGCAATCAGGAATGGGAGTATGTAAATTCCCATCAGACATTTTAAAAAATATGTTTGCTCCGGTTGCTTCTGCAACTTGCCCTCTCCAATCTAACATCAATGCATCACTATACCCCTTTGCTTCGGCATCATGCTTGGATAGAGTGCAGATCATATATAAACCAGCTGCTTTTACATTAACAGGTGCTGTTGCAGGATCAGGACGTCTCCATTTAGCAATATCAAGTCTAATCCCTTTCATTTTTTGTTCTGGATCAAAATAACTTGGCCAATCCCAAGCAGCTATGGCTAAATTTATCTTAGTTGTTTGCGCAGATACCGCCATCATTTCACTTCCTCTCCAAACAATTGGTCTAACATAGGCATCTACCAAGTTATTTGCATCCAATAAATCATCTTTAGCTTTTAAAATATCATCAATGGTAAATGGTATTTTCATATCCATAGTTTGGGCAGCATGAAATAACCTTTCAGCATGATCTTTTGATTTAAAAACTTTACCATTATAAGCTCTTTCACCTTCAAAAACTGAGCTAGCGTAGTGAAGTCCATGATTGAGGACATGTACATTTGCATTTTCCCAATCTATTAATTTACCATTAAACCAAATTTTTCCTACTCTTTTGTCAAATGATTGATCCACTAATCTTCCTCGCTTTTATATAAGTAATTTTTTTTATAATACCAAATTACAAGAATTTTTTTAAATTGTAACTAGTTAATTAATATCATAAGTAAAATAAAATTTATTGCATTTAATTTTGATATAGAGAGTATATTTATTTATTATCTTTAAAATAATAGAGGAATTTTAAAATTAAAAGTATCTATCCACATATTTTAATTGTTGATGATGATGAAAGATTGCGTTTATTATTGAGCAAATTCTTAATTAACAGTGAATTTTTAGTCAGCGATGCTAAGGATTCATCGACAGCAAAAATCATGATGAAGAGTATAATCTTTGATTTAATTGTTTTAGATATAATGATGCCAGGACAAAACGGTCTAGAATTATTAAGTGAAATAAGAAATAAAAGTAAAGTACCAATTTTAATGTTAACCGCAATGTCTACTCCAGAAAACAGATTAGACGGACTTGAAACCGGTGCCGATGATTACATGACAAAGCCTTTTGAGCCTAAAGAACTTCTATTTAGAATCCAAAATATTTTAAGAAGAAATATCTCGCCTACAAAAAAAAATAATATGGATTTGGAGTTTGGTCCTTTCTTTTTTAATTTGGATACGTTGAATTTATATAAAAATGGAAACTCAGTTCACTTAACAAATGCTGAACAAAATTTATTAAAATGTTTTGCTGAGGTTCCAAACAAAGCTCTGTCTAGATATGATATTAATAAAATGCTTGGAAGTAAAATGGAAACAAGATCAATCGACGTGGCTATTACAAGAATAAGGAAGAAAATTGAGCAAGATCAAAGATATCCGATTTATCTTCAAACTGTTAGAGGCATTGGATGGAAATTACAAACACATAATATTATATAATCATAAAGTTCGTATAAATTAATGAGATTAAGAAATGTCACACCAAAAAGTTTATTTGCAAGAATGCTTGCAATCATTCTTATACCAATAATTTTAGTGCAAATAATTTCAGTATTTATTTTTTATGAAAGACATTGGGAGTCTGTTTCAAGGCACATGTCAAGTAACCTAGCCAACGATTTAGGTTTTTTGATGGATGAACTAGGTCCAAGTCCATCAAAAGATCAAAGAGCTTTATCTGCAGTTAGAGCCAGACAATATTTTGGTATAATTTTTTATTGGTTAGAAGGTGGAATACTAAAACCAAATCAGTTTTTGGATAATAAATTTAAGAATTTTAAATATGCGTTAGAAAATAGAATTAAAAAACCTTTTTACCTATCAACAAAAGAGAGTACGGGAGACATTATAGTAGATATTCAGCTAGCAAATGGTATAGTTAGAATGGATATTCATAAGAAAAGGTTGTTTGTTTCTACAGGACTAACTTTTATTATGTGGTCTATAGGGTCCTCTGTTTTATTATTTTCAATAGCTATTATCTTCTTAAGGGGTCAAGTTAGGCCAATTTTAAGATTAGCACAAGCTGCAAGACAAATAGGATTTGGAAGAGATGTAAGTAATTACCAAATAGAAGGGGCTACAGAAGTTAGACTTGCTGGTAGAGCTTTTCAAGCCATGAGACACAGAATAAAAAGACAAATTACTGAAAGAATGGACTTGTTAGCTGGTGTAAGTCACGATTTAAGAACTCCAATAACCAGAATGAAACTTCAAATTGCAATGTCTGAAGATAATTTACAAAAAAACAGTGAATTAGAGCAAGACCTTAATGAAATGGAAAAAATGATAGATGGATATTTAGAATTTGCAAGAAATGAAAGAGAAGAAGAAATGGTTGAAGCAAGTTTATTTAAAATTATTCAACAAGCAGCAAAATTATCTGATCCTAATCAAGATAAAATACATATTCAGCCACCAAAAAATGAAATACCAATATTTCCAATCCAGGTAAGATCCATTAGTAGAGCTTTAACTAATCTTTTTAATAATGCTATCAAATATGCAGGGAAAGCAGATGTAAGAACAAAAATTTTTGATGATCATTGCGAAATTTTTATTGATGACAATGGACCAGGCATACCAAGAGAAAAACGTGAAGAAGCCTTGATACCATTTAATAGACTAGAAAACTCAAGAAACAGAGATACGGGAGGAACTGGTTTGGGCTTGTCTATTGCGAATAATTCTATTTTGGCGCATGGCGGAGAGATGTTTTTAGAAGAAAGTCCACTTGGTGGACTTAGGGTAAGAATAATCCTACCATTATAAAAATTTTA
>MDTG01342034.1_pt1 | contig 32821 bp, 30 predicted proteins | sample 811421 | NCBI WGS metagenome assembly MDTG01 (sample SAMN05326645, study PRJNA326480) | marine metagenome | isolation source: seawater | place: Pacific Ocean: South East | collected 2011
AAAAAAAAAAATTTTTTTTTTTTTAAAAAAGACTTAAGTAATAAAATAAATTCAAAAAAAATTGAAAATATTTTAAAAAAAAATTCTTTATCTGAAGTTTGGTTACTAGCAGCAAACTCAGATATTCAAAGAGGAGTAAAAGATCATAATGTTGATCTACAAAATACGTTTTTAACAACAATTAATACTTTAGAGTATTTAAAAAAATATTTTAAAAAAAATACTAAAGTAATTTTTACCTCGTCATCTGCAATTTATGGCAAAACAAATAAGAGAATAGATGAGAATACAGAAAAAAAGAATCCTGAAAGCAACTATGGTTTTATGAAACTTGCATCAGAAATATATCTCTCAAATATTTCAAAACAATTTAATTTTAAAGTATTTATCTTTCGATTTCCAAATGTAATAGGACCAAACTTAACACATGGTTTGTTATTTGACATGATTAATAAAATTTTAAGAAAAAATAGCTATATACAAGTTTTAGGAAATGGTAAACAACAAAAACCCTATTCACATGTGTCGGAAATTATTAATTGTATTTTATATTTTAAAAATAAAAAATTTAAGAAAAATTTAAATTTTTTTAATATTGGAACAGATGATAATGGAGTAAAAGTGAAGTATATTGTAAATAAGATGGTTAAAAAATTTAAATCCTCTAAAAAAATTATTTATGAAAAAAAGAAATTTGGATGGATAGGTGATGTTCCTCAGTATAAGTATTCTACCAGAAAAATAAGAAATTTAGGATTTAAGTTTAAATTAAGTTCTAAGGAAGCTGTGAATATTACTATAGATAATATTTAATGAATTTTGGAATTGTTGTTCTTGTAGGTGGAAAAGGCTCACGTGTAGCAAGCTTATTAAATGGTAAGTCCAAACCTGAATTAAATATCACAAAAAATAAAAAGATAATTGATTTTCAGCTAGATAAATTAATTAAGTACAACAAAAAGATTTTTTTCTTGTCTAATTTCAGATTTCAAAATTTAAAAAAATATTTAAAAAGAAAATATTCAAAATTTTTAAATTATGAATTAATAGAAGAAACAAGTGAATTAGGTACTGCTGGTGCACTTAAAAAATTAGAAAAAAAAAAATTTAAAAATTTTTTAATAATAGATGGTGATTTACTTTTTAATGTTGATTTTAAAAAATTATTATCCACACATCAAAAAAATAAATCAGACTGCACTTTACTAATACATCCAAATAATCATCCTTATGATAGTGATGCAGTTGAAATAGACAAAAATAATAAAGTAATTAAGATTTATAAAAAAAATGATAAATTTAAACCTAATAACTGTTTATCTGGAATAAAAATAATTAAGAAAAATTGCCTAAAGTTTATAGAATTAAATAAATCTCAAGATTTCACAAAAGATTTCCTTCCAAAAATATTTAAAAATAAAAAAAAAATCTACGGTTACGAAACTCGTGAATATATAAAAGATATTGGAACTCCCGAAAGAATTATTCAAGCAAGATATGAAATAAAAACAAAAAAATATAAAAATGGTTCTTTAAAAAAAACATTACCAGCAATATTTATAGATAAAGACGGTGTAATAAATAATCTTAATAAAAAAAAACATTACCAATCAGTAAAAGATATTATTCCTGGTTCAATTAAAGCACTTAAATTAATAAATAATTCTAATTTTTTATCTGTAATGATCACTAATCAACCTGCAATTGCCAAGGGTATAATTTCAGAAAAAAAATTCAAAAATGATCTTAAAATTTTGACATCTAAACTTGGTAAAGAAAATGTATTTTTAGATAAAATATATTATTGCCCTCATCACCCAGAGAAAGGTTATAAAAATGAAATTCGTTACCTTAAAATTAATTGCAAATGTAGAAAACCAAAAAATGGTCTTTTTTTAAAAGCAATCAAAGAATTGAATATTGATGTTAAAAACTCTTTTATGATTGGAGACCAATTTTCAGATTTTTTAGCTTCAGAAAAAACAAATCTGAGATTTATTGGTGTAAACTTTAAATCAAAAAATAACAAAAAAATAATATACAAAAAAAATTTTTTAAGCGCAGTTAATTTTATTTTAAAATTTGAGAATTAAAATTTTTTAAATTTAGCTGAATAATTAAAAATATATTTAATTCAATAACTGGAAAAAAAAATGGAAAAAAAATTTTTTTTGTAGAGTGAAAGTAATAATTGATTATCTTATTAATATTTTGAACAGGAGTCACATGATCTCTAGCATCGTCTAAATCTTTTTCTTTTAAATTTTTCCAACTATAAAAATTCTTTTGATTAAAATATGAAAAATATTGCAATATTCTCCATATGATCCCTGGATCACAAGGGAGAGCAATGGAAATTTGAGAATCTTTTTTCAAATAGTTTAAAATACTTAAGAAATTTTTTTCAAATTTTTCAAAATGCTCAAATGAGTGAGACGCAATCAATCTTGTATATTTTTTTTTAAACAAAATTTTTTTTTTATAATTAATTAATTTAAAATTAATAGTTGGATATTTTTTTTGTAATTGATTAATTTTTTTTTTGAAACTTAATGAATCAACTATTGAATATGTTTTGATATTTTTTATATCCATATACTCAATATGTGAATGTGCACCCCCACCTATTTCAATTATATGTTTGTTATATTTTTTGTTTACAAATAGATCTAAGAGTTTGTGATTAATGAGATATAAATATTTTGATATGCCACTATAATTAACCTTGTTATAATTATTATTTTTGTAAATATTATAATTTTTTTTAGCTAAAGGATAATTTTTCATAAAATATAATAAATAATTTTGTGATATGTTTAACAGATTTTTTCATATACTTTAAATATATAATATTCAAATAATTTATTATGAGATATTTTATAAAGTTAGAAAATTTATTTCTTTTTATTTCTATATTACTTTTTATATCTTATATAATTTACCAGAATTTATTTTGGAATTTTTTATTAGTACCAACAGGAAGAATAGAGTTCCATGATTTAATTTGTTTTTTTGAATGGGAAAGACTATATGAGAATTTTAAAGACTCAAAATTTGTATATAGTGATAGGAATGGATGCCCACTTAATTATCCTAAAATTTGGATACTAATTTCAAAATTATTTACTCACGAAAAATTTTTTTATTTATTACTAATAGTTAATTTTATTCTTTATAATTATGTGTTTTACTTTTTAATAAAAAAGCATAAATCGCTAATCCTAGTTTATATGTATATGAGCGGATCAAGCTTACTGATGTTAGAAAGAGGAAACTTAGAAATTTTTATATTTATTTTAATTTTTTTATTTTTAATTAGTAAATCGTATTTAAAAATTTTTTTTTTATTCTCAAGTATTGTATTAAAAATATTTCCTATTTTTGCGTTAATTTCAATTTTAAATAAAAAAAATCTGTATTTTTTTATTACTATTAGTTTTCTAAGTTTATTGTATTTTTTTATTATTATTGAGGATCTAGCATTAATTTTTGTAAATACTCCTCAGACAGGCGATATGAGTTATGGTACACTTGCTGTATCAATAAATATATTGAAACATCTTAATATTGAAATAAATTATCTTATAATAAGTTTTTCTCTAATATTTATAGTATTGTTACTTTATTTCATTTTTTTCCGTAAATTTCTTAAAAATGAAAATTTTATGTATTCTGAAATGTTTTTAACTGGTGCTGCTATATTTTGTGCTACATTTCTTTTAAATAGTAATCATGATTATAGGTTAATGTTTCTTTTATTTGCTGTACCATTGATAGTAAATATTAATAATTTTTTTTTAAAGTCATCTATAATTGTCGTATTAATTTTTTCGCTAGAACTAAACCGACTGTTATATTTTTTTGGATTTTATGGAGGCGTACTAAATTCACTTTCAAAAATTCTTTTATTTATCTTATTATCTCAAATTTTAATAAATATATTATTTTTAAATTTTAAAAATTTTTTCTTAAAAAAAGAAAACGCTCTTTAATTTAACAAATAAATCATATATTTATTTATTTGTTTAGATTTAAAAATGCTTAAAATAAATTTTTTATTATATAATTAACTAAATCATGAAAACATTTAAAAATGTTATAAACTTTAATGCAAAATCTTGGAATTTGTTTACCCTCATATAATGAGGCGGAAAATATAGTCACTTTAATAAATCAAATACTTGATAAAAATATTGATGTAATTATTTGTGTTATCGATGATAATAGTCCCGACAAAACCCATGAATTAGTAAGAAAAAATTTTTCAAATAACAAAAAAGTTAAAATTATTAAAAGACAAACTAAAGATGGAAGAGGTGGCGCTGTTTGGGAAGGGTTTAATTTTCTTTATAACTTAGAGGAAGATATAGAAATCTTTATAGAAATGGATTGTGATTTTTCACATTCAATTGAAGATTTAATGAAAGGTATTGAAATATTTAAAAGTAATGAATTTGATGTTTTATTAGGTTCTAGATATCCAGATGGGGAAATAGTTAATTGGAGCTTGACAAGAAGATTTTTTAGTTTTTTAGCTAATTCTTTAGTTAGATTCTTAATTGATAATAAAATATTCGATTATACAAACGGGTTTAGATTTTATAATCAAAAAGCAATTAAAATTCTTTTAGAAAAAAAACCTCTAAATAAAGGATATATTTACTTAAGTGAGTCGATTACTTTTTTTTTATTAAAGAACCTTAAAATAGGATCTTTTCCAATTTATTTTAAAAACAGAATTAGAGGAAAGAGTAATACAAATTTAAAGGAAATTTATAATTCTATAATTGGTATTTTTAAAATAAGTTATTTTTATAAAAAACAAAAAAATAATAAATTTTAAAGTTTTTGTTAATTTTAGCTTTTAATTAAATTCTAAATATAAAATATCTGTCATATAAAAAATATTTTTTCTTATCTCTTTTATTTTCATTTTTTCAAAAATAACATCAATTTGATCCTTATATGTGGAAACAGTCCCCTTATGTGCGTCGAAATTTAGAGTAATGTTTTTTGCAAGTTTACTCAAAAAATTTTGCTTCCCTATTCCAATTATAAACTCACAATTAGGATTTATTTTCTTTATCTGATCAAACAATTCAGAAATTTGATTTTTATTCATATACATCAAAACATGATTAAATATAATTATATCAAAATCAGTATTTTCTATAGTTTTTATTTCAGTTAATTTTGGATTTATATCATAGTTAATAATTTTTTTATTTAACATTCTTTCAAGTTGCTTATCTCCACATCCATAATCTAAAATTTTTTTAGTGTTACTATCTAAATTTCCTATATTAATAATTTCAGTTAATATTTTCCTAAAATAAAGATTTTGAATACCCTTGTATTCAGTTATTTGAACCATAAAAATCTGATATTGATGAACAATACTCTTTAATTTTATTTAATGTAATTTTTGAATGTGATGGCAAACATATCAGCTTATCTTCAAAATCTTGAGAATTTTTACTATTAATCAAATCTTTAGTATCTTCACAATTGGAATAAAAATGAACTCTTGTTTCGAGCCCTCTGTTTAACAAAAAATTAACCAGTTCATCCTTATTTTTAACAAGTATAGGGTAATCTAAAAAATTTTGATAATTAAAATCATTTATTTTAATTATTTCAATGTATTTATGGTTTTCAAAATAATTTTGATAAAGTTTATTATTTCTGCTTCTTGCAGCTGTTTCTATTACAAAATCATTACTTTCAATATAATTGCTTATGATATTTAAACTTAAATTTGAAATTTTTGAATAATAATTTTCAGGTAAATTAATTTTATTTTTAAATTTTAATGCCGGATAAAACATATTTAATAATGGTTTAATTTTCTTAATCGTTGCAATTTTAATCACATAAAAGAAAAGATAATTATAAATATATTTTGACAAAGAAAATTTTAAAATTAAAAATAATAATGATTTTTTAAAATATAAAAACCGTGAAAATTTTTTATATTCATTATTTTTTTTTATAGAATAATTATAAATATCTTTATTTGAGGTAACTAGAGATCCACCAAAAATTGCACATACATTTTTCATTATACCAAAACTAAAAATACTTACATCACCAATAGATCCTGCATAAGTTTTTTTATTATCTTTTGTTGTATAATTTCCATAATAAATTGCACAATCCTCAATTAATAAAATATCATTTTCGATACACATTTCCTTTATACGTTCAGCATGTGAATAATCATTAAACATATTTGTGTAAAGTATTGCGGCAGTATTCTGAGATATCCTATTTTTAAGTTCCTTAATATCAATTAAACCATTATGTTTTTGTATATCAATAAGACTTGTTTTAAATTTATAATTTTTAATTATATCAATCATTTCTTTCAAGTTATACGAACAAACTATAATTTCATTTTTATTAGGTTTTTTTTCTTTTAAAAATTCTAAAATTACAATGAAACTTGTTCTACACATTCCAAAAAATTCTACATATTTTTTATTTGTCATTTCTAATAAATTTTTTGACAATTTTTTTTTAGATAAATATGAATTAGAAAAGAAACTAAAGAACAAATTCTTAAGTTTTAGATAAATATAAACCCTAGAGATTTTCATCAAAAATTAATATATTATAAATTTCTTAATATAAATAAATTAAATAAGTTTTCCTACTCTCATAGCGTTAGCAATTATAATTGCAGTTGGAAATTTTGAATTATTTTGAGGTATAGCGCTACCATCAACTATAAATAAATTTTTGTGATTTTTTAATTCACATTTTTCATTTAAAGATAAGATTTTATCCCGACCATTTATTGGTATAGTGCCGATGTAATGATTGTCGTGTCCAGTTTTTGGAATCAAATTTAATCGAAACGGATAGATTATTTTTTTCTTTAAAAGATGCTTAAATAAAATATTGGATTGTTTTAACAATTCCTTTTTTAGCATCTTGTTTTTTCTTGTATTTGTTTTTAAATGCAGTCTATAATTTTTCCCTAATTTAAAATTTATATTTCCAAAATTACTATCTAAATATAAATTAAAAAATAGGAAATTATTCTGTAATTTTTTGTATAGTTTTTTTGATATAAAATTTTTCATAAAAGAAAAATCATTAAAAATTTTATTTTTTATAGTCAAATTTGAACTTCTAAAATTTACAGTCGAATATTTTTTGGAATTATTAGAAAATATTTTACATGCTAATTTTGAAGAGGAAAAATTATCTAATGTAATTTTTTCTTTTAATAAATAAAAACCAAATAACATTGGATTGTGAAAAATTCTAATCGATTTTTTAATATTAAGCATACTGCAAATTAATTTAGTAGTAGATATAGTTCCTGCAGCTAGAATTAATTTTTTTGTTTTTAATTTAATTTGTTTTTTATTATTTTCACAATAAACTTGATATCCATTTTTTGTTTTTTCTATCCTATTAACAAAATAATTAAAATTTTTAATACTTTTCTTATTATAAAGTAATGAGTCTGGAGATAAAATTTTTTTTGTTTTCCAATTTTGAGCACTGCAATTATGAAAAAATTTTAACTGTTTATTAGAATAATTAGATATTATTTTTTCAAATACTTTATTTGTTTTTTCATAGTTTTTTTTATTAAATTTTCCAATCTGGCCTACAAAGTTATTTTCCTTATAAATTTTAATAAATAATTTAGATAATTTATTTTTATTTTCTGTATTTAGAAAATTTATATCTTTGTCTTCTAAGAATTCACAACTTCCTCCCCAGAAGTTCGAAACACCACCATCATCTAAATATCCAAAAATTGAAGTTTGATTATCTAGTATAATATTATTTTTAATAAAATAACTTTCTATATATGAAATAGCATTTTTTTTTTTATATCTTGGGGGTAAATTTTTTTTAATATACTCGGTGATATTTTGATCTATTTCTTTATTTTTAGTTTGTAATTTTGAAGGAGACACAATTCCAATTTTTCTTTTTTTTTTACTTAATTTACTTAAAAATGATGAAGCAGATAATCCAGATCCTATAATTAAAATATCTAACATAATCTAAATAATATTTTTAAAAAGCAATTTAATATTTGATTTTATTATTGAAAATAAAATATCTTTTTTCAAATAATAGTTAGAAGATTTTTTTTTATTTTTTTCAAAGAATCTTGCTTGCTTATTAGAGTAATTAATTATTTTTTCCTTTTTTTTTGCATTTACTATTTTTTTTATTTTTATTTTAAAAATATTCCAATTATATTTTTTTTTGAGTAAAAAAAGATTAATTAACTGTATTTTTTTTAATTTTTTTTCATCAATATTTTGTAAATAATTCATTTTTTTTATTGCAGCAGAAATATTGTTTAGTGGAATATAGCATTTTTTATTTAATCCTACATAACCGCATTCTTTTGTTATAATAGGTATTAATCCCCAAGACATTCCCTCTAAAACTGTTGAAGGATTAGCATCAAAACTACTTGTGTGTATCAAGAAATCATATTTTGAAATTATATTTAATGATTTTTTTTTTGATAGATCAAGCCATCCATAATGTTTAATAATTCCAATTTTTTTATTTCCAATTGTTGCAAATTTTTTTGTATCAATTTTTTTTGATAGAATATTCAAATATTTTAAATTTTTTGCAAAATTATTGTAAGAATAATCATTTCCAATATATAAAAACTTTCTATCACCTATTTTATTAAATTTTTTTTTTATAAATGGGTATTCTGATCTGTGTAAAGCAAGATCAATTTGTGAAATTTTTTTTTTCCATAATTTAAAGATGTTATTATTAATATATTTCATCCAATAATTTCCACAAATAGCAATAAAATCATCACATTTTATCATTAAGTCATATAGATGACTCATTTGACCTAAATCCCCATTGAAAGGTTGTATTATAATTTTTTTCGACCAATTTTTATTTGATACAGATCTTCTAAATACAGTCAAAGGGTTTGAGTGAGGATGACCAATCAATATATCGTCTTTATGTGGAATTATTTTTTTTATCGAAGTCCAGTTATAAATTTTAATATTATAATTTTTCTTTAAAGCAAAAAATATATTATTCCCAATAGCCCAGGGATTTATTTTTTTATTTAAATCAAATGGATAAATTAAATGTACTGTTTTTTTTAAACTTTTTGAAAGTTTTTTTTGTGATTTTTTCATATTCTTTTTTTAAATTTTGATCAAATTCTTTTACATTTTGTTGAATTCTTAAAAATGATTTTGGTGAAATATTTTTTAGAAGGTTAATATTTAGTAACTTTCTTTTAACTCCATCCGGAAATTTTCTATTATAGACAATTTTTCCATTATATTTAGAGATTTTAATTAATTTTTTAACAATTTCAGAAATCTTATAATCAATTCCGCTACCTATGTTAATGTGTGAATAAATACCCTTTGTGAATTTATATATCCGTTTTTCAGATGTTTCTATTAAATCTATAATTATATCAGCAGCACATATTGAATACAAAAATTCTCTTTTTGGTCTCCCTGATCCCCATATTTCGATTTTATTTTGATTATTTTTTTTTGCAAAATAAAATTTTCTCATTAAGGCTGCAAGTACATGACTATTTCTTTCATCAAAATTATCATTTGGACCGAACAGATTGGGTGGAATTATAGTTAAAAATTTAGGTAATTTTCCATTAAATTGTTTATTGAAAGTTTCACAGAGTTTTAAACCTGATATTTTAGCAATTGCATATGGTTCATTTGTCTTTTCTAGATTGGCTAAATTTAAATCTGTTTCTTCAAAGGGCTTATTCCACAGTCTTGGATAAATACAACTAGATCCTAAAAAAATTAATTTTTTACATGAAAACTTAATACAAGATCCAATTATGTTATTTTGTATGATCATGTTTTCATATAAGAAATTGAAGGGATACTTGCTATTTGCATAAATTCCACCAACTCTAGCTGCTGCTAATATTACAATTGAGGGCTTTGTCTTTTTAAAAAAATTTATAACCTTATTTTTATTAATTAAATTTAATTTTTTTTTGTCTATAGTAATAATTTTTTTATATTTTCTCTCACGAAGCTGCTTGACAATTGCCGATCCGATTAGTCCTTTATGTCCAAAAATTACAATTTTGTCAGTTTTACTTACTTTGTAATTTAAGTTCATATTCAATCATTTCTTTAATAAGTCTTTTAAAGGTAATTCTTGGTTTCCATTTCAATTTTTTCTTCGCTTTTGCAGGATTTCCTCTCAAATTATCTACTTCATTTGGTCTAAAGTATTTTGAGTTGACCTTAATAATAGTTTTTTTTGTATTAATATCTATAGCTTTTTCACTAACACCGTTGCCAACCCATTTAATTTTAACTCCTAAGGCTTTATAAGTTTCTTCTATAAATCTTCTTACTGTATAACTCTTATTTGTAGCAATCACATAATCATCTGGTTTTTTTTGTTGTAGCATCATCCACATATTTTCAACATAATCCTTTGCATGACCCCAATCTCTTATTGCATCTAGATTTCCAATTTGAAGTATTTCTTTTTTATTTTTAGAATATTTAACTGCAGCAATTATAACTTTTTTGGTAACAAATGTTTCGCCTCTCAGAGGGCTTTCATGATTAAACAAAATCCCACTGCAGGCAAAAATATTATAACTTTCTCGATAAATTTTTGTTATCCAGTGGCCATATAATTTTGCAGCACCATATGGACTTTTTGGACTAAAATAAGTTTTTTCATTTTGAGGAGGTTTAGTGCTGCCAAACATTTCTGAAGTAGACGCCTGATAAAATTTTATTTTTTTTTTTTTAAATCTTCTTATTGCCTCTAAAATTCTAAGTACTCCTAATCCGTCGGCGTTAGCAGTATATTCTGGAGTTTCAAAGCTTACTTGAACATGGCTTTGTGCAGCAAGATTGTATATTTCATCTGGTTCTATTTTATTAACTAATTCAGAAATATTTAAACTATCAGTTACATCTCCGTAATGAAGAAAAAATCTAGGTTTATTTAAATTTTCATAATATTTAGAATATATAGTATCTATTCTATAATTATTTACAGTTGAAGATCTTCTTTTAATTCCATGTACAACATAATTTTTATTCAATAAAAATTGTGCAAGATAAGATCCATCCTGGCCTGTAATACCTGTAATCAGGGCAATTTTTTTCATATTATGAAGTAAATAATTATATATATCTTATAAACAAATTATTTATTATGAAAAGAAAAATTTTCATCAAATTAATAGGAGGATTGGGAAATCAACTTTTTCAATATGCTTGTGCAAAAAATTTGGCTTTGGAGTTAAATGGTACCTTGCATATTGATGACAAAACTGGATTTATATTTGATAATATATTTAAAAGAAAAAAAGCTCTTCCAAAAAATTTAGATTACAATAAAATCAAACCGTTAGATTTAATTTGTTTTTATTTTTTATTTATATTAAAAAAAATTTTTTTTAAAAAAAAAACTTTTTTTAATATAGGAAATCACATAATTGTTGATGAAACTGTAGAAAATAAGTTTATAAAAAATTTTTTTGAAAAAACAAAAAATTATAAAAAAATTTATTTGATTGGTTTTTTTCAATCTGAGAAATATTTTTTCCAAAATAAAAAAACTATAACTAAAAAAATATTAAAAAATAAGATTAACAACCTAAATATAGAAAAAATTAAAAAAAAAATTAAGAGAAATTCAGTGTTTGTCGGCATAAGAATGTTTGAAGAGGCTCCAAATAATCTTAGAAAAAATTTTGGTGGTTTAGAAAACTTCAATTTTTATAATAAATATATAAAATATTTTAAAAAAAAAAATTCACAGTCTAATTTTTTTATTTTTTCTACAATGAAAGATAAGAAAAAAATCTTAGAGAAGATCAATGAGAATATACTTATTGTAAATGAAAAATATGGAAAAAATGATGATTTAAAGTATTTGTTATTATTTTCATGTTTTCGTAATTTTATTATTTCAAATAGCAGTTTCTATTGGTGGGGTGCTTATCTCGCAGAAACTAAGAAAGATATAAAAATTGTTGCCTCAAAAAAATTTACTAATATAAATACACTTCCAAAAAATTGGAAAAATACAAATTAATAATTTTATGAAAATTGGATTTATTGGACTTGGAAAATTAGGTTTACCAGTAGCACTTGCCGTAGAAAGCAAAGGGCATAAAGTTTTTGGCTACGATATAAATACAAAAGTTGGTGAGAGTATTGAAAAAAAAAGAATACCTTATAAAGAAAAAGGTGCTGATAAACTTCTGAAGAAAAGTAAAATTAAATTAAAAAATGTTCAATACATAGTTAAAGAAAGTGATATTATTTTTATATCCATACAAACACCTCATGAAGAAAAATTTGAGGGTATTACTAAAATACCAAAGGAAAGAAAAGACTTTAATTACAATTTTTTAATTAATGGTTTTAAAGATTTATCAGCAGAAATAAATAAACAAAAAACCAAAAAAGATGTCGTTATTATTAGTACAGTATTACCAGGAACATTAAGAAAATATATTTATCCTGTTATGTCAAAATACATAAATTTAACTTATAACCCTTTTTTTATTGCAATGGGTACTACAATTGAGAATTTTTTGTATTCTGAAATGATACTCTTAGGAACACAAAAAAAAGAGAGCCGCACAAAATTAATAAAATTTTATAAAACAATAAATAAATCGCCAATATTCAAAACAAATATTGAGAATGCTGAATTAATTAAAGTTGTTTACAATACATTTATATCCACGAAGATTTCATTCATTAATAGTATCATGGAAACTTGTCATAATTTACCAAATACAAATGTTGATGAAATTTCTAAAGCATTGTCATTATGTAATGAGAGAATAATTAGTACAAAATATCTTTATGGTGGCATGGGAGATGGTGGTGGATGTCACCCCAGAGATAATATTGCACTTTCATGGTTAGCAAAAAAAATTAAATTATCATTTAATTGGTACGAAAGTATAATGAGTCAAAGAGAACTTCAAACTAAATGGCTTGCAAAACTAATTGTTAAAAATAAATTGAAAAAAAATGATAAAATTTTCATTTTAGGTAAATGTTTTAAACCTGAAACAAATTTAATGTTGGGAAGTCCTTCAATATTATTAAAAAATTTTTTATTAGAATATAAAGAAAAAGTTGTAATGTGGGATCCCTATGTTGATGGTAATGAGAAAGAATTTAGGAAAAAATATAATCTAAATAAATCTCCATCTATTTTTTTTATTGGAACAAAGCATAACTATTTTAAAAAATTTAATTTCTTTAAAGGATCAAAAGTAATTGACCCATTTAGATATTTAAAAAAACAAAGAAATGTAAAATATATTTCTATTGGTAAATCAAATTAAATATTAAATAAAGTTTTAATATTTTTTTTTAAATTCATCCAAACTTTGTTCTTAAAATTATATTTTTCATGTAATTTAAAATCAAAATTAACATTCCTTTTAATTATTTGTTCAGAAATTAATTTGTCCACTTCTATATCTCCATATTCAAGAAACAAAGTTTTATAAAATTTATCTGAATGAGTTCCCTCCACACCAATATTTTTTACCAAATTTGCTTCGGGCATTACAGTTAAGCCTTTATTGTATATACAATTAAAATACCACTGAATATCCCATGTATCAGAATAATCTTCAAAGAAAGAGTTAAACCTATCTTTTAAAAAAATATATTCTTTTTTATTATATCTTCTTTCGATTTGTTTTTTAACGGTTATTTTTTTCCAATCGTTCATTTCCACATCATATAATTTCCAAGACCTTCTCCAAGTTGCCCACCCCCAAATTAAAAAATGTTCAGAAAAAAAATATTTATTTGATTTTATATTTTCTCCTAAATAATTAGTACCACTTATCATCATAATAGTTTTATTATTTTTATATTTTTCTAATGCATAATCACAAAATTGGAAAAAGGCTTTTGATGGCAAAAGATCTTCCTCCAATATAATTCCTAACTCTTCTTGTTGGAAAAACCAATTAATTGCTTCTGAGATTGCAATTTTACAACCTAGGTTTTTTTTTCTTATCAAAATTTCAATACTTGAATTAAATTTTATTTTATTAATGTAATTTATTACTTCTGAATTTTTTTTTTATCTTCTTCATTATCTTTTGGACCATCAATTGCGATATAAATTTTTTTACAATTAATATTTTTAACTATATCTAATGACTTTTTAATTAATTTTATTCTATTATAACAACAATATAGAATTGGACTATTTATATGCATTTAATAATTTTTCTTTATATTTATAAAAATTATTATTAGTTTTAAAACAAAATACTAATATTGTTGGTATTAAATAAGTTACAGCTAATCCTAGAAATATAGAACTAAATAACAAAGGAACTAAATAAATTTTAAATTGCCTAAATTTTAAAAATGAAAATATTAGATAATGAAAATATAAACTTCCAATCAAACCAATTTCTTTTGTCATTGCCATAAAGTAATTGTGAGGATCATAATCATTATTTTTAACGATAAAATTTTCTCCCACATAAGTTTTATAACTTATTTCAGAAACTAAATTTGTATGATCTGAAATTAATATTTTAATAAAGTCATTCAAATAAATTAAATAAGCTTGAAAAAAAGAAGAAAATCTTATGTAGTTTGATGAGTCAAAAAATATAAATAATCTTTTTAATGTAATAAAATTTTCATCAATTCCTCGTGAGCTTTGCGAAACTGGTAAATTTATTAAACCTTTTTCTGAAATTTCAGGATGATACATCTTCATCGGATCTAAAACTGAATTAACCATTAAATAGCCGATACCTATAATCAATACATGTGAGATTATAAATAATAAAAATATTTTTTTTGAACCTATGTTTGGAAATATAAACATAGAAATACTAATCAAATAGAATATTAATCCAGCTCGACTTTTTGTTAAGAAAATAATCCAAAAACCAATCACAACAAATAAAAATAGATAAATTTTTTTTCTGTCATTTTCGACATATAGAAACAAAAATAATAAACTTAATAATATTATTGAAACAAAATTTACATCTACATTATTTATTGTAAATCTAGTATCTGAATGATTTATTTTTTGAGAACAAATTTTGGTATCACAATTACGTTCCAAATTTTCACATATTTTTGGGCAATAAGGATTTTTTGTATTAATAATAAAATTTTTTTTAAATATTACTTTTTCAGAACCCGACTTATCAAAGGAAATAATATCTTTTTTTAATTTAAATATTGTGGAATAATTTTGAACCTGTGGATGATATTTATAAAGAATTATAGATATAAATAATAAAACTAAAATTAAAATTTCTTTTAAGTTTATTTTTCTATCGACTTTTTTTTCAAAATCAAAAGATAAAATTATTAAAATAAGCATCATATAAAACTTTAGTGCATCAAAATTTTGAGAAAAATAATATACAAATGCTATTACAATTATACTTATTATTAATTTAAAATAATTTAATTTTAAATCTAAGAAAAAAAAAATTGAAATTAATTGTATAGAAAGAATAATGTTTAAAAAATTTGAATATCCAACCAGAAACCAAGAAAATAGCGAAATTAAAAACAAATGCTCTATTTTAAAATTTTTTAATGACATATTTTTTTCTATTAATTAAAAAACGCGTTGATAATTACTATTTGTTAATTATCTAATTTTATATAATAATTAATCTGTGATTTCAGCATTTAAAAAAAATTATAAATTAATTATTAAATTATTATTAGTATTAAATATAGCGTTATTGATTTTCTTTTTTTTATTCTTTGATTATTATAAAAAAAGAAAAATCAATCAATATAACGAACTTAATGCAATCAAAAATAAAGAAATTAAAAATATTGAAAAAGAATTTAGTGATTATTATCATAAATTTAACAAATTTATTTTTCACCAAAAAGACAGAGAAATCATTAAATCAAACAATGATATAAAATATGAATTATACAAAATAAATACAAATTTATATTTTTCTAAATCAAGGGGCAGAAGCACCGCCTATATTGAAAATTATAAAGATAATTTAATATTGACAACTGCAACAGGTTTATTTTTTAAAATTAATGAAGGTGATTTAAATAAAAAAAAGATTAAACCAATTAAAATTGAAACGAATATTAATAACTTTCTTAAAAATGAAAAGTTTTTTATCAAATCAAGCTATAGTTTAAAAGATATCTTGATAGATAATGATAATATTTTTGTTTCATTTAATAATGAAGTAAAAAATGGTTGCTTCAATACAGGTGTATTAAAAGCAGAAATAAATGAAAATTATTTAAATTTTAAAAAATTTTTTGACCACAAAGAGTGTAAATCTCTTACAAATTCAAAGTATAAAACTTTCTCTGCTCATCAAGCAGGTGGAAGATTTATTAAGTATAATGAAAAGTATTTATTAACTCATGGTAGTTACTCAGAATTTGACGAAGTTCAAAACGATAACAGTATATTTGGTAAAATATTACTTATAAATAAATCTGGAAAATTAAATAAAGTTTTTTCAAAAGGACATAGAAATCCTCAAGGACTAACTCTTTTTAAAAAAAAAATTATTTTAGAAACTGAACACGGACCTAATGGTGGAGATGAAATAAATATTATAAAAGAAAATCATAACTATGGATGGCCTATAGCTTCTTATGGTAAACATTATGAGGGGCAAAAACATATCAATAAATTTTATCCTCTTCCTAATTCCCATAATTCATTTGAAGAACCGTTGAAATATTTTAAGAAAGCTATTGCAATAAGCCAAATAATTGATGTACCTGGATTTTTTGATAATACTTCAGATAACTCAATTTTTTTATCCTCTATGAAAATAAATAGTTCTTTTGGAAATAAAATAAATTTATTTCAATACAAGCTTATTCAAAATAAATTATTTTTAAAAGATACAATACCTATCGGTGAAAGAATTAGAGATATTATATATAATGAGAAAAGGAACGAATTAATAATGTTTTTAGATACTTCTGCCAGTTTACTGATCTTAAAAAAAATTAATAACTAATCTATGATAAGTATAAGTAGTTTTTTAAATAAGAATATAAAATATGTTTTCTTAATAATAATAATTATTTTATTTTTTTATGGCTCACTCTTCTTCGGTAATAATTTATTTAATTCAAGTGAATTAGATATATATGTTCTTTATAATTATTTATCAAATTCCAGCTTGGGTGGGTGGAGACTAGATAAAATCATCGGATCTAACATGCATTTAGGTGACCCTAGCTTTAATGCATGGTCAATATTAAGTATTATATATAATCTACCGATTGAAAACAAAATACTCTTACATAATTCAATATTTATTGCATTAAACCTTTATGCCTCTTTATCTTTATTTTATCTAATATGCTTTGCAAATCCACAAATAAAGAAATTTTATGCTGCTCTAATTTCATGCTTAATATTTATATCGATACTAAGATTTGAGTTTAACTTTGTATTTTCTTGGTTGCTAGTTTACCCAACAATTATTTTTACAAGTATCATATTATATAAATATTTTAATTCTCAAAAAAATATTTATATCTTTCAACTTTTTTTTGTATTTTTTGTTGGTTTTAATATTGGATCAGTTTTTGCAATTCAACAAAGTTTATTTTTCAGTTTTATTTTTTTTATAATTTATTCAATATATTTTAAAAAAAAAATTTTATTTCCATACTTAAAGATAATATCATTTTCTTTAATTATTCTTATTTTCACTAGTAGCTGGATTATTTACCCGTATTTATTAGAAAAATTAACTTCTGCTGAAAGTATCGTGAGAACAGCTGATTATAAAAATTATGAAATTTTAGAAATCAATTTATCACTATATAAATTAATATTTAATACCCTATTTGGATCTTTTTTAAATCCAGGAAACATAAGTTTTCCAGACAAAAATTTAATGCCGACTTATAATTGGAACAATTCACTTAGTGTATTTTTTAATTTTATTTTTATTTTTTATTTATTTGATAAAAAAATAAAAAGTTTTTGGGTTTTCTTATGTAAATATATAATATTATTTTATTTAATTCATATTTTCCTCTCTGAGATAAGTCCCTTTTACCACTCTTTCAATATGTTTATTTTGGAAACAATGTCTTGGTCCAAGGTAAATATTGAAATTTATATTTTTCAAATATTACTTTTAAGTTTTTTTATTTCAGATCAAAAAAATAAAATATTATTGAATAATATTGCTCAAAAAATATATTTTTGGATTGTGTTATTTTATTTAATTTTTTTTATTGTAATTTTAATTGATATTTATTTCAGATTAAATTTATTAAATACTTTATTTCTATTTTTCACGAAAAATTTATTTTATTTATTTTTAAATATTGAGGTTGAAAAAAGTGCCTTAAGTCTATTTGTAAATGATTTTTATCAGAGATTAAATTTTATAATTGATTATAAAATAGTTCTTTTAAAAATAACTTCACTAATATTGGTTATATATATTTTTTCCAAAAAAATAATTTCTACAAAATATAATAGTATTTTTTTTATTTTAATAATTTTACTAAATAATTACTTGTCAGCTTCTTATTTTACACCCCTAGAGAAAAATAATTTTTATTTATGGGACAATTTAAAAAAAGAAAATATAATTAATGACGACGAAAGAATAATGGCATTAACAAATAATTATTTATTTAATCTGAGTGAGGAAAAAGTAAATTATAAATCATTAGATAAGAATGAAATAAAAAAGTGGATTACCAGACATCCAATAGAAAAACATAAAAAACATTATGGAGTTATGACACCTCCTTATCTTTCTTTTTCAAGTAATATAAGTTTTATTGATAAAAATCTTAAAAACGACAACCTGAATATATTTAAAAAAGTTTCAAATAAAGTAAAATCAAGCTTCAGCTCAGAAAGTAGTTTTGAAATACTTCAAGAAGGAATTTATGATTATAATTTTGTAAACAATTTATCTATTAAATACGCATATTCTATTTCGGATTTAGGAAAGCTTAATCTTATTAATAAGAACCTTGAACCTTATTGGAATGATGAAAATTTATTTATTTACAAAATAAAAAAATCTCTTCCGTATTCATATATTCCAAAGAAAATTACAACTACAAATAAAAAATTTTATGAATATCTTATCGAAAAAGACACGGTTTATCTTGAAAAGAGTGATTATTTAAGTTTTAAAAATATTGATAATGGAGAAGCTAATTATAATTTAAAAATAATAGATAATTCTTATTTTGAAATAAGTTATAACTCAGAGTTTGAAAATATATTGGTGATTTCAAATATGTATGATGATGATTGGAAGCATACACACAATAATGATTTAAAGATTATAAAAGTTAATAATTACTTTACAGGTATACTTTTAAAACCTGGAAATTATAAATTTAATTTATATTTTGACAATTCTAAATATTTAATAGGAATTTATATATCTCTTATATCTTTTATCACTTTAATTTTATTTAAAAATTTTTTTAATAGAACGCAAATAAAACCTTAGGACAATAATTAAAAGTTGAAACATATAAATAAATATATGCGTTAAAACAATACTTTTACTATTACTTTTTGCATCGACATATATTGCTGGAAATTCAGAAATTTTATAATTATTTTCATAATAAAATAATAAATTTTCTAAATGCTGTGCGGGACTTTTAAAAAATAATTTTTTCTTAATCATTTTTTTTAGAGATTTTGGTTTAAAAAATCTATACCCAGCACTATAATCTGAAATGTTGTTACTTATTATCAATTTACAAATACCTGTGTAAATTGAACTAAAAATAATTCTTGATAACTGTCTATTATAAACTTTTGAATTTTTTAAGTATTTAGAACCGATTATTAAATCTGAATTATTTCTTTTATATAATTCTACAGCCTTTTTAATATCTTTAGGACTAGATGAAAGATCTGCGTCCATGTCAGTAATTAAATCTAAATTTTTATTTTTAATTAACCAATCAAAACCAATAAATGAAGCTTCACAACGAGTTGATATTTTAAAAAATCCTATTTTTTTTCTTTTTTTTTCTAAAATAATTTTATAATTTTTTTTTTTAAAATATTTTTTAATTTCAATTCTTGTTTTAGATGTATAACTACCATCAACAAAACAGAAAAAAAAATTATGTTGTTTCTGTTTTTTAAAAGCAATAAAAATATTTTTGATATTTTCTTGCTCTTCATATGTTGGTATTACCACACCTATTTTCATAAATTTTAATAATTAAAAGATTTAAAATTTTTTATTTTATTATATTTTTTTTTGATATTTTTTAATTTTCCGACATTGTAATAATCTATATTATTTTTCTTCGCTGCTAAATAATCAGAGTCTGAATTTCCTATATACATGTATTTACCTTTCTTTAAATATAATTTTTTCAAAGTTCTTTTGACTACATCTATCTTGTCAATAGGGGATCCATAAATTTTATAAAAATAATTTATTATATTTAATTTTTTTAAAATAATTTTTATCTCATTTTTGGGTGTAGCGGTTATTAATATTAGTTTTTTATTTTGATTTAATTGAATAAATTTTTTTGCACCTAAAACCCATTTGCTATTGTAAATTTTTTTAATCACTAATTTTGAAAATTTAGTACTGTATTTCAAAATATTTTTTTTATTATTATTTATATTATTCCATACTAAATAAATTGGAATTTTTTCTATTCTGCTAATTCCTAAATTTTCTAAATGATGATTTGTAATTTTTTCTTTATTTTTAACTTTTTTCCCAAAAATTTGTACAAAAGCTTTACCTTTTATATGGTCTGATTTTTTTATTGTTCCATCAAAGTCTATAAAAATTACTTCTTTATTTTTAAGAATATTTTTTTTCATTAATTATAGCTTTAAATTTTTAATACAATTATCAAAAGATTTTTTTTCCATGGAATCTCTTGTTTCTTGTGTGAAGGAAGCTACATGCGGTGATAATATTACATTTTTTAGTCTTGTTAATTTTCCAAAGTAGGGTTCTTGAACAAAACAATCTATGACTGCTTTAAAATTTTTATTTTTTTTTAATTTTATGTATAACTCATTTTCATCTACAAGACCTCCTCTTGAACAATTCACAAAAAGTGAATCATTTTTTATCAATTTAAGTTTTGCCTTATTTATAAAATTCTGATTTTTTTTATTAAAGGGAATATTTAAAGTTATAATATCTGAATTTTTAAGTAACTTTTGTAAAATATTTTTATTTTTAAATTTTGTAAAATATGGATCATAAATCATTATCTTAGATTTAAATGGCTTGAGTAGTTGATTTAATTTTTTTCCAACTTTTCCATATCCAATTAAACCAATTTTACAATCTGAAAGCATTTTACCTTTGATCTTTATCCACTTTTTTTTCTTCAAATAATAATTATGGTAAAAAGTGTTTTTTAATATGTTTAAAATTTGTGTAAGTACAAATTCAGCAACTGCATTTACAGGTTCTTTGTCAGTTTTAAATACTTTAATTTTTTTTTGTAATGCATAATTATCAATATTATCTGTACCAGTGCCACATCTGGATATAACTTGAAGATTTCTTGCTTTTAAAATTACTTTTTTTGTTATCTTTTCAGTTCCAGAAACAACACCTATTGTTTTATTATTAATTAGTTTGAGAATTTCTTTTTCTTTAAGTTTTCGAAAATATGGATTGGTTTTAATTTTAATTGATTTTGGAATTTTAGAAAAATCAATATTTTTTTTATTAAAAGAACTTGTACAAATTAATATATTCCACATGGAATTATTTTTTTAAAATTTTCATATTTTAGTTTTTGAATACTTATGATGTTCGAATTCATAAACTTTTTTTAATTCTGAACCCATTGATTTATCAACTTTAATTAAATCATTTACAAAAAAAGGTAATTCTGAATTTACATCTATTGCTGTATCATCAAAATGCATCCAATCTGTAACACCAAATTTAATGTGTTTTTCAATCATTCTTGCTCCAGAGGCAATTGCAAGCATAGAACCTAAGTTTCCAATATCATGAGAAGAATATCCTGGTATTATATTTTTATATTTATGAGATAATTTTTTATATTTGTGAATAATATTCAAATTCATATTTGTAAAAAATGTAGGGTATGAAGAAACTGCATGTAAAAGATATATTTTCCGAAATTTCTTGAAATATTCTAATATAAATTTTACATATTTTTCATCAGTCATACCTGTTGAAATTATAATTTGACTTAATTTTTGTTCCGACATTTCTTTTATAAATTTTTTGTGATTTGAAATTGTTGATGGAATTTTAAAATTTTTGAATCCCATTTTTTTTAATGAATAATAACTAGAAAAATCTAAAGCACTAAAAATAATATTAAGATTATATTTCTTTTCATAAAATTTAATTAAATCTATTTGCTCAAAATTAAGTTCGAGTTTTTTCCTATATTCAGCAAATGTGTTACTTATTGGAGTTTTATATTCTGAATTCAATTTATTTTTAGAATAAAAATTTAAATAATCCCTTTTTTGAAATTTTATATTTGAGACTTTAGATTGGATGCATCCTAAGATTAACTTTTCTAAAATTGTTGTATCTCCTTTATGATTTGTAGTTATTTCAGCTACAATTTTTAAATCGCTTTTCTTAAGATAATTTTTTTCAATTTTTTTTATAAAATTAAATTTTTTAGGATTTAGATCATCATTTATTGAAAATCCCATTCTATAAATATTCAATTTTTTGAAAGAGTTTTTAATATAAGTAAAAGCCATTTGTTGGCTATTCACATCAATTAATTGTTGAAGTTTACTTTTATTAATTTTTTTCTTCTCTATATCATCATCATTTGAAATCTTTCGAAAATCAAAACCAAATAAAAAAACGTTTATTTTTTTATTTATTTTTGAATTAATAAAAGTTAATAAACTTTCTAATTCAAAATTAACAGATCCAACTTTAATGTTATTTTTTTTGAAAGTATTTTTTTTATAAAATTTGGTAAGTTTAATATTATTTATTTCTTTTACATTAAACCCTATTGACACATGATTTTTGTGATTTTTATAAAATCTGGATGAAGGACCTCTTCCTATAATAAAAAGAGATTTATTTTTATGTATTTTTTTAATTAATTTTTTATCTAATATCATTATTTAAAATGTATATAATTTTTAAAGATTTTTTTATTTTGTTTGACCGTGTAATTCAATAATTTTAAATCATCTCTTAAATCAATATCGAAATCAGTTAACTTAGGAGCCACTACAAACTTTAAATTTTTTCCTAAAAATTTCTTATTATATTTTTTTGGAAATTTAAAATATTCTCCAGAAAATATTGAATAATAAGGTTTCAATCCTTGTGATCTAAGCATAGATTTTTTCTTAAAATCATTAAGTAAAGGAGATAATTTTCCATTTTTTTCTCTAAATAGTCTTGGGTCATTTTCATGAACGACTAGCACTGTATCTCTTTTTTTTTCAAATTTTTTAAATGCCTTAATAAATGTTTTTTTACATCTTAATGGATGAGTAGGCCTCAACCATAATATTGCATCTGGAAAATCTTTTTTATTTTTAAAGTGTTTATATAAATCAAAGAGTATGTCCTCTTCCATTGAATCATTTCCTGCTGCATACTTTGATCTATTATGTACTTCTATATTTTTTGTTTTTTTTTTTAATATTTCAATATATTTTTTACTATCAGTGCTGAAAATAATTTTAGAAATGAATTTAAGTTTTTTAGCAAAAAAAATTGAATACAAAAAAAGTTCTTTACCTAGAAATTTTTTAATATTTTTATTCTTAAACCTTGAGGATCCATGTCTTGCTGGCACAACAGCATAAATTTTCATTTTTTAGATTTTTTTTAAATTTTTATAAATTGAAAATTTATCTAATTTTTCAAATATAAATAAAAAGATTAATGTTGAAATAAGTGCATTACCAAAAAACGGTATAGCTAAAATATAACATTCTAATAAACCATTTAAATCTTTAGTATAAAAACTTGATCCAAACCAAACAGCAAAATTTGTTATTATGTAAAAAATAAAATTATATGATAAAGCTTTGAGAATAACATATTTTAAATTTTTATTTAAAAATTTGTCATTAATTAAAATTAATAAAATGTAAGTTGAATAAACCCAAAAGTTTATTTTATAAAAGCCTAAAAATAGATCTGATAAAATTAAAGGAATTAAAACAAATATAATTTTATTGTTTAAATTAATTTTAAAATAAGAGCTAAATATTATTACAGCAAATATTGGTGTAAAATTCGGTATATGTGGGACTAATCTCCCAAAAAATATCAAAATCGAATAAAGTAATATTAATTTTATAGAATTATAATTATTTTCTATTTTTGACATAAAGTATTGAATTACTTGTAATATAACTTTTTTTAAAGTTTGACCAGAAAATATTTCTAAATGTATCTGTATATTTATTTATAAAAATTTGAAATACGTTATTACCTTTATTGGTTGCTCTAATCACTCCAGATGATGGACCAAAAAATAAAATAAAATTTTTTTTATTTTTGACTTTATCTGTTTTAAAATAATTAAAATATAATTGAAGTTCTCTATTAATAGAATTTTTAAAATTAATATAAGACTTATTTTTATTTTTTGCTGGATGAATTTTAATTGAAGGAAAATAATATTCTTTAAAATTTAACTTAAAACTTTTTAAAAATTTTTTAAATTCAGTTACATATTTTGAGTAATTTTCAATTGAAAAAGGAAGGTAAATACAATTTTGGAATTTTTCATTTGTTACCCTTTTTTGATAAGTAACCTCATTTTTATCCCAGTATAAATATTTAATAAGCGATTTTTTTTGATCTATTTGATGAACAATTATTTGATCAGGATCACATTTTTCAAATTTTTTTTTAATCAAATGCATGGGTAGCGCCTGATAAGCATGACATAAACCTTTTATTTTAGCTTTAGATATTTTTCTAAAATTTTTAATAAAATAATTTTGAAAAGGTTGACCTTCATAAACAATTTCCACCTCCTTAAATTTAATATTTTTTAAAATTGGAATTGTTAATTGTGAAAATTTTTTTGCAGTCTCAGTGTAAGGCGACAAATAATGAAAATATTTTTTAATATAAAATCCATTTTCAATTAATGAATTCTTAATAATCAAAATTAAATTTTTCAAATTGAAAGAACTTTTCTTATTATAAAAGAAAATTATATTTTCATTTGTTGGTAGTTTTTTTGGAACTTCTAAGAGAAAGATTATCCATAAAATTTTTTTATTTTTTGAATTTTTTTTATAAAATTGATCATAATATATATTATTACGATAATTTTTAAGTGATCCCCAAGTAATAATTAATTTATTATATGATTTTTTCTTCAGACTTGTTTTGGAAATATGAAAATTATTATAAGTTGATTTGAAAATATCAAGAAAATAGAAAAAAATTAATTTTAAAACATAATTTTTATTATAGGTATTTTTTAAATAAAACGTTGGGTAATTTTTTTCCCAGCTGCATCCGTAAGATGGAGCGCTTTTAGTTATATCAATTTTATTTTTTATAAAACCGTCAAGTTTACTTCTAAATAATTTGATATTTTTAATATCGTCTATTTGATCCATCAATAAACTATATCATTTCGTCAGAATTTGGATTCTTTTTAAAAATGTCTTCATCTAAATTCTTAATATGTGTTCCTTTTTTTGGAGTAGGAATACAATAAGGATTTTCTACGTCTTTAAAGTCCTCCAGGCCTCCATGAGGATCTGCATCTGGTTTCGGCATATACTTCTCTAAATATTCCTGCTTTAACTCTTTATAGATTTTATTTCCCTCATTGTCATTTTTTTCAGCTCTTTCGATATCTCTCCATCTATTTTTTGGAAATTTAATATACAAACTAAAACATTTTTTTATCTCTTCAATCTCATGAGGCGGATACTGCTCCATATACAGCTGGGATTCACTTGTTAAACATTTTGTTATAGTTTCTGGTTCAATTAAACCTAATTCTTCACACATTTTTCTTAATGGCGTTCCATGAAATGGAACAAAAGAATAAATATTTGCGTTATCTGATTCTATTTGTCTATTTAATTCAATAGTATCAAATGCTAATTTTTTTGTTTCAGTTGGAAAACCAGTTATATTATTAACGCTGAATGAAACGTTATATTTGTGTGGTATCTTAAGTTTTTCTATAATATCTTTGTTTTTCCATCTTCTATCTAAAATTTTTTTTCTAAAATCCTCGTTTCCATGCTCTACTCCAAACGAAATTCTATGCAAACCTACCTCTGATAATTTTTTGATATTATAATCATTAATTGTTTCTGGTCTTGTTTGCATCCAAAAAGGCAAATTTATCTCTTTGTACATTTCACAAAATGCTTCAAATTCATCCTTACTTAAGCCTAAAAAAGTATCTGCCCAAAAGTACATATATTCTACATTATGCTTTTCTTTAAAATGCTTAAGCTCTTCATAGACTAAATCCATTCTTTTTTTTCTATAAAAATTTGCACCATTGTTTTTATATAAACGCATTTGATCAGGTGAATTGCAAAATTTACATGAAAATGGACATCCTCTTATAGTTTCTATTGGTATCATTTTATAAACTTGACCTGCCATTGGTCTATAAAGTCTATTTTCTTCAAAGGATGAAATATCTATTTTTGGATTTTCATTAATATCAACAGGTTTGCTTATTGGATTTTTTTTAATAATATTTCTATTTTTTAAATATTCGGGTCCAATAGTTTTTACCCAACAATTAGTTACATCATCATAATTTTCTTTATTTTTAATTTTTTTGCATAAATCTATTAAAGCATTTTCACCTTCACCTACGCACACTAGATCAACAAGTTCTTCTTTAATACATATCTCTGGTGCAAAAGTTGGGAAAACACCTCCTGCGATCACTGGTGTATTATTTTTTAATTTATAATTTTTTAATTCGTTTAATACTTGCATACCAAGTTCCCACATATCTTCAGTCGAAGAAATACCGATCAAATCTGGCTTAAAATTTTCTACTCTCTCATTTAAATCTTTTTTCCAATCACTAGTTTTGAGTCTAATATCTCTTGATCCCATATCGTATGGCACAACATTTAGTCTTTCCATTTTGGAGCCATCAGAGTCTATTCCATAATTTATTGAATAATATGTTGTGTCAAAAATTTCTACTTTATGACCTTCTTTTTTTAATAGTGCAGAAAATAAAGCTATTGCAGGTGGCAACATATTCATCCCAAAAGTATTAGGATATATAAGTAGAACGTTTATACCTGTATTAATCATAGAATATATATAATATATAATAGCTAAATAACAAATTATTAATAACTTTTAAACTTATAAATAAATTCTTTAATTATTGAATATGAATAAAATACTAATTACAGGAGGAATGGGTTTTATTGGTTCTAACTTAGTTAATTTCCTAATTAAAAAAGGTTATAGTAAAAGGATAATAATTGTAGATAACCTAAGCAATTCAAAAAATAAGAAATATAAAAATGTAAAATTTTTTAAATTAGATTGTTCAAAAAAAAAAGAGCTTAAAAAGCTCTATAGGTATAAAATTAATATAATTTTCCATATTGCCGCATCTAGTTCAGGTGAAAACTCTTTCTATAAAACCGAAAAAGATATGAGATATAATCTTCTGGCAACATTAAATTTACTTGAGTTGGCAAAAAAAAATAAATCTAAAAAATTTATATTTACAAGTACTATGTCTGTTTATGGAGATCCAGCAAAAGTGCCTGTAGATGAAAGAGTTCTTAAGGCACCAAAATCTTTTTATGCAATTCACAAATCAGCTTCGGAGGAATATATTAAAATTTTCAGTAATTATGGAATTTCTTGTACAATTTTAAGACTATTTAATGTTTATGGCCCAGGCCAAAATTTAAAGAATATGAAACAAGGAATGCTTAAAATTTATTTAAGCCAAATGATTAAAGATAAAAAATTGAAAGTTAAGGGAAGTCTAGATAGATTTAGAGATTTTATATATATAGATGACGTTATTAGTGCACTTTTTAAATCAATAAAAAATAAAGAAAAATTAGTTATTCTTAATATTGGTAGCGGAAAGAAAACAAAAGTTAGAAATTTAATTGAAATTTTAAATAAAGAATTAGGAACAAAAATAAAATCTATAATATCAAAAGGCACACCTGGAGATCAATTTGGAATATATGGTACAGTTAAAAAAGCCTATTATAAAATAAATTGGAAACCTAAAATAAACCTAAGCACTGGAATAAAAAACTTTATTAGATATATTAAAGACAATGTATAAAGTAAAAATTGAAAATAACTTAAAAAGTTTAAATAAAAAACTTCAAAATTCAAAAAAAATATCACTTGGAGCCTGGATGCAAATTTCTTCTCCAAGTATTGCTGGAATAATGGCAAGCAAAGATTTTGATTGGGTCACAATTGATATGGAGCATGGTGAATTTCATGAAATTAACTTGTCGTCAATTTTTAATGCAATAGAAAATTTTAATAAATTGCCATTTGTAAGAGTCTCAAATAAAGAAACGGATAAAATACCAAATTTTTTAGATTTAGGAGCAAAAGGAATTTTAATTCCAAAAATTGAGACTAAAAAAGAATTAATTAAAATAATTTCAGAAACCTATTTCCCTCCACACGGAAATAGAGGAGTTTCATTTTGTAGAGCAAACTCTTATGGAAAATATTTTAATGAATATTATAAAAGTTCAATTAATAATTTAATAATACCAATGATTGAAACAAAAAAAAGTCTCGAAAATTTAGATGAAATTTTATCCTTAAGACCAATTAAATCGATATTTATAGGTCCCTATGACCTTAAAAATTCTTTAGGAATAAAAAGTTTTGATAAAAATTTTAAAAAAATTATTCTTTCAATCGTTAAGGCAGCAAAAAAACATAAGAAAACTTGTGGAATCCATTGTGTAGAAAATTCAGATAGAGAGCTCAAAAAATTTATTAAAGAAGGTTTTAATCCTATTGCCTATAGCACTGATGCAATAATACTTAATAATATTTTTAAATAAGTATGAAAACATTAGTTGTAATTCCTGCAAGAATGGGAAGTTCAAGATTTCCTGGCAAGCCACTAAAAAATATCAATGGTTTTCCAATGATCGGTCATGTTTTTAATAATAGCAAAAGTAACAAATGGGATACAGTTGTAGCTACTTGCGATAAAGCTATATATGACTTCATAAATTCTATAAATGGAGAGGTTATAATGACCTCCAAAAAACATAAGAGAGCATGTGATAGAGCTGCAGAAGCCCTGAAAAAAATGGAAAAAAAATGCAAAAAAAATTATGATATAATTGTAATGGTTCAAGGTGATGAGCCAATGATTGATACTAAAATGATTAGAACGGCAATTAATACTTTAAGAAATTCAAATAAAATTGATGTCGTAAATCTATATAGTGATATTAAAAATAAAAAAGATTTGATGAATAAAAATATCGTCAAAGTGCTTTATACAAAAAATAAAGAGGCTAATTATTTTTTACGAGAAGCAAATGTAAATTATTTTAAAAGAAAAAACGAGTTTATTGGTAAGCAAGTTTGCGTAATACCATTTAGAAAAAAAGCATTGATTAACTTTTTAAAACTTAAACCTACACCTTTAGAGGAGTTTAATTCTATTGATATGTTTAGACTAATTGAAAATGATATAAAAATAAAATTAGGAAAATGTCATAAAGAAACATATTGTGTCGATGTCAAGTCAGACATTAAACTAGTAGAAAAATATTTAAAAAACTAATTCAATTTTTCTTTTTCTTTTACATAATTTATTAAATCTACCAAACCTTGAGCAAAATCTACATGAAATGGCAATGTGTATTTTTTAACAATTTCTTTGTTTAATATATAAGGAGTTTTAAGATAGTGACCGTCTAATTTTTTTTTAGAATAAACTATTTTTTTATTTTTACCTAATATTTCTTTTAATAAACTAAATAGTTCCTCTGTTTTTATCAGCTCTTGACCAGAAATAATTATTTTCTGATTATTAAACTTTTTATCTAATAAATCTACTGAAGCTTTGGCTGCGTCTGTAACATGAATATATTCTCTTTGACTTTCTTTAGAGCCATTAAATTTGATCATTTTTAGTTTAAGAATTTCTTTAATAATTTTATATAAACCGTTGTTATAATCTGATCCAGGGCCATATAATGATCCATACCTAAATATTGTATAATTTAAATTATATATTTTTTTATATTCAGAAATATAATCTTCAGCAGCTTTTTTACTACACTTATAAAAAAATCCCATGTCACTATCTACATATATCGTGCTAGCATACATAAACTTCTTAACTTTATTCTTAACACATTCATCTAGAATATTTACAAGATTGAGAATATTTTCATTTACTGTATCTCTAGCCTTGTATTTGGAGGAACTTAAATCTGAAAAGCCTGCAAAATTATAGACAATATCTTTGCCTTTAATTGCTTTCTTTAAATTTTTTAAATTATTTATATCCGAAACTATAATTTCATTTTTTTTTGAATTTATTTTAATTTTACTTTTATCAAAAAGTGTTAATTTATGATTATATCTATTTAGTTCATCTACTACTTTAGATCCCAAAAACCCGTTACTTCCTATAACTAATATCTTCATTTTAATTTTATTTATAATTTATATTTATTGTACAATATATTTTTAATGAAATATTTCCTAGCATTTTTAATACTAGCGCTATACCAAAAATTTTTATTTTCAAATTTATTATTTAAAAAGCTTGCAGCAGATTTACCATTATTAAATAAGATGTGTTTTTTTTTTAAAAATTCGTAATATTTTTTAAAATTATGGTTTGGTATAAAGTAATCCTTGTGCAGAAACATTATTAAAGGTATCCCTGATAACATTGCCTGCAATATGGTTGTAGAATTAATTGATCCAATAAAAAAAGAATAATTTTTTAAACTAGTATTAATATTATCTTTTGGAATTTCATAATAAATATTTGGAAAATTTTTATTTAAAATTTTTATAAAAAAATTTTTTTTAGGCAAATTTGGCATAAGTCTTAAAACCAATTTATTACTTACATTATCATTTAAATTTTCTAAAAAATTAAATATTTCTCTATAATAAAAAATATAGTCGGATGATCTTGGAAATTCATAATGTTTGTTAAAATTTGATACAAAAGAAATTGGCATCAAAATTTTATTATTTTTCGGTTTATTAGAGTTTTGAATTCTTAAAAAAATTTTATCAGTATATTGTTTTTGTTTTTGTTTAAATTTTTTTCCAAATACAATATGCTTATCTGAAATATAGTATTCCAAATGTACAACTGAATTTATTTTATCTGTATATGCACCACCATGTTGAAAAATATTTAACTTTGTGTCATTATTATTTTGAACAGCAGCCCATAATCTTATTGTATCCTGTGTAAGTATTGAGCTTTCAGAATAAATATTCTTAACTTTTTTTGGAAAATAGCAATCTATATTTTTTTTAATATTTTTAAAATCCTCAATAAATGATTTTGGAACCAAATATGGTAAAGTAGTAATTATAATTTTAGTTAATTCATCATTATTACTTATTTTAATATTAATTTTTTTTCTAAAATTTAGATCTAATTTTTTATTTTGATTAAAATATATATTGGGAAAAAGTAGTGATCTGTAATTCAAAATATTTAGAATCAGGCTTTTTATACCATATGACCTGAACACAAAATTTGAAGGTGCCAAAAACTTATAAATCTTTAGCAAAAAAATTTGATGATACAAAATCTTATTTTTATTTTTAGGTTTTGAAGGATTATAGAAAATAATTTTTTTTTTTTTGAGTATGTTAAAAATTAAATTACAAAAATTAAAATTTGTTGATGGATCTTCTGAAAATTTTTTATGATAATACTCCGAGTTTTCATACAAAATTTTAGACAAATTAATCTTTTTTTTGAAACTAACTTTTAAATGTAAGTTTTCTTTTACTAAAAGGTATCTATCAACAGTATTTGAAATATTCATAAAAACCCATGGATAAAGATAAATTTTCCAAAATTTCTCACTCTCGTTTAAGTTATGTTTTGAATTTAAAATTTTAACTAATTGTCTAAATATATTAATTGAAATTTTTTCAACGTAATTTAAATTAAATTTACGCTTTACCTTTTTTTTCTTTATTTTTTTTAATGAATTTAGATTTAATATTTCATTATTTTTGTAAAATTTTAAAAAATTTTTCATTTTAATTTTTTAAAACAACATATGATTTTGAATTATTAATTTTGTAAATCTTATTGAAATTTTTTAAATTATTAGTTCTGTGGGTTATAAATAAAATTGTTTTATTTTTTAATTTTTTTAAAGTTTTTAAAATTTTATTCTCAGTATTAACATCAAGTGAGCTTGTTGCTTCATCTAAAATTATAATTTCTGAATCTCTATAAATAGCTCTGGCTATTCCAAGTCTTTGTTTCTGCCCCCCACTAAATTGAATACCTTTTTCTCCGGTAAGAGTATTATATTTTAATGGTCTTTCTGCTATGAATTCATGAGCACAAGCTAACTTAGCAGCGTTTTCAATATTTTCTTTGTTTTCGCCTTTTAAATTTATGTTAAAGGCAATATTCTCATAAATACTTGAATCATATAAAAATATTTCTTGAGGGACTAATGTTATATTTTGCAACCAGTTATTTTTGATTTCTTCTGTAGTATTAAAAATATGATTTTCATCTACACTAAGATTTCCCTGCGAGGGAGTAAGCAACCCCATCATAATATTTATCAAAGT
>MDTG01106559.1_pt1 | contig 32802 bp, 35 predicted proteins | sample 811421 | NCBI WGS metagenome assembly MDTG01 (sample SAMN05326645, study PRJNA326480) | marine metagenome | isolation source: seawater | place: Pacific Ocean: South East | collected 2011
GCGGATTCTCGACATAGCCTTCAAGGGCCTGACGGGCCTGCTTGAGGGTTTCTGCGATTTCGCCTTTTACCCATTCCAGGGCAACATAGTCGTGCTGATCACTCATAAATTAGGCTCTACGGGTAAATGCCAAAACTCGCTCATCGGCCAGCGCCTGCAAATCTGCGTGCTGCCAATCAAGCATTTCGCCTACACCAATCACTAACAAACCACCGGGTGCCAGGCACTCCACGAGTCGATTAAGAATCTCGCGACGGCGCCAGCGACGAAAATAGATCAATAAGTTCTGGCAAAAAATGACGTCCATTCCAGACATTGGCGCTTTCGCCAGGTCCAGCACATTGAGCCGGGCGCTGCACACCCTTGCCGCCAGTGCCGGGATAACTTTGTAACGACCCTCTGCCTCGGTCGTGAAAAACTGCTCGCGCAACTCAGTGCTTACCTGCTCAAGCCGGCGCGCCGAATAAACCGCCTCACGCGCCTTGGCCAGCGCACTCATGCTGATATCGGTAGCCGTCACAGCGAACTGTCCGGCCTGCTCCGTGCCACTCAACACCTGGCTGGCCACCATCGCCATCGAATAGGCTTCTTCACCACTCGAGCAACCGACACTCCACAAGTCCAGTGGTTTGTTCAGACCTGCCGATTGACGCTGCTGCAAATAGCTTTCGAGCGTCGCAAAAGACGCCGGGTGACGAAAGAAACGGGTTTCCTGAACAGTCAGCCGATCGAGCAAATGCGACCACTCGACTGCGCCGCGCGGTCCATCCGTAACCTGCTGATAATAGGTCGCATAATCAGCCACACCCACTTCACGCATGCGCGTCGCGAGATTGGTCTGCAGGAAGGATCGGCGCTGCTCGTTAAGAACAATGCCAACCCGCTCTTCCAGCAAAGCCTGCCAGTCTTGAAACTCCTTGGCGGTCATATCCGCCAAGGGTTGTAAGGACCAGACACGTGACTGCATGACGTGGCTCTCGCTCATAGGGCTGCACCGATACCCGGTTCGGTCGAGGCTTATACCTCTTCACCTTCTGGCAGGGTGAAGCCAGAAACCGAGTTACGCATCTCACTGGCCATCTTCGCCAGATTACCAATGCTCTTAGCAGTAGCCGTGGTACCGGACGAGGTCTGCGAGGTGATCTCTTGAATCACGTTCATGGTGTTGGAGATATGACCCGCCGAAGAAGCCTGCTGGCGGGCAGCGTTGGAGATGTTCTGAATCAAAGCCGCGAGGGTCTTGGATACTTTCTCAATCTCTTCCAGTGCCACACCGGCGTCTTGCGCCAGGTGTGCTCCACGTACCACTTCAGACGTGGTTTGCTCCATCGAGATAACAGCCTCGTTGGTGTCGGTCTGAATGGTCTTAACCAGTGCCTCGATCTGCTTGGTTGCAGCCGATGAACGTTCCGCCAGTCGCTGTACTTCGTCCGCTACCACGGCGAAGCCTCGGCCTGCATCACCGGCCATGGAGGCCTGAATTGCAGCGTTAAGGGCGAGAATGTTGGTCTGGTCGGCAATGTCGTTAATCAGGCTAACGATGTCACCAATCTCCTGAGACGATTCACCGAGGCGCTTAATACGCTTCGAGGTGTCCTGGATCTGCTCACGGATGTTATCCATGCCGGTGATGGTGTTGTGCACCACCTCGTTACCCTTGTTGGCGATGGCTACCGAACGTTCCGCTACCGCAGAAGATTCGGAGGCGTTAGCCGATACCTGGTCAATCGATACCGCCATCTCGTTGATCGCCGCCGATGCACCGGCAATTTCCTGCGCCTGGTGTTCGGATGCTTCAGCCAGATGCATAGCTGTCGACTGGGTTTCCTGAGCAGCACCGGCTACCTGAACGGCGGTCAGGTTGATGGTCGCTACCAGATCACGCAGCTGGTCGATCGAGTAGTTGATAGAGTCGGCAATCGCACCGGTAAAGTCTTCGGTTACCGTTGCCGCTACCGTCAAGTCACCATCTGCGAGGTCAGCAATTTCGTCGAGAAGACGCAAAATCGCCGCCTGGTTACGTTCGTTTTTCTCGGCGGTTTCAGCCAGTCGCTGGTTGGTCGAGCGAACCATGACGATACCGATCAGGATGATCGAGCCCAGTGCCAGAGCACCCAGCACATAACCGATCAGGGTATTGAACGAACGGGCGCTCTGCAGGTTGTTGAAGCCCTGCGACAGGTCGGATGCTTTGTCCAGCAGGGTTTGCGAACCGCTGAAGATGGTGTTGGCCGACTCACGAACCTGGAACAGTTCTGGCGAGGTTTCGAGAATCTCATCCACCGAACCGGAAACGAATTCGAACAGTTCAGAAATCTCGCCAAGGCGATCCAGTGCTTCGCGATCGCTAACCCGGGTGATTTCCATGGCCTGGTTGCCGTCGGTCATGGCTTTCAATACGCGACCGAACAGGCTGGCGTCGCGACCGAACATGTCGGCGGCTTGTACCGAGTCGGCATCACCGGCCAGTACCTTGTTAACCGAACCGAGAATACGTTCTGCCAACAGCGACTGACGCTGAGCGACCGAAACCTGAGCCGCTGGTGCGCCGCTTTGCAGAAGAATGTCGACGACTTCTTCGTACTCAACCTGCAATTGCGGAATGGTTTGAGCCAAAGTCGCCGCTACCTGGTGCAGCGACAGTACTGTCTGTTCGCTGGCCAGAATGGCGTCGGTGTTTTTCTTCAGCGTGTCCCAATCCTGCTGCACAGCCGCCATCTGCTCGGCAACCGCTTCCGGTGCTGGAGGCAGGCCGGTCTCGGCGTTACCGTCAGTCAGGTTGCTCCAGCGCTTGGAGAAGTCGTTGCGTGCATCGCGCAGCAAACCGAACGCAGCCGGTGTACCAGCCGCCGCTTCGGTGGCGTTCTTGGCGATACGTTGCGAAAGAACCCGCAGCTCACCCGAGTCACTGATGTACTCAGTGTCGTAGTTGGCCTGAGTGTTGAGGTATGCGAAGTTGGCAAACAACAGCACGATTGAGACGATCAGGACGATAAACAGCCCTGCAATCAATGTACTGCTGCGTGTACCCGCCAATAAATTGCCTGTGTTTTGTTTTTTCATTATCTGGCCCCCGCCTGGACCTACCGCACTACGGTTCCCATGTAACGCCAAAAGGCCGGCAAAGCCGACCCAACCGAAAATCTTTTTAATAGGCTACGTCAAGAAAACCCTGACTTTGCGCCAGCGCATATGGGCTGAACACCAGCCAGGGCTGCTCGCGCTGAAAGACGCCGTGGATAAACGGCTGAATTGTCGCTTCCAGCGGCGGCATTTCTTCACGAAACGCATCCACTGGAAAATGCTGCATACCGAACACTTCGTCGACCGTAAGGCCGGCGAACACTTGCTGATGTTCAACCACCAGCACTCGCCGCTGCTTCCGGTGCGCGGTCAGTTCATTGCCGAAGTAGGCGCAAAGATCCATAACCGGCAACAAGCGCCCACGCACGTTTGCCACACCTTTAACCCAGCTTTTCACGCCGGGCAGCAGGGTGTGTCTTGGTTCGTGCAGCACTTCACTGACCTCGCCCATGGGCGCCACGAAGTAGCGCTCCCCCATACGAAAGCCAATTCCACTCCAGGTCTGGACGAGGGCTTGCTGCAAAGGCAGGCCCGCCGCCAGCGCCCGACAACGCTGATCAAGTTGGTAGAGAAGCTGGAAGGGTGTGTCCGACATGCAAACCGCGGCCTTATTTTGTTTATAGTCAGCCCAGCACGGAATTAACCGGCCAATACCGCAGCAAGCGTTTTAATCAGGGTGTCTTCTTCAATGGGCTTGGTCAGATAATCCTTGGCCCCTTGACGCTTACCCCAGACCTTATCGGTTTCCTGGTCTTTTGTAGTCACAATTATTACAGGGATGTGACTGGTTTCCGCATCCTTGGTCAATTGACGGGTCGCCTGGAAGCCATTCAGGCCCGGCATGACGATATCCATCAACACCGCATCGGGTTTTTCCTGACGAGCGAGTGCTACGCCATCCGCGCCATTTTCTGCCTTGAGTACCTGATAACCATGCTTTTCGAGCATGGCAGTCAGTTTGTACATCTCGGTCGGCGAGTCATCAACAATCAGAATTCGAGCCATGGTATTCCTAATACATAAAGTGACATCTACAGCCTTGCGGCTGGACGTCAGGAAGCTTGATCCACCGGAACAAATGCCGGTACGTGTGCTTTGATCGCCCCAAGCAACTCTTCTTTGCTGAAGGGTTTGGTCAGGTATTGATCAGAGCCGACGATGCGCCCTTTGGCCTTGTCGAACAGGCCGTCTTTGGACGACAGCATGATCACCGGAGTGGACTTGAAAGCACTGTTGTTCTTGATCAAGGCGCAGGTCTGATAACCATCCAGTCGCGGCATCATGATGTCGACAAAAATAATGCTCGGATGTGTATCTGCGATCTTGGCCAGGGCATCAAACCCGTCAACAGCCGTGATTACTTCACAACCTACTTTCTTCAGCAGGGTCTCAGCGGTTCGACGAATCGTCTTCGAGTCGTCAATTACCATCACCCTTAAACCCTCGGAATTCTGTTCCATGATTGCTTACTAGCGCCTCGGTGAGTCATTATTTTTGCGTTACATCAGCGTGCCTGAGGCTTGCCACCGACGGGCTGCAACCCGATCGTCAGGCCTTTGTAGCACACTCTTCCTCATGCAATCCACACGTCACAGTGCAACCTGTTTTTCCTTGACCGTCAGCCTCGTCAGCGCCACTCTGGCGCGACTTGTTCAACTTTTTCTGCCCGCGCATACCGCTCACACGGAGTACCGTTAAATGACCGTTCGTCTTGGCATCGTCATGGACCCTATAGCCCAGATCTCCTTCAAGAAGGACAGCTCACTGGCCATGCTGCTCGCCGCTGAGTCGCGTGGCTGGTCCCTGTTCTACATGGAGCAAAAGGACCTTTATCAGGCCAAAGGCCAGGCGCGTGCCCGACTTCGCTCACTCCAGGTATTCAACGACCCTGAACATTGGTTCGAACTGGGCGAGGAGCAGGACCTGCCGCTGGCTGACCTCAATGTCATCCTGATGCGCAAGGATCCGCCCTTCGACAACGAGTTCCTGTACACCACCTATCTTCTGGAACAAGCCGAAGCCGATGGCGTCCTCGTGGTCAACCGTCCTCAGAGCCTACGCGACTGCAATGAAAAAATCTTTGCAACGCAGTTTCCCCAGCTCACACCGCCAACAATTGTCAGCCGCCGTGCCGACATTCTGCGCGAGTTTGCCAAAGAACAGCGTGACATCATTCTCAAACCCCTCGATGGCATGGGCGGATCGATGATTTTTCGTCACCGCGAGGGTGATCCGAACCTTTCGGTCATTCTCGAGACACTCACAGCCCACGGCACCCAGCAAATCATGGCGCAGGGTTACATCCCGCAGATTCTCGATGGCGACAAACGCATTCTGATGATCGACGGCGAGCCCGTACCTTATTGCCTGGCGCGCATTCCCGCACAGGGCGAGACCCGTGGCAACCTGGCGGCCGGTGGTCGTGGCGAGGCCAGACCGCTGAGCGAACGCGACCGCGAAATTGCTCTGGCCATTGGCCCGACACTGCGCGAGAAAGGCTTGTTGTTTGTGGGCCTGGATGTGATCGGCGATTACCTGACAGAGATTAACGTGACCAGCCCGACCTGCATTCGTGAAATTGATGCCGCGTATAACACAGGCATTGCCGATCATCTGATGGACGTGATTGCAAAGAAGCTGAATGCCACACAGTAGTCATCACAAGCTTGACCCAGCTAACACCTTTGCACATGAGGCTTGCAGGCCGAGGTGCGAAGTCGGCAGACTGCGCGGCACTCTGAGCCAAGCCACATGCCAATGAAAGCAACCGACCCGACTCCCAGCCTCCCACCTGCCGGCGCCAGCCCGGCAGACCGGCTGGGCTTTACCCTTTTTCTGGCAGCGGTGCTGCATATCGCGGTGATCCTCGGGGTCGGTTTCACGGTGGTCGAGCCTGAAACCCTGAGCAAAACGCTCGAAATCACCCTTTCAACCTTCAAGAGCGAAACCAAGCCCAAAGAGGCGGACTTCCTCGCTCAGGACAATCAGCAAGGCAGCGGCACGCTGGAACACAAGGCCGCGCCGAAAACCACCGAAAAGGCGCCCTTCCAGGACACCAAGGTTAATAAGGTGCAGCCGAAAACCGTGGCCAAGCCGCCACCGGCACCGAAAGAGGCGCCAAAAGCAGCGGTCGCCACGGTGAAGCCGCAGCCGCAGAAAACCCCTGTCAAACGTGAAAAGCCCAAACCGGCGCCCAGCCACGAACCGGCTCCAAGCTTTGACCGCGAACAATTGTCTTCGGAAATTGCCAGCCTCGAAGCGGATCTGGCCAACGAAGTTCAGGCCTACGCCAAGCGCCCGAAGATTCTGCGTCTCAACGCCGCCTCGACCATGCGCGACAAAGGCGCCTGGTACAAGGATCAGTGGCGCAAGAAGGTCGAGCGCATTGGCAACCTGAACTACCCGGATGACGCGCGGCGCAAACGCATTTACGGCAGCCTGCGCTTGCTGGTCTCGATCAACCGTGACGGCTCGCTCTACGAGGTGCTGGTACTGGAATCATCCGGCCAGCCAACGCTCGACAAGGCCGCCATGCGCATCGTTCGCCTGGCCGCGCCCTTTGCACCGTTCAGCGGCGACCTGATCGACATTGACCGGCTGGAAATTATCCGCACCTGGCGCTTCGAGAAAGGCGACCGATTGCAGAGCAACTAGCCGCAAACCGCTTACAGCCACAAGAACGCTGATGCGCGACGGTCGGGCAGGCGAGAACTCGCGCCGCTCGACCGAACGTGCGCTCAGCGATAAACCGCTGACTGAGCCGCTTAAGCCGCGGCGCAACGCCGCAATCCCTCGCGCAGTAGCGTCTCTGAGGTTTGTTGTGCTTCCAGCCGTCACGCTCAAGTATTAAGCTAACGCCCATGAAAGACGCCAGCCCAAGCAATCTCAAGCACCACTTCCTGATCGCCATGCCGCACATGGGCGATCCCAATTTCGCGCAGACCGTCACGTATCTGGTCGATCATAACGACCAAGGCGCAATGGGCCTGGTGATTAACCGTCCGAGCGGCCTGAATCTGGCCGACGTGCTTGAGCAATTGAGCCCGGAAAAAGAGCCGCCGGCACTCTGCCAAAGCCTGCCGATTTTCACTGGCGGCCCGGTACAGACTGATCGCGGCTTCGTTCTGCATCCTGTAGGCCTGAATTTTCAGGCCACTCTCGACCTCGGCGAGCTGGGCCTGACCACCTCGCAAGACGTGCTGTTTGCGATTGCTGCCGGCACCGGCCCCGACAAATACCTGATCACCCTGGGCTATGCCGGCTGGGAAGCAGGCCAGCTTGAGGCCGAACTGGCCGACAACGCCTGGCTGACGTGCCCGGCTGATGCCGGCATCCTGTTCGACATGCCTTACGATCAGCGCCTTGATGCAGCGGCGGCGCACCTCGGGGTCAACCTGAGCCTGCTCACCTCGCAAGCTGGACACGCCTGATGGCCGAGCCTAAACCACTGCGCCTGCTGCTGGGCTTTGATTACGGCACCAAACAGATTGGTGTTGCGGTTGGCCAGCCAATCACCGGGCAGGCGCGCGAACTCTGCGTGCTAAAAGCGCAAAATGGCGTGCCGGACTGGCAAAAGGTCGAAGCGCTGATCCGCGAATGGCAGCCCGATGCAATCGTGGTGGGCCTGCCGCTGAACATGGACGGCTCACCCAGTGACATGAGCGAGCGCGCCGAAAAGTTCGGCCGCCGCCTCAATGGCCGCTTCAACTTGCCGGTACACACGCACGATGAACGCCTGACTACTTACGCCGCCAAGGGCGAACGCCTGCAGCAAGGCCAGAACAGCGGCTACCGCGAACGACCTGTCGACGCACTGGCTGCCGCGCTGGTACTCGAAGGTTGGATGCAAGCGCATATTTGCGGCTGAGCTCGCTCGGCCATCAAGGAGCTTCATATGAATTTACCGTCACCTGCACAACTGCTGCCGGAAATGGCCACGGCGCTGATTCGCCACCTCAATGCGCGACAAATCAGCACCCCGCGCTTTATCGGCATCCGCACGGGCGGTGTCTGGGTTGCTCAGGCACTTATGGAAACCCTCGGCAGCACTGAGCCGATGGGCATTCTCGATGTGTCGTTCTACCGCGACGATTTCACCCAGAACGGCCTGCACCCGCAAGTCAAACCGTCCGAACTTCCGTTCGACGTCGAAGGTCAACATCTGGTGCTGATAGACGACGTACTGATGAGCGGCCGGACCATTCGCGCGGCGATGAATGAACTGTTCGATTACGGTCGTCCAGCTAGTATTACCTTGGTTTGCCTGCTCGACCTGACCGCGCATGACCTGCCAATACGGCCTGACATTGTCGGCGCCACCTTGTCTCTGCCCGCGCAGCAACGAGTAAAATTGACCGGCCCAACACCGCTTAACCTCGAGCTGCAATCGCTCGCCAACTGAGATCCCCGCGATGACGCCCCTAGACGCCAAGCGCTCCCTGCAACTGAATGACAACGGTCAGTTGCAGCACTTTTTGTCCATCGACGGCTTGCCCCGCGAACTGCTGACAGAAATTCTCGATACCGCCGACTCGTTCCTCGAAGTGGGCGACCGCGCTGTAAAGAAGGTTCCGCTGCTGCGCGGCAAGACCGTGTGCAACGTATTCTTCGAGAACTCGACACGTACCCGCACCACCTTTGAGCTGGCGGCGCAGCGCTTGTCTGCCGACGTCATCAGCCTCAACGTATCGACCTCATCAACCAGCAAAGGCGAGTCGCTGTTCGACACCCTGCGCAACCTTGAGGCGATGGCGGCCGACATGTTCGTAGTGCGCCACAGCGATTCCGGCGCGGCGCACTTCATTGCCGAGCACGTGTGCCCTAACGTCGCCATCATCAACGGCGGCGACGGCCGACACGCCCACCCGACGCAAGCAATGCTCGACATGCTGACGATTCGCCGGCACAAGGGCAGCTTCGAGAATCTCTCGGTTGCCATCGTCGGTGACATCCTGCACTCGCGTGTTGCGCGCTCGAACATGCTCGCGCTGAAAACCCTGGGTTGCCCGGATATTCGCGTGATTGCGCCAAAAACCTTGCTGCCGGTCGGCATCGAGCAATACGGCGTGACGACCTACAGCGACATGGCCACCGGCCTCAAAGATGTCGACGTGGTGATCATGCTGCGCCTGCAACGTGAACGCATGCAGGGCGGCCTGCTGCCGAGCGAAGGCGAGTTCTATCGCCTGTTCGGCCTTACCGAGCAACGCCTCAAGCTGGCCAAGCCCGATGCGCTGGTCATGCACCCGGGGCCGATCAACCGTGGCGTTGAAATTGAATCGGCGGTGGCCGATGGCCCGCAGTCGGTGATTCTCAATCAGGTCACTTACGGCATCGCCATCCGCATGGCCGTGCTCTCAATGGCCATGAGCGGCCAGAAAACCCAGCGACTACTTGATCAAGAAAGCGAGGAGCAGAACTGATGCGTACCCGTATCCTCGGCGCCCGCGTAATTGACCCCAACAGCGGTCTGGACCAAATCAGCGATATCTACATCGAAGGCGGCAAGATCGCAGCCATTGGTGATGCGCCCGCAGGTTTCGACGCCGAACAAACCATCGAAGCTGATGGCCTGATCGCAACACCGGGCCTGGTTGACCTTAACTCAGCGCTGCGCGAACCCGGCTACAGCCGCAAAGGCAGCATTGCCAGCGAAACCCTGGCGGCGGCGGCGGGCGGCGTTACCAGCCTGTGCTGCCCACCCTTCACCAAGCCGATTCTGGACACACCGGCAGTCGCCGAGATGATTCTCGAACGCGCACGTGAAGCGGGCCACACCAAGGTATTCCCGGTCGGCGCACTGAGCAAAGGCCTCGAAGGCGAGCAACTGGCCGAGCTGGTTGCCCTGCGTGATGCCGGTTGCGTGGCATTCAGCAACGGTCTGGATTGCTTCCGCAACAACCGCACCCTGCGCCGCGCTATGGAATATGCCGCCACCTTCGATCTGACGGTGATTTTCCACTCGCAGGATCACGATCTGGCAGAAGGCGGCCTCGCCCACGACGGCCCGACCGCCAGCTTCCTCGGTTTGGTCGGCATCCCGGAATCCGCGGAAACCGTAGCCCTCGCCCGCAACTTGTTGCTGGTCGAGCAGACCGGCGTACGCGCGCACTTCAGCCAACTGACCAGCGCCCGTGGCGCCCAGCTGATTGCCGATGCCCAAGCACGCGGCCTCAAGGTGACGGCAGACGTGGCGTTGTACCAGCTGATTCTGACTGACGATTCGCTGCTCGGTTTCTCCAGCCTGTATCACGTTATGCCGCCACTGCGCACCCGCGCAGACCGCGACGGCCTGCGTCAGGCGGTCAAGGACGGCACCATTCAGGCCATCGCCAGCCATCACCAGCCGCACGAAGCCGACGCCAAACGCGCACCGTTTGCCGCCACCGAGCCCGGGATCAGCAGCGTGCAGCTGATGCTGCCACTGGCCATGAGCCTGGTGCAGGACGGCGTGTTGGAACTGCCAGAGCTGATCGCCCGCCTCAGCAGCGGTCCGGCGCAGGCGCTTGGCCTGCCAGCAGGCAAGCTGGCCGCCGGTGAACCTGCCGATGTGCTGCTGTTCGACCCGAACGCCTCAACACTGGCCGGTGACACGTGGTTCTCCAAAGGCGCCAACAGCCCGTTCATGGGCCACTGCCTGCCGAGCGCCGTGCGCTACACGCTGGTAGACGGGCACATCAGCTACCAGGCGTAAGCCTTACGCTTCCAGCCTCTGCGCACACCAGAAACCCACTCCCGAGTGGGTTTCTGCTTTTATCTCCCCCGGCAAATCGCCTTATTTGCCAAACACGCGCGAACGCTAAGTTTGATGTCAGCCGTCGCATCATCGAACTCTCCGAATAAATCTGCGTCAGACATAAAACTGTCGTGAATTACGCTTAATCATTGAGCATCAGGCAGACAACAACATAAAAGATAGGCCTAAACGCGGTAACGCCGCCGCTCGGCCCGCCTCAACAGTTCTTCCCTCTAGCCGCAGCACGGAGCAGATAGTTGATGAGCAGCACATTAAGAGTACTGACCCCAAAGCCAGCCCCCAATGCGCTACTCGACTATTACCTGCAGGTCAGGCGCCGAACCGAAACCCTGATCGCGCCGCTGGAGCCGGAAGACATGGTTGTGCAATCCATGCCTGATGCCAGCCCGAGTAAATGGCACATCGCCCATACCAGCTGGTTCTTCGAAACCTTTCTGCTCAGCCCGCAGCTCAGAGGCTACAAGATTTTCGATGACACCTTCTGCTACCTGTTCAACTCCTATTACGAAGCCGTCGGCCCCCGCCATCCCAGACCCCATCGCGGCTTGCTGACCCGCCCCGCCATCAGCGAAGTGATTGCCTACCGCAAACATGTCGACAGGCAAATGAGCGTCCTGCTGCAAACCTCACTCGATGACGCCACGCGCCAGTTAGTTGAACTCGGGCTGGCGCACGAGGAGCAGCACCAGGAACTGCTGCTCATGGACATACTCCACCTGTTCAACACCTCGCCACTCAAACCCGCCTATAACCCGCAGTGGCCACAGCCCACCCGCGCCGGCCCCGGGCGTTTCAAGCCACACATTGGCGGCCTGCTGGATATTGGCCACACCGATGACGCCTTTGCTTTCGACAATGAAAGCCCGCGCCACACCACGTATTTACAGCCCTTCGAGATCAGTGACCGGCTGGTGACAAACGGTGAATGGCTGGCATTTATCGCGGACGGCGGCTACCAGCAAGTGGATTTGTGGCTCTCAGAAGGCTGGGATTGCGTGCAAAGCCAAGGCTGGAAAGCCCCGCTTTACTGGCATCACGATGAGCACGGTTGGAGCCAGATGACTTTAAGGGGCATGCAGCCCATTAATCCGGACGACGCCGTGACGCATATCAGCTACCACGAAGCGACCGCCTTCGCCTGCTGGGTCAACGCCCGCCTGCCGACTGAAGCAGAATGGGAAGTAGCTGCTGAGGCGGGCATGTTGCAACAAGTGGATGACGTCGCCTGGCAGTGGACGCAAAGCCATTACAGCGCCTATCCCGGCTTTAATCCGGCCCCAGGCGCTGTGGGCGAATACAACGGCAAGTTCATGATCAACCAGATGGTGTTACGTGGCGGCAGCGCGTTCAGCAGCCCCGGCCATACGCGCTTGAGCTATCGCAATTTCTTCCATGCCGATAAGCGCTGGATGTTGTCGGGGCTGCGATTAGCCCGGGATATTCAACCGCACCAGCAACACACAAAATCTGATAACGAGTTCTTACGCGACGTACAACAGGGGCTCAGCGCAAAACCCAAAGCGCTTTCACCTAAATATTTTTACGACGCCAAGGGCTCCGCGCTGTTCGAGGCGATTTGTAAAACACCGGAGTACTACCCCACCCGCGCCGAGACGCGACTGCTGAGCGAGATTGCTGAGCAAATATCAGCCACCATTGCCAGCGGCAGCGCGTTGATTGAATTCGGCAGCGGCGCCAGCGAAAAGACCTGCCTGGTGCTGGATGCAACGCCGCAACTGGGCGCTTATGTTCCCATCGACATTTGCCCGGATGCACTTGAACATGCGACCCAACGCCTAAATAAGCGCTACCCGGAACTGCCGGTAATCGCCCAAACGGGGGATTTCACCGAGCCGGTTGAGCTGCCAGAACAAGTAGCCGCAATGGCCAAAGTCGGGTTCTTCCCCGGCTCAACCATCGGCAACTTCACTCGCAGTCAGGCGATTGAATTTCTCAAGTCGGCAAAACGCCTGCTGGGTGCTAACGGGCAATTCATTGTCGGCGTGGATATGGTCAAAGACCGCCACATACTTGAGGCAGCCTATGACGACGCTGGCGGCGTGACGGCGGCTTTCAACAAGAACCTGCTAACCCGCATCAACCGTGAACTGGGCGCTAATTTCTGCCTGGAAAATTTTGCCCACGTTGCGCTGTGGAACCCCGAACACCAGCGCATGGAAATGCACCTGCAAAGCCTTATCGATCAGTGCGTGGAAATAGCCGGTCAACGCTACATCTTCTCTAAAAATGAGCGCCTGCATACCGAGTGCTCACATAAATTCACCCTTGAGTCCTTCAGCGCAATGGCCGCCGAAGCAGGCTGGAGCGTGAGCCAGCACTGGCTAAGCGCAGAACCCGAAGTCGGTCTGATGCGCTTGACTCAGCAGCCGTAGTTGCGCGCTTAAACAAAAAACCCCGCTGATTCAGCGGGGTTTGATTAGCTCAATGGAACGCGGGAATCAGCTGCGCTCGGAGTTTTTCAGGGTGATCTGGGTATTCAGCGTCCAGAAGTCATACAACACCCCGATGAGGAACAAGCCACCTGTGCACAGATAGATGATCCCGGTGATCCATTTGCCCATGTACATGCGGTGCACACCGAAGACCCCGAGGAAGGTCAGCAGAATCCACGAGACGGTGTAATCGGTTTCCCCTGCGGTAAATCGCAAGTCGGCTTCCTTGTCCATCGACGGGATCAGGAACAGGTCAATGATCCAGCCAACAAACAACAGGCCAAATGTCAGAAACCAGATGGTTCCGGTGACCGGCTTGCCGTAATAGAAACGGTGCGCGCCGAGAAAACCGAAGATCCACAACAGGTAGCCGATTGTCTTGCTGTGCGTGTCTTGTTGCTGCATGAATGCCTCCTGCTGGCATGATTATCCTGAACAACAATCTACGCGAGAACCGCCGCAAACCCAAATCTGGCCCCCGCTAAACGCCCGCCCCATGCGCACAGAGCGAGCGGTCTGAAAACCAGCGGCTAACGCGAATCAGCGAAAGCGACGACCCGGATCATCGGTACTGACTTCAAGCGACAAGCCTTCGGTGAGACTCGACAAATGATCACCGTCGCCTTCGGAAGCCAGCTTGATCATCAGACGTAAATCGTTCGCCGAGTCGGCATAGGCCAAGGCGTTTTCGTAAGTGATTTCACCGTCGCTGTAGAGTTTGTACAGGGCCTGATCGAACGTCTGCATGCCCTGCTCCGTAGAACGCTTCATCAACTCCTTGAGCTGATGCACCTCGCCCTTGCGAATCAGGTCGGCCGCCAGCGGCGTATTAATCAACACTTCAATCACCGCGCGGCGGCCTTTGCCGTCGGGTGTCGGGACCAGTTGCTGAGCGACAATGGCCTTGAGGTTAAGCGACAGGTCCATCCAGACCTGGCTTTGCCGGTCTGCCGGGAAGAAGTTGATAATCCGGTCCAGCGCCTGGTTGGCGTTGTTGGCGTGCAATGTGGCCAGACATAGGTGGCCGGTTTCGGCAAATGCGACGGCGTGATCCATGGTCTCGCGCGAGCGCACCTCACCAATCAAGATCACATCCGGCGCCTGGCGCAGGGTGTTTTTCAGCGCCACTTCGAACGATTCAGTGTCGATGCCGACTTCGCGCTGAGTGACGATGCAATTCTGGTGCTGGTGAATGAATTCGATCGGGTCTTCGATGGAAATGATGTGGCCGCTGCTGTTCTTGTTGCGATAGCCAATCATCGCCGCCAGCGAGGTCGATTTACCGGTACCGGTAGCGCCCACAAACAACACCAGACCGCGCTTGGTCAGGGCCAGTTTTTTCAGCACATCCGGCAGCTTCAACTCTTCGAGCGTAGGGATATTGGTTTCGATGCGGCGCAGTACCATACCAGCCAGGTTGCGCTGGTAGAAGGCACTCACCCGGAACCGCCCGATTCCGCGAGCACTGATTGCAAAGTTGCATTCATGGTTCTCGGCAAAGTCACGGCGCTGCTGGTCATTCATGACCGCGTGCACTGTTTCGCGGGTTTGCTCGGGGGACATCGGTGTTTTGGTGATCGGCAAGATTTTGCCATTGACCTTCATCGATGGCGGAATACCGGCTGTAATGAAAAGATCGGAGCCGCCCTTTTCGACCATCAGACGTAATAGTTTTTCAAAGTCCATGGGTCTCTCGCCTTACACCAAATTGCACCTGCAGCCGACTGCCGCTGGCACGTTCATTACCATTTATCCAGCGAGGCAGCCTTGCGACCGCCTCATTGCTGCGTGTTGTTTCGGTCGGCGGCCAAGCTGCCGACATTCCAGCGGTGCAACGCGCGCCTTGCGGCGGCGATTGCCAAGCTAGAAGTTCTCTGGGTTTTTAGCCTTCTCTTTGGCCATGTCTCGGCCGATCAGGCCTTTGCTGACCAAGGTTTTCAGGCACGAATCCAGGGTTTGCATGCCCAGCGAGCCACCGGTCTGGATGGCGGAATACATCTGCGCAACCTTGTCTTCACGGATCAGGTTACGAATCGCCGGCGTGCCGATCATGATTTCGTGGGCGGCAACACGGCCACCGCCGATTTTCTTCAGCAGGGTTTGCGAAATAACTGCCTGCAATGATTCGGAGAGCATCGAGCGAACCATCGACTTCTCTTCCGCCGGGAACACGTCAACCACACGGTCGATGGTCTTGGCAGCAGAGGTGGTGTGCAGCGTGCCAAACACCAGGTGGCCGGTTTCAGCGGCGGTCAGGGCCAAACGAATGGTTTCCAGATCGCGCAATTCGCCGACCAGAATGATATCCGGGTCTTCACGCAGCGCCGAGCGCAATGCTTCAGAGAAGCCAAGCGTGTCACGGTGTACTTCACGCTGGTTGACCAGACACTTCTTCGACTCGTGAACGAATTCGATCGGGTCTTCGATGGTCAGAATATGTTGGTACTTGGTGGTGTTGAGGTAATCAAGCATCGCCGCCAGCGTGGTCGATTTACCCGAACCGGTTGGCCCCGTAACCAGCACCAGACCGCGCGGCACGTCGGTGATCTTGCGGAACACCTCACCCATGCCGAGGTCTTCCATGGTCAGAACACGCGACGGAATCGTCCGGAATACTGCACCCGAACCGCGATTCTGGTTGAATGCGTTAACCCGGAAACGGGCAACGCCCGGCACTTCAAAGGAGAAGTCCGTTTCCAGAAACTCTTCGAAGTCCTTGCGCTGCTTGTCGTTCATGATGTCGTAGATCAGCGCATGCACTTGCTTGTGATCCAGCGCCGGCAGATTGATGCGGCGAACATCGCCATCAACCCGAATCATCGGCGGCAAACCAGCAGAGAGGTGCAGGTCCGACGCACCTTGCTTGGCACTGAAGGCGAGCAGCTCAGTGATATCCATAGGACTCCCTAATGACGGTAGAATGCCGTGAACGTAGAACGCACGGGCGATAGAGCGAGAATAATGTCCACGATAGCAGAGAATATTGCAAAGGTCGGAGCTCGCATTCGTGAGGCAGCGCAAGCTGCAGGCCGCGAATCCACCTCCATTGGCCTGCTCGCAGTGAGCAAAACCAAACCTGCCGCTGCCATCCGTGAAGCTTATTTAGCGGGTGTCGGGCACGTTGGCGAGAACTACTTGCAAGAGGCGCTCGAAAAACAGCAGGAACTAGCCGATCTGCCCCTAACTTGGCATTTCATCGGCCCTATCCAGTCGAACAAGACCCGCGCGATTGCCGAGCACTTCAGTTGGGTGCATTCGGTAGACCGCCTGAAGATCGCCCAGCGCCTCTCGGAGCAGCGTCCAGCCTCATTGCCGCCATTGAATATCTGCCTGCAAGTGAATGTCAGCGGTGAAGCGAGTAAATCCGGCTGCACTGCAGAACAATTGCCGGCACTGGCCGAAGCGGTGCAACAGCTGCCCAACCTGAAGCTGCGCGGGTTAATGGCCATTCCCGAGCCCACCGATGATCAAAACGAGCAGCGCGCAGCATTCGCTATCGTCCAAAACCTGCAACAGCAATTGGGCCTCGACACCTTGTCGATTGGCATGAGCCACGACCTCGAAGCGGCCATTGCTCAGGGCGCAACGTGGGTGCGCATCGGCACGGCGCTGTTTGGCGCCCGCGACTATTCATAAAGGTGGCCGCACACGCAGAGTTCGCCGACCTTACTGAGCAGTTGTTGCATTGAAAAATGCTCACGGCCGCCTCATCTAGTAATGTGCTTCATTCTAAATAGCTAAGGACCCCGTTATGACCACTCCTCGCATTGCCTTTATTGGTGCCGGCAACATGGCAGCCAGCCTGATCGGCGGGATGCGTGCTCAAGGCGTTGGCGCCGAGTCGATCCGCGCCAGTGATCGCGGCGCCGAGCAACGCGAAAAAATCAGCGCGCAATACGGCATCGATGTGTTTGCCAGCAATGCCGAGGCCATCAACGGGGTCGACGTGATTGTGCTGTCGATCAAACCGCAGGCCATGAAAGAAGTGTGTCTGGATCTCGCGCCGCATATAAAGGACGGTCAGTTGATTGTCTCGATCGCAGCCGGTATCAGCAGTGCAAGCCTTGCCAACTGGCTGGGCGAGCGCGCCATTGTGCGCTGCATGCCCAACACCCCGGCCTTGCTGCGTCAGGGCGTTAGCGGCCTGTACGCCAACCCGCAGGTCAGCGCCGAGCAACGCCAGCAAGCCGAGCAATTGCTCAGCGCCGTTGGCCTGGCCCTGTGGCTGGATGAGGAACACCTGATTGACGCAGTCACCGCCGTTTCAGGCAGCGGGCCGGCGTATTTCTTCCTGCTGATCGAAGCCATGACCGCTGCCGGCGAAAAACTCGGCCTGCCGCGTGAAACCGCAGAAAAGCTGACCCAGCAAACCGCACTGGGCGCCGCGCAAATGGCCATTGCCAGCGACGTGGATGCCGCTGAGTTGCGCCGCCGGGTAACATCACCGGCCGGCACCACAGAGGCTGCCATCAAAACCTTCCAGGCTGGCGGCTTTGAAGCCCTGGTCGATGCTGCATTAAACGCCGCCGCCCAGCGCTCCGCTGAACTGGCCGAGCAACTGGGCAAATAAGGAGATCATGATGATCGGATTGAACACCGCTGCCGTCTATGTACTGCAAACCATCGGCAGCTTTTACTTGTTGATCGTGTTGCTGCGTTTCATTCTGCAACTGGTTCGGGCTGACTTCTACAACCCCATCAGCCAGTTCATCGTGCGCGCAACCCAGCCTCTGCTGAAACCGCTGCGCCGGATTATCCCAAGCTTTGCCGGCCTCGACCTGGCGTCGCTGGTACTGGCGATTCTGGTGCAACTGGCGCTGATGGCACTGACCCTGATGCTGATGGGTTACGGCGTTGGCAACCCGCTGCAATTGCTGGTCTGGTCGATCATTGGCGTGACCGCGCTGTTCATCAAGGTGTTCTTCTTTGCCCTGATTATCAGCGTGATCCTGTCGTGGGTTGCCCAAGGCAGCAGCAACCCGGCAGTAATTCTGGTCAACCAGATCTGCGAGCCCCTGCTGATGCCGTTTCGCAAGATCCTGCCGAATCTTGGCGGTCTCGATCTTTCGCCGATTCTGGCGTTTCTGGTGCTTAACCTGATCGACATGCTGGTGATCCGCAATCTCGCGGTTATGACCGGCATGCTGCAAGGCCTCAGCATGGCCATCTGATGAGTTTCTATCGCTGGGACGGTGACGATCTGATCCTCAATTGTCACCTGCAGCCCAACGCAAGCTCCGACGAGTTTGCCGGGCTGCACGGCGACAGATTAAAAATTCGCCTCACCGCACCGCCAACAGAAGGCAAAGCCAACGCCCATCTGCTAGCTTTTCTGGCAGGTGCATTTGCTGTGAGTAAACGCCAAGTTTGCTTGGAAAGTGGCCAACAGAGCCGACAAAAGCGCGTACGAATCATGAACCCGCAAAAACTGCCGAACGGTATAGAACTTAATCGTTCCGATAAGTGACAAACCTTTAGTGAGGTAGCTTGCTTGAGTTTATTGACGCCGGGCGCATCTACGGCATAATGCCAGTATACGATTATCAACAAGCATTGAGTCTCATTACCGGCAACGGTTGAAAGGGCTCCACCCCAGTAGTATCTGGGTGGTAATAGCGGGCCAGAAACACGGCTACCCCATGTTCATGAGCATGCCGGCGCGTGTTTGTATGTGAGGAACGATGAATGAGCATGGAACGTCTCAGCCAACAGGTCGACGCCTACGTCACCTGGAAACGCGAGTTGATGCGCGAAATTACCCGCTACCGCAGCTGGCTGATCTCCAACCGGCTGGGCTCGGAAGCCCTCGATAAAAAGCTTGAACGCGCGATGCATTTGCTGCGCACCGACCACATAACGCTGGCGTTTGTGGGCGAGTTCTCGCGCGGCAAGACCGAGCTGATCAACAGCCTGTTCTTCTCCGACTATGGCCAGCGCATGCTGCCCTCGCAGGTCGGGCGCACAACCATGTGCCCCACCGAGCTGTTTTTCGACCCGCGCTCCGAGCACAGTTATATCCGCTTGCTGCCGATAGAGACGCGCAGCGCCGATGCCAGCATCTCCCAATTCAAACGCGCACCCGAGCAATGGCTGAACATCGCACTGGACCCAAGCGACCCGGACAACATGGTCGAGGCTTTCGCGCAGGTTGCCCGCACCAAGCCAATGCAGGTCGAGCAGGCAATCCAGCTCGGCTTCTACCCGGAAATGCTTGAAAGCACCGGCAAACCCGGCCAGGTGATGGTTCCGGCATGGCGCCATGCGCTGGTCAATATCGACCACCCACTGCTGCGCCAAGGGCTGCGTATCCTTGATACGCCGGGCTTGAATGCGCTGGGCAGCGAACCCGAACTGACCCTGTCGATGTTGCCCAACGCTCAGGCAATCATCTTCCTGTTGTCTGCCGACACCGGCGTTACCGCCAGTGACATGGAAATCTGGAAGCAGCATATTCTGCAACTGGATGACCCGGACCACACCAGCCTGCTCGCCGTTCTGAACAAGATCGACGTGCTCTGGGACGATCTCGCGGGCGAGGCATTTGTGCAGGAAAGCATTCATCGCATCCAGCAAACAACCGCCAGCCAGCTGGGCCTGAAAACCGCCGATGTGCTGCCTATTTCAGCAAAACAGGCGCTACTGGCCAAAGTGCGCCACGATCCCGAGTTACTCGCCCGCAGCCAGATCAGCGGACTAGAAGACCTGCTCTGCGAGCGCATCGTGCTGCAAAAAGAGCGGCTGATTGAAGACCACGTGGTGATGCAGGTGCTGGACTTGCTCAAAGGCAGCCAGAACATGCTCAACCAGCGGCTGCAGCAGGTCACTGCGCAGAAAGAGCTGCTCAGCAACAGTCATCAGGACAACGGTCAGACGCTGTTCGAACTGACAGCCAAGACCAAAGAAGAGCACAACCTCCATCACAAGCGCCTGCTTGGCCTGAAAACCAACCAGCGCCTGCTCAAGCGTCAGGGCGACCTGCTGCGCGAGGCTATTCGCCCGGAGCGGCTTGAAGGCCACCTCGAAGTGGTGCGCAAGAACCTCACCGGCAGTTGGACCACCATTGGTATCAACCAGGCGATTACCAACTTCTTCGCCAGCATTGATGAAGACTTGCAGCACCTGGCCGATGAAGCGGAAATGGCCAACACCATGGTTGCTGCTATCTACCGTCGGCATAACGAAGAGAATCCGCTGCATTGTGTGGATGCGCCGCAGTTCAATATCAACCGCCATCTGCGTGATCTCAAGCAACTGCGCGAACAGGCCGACCAATTCCGCCTGCAGCTGAAAACCCTGCTCACCGAGCAAGGTGTGCTGGCGCGCCGCTTCTTTGCCACCCTCGCCCAGGAAGTCATCGGGCTGCACCAGCGTTTGCGCCAGGATGCCGAACAATGGGCCAACGATGCCTTGATGCCACTGATGCAGCACACCCTTGAGCACAAGCAATTGCTCGAAACGCACATGCTCAAACTCAAGTCGCTGGCGCAGGAAACCCAATTGAATCGCCAGCGCAGCGAGCAACTCAGCCGTTATCACGGCGAACTGCTGGTTCAGCTCAGCCAGGCCAATGGCATGCTCAAGGTTTTCCGCCGTCCGGCGCCGGTGCAGCGGCAAAAGAAAGTGGTAAATCTGCTGGCTTCGCTGCGTACCGAAGGCGCCCGCGATTAAGTCGTAACAGTTTCTCCGCGCAACACCTGCCGCCCCGTGCTTGCCGCACGGGGCGGCGCTCTTTAGACTGCGTCCCTTGCTTTTTCACTTCACTTTTCGCGAGCGGGCTCGATGTCGACTGCCTTCCCCCAAGACTCTGTTGGCTTGGTGACTCCCCAGGTGATGCATTTTGCCGAACCTTTGGCTCTCGCCTGTGGGCGTGACCTGGCCGAGTACCAGATTACTTATGAAACCTACGGTGAGCTGAATGCTCAGCGCAGCAATGCGGTGCTCATCTGTCACGCCTTGTCTGGCCACCATCACGCCGCGGGTTATCACAGCCCCGACGACCGTAAACCCGGTTGGTGGGACAGCTGTATCGGCCCCGGCAAAGCCATCGACACCAATAAGTTCTTCGTGGTCAGCCTGAACAATCTCGGCGGCTGCAATGGTTCGACCGGCCCCAGCAGCATCAACCCGGCAACGGGCAAGCCTTATGGCGCCGACTTCCCGGTCTTCACCGTGGAATGCTGGGTCCACAGCCAGGCGCGGTTGGCCGATGAGCTGGGTATCGAGCAGTGGGCGGCCGTGGTGGGCGGCAGTTTGGGCGGCATGCAGGCCATCCAGTGGACTATCACCTACCCCGAGCGCGTGCGTCACTGTTTGGCCATCGCTTCGGCGCCCAAGCTTTCGGCGCAGAACATCGCGTTCAACGAAGTCGCACGTCAGGCCATTTTGACCGACCCGGATTTTCACGGCGGGCACTTTCTTGAACACGGCGTGATTCCCAAGCGCGGCTTGATGCTGGCACGCATGGTCGGCCACATCACTTATTTGTCTGACGACGCCATGGGCGAGAAATTTGGTCGCGGTCTGAAGAGCGAGAAGCTCAACTACGACTTCCACAGCGTCGAGTTTCAGGTCGAGAGTTACCTGCGCTATCAAGGCGAAGAGTTCTCCGGGCGTTTCGACGCGAACACCTATCTGCTGATGACCAAGGCGCTCGACTACTTCGACCCTGCGGCTGCTCACGACGGCGATCTGGCCAAGACGCTGGCTGTGGCCAAAGCCGATTTCGCGGTGTTCTCGTTCACCACCGACTGGCGCTTCTCGCCAGCGCGCTCGCGCGAAATTGTTGATGCGCTAACCGCCTCACGCAAAAATGTGTGCTATCTGGAAGTTGACGCGCCGCAAGGCCACGATGCCTTCCTGATGCCAATTCCGCGTTATTTGCAAGCATTTAGCAGCTATATGAATCGAATTGCCGTATGAGGTCGAAATGAGAGCTGATCTGGACATCATCCAGGACTGGATTCCCGCGGGCAGTCGCGTGCTCGACCTTGGCTGCGGCAACGGCGAACTGCTGGCGTGGCTCACGGCCAACAAGCAAGTATTTGGCTACGGCCTGGAAATCGACGCGGACAACATTGCCGAGTGCGTAAGCAAGGGCGTCAACGTCATCGAGCAAGACCTCGACAAGGGGCTGGGCAACTTTGCCGATCACAGCTTCGATGTGGTGGTCATGACTCAGGCGCTGCAAGCGGTGCATTACCCGGACCGGATTCTCAGCGAGATGCTGCGCGTCGGTAAGACCTGCATCATCACCTTCCCCAACTTCGGTCATTGGCGCTGCCGCTGGTATCTGGCCAGCAAAGGCCGCATGCCGGTGTCCGATTTCCTGCCGTACACCTGGTACAACACCCCGAACATTCACTTCTGCACCTTCGAAGATTTCGAGCGCCTGTGCCGTGGCCAGCAAGCCACCGTACTCGACCGTCTGGCGGTTGATCGCGACCACATCAATGGCTGGGCCAGCCGGATGTGGCCTAATCTGTTTGGTGAGATTGGTATCTATCGGGTCAGTGGCCATACCGCCATGAATGCGGGACAAAACCGCTGATCCACACCGTTTCAAGGAGAGCCACATGCGCCGCCTCGCTGTTCTACTCATTGCCCTGTGCCTGAGCCTGCCCGCGTTTGCCGAACAAAAGAAAACCTTCGGTGATCTCGATGTTCACTACAGCGCCTTCACCTCGGGTTATTTGCAGCCCGACATTGCGGCGGCCAATGGCCTGACCCGCAGCAAGAAACTTGGCGTGATGAACATCGCCGTGCTCAAGGCCGGCAAAGCCACCACGGCCAACGTCAGCGGCACCATGAAGGATCTGCTGGGTAAAGATTACCCGCTGAGTTTCAAGGCCGTTAACGAAGGTGAGGCGATCTATTACCTCGCTCAGTTCCCGCTGGAGAGCCAGGAAATGCTGCGCTTCACCATTAACGTCAGCGTCAGCGGTGGTGCGACCAACAGCTTCGAATTCAACCAGGAACTGTATCCAGGCGAATGATCAAACTCACTCAACTCGTGCTTGCCAGCCACAACGCCGGCAAGCTCAAAGAACTCCAGGCCATGCTCGGCGAATCCGTGCAGGTGCGTTCGGTCGGTGAATTCAGCAGCGTCGAGCCTGAAGAAACCGGCTTGTCGTTCATCGAGAACGCCATTCTCAAGGCGCGCAACGCCTCCCGCGTCTCGGGCTTACCGGCACTGGCCGACGACTCAGGACTGGCGGTGGACTTTCTCGGCGGCGCGCCCGGTATATATTCGGCGCGCTATGCCGACGGCCAGGGTGATGCGGCGAACAACGCCAAACTGCTTGAGGTGATGCGTGAGGTGCCCGACGCCGAGCGCGGCGCCCAGTTCGTCTGCTGCCTGGCGCTGGTACGCCATGCCGATGACCCGCTGCCAATTATCTGCGAAGGCCTGTGGCACGGCAGTATTCTGCACCAGCCGCAAGGCGCCAACGGTTTTGGCTACGACCCGTTGTTCTGGGTGGCCGAGCGTAACTGCTCAAGCGCAGAGCTCAGCCCTGCCGACAAGAACCAGCTGAGCCACCGCGCCCGCGCCATGGCCTTGTTCAAGCAGCGGCTGGGGCTATGAGCGCAAGCAACACGATCATCACTGATCGGGTGCGCCACACGACTGCCGGCTTCGAGCTGCCGCCTCTGGCGATGTACATCCACATTCCGTGGTGTGTAAAAAAGTGCCCGTACTGCGACTTCAATTCGCACGCGGCGGCGCCAACGCTGCCGGAAGAGGAATACGTCGACGCCCTGCTCGCCGACCTCGATGCGGATTTGACGCATGTGCATGGCCGCCCGCTCAGCTCGATATTTTTCGGCGGCGGCACGCCCAGCCTGTTTTCGGCCAAGGCCCTTGGCCGCTTGCTCGAAGGTGTCGAGCGGCGCATCCGCTTTGCGCCGGACATCGAAATCACCCTTGAAGCCAACCCCGGCACGTTCGAGCAGGCCAAGTTTTCGGCTTACCGGCAACTCGGGATCAATCGCCTGTCGATTGGCGTGCAAAGCTTTCAGTCAGCCAAACTGGCGGCACTGGGCCGTATCCATGACGGTAATGAGGCCATTCGCGCCGCCGATATGGCGCGCGCTGCTGGCTTCGACAACTTCAACCTCGATCTCATGCACGGCCTGCCAGATCAGTCGATTGACGACGCCCTGAGCGACCTGCGCATAGCCATCGCGCAAAAGCCTACTCATTTGTCCTGGTACCAACTGACGCTGGAGCCGAACACCGTATTCTGGAACCAGCCGCCCACTCTGCCGGAAGACGACACTCTGTGGGACATTCAGGAAGCCGGGCAAACCCTGCTCGCCGAACATGGCTATGCGCAGTACGAGGTTTCGGCGTATGCGCAGCCCGGCAAAGCGGCCCGCCACAATCTCAACTACTGGACCTTTGGCGACTTTATCGGGATTGGCGCTGGCGCCCACGCCAAGACCAGCAGCCCGGACGGGATTATTTCGCGCAGTTGGAAAACCCGCCTGCCAAAAGACTATCTAAACCCGGGCAAGCAGTTCACTGCCGGCCACCGCGTGCTTGAGCCAGACGAGTTACCGTTCGAGTTTCTGATGAACGTGTTGCGCCTGACCGAAGGCGCTGCCAGCGAAATGTTCACTCGCCGCACCGGCTTACCCCTGAGTTTGCTCGCCAGTGCACGGCAAGAAGCGGAAAAACGCGGTCTACTAAAAGCAGAGCCGAATCGACTGGTCGCCACCCGCGAAGGCCAGTTGTTTCTCAACGATTTGCTGCAACAATTTTTGCCTTAATGGGCCGCTCACGAGCCACTTGGCTCTAAGGATCTTCCATGGATTTGCTACTTGATCTGATCGCCACACTTTCGCGCTGGAGTCGTGGCCACTTGTACGACATTTCGCTGGCAATCATGGCGACCCTGTTCGTGTTGTTCGGCCCCAGCCTCAATGCGTGGGTGCAGCGCACCATCGGCGGCCTCAACTTCATCTTCCGCACACTGATCTTCGTTTTGGTCTGTGCGCTGGTGTACGGCATGGCCATCGTTTACCTCACGCCTTATCTGTCGGCGGGGCTTGGCCAGTTCAACAACTACACGTTGGCGCCGGTACTGCTGTTGGTGTTCTTCTTGATCGGAGTAATAGCGGACCGCAGCTAAGCAACAAACCAGCGTGTTCCGTTTGGGAATTGCGGCATCAGATTCGCCGCTCAGTTGTTCGATCAAGAATCAAAGACGCTAAAACCAAAAAGCCCTGAATGCATGCATTCAGGGCTTTTTGGTTTTTAGCTGCGGTAACTGCGCACTAGATGCCGCCGCTGCGCAGGGCCTGTACGGTGAAGTCGGTCCGCTTCAAGTCAGCATTGAAGTCGTACATCGGCTCGTTGTTGTCCAGGCCATCGACAAAGTAGCGGTTGCCCTTGAAGTCGTAGATGGTCTCTAGCGTGCTGCCGAACATTGGCACCTCGTAATAGCTGATCGGATGGCTTTCTTGCAGGCCAATCAGCTTGCCGTCCATGTCATACAAGTCAACGGCCAGAATCTGCCAGCTGTCCTCGTCGAGATAGAAGCGACGCTTGCCGAACGGATGGCGGAAACCTTTACGCAGGTCTGCCTCGACCACCCAAACGCGGTGCAACTCATAGCGCAGCAACTCGGGGTTGAGGTGCTTGCTCTTAACGATGTTCTCGTAGGGAATGCCCTGCTGGTGAACGGCATAGCTGTTGTAAGGCACAAGCATTTCCTGCTTGCCCTTGAGCGTCCATTCGTAGCGATCCGGCGCGCCGTTGTATGAGTCAACCACGTCGGCAGTGGCCAGACCATTGGTGTCTGGCTGCAGCGAATCGTATGCCAGCATTGGCAGACGACGCACACGGCGGTCGCCGCGACTGAAACGCCAGGCCTTGCGAATGGCCAGAACCTGATCGATTGTTTCCTGCACCACCAGCGCAGAACCGGCGACACGTGAAGGCGCGAGAATCTTGTATTTGTAATAGAACAGGGTGTTGTTCAGGTCGCCTGTGGTCATGCCATCGCGACCATAGACGAAATAGATATCGCGCTCGAGCTTGAGCAAGTTGTAGCTGCCATTCTCCAGCACTGCGGCCTGGTTGGTGACGAAGCGAATCTGATCACCGCGATAACGCATGATGTGATTCCAGATGGCCTGCTGGCCATTCTGCGGAATCGGGAACGGAATGCCTGAAGCCGCACCCTCAACGCCATTACCGCCGGAGATCAGGCGGGCACCCAGCGCATTTTGCTGAGTCGCATCATAAATGCGTTGCGGCGCGGCAGCGCTGCGATGGGTCGGGAATACGCGCAGGAAATAGTCGGGATTCTTTTCCAGCATGACCTGCAGGCCGATTGGCAGCTGCGCCTTGTACTGCGCAAGGTTCTGCGCCGAGACGTTATACAGCGGCTGCTCACCCGCGTACGGGTCCGGGTGATGCATGCCCGGCTGATAGTTGGCCGGCGGTGTCGCCAAGCCACCTTCCCAACGCGGGATGGTGCCGGCAGCATTGCCTGCCATTTCGCCGCCCAGCGGTGTTAAATCACGGCCCAGACGATCGGCCTGCGCGCTATCAACCTTAGCCTGCGCATGAACCGCCAGGCCTGCTAACAGCAGTGCTGAAAGTGTACGTAACACAATAATCTCCCCCAGCGCAGAAGACCGCGCCGCTGTATTTTTATATCCGGTACGAGCCGGGCTTTATTGGTCAGTCGTGGTGAGTCGCCGTCCTGGCATCGGGCATTTCCCGCAAAGATTACTCCTGCCCCTCAACCGCGCCGGTTTCGACACTCACGGCGCAGCCACAGAAAGCATCCGGGCGCACACGCAACAGCTGAGGGATTAATCCCGCGCGGAGTTTACCCATTCAAACAAGCATTTGCTTTTAATCTGTCGAGTTTTTTGCGCCAGTGCATAAAGCACCATCACCAGGCTTTATAAACCAACGAAAATAGCCGGGGATTTATGCAGATAAGCAACTGCACCGCTGCCGCAAGACAGCAGTGCAATTGAGTTGAAGAGGCTGGGGCAAATCGGCAAACGCGCTAAAACGCCAAGACCGGCCAGAGTGCGGGGCCTATGCGCTGCGTTGGAATTTCAGGTCCCACACGCCATGACCAAGGCGCTCACCGCGACGCTCGAACTTGGTCGTCGGACGCTCTTCCGGGCGCGGTACATAGTGGCCGTCAGCCGCCAGGTTCTGATAGCCAGGCGCTGCGTTCATGACTTCCAGCATGTACTCGGCATAGGGTTCCCAGTCGGTCGCCATGTGCAGCACGCCGCCCACTTTGAGCTTCTGGCGAACCAGTTCGGCAAACGCTGCCTGAACGATCCGGCGCTTGTGGTGACGCGCCTTGTGCCATGGGTCCGGGAAGAACAGCATCAGCCGGTCAAGGCTGTTATCGGCGATGCAATTACGCAGCACTTCCAGCGCATCGCAGCGATACACGCGCACGTTGGTCAGATTCTGCGTCAGCAAGCCATTGAGCAACCCGCCGACACCCGGGCTATGTACCTCAACCCCGATGAAGTCCTGATCCGGCGCGGCGGCCGCCATCTCCAACAGGGAATGCCCCATGCCAAAGCCGATCTCGAAGGTACGCGGAGCGCTGCGACCGAACACTGCATCGAAATCAGGGGCTCCCTGCTCCAGTTCAAGGCCGAACTTGCTCCAGCCTTGATCCAGACCGCGCTGCTGGCCTTCGGTCATGCGCCCGGCGCGCATCACGAAGCTTTTGATGGTGCGCATTTTGGGAGTTGCCTCGGCTGGCGCCTGAGGATCGTGCGAGTCGGTCATTACGTGCTCTTCAATCGTTGGTTCTAAGTCGCTCTGCGCCAGCAACAGGATGCCGGCGCAGAAACGTCAGGGATAAGTATTAGCCGATCAGGCCGTCCAGCGGCGACGAGGCGCTGGCATACAGTTTTTTCGGCATACGCCCGGCGAGATAAGCCAGACGGCCCGCCTCAATGGCGTATTTCATGGCTTCGGCCATCATGACCGGGTTCTGAGCATGAGCGATGGCGCTGTTCATCAGCACAGCCTCGCAGCCCAACTCCATGGCGATGGTTGCGTCGGATGCAGTGCCTACACCGGCATCAACCAGAACCGGAACGGTGGCCTCTTCCAGAATGATGCGCAGATTATACGGGTTGCAGATGCCCAGACCTGTACCAATCAGACCGGCGAGCGGCATCACCGCAATACAGCCCATGGCCGCCAGCTGACGCGCAATGATCGGGTCATCGCTGGTGTACACCATCACATCAAAACCGTCCTTGACCAGAATCTCGGCGGCCTTGATGGTTTCGATGACATTCGGGAACAGGGTCTTGTCGTCGGCCAAGACTTCAAGCTTGACCAGGTTATGGCCGTCGAGCAGTTCACGCGCCAGGCGACAGGTGCGCACGGCTTCTTCAGCGGTGTAGCAACCGGCGGTGTTGGGCAAGATGGTGAAGCGATCCGGCGAAATTACATCGAGCAGGTTGGGCTCGCCCTTGCGCTGACCAATGTTGGTCCGGCGCACGGCCACGGTTACGATCTCGGCGCCTGACGCTTCAATCGCCGCGCGGGTTTCGCTGTGGTCTTTGTATTTGCCCGTGCCTACCAGCAAACGCGACTGAAAAGTACGGCCGGCCAAAGTGAACGGCTTGTCTTTAATAGCAGAATTCATCGAAAGCTCCTCATGCGAAATAGGCACTGCGGCAAACGGCGGGCACGTTCAGCGCATGGTCAAATAGGGATGCAGCGTCTCAACCGCCGCCGATGGCATGAACCACTTCTATGCGGTCGCCTTCGCTCAAGCGCGTGCTGGCGTGCTGGCTGCGCGGGACAATATCCAGATTAAGCTCAACGGCCACACGTTGGCCGGTCAGCTCAAGGTTGCTGATCAGATCAGCAACCGTCTGGCCATCTGGGAACTCGAAAGGCTCACCGTTCAACTGAATATGCATGACGGCACAGTCACATTTTGAGAGGGGGTCGGCATTCTAGCCCGATCCAACCGGATGACCAAGACTGCAACGAGCCATTTGTCATTAAAGCTGACGCATCGGTCAAGTTAATTTCCAGGCAGCCAACCCCAAACACAGCCAACCCGCCAGAAATGCCAGGCCGCCGAATGGCGTAATAATGCCTAGCTTGCCAATGCCGCTGAGGGTCAGGGCATACAAGCTGCCGGAGAACAGGATAATGCCAAGGGTGAAAAACACTCCGGCCATTGTCACCAGACGGCTGGGCATGTGCAGCGCCAACAGGGCCACGCCAAACAGCGCCAGCGCGTGGATCATCTGATAGTGAGTGCCGGTCTGGAACACCGCCAGATAGTCGGCGGTAAGCTTGCTCTTAAGGCCGTGCGCGGCAAATGCACCCAGTGCAACACCGGTAAAACCGGAAATAGCCGACAACAATAACCAAATGCGCATACGCGATCACTCCAGACAAGTTCAAAGTCGCCGCTATAATGGCGCGCAAACTCTCCACGGCCAAGCTCGCATGTTCCGAACCATCCGCCGCCTCCTGTTAAAAGTCATCTTCTGGTTCATGGCCGGCTCATTCCTGCTCGTGCTGATTTTCCGCTGGGTACCGCCGCCAGGCACGGCGTTGATGGTCGAGCGCAAGATTGAGTCCTGGATTGATGGCAAGCCGATTGATCTGCAGCGCACGTGGCGCCCGTGGGCGCAAATATCCGACGACCTCAAAATCGCAGTGATTGCCGGTGAAGATCAGAAATTTGCCGAGCATTGGGGTTTTGATATCCCGGCGATCAGAGCGGCTATTGCCCACAATCAGGAAGGCGGCACGGTTCGTGGCGCCAGCACCCTCACCCAGCAAGTGGCCAAGAACCTGTTTCTTTGGTCGGGTCGCAGCTGGCTGCGCAAAGGCGTCGAGGTGTGGTTTACCGGCTTGCTCGAACTGCTCTGGCCCAAGCAGCGAATTCTAGAGGTGTATCTCAACAGCGCGGAATGGGACACCGGCGTGTTTGGCGCCGAAGCTGCCGCGCAGCATTACTTCGGGGTCGGTGCGCCGTATGTGTCTGCGCAGCAGGCCAGTTTGCTGGCGGCCATTCTGCCGAGCCCGCTCACCCGCAGCGCCAGCCGTCCGAGCGCCTATGTCAGCCGCCGGGCCAACTGGATTCGTCGGCAGATGCGTCAGCTCGGTGGCAGCAACTATCTGGTCCAGCTTGAGTCAGCGCCCAGCCAGTGGATCAAAAAGCTCGGATTCAACTGATCGGGCTTAACCTTGCTGCAACAACTTGCTCGGGACGATGCGGATCAGTTGCACGGCATCATCGAGAATGTGCGCGGTCAGGCCTTGCTGCGGATACACCCAGGCGACACCTGCCGGGAGTTCCAAACGCAAACGCGGCTGGCCGATGCTGCTCACTAGTCGCTCTGGCGCAATATCCTTGGGCGCCAGCACGGTGATGGCGCTGATCCGATGCTTGCCCAGCGGCGCCAGCATCTGCGCGCTCAGCGGCTGCTCATCATCTTGCAGGGTCAATCCCGCTGCTGCCATCAAACTGCTCATTTCCGCGGCGTCCATTTGCACATCGCCTTCAACGGCCCACGGCTGGCCAGACTCCTCGAAGCTGCCGCGAAACAGCAAACGCGCGCCGTCCTTGCGTGGCTGTAGCCACAAATCGCCGCTGACCTGATGCGCCAACTCGGATAAATGCAGTTGATCTTGGGCCAGCGGATCGAGCACCTGTTGCTGCCAACCCGACAACCACTTGAGCGCAGATGCAGGTGCAGCGGGCTTGGTCAGCCAGGCGCCCCAGGCAAAGAACAGAACGGCCACAATAATCAGGAAGACAATGTGCTTGGAGCTGAGCGAACGAAAATTCATGATTTTCTCTAGGCAGAAAAAAGCCGCACCTGAGTGCGGCTTTAGCGATTTACTGACTCAGGCTGCGATCGAGCCTTTGAGCTTGTTCATCGCGTTCTTTTCGAGCTGACGAATACGCTCGGCAGACACGTTGTACTTAGCGGCCAGGTCATGCAGGGTGGCCTTCTCTTCAGCCAACCAGCGCTGATAGAGAATGTCACGGCTGCGCTCGTCGAGGCCTTGCAGCGCTTCGTGCAGATTAGCGCTTGAGCTGTCGGACCAATCCGCATTTTCCAGCTGTTGCGCCGGGTCGTAACGGTTGTCTTCCAGATACTGGGCTGGCGACTGGAATGCGCTCTCGTCGTCCGCGTCGTTGGCCGGATCAAAGGCCATGTCGTGGCCGGTCAGGCGGCTTTCCATCTCGCGCACTTCGCGCGGCTCAACCCCGAGGCTCTCGGCAACAGCGTGCACTTCATCGTTGTTCAGCCAGGCAAGACGCTTCTTCTGGCTGCGCAGGTTGAAGAACAGCTTACGCTGAGCTTTGGTGGTCGCCACTTTGACGATGCGCCAGTTACGCAGGATGAACTCGTGGATTTCGGCACGAATCCAATGCACTGCAAACGACACCAGACGCACACCCATTTCCGGGTTGAAACGCTTCACGGCCTTCATCAGGCCAACATTACCTTCCTGGATCAGGTCTGCCTGAGCCAGGCCATAGCCAGAATAGCTACGGGCGATGTGCACGACGAAACGCAGATGCGCGAGCACCATCTGCCGTGCAGCTTCGAGGTCCTGCTTGTAAAAAAGGCTTTCGGCCAGCTCGCGTTCCTGCTCCGGCGACAGCAGTGGAATGCCGTTGACCGCATGCACGTATGCCTCCAGGTTTGCGCCTGGAACCAAAGCATGTACAGGTTGCAATGAAGTGGACATTTAATTCCTCCGACTGACGAATCGTGTGCAGTCTAACACTGCCAAATCAGACATGGAACGCTTCTACAAGTTCCCCGACCAATAGTCAACATCAATCAAATCAATTAGTTACTAAAGTATTAAGGCGCTGCCTGAGCAGCGGCCTGCTCAGCGTGGCGCCAGTTCTCTCAAGTGCCGCGCCACCGCCAGCCATGCGCCGATATAACCCAGCAGAACCGCACCAATTACCAGCGAGAAGCCATCACCAGCCGGTACACCATCAAGGGCAAAGTTGCTGCCATACAGGCCGGCGAGATTAACCACGGCCCCGTTCAGCCAGTTCAGGCCGTAAGCCAGCACCAGCCATGCCAACAGCCCGGCTCCAAAACCATAGAGCGCGCCCATATAAAGGAAGGGCCGACGCACGTAACTGTCCGTGCCGCCAACCAGCTTTATGACCTCGATTTCGGTGCGCCGGTTCTCGATGTGCAGACGAATGGTGTTACCGATTACCAGCAGCAACGCCATGACCAACAATAAGGTCAGGCCAAATACAAATCGCTCGCCGAGCTTGAGAATCGCCGACAACCGCTCAACCCAGAGCAGGTCAACCTGCGCCTGCTCGACCTTGGGCAATTCCGACAAACGCTGGCGCAATGCTTCCAGCGTGGGCTTGTCGACCTCTTGCGGCGTCACCAGCACCACACCTGGCAATGGGTTATCCGGCAATTCCTTTAGCGCCTGGCCCAGCCCGGACTGCTGCTGGAACTCGGCCAGCGCCTGCTCGCGAC
>MDTG01333902.1_pt1 | contig 32801 bp, 26 predicted proteins | sample 811421 | NCBI WGS metagenome assembly MDTG01 (sample SAMN05326645, study PRJNA326480) | marine metagenome | isolation source: seawater | place: Pacific Ocean: South East | collected 2011
CATCGGCTGTCGGACGACATCACCGCCGTCGACGGCGTCCGCGAACACCTCGACGGCGATCGACCGGGGGTCCAGCCCGCCCAGCGCCACCTCGGCCTCGAAGCGGTGCTGGCCGTCCTCGGTATCGATGCGCGGGGCCGCGATGCGCAGCGCCTGCCAGTGCTGGTCGAGGGCTCGCCGCCAGTAGGCGATTCCGGCCGCCAGCTCGCCGCGCTTCGCGGTCCGTCGGCGGTAGCGGCGGGCGGCCGGCAGGTAGTAGCGCTCGACATACTCGCGGACCGTGCGATTGGTCGAAAACCAGGGGGTCAGCCGGGCCATGCTGGCGCGCATGCGCGCCACCCAGGCACGGGGCATGCCGTCGCCGTCACGGTCGTAGAACTCCGGCACGACCTCGTTCTCGAGCAGCTCGTAGAGGGCGTCCGCCTCCGCCGCATCCCAGGCATCGTCGTCGCCGTGTTCCCGGCCATCGCCGAGTGCCCAGCCGACCTCCGGCGTATAGGCCTCGGCCCACCAGCCGTCGAGCACCGAGAGGTTGATGCCGCCGTTCACCAGCACCTTCATGCCGCTGGTGCCGCTGGCTTCCCAGGGCCGGCGCGGGGTGTTCAGCCAGACGTCGACGCCCTGCACGAGTTGCTCCGCCAGATGCATGTCGTAGTCGCTGAGAAACACCACCCGGCCGGCCACCTCCGGTCGCCGGGAAAACGCGACCCACTGCCGGATCAGCGCCTGCCCGGCCAGGTCTGCCGGATGCGCCTTGCCCGCCAACACGATCTGCAGCGGCCGCTCGGCGTGGTCTAGCAGGCTCACGAGGCGCTGCGGATCGCGCAGCAGCAGGTCGGGACGCTTGTAGGTGGCGAAACGGCGCGCGAAGCCGAGGGTCATGGTTTTCGGATCGAGGATTCGCTGTGCCGCCTCCACCGCGGCCGCCGGCACCCCGGACTCGGCAAGCTGGCGGCTCAGGCGCCGCCGCACGTAGGCGACGAAATCCACGCTGGCATCACTGCGAAGCTGCCACAACTCGGCATCGGACACGCAGCATATGTCTCGCTCGAGGGTCTCGGTTTCGCCGCGCCAGCGGTCCTGGCCGCAGGCGTCACTCCACAGGGCGTCCGCCGGCGCGGAGTCCCAGGTCGGCGTGTGCACGCCGTTGGTCACGTGCCCTATGGGGATCTCCTGCTCCGGCCAACGCGGGAACAGCGGTGCGAACAGGCGCCTGCTGACGCTGCCGTGCAACCGGCTCACGCCGTTCACGGCCGCGCTGCCGCGGATCGCCAGATAAGCCATGTTGAAGTCTTCGCCGGGATCACCGGGATCCCGGCGGCCCAATGCCAGCAGGTCGTCGAAGCCGATGCCGAGTCCGGTCTCGGCATAACCGCGCAGGCAATGGCTCATCTGTTCCGGCGTGAAGCGGTCGAAACCGGCGGGCACCGCGGTATGGGTGGTGAACACATTGCCGGCCCGGGTCGCCGCAAGCGCGACGTCGAAGGGCTCGCCGGAGTCGGCCATGAAGCAGCGGGCCCGCTCGAGCACGGCCAGCGCCGCGTGCCCCTCGTTGAGATGGCAGACGTCCGGGGTCTTGCCGAGGGCCCTCAACAGCTGCCAGCCACCGATTCCCAGCACCATCTCCTGCATCAGCCTCAGGTCCGGGCCACCGCCGTACAGCTCACCGGTGATGCCGCGATACGGCGGATGATTGGCGGCATCGTTGGTATCCAGCAGATAGAGCTCGAGCCGCCCCACCCGGGCCTGCCAGGCACGCACCCAGATCGCATGCCCCGGCATCGCCAGTCTGACCCGCAGCCATTCGCCGTTCGCGTCCCGCAGCGGTGTGACCGGTAGCTGGCCCGGGTCGTTGTACGGGTACACCGCCTGCTGTCCGCCCGCCGGGTCGATCAGCTGACGGAAGTAGCCCTGCTGGTACAGCAGCCCGACACCGATGACGGGCACGCCGAGATCGTTGGCCGCCTTGAGCTGGTCGCCGGCCACGTTGCCGAGCCCGCCCGAGTAGATGGGCAGCGCTTCGCTGAGCATGAACTCCATGCTGAAGTAGGCGACCCCATTCAGTCCGGCGTCGGCGTGCTGCTCCTGGAACCAGGCAGGTGCCTGCGCCGAGGCACGACGGGCGGCGACGAATTCCTGCAGGTCGCTGTGGAACTGCGCTTCCCCCAGCACCGTTTCGAGACGCTGCCGCGACACCGTCTGCAGCACCACCCACGGGTTCCGGGTGGCCTCCCACAGATCCGCATCGAGATGCCGCCACAGAAAATCGGAACCGTGGTGCCATTCCGAGCGCAGATCCAGGGCGAGCTCGATCAGCGCATCCACGCCCTCGATGTCCGTCGGCACCTGGCCGTATTTCAGTTCGTCACCGGTCATGCCCGCCCTGCCGTCAATACCCCATCGATGAGATCCCGCGCATCAGCCAGCAGCCGCTCCACATGGTCGGCGCCGAGGAAGCTCTCTGCATACAGTTTGTAGAGGCCTTCCGTGCCGGACGGACGCACCGCGAACCAGCCGTCGCGCGTCGAAACCTTCAGCCCGCCGATGGACTCGTCGTTGCCCGACGCCCGCGTGAGGACGCGCTCGACCGCCTCACCGGCGACGGTTCGCCCGGCCAGAGCTTCCGGCCCGAGCGCGGCGAGGCGGGACTTCTGTTGCGGCGACGCCGGCGCGTCGATCCGGCGGTACACCGGATCGCCGACGTGACCGGCAAGTTCCCGGTACTGCTCGGCCGGATCGCGGCCGGTACGAGCCGTCATTTCGGCGGCGAGCAGCACGGCCGTGATGCCGTCTTTGTCCGTGGTCCATACCGAACCGTCGCGGCGCGCGAACGACGACCCGGCGCTCTCCTCGCCGGCAAACACCAGCGTTCCCGACAGCAGACCGTTGGTGAACCACTTGAAGCCGACGGGCACCTCGTACACCGCGCGGCCGTGGCGTGCCGCCACCCGGTCGAGCATGGCGCTGGTCACTACCGTCTTGCCGAGCGCGGCCGCCGCCGGCCACTCCGGCCGGTATCGGCACAGGTAATCCGCCATCGCCGCCAGATAATCGTTGGCCGGCATCAGGCCGGCGGGCGTCACCACACCGTGCCGGTCGTGGTCGGTATCGCAGGCGGCCGTGAGATCGAAGCGCTCGCGCAGCGCCACGACGCCCTGCATGGCATAAGTGGAGGATGGATCCATGCGGATCTGTCCGTCCCAATCCACACGCATGAAGCGGAAGGTCGGATCCACCCGGTGGTTCACGACGGTCAGATCGAGCCCGTAGCGTTCGCCGATGGCACCCCAGTACTCGACGCCGGCGCCGCCCAGCGGATCGATGCCGATGCGCACTCCGGCACCGGCCACGACCGCCAGGTCGACCACCTCGGGCAGCGCCTCGACGTAATGATTCAGGTAATCGAAGCAGCGCGTCCCGGATGCCTTCAGGGCGCACGCCAGCGCCAGCCGCCTGACGCCGGAGAGCCGGGCATCGAGCAGCCGGTTCGCCTCCCGCTGGATCCACGCCGACACCGCACTTCCCGCCGGGCCGCCGGTGGGTGGGTTGTACTTGATGCCGCCGCTGTCCGGCGGGTTGTGGGACGGCGTGATCACGATGCCGTCGGCCATGCTGCCGGCGTCACCGCCCCGGTCGTCGAGGATGGCCAGGGACACGGCCGGGGTCGGCGTGAATCGGGCATCGCCCGCGATCCTCACCTCCACCGCATTGCCTGCCAGCACCTCCAGCGCCGTGGCGAAGGCCGGCTCCGAGAGCGCGTGGGTATCGACCCCGAGATAAAGCGGCCCATCGATCCCCTGTGCGCGGCGGTAGCTGCAGATCGCCTGAGCGATGGCGGCGACGTGCCACTCGTTGAAACTGCCGCGCAGCGCCGAGCCGCGATGACCGGACGTCCCGAACACGACGCGCTGAGCCGGATCGTCCGTATCCGGCGTGATCGACGCGTATGCCGCCGTCAACGCCCCGGCATCGACGAGCAGATCGTTCGGTGGCGGCGCGCCCGCCAGAGGACTGACCGTGGTGTTCATGGGGCGTGACGATGCGGCATGTATGCCACACACAGGTCAAGGGCTGCGCGCCGGACGGGCGTTCTCATCGGTGGAAAGTGAACTCGATGGGCGCATCCCGGCTGCTCAGGCGAACCGCCACGTCGATCCGATATCGCCGGTGCATCTCGAAATCGAAGTAGTTGCCGTAGGACAGCTCGCCATCCACGACGAAAGGCTCGAGGGGTTTGATCTCGCCCCGGCCGGTCCGGTGCGATGCCCGCACGGTCGCCGTGACCTGCGCATCGGTGATCCGGGTATCGTCCTCGCGGGCGAACAACGAGACGATGACGTGCTTTGCCTGAGGATCGGCGGGCACGCCGCCGTGCATCGCCGCCTCCGGGTGTGCCGGTGGGTGCGTACCCACCACCTGGGACGGCACCACGCCGAAATAGGCGACCACACCATCCTTGGTTCGACTGTAGGCGGTCTCGGTGGATTCGTCATCACAGCCTGCCAGCAGCAGACCGGCCAGCAGCAGCGCCGGCATCCCCAGTCGGCGCGACATCTCACCGCGCCTCGTCGCTGAAATCGATCTCATCGTGGGTATCTCCATGATCTATGACATCCCGGTGTGCAATCAGCCTGGCGCGCGGCTCTGATCGAGCCGCAGGCGCTTGAGCAGCAGCGCGTTCACGGCGACCAGCGCCGAGCTCCCGGACATGGCGAGTGCAGCCACTTCCGGACTGATGACCAGGGGATAGAAGACGCCGGCCGCCGCCGGAAAGGCAGCGACGTTGTAGGCTACGGCCCAGAACAGGTTCTGGTGCATCTTGCGCAGGGTCGCCCGGGACAGCTCGATGGCAACGACGATGTCGAACGGATCGCTCTTCATGAGCACCACGTCTGCGCTCTCCATGGCGACATCGGTACCGGCGCCGATGGCAAAGCCGACGTCGGCCTGGGTGAGCGCCGGCGCGTCGTTGATACCGTCACCCACCATGCCGACCCTGCGGCCCTGATCCTGCAGCCGTTTCAGCGTCTCGGCCTTCTGGCCGGGCAGCACTTCGGCGAACACGGTGTCGATCCCGAGCTCGCCGGCGATGCGCTGCGCGGTCTGATGGTTGTCGCCGGTGAGCATCGCTACCTCAACGCCCCGTTCCTGCAGGCGCTTCACCGTGGCGGCGGAGCTCGGCCGCGGCGCGTCGGCGATGGCGATCAACCCGACCAGCTCGCCATCCCGGGCCAGGTGCACGACGGTCTGGCCGTGGCTCTGCAGGCGCTCGATGTCTGCGGCCAGCGGGGCGAGATCCACGTTCTCTTCGGTCATGAGCCGGCGATTGCCCAGCAGCACGGTGTGGCCACCGGCCTCGGCCCGCGCCCCTTTGCCTTCCAGCACCTCGAAACCGCTCGCCTTCCCGACGGTGAGCTCGGCCGCCCGACGCAGAATCGCCTGGGCCAGCGGATGATCGGAGCCCTGCTCGACGGCGGCTGCCAGCGCCAGCACGTCGTCTTCCCCGAGTGTCGGTGCCGCCACCACCTCCACCACCTCGGGCTGACCGAGGGTCAGGGTGCCGGTCTTGTCGAACACCACGACATCGAGTTTCGTCGCATCCTCCAGCGCGGACGCGTTCTTGATCAGCACGCCCTTCATGGCACCGAGGCCGGTACCCACCATCACAGCCATCGGCGTCGCCAGTCCGAGCGCATCGGGACAGGCGATCACGAACACGGTGATGGTGAGGGTGATCGCGAACAGCAGCGGCGCGCCGATCCACCAGTACCAGACCGCAAAGGTCGCCACGCCGATCACCATGGCAATCAGCACCAGCCATTGTGACGCCTTGTCCGCCAGCAGTTGCGACGGCGCCTTGGAACTCTGCGCTTCCTGGACCAGCTTGACGATCTGTGCCAGCGCTGTATCGGCACCCACCTTGGTAGCCCGATAGCGCAGCGTGCCGCTCTTGTTGATGGTGGCGCCGATGACCGTGTCGCCAACGGTCTTCGCTACCGGCATCGACTCGCCGGTGAGCATGGACTCGTCGACCTGGGACTCCCCTTCTACCACCTCGCCGTCCACCGGAATCTTGTTGCCGGGACGCAGCACCACGACATCGCCCTCGAGGACCTCGGCCGTCGGCACCTCGACCTCCTGACCATCGCGCACGACCATGGCCGTCGGCGGTGCCAGATCGAGCAGCGCGCGTATCGCTTCCGACGCGCCGGCGCGGGCCCGCATCTCGAGCCAGTGGCCGAGCAGGATGAAGACCAGCAGCACGGCCACCGCTTCGTAGAACTGCACGCCGTCGAAGAAGAACGTGGCGCCGACGCTGAACAGGTAGCCGGTCCCCACCGACAGCACCACGAGCACCGCCATATTGAGCACGCCGTTGCGCAATGCCCGCCAGGCGGCCACGAAGAACGGCCAGCTCGGCCACAGCACGGCGATGCTGCCGAGCAGAAACAGCCAGACTTCGAGCCGCAGCCCGAATGGCGGCGCGGGCGGGGTGAACATCCCGCCCATGGGTGAGTAGACGAAGATCGGAATCGTGAACACGAACGCGAGCCAGAAGCGGTTGCGCATGTCGCGCACCATGGCCTGCATGTCGCCGCCACCGTGGCCCATGTCGTGCGCCATGTCCCGGGTGTCCGCGGCCCCGTCACCGTGGTCCGCGTGAGCCTCGTGCGCCGCGCCGTGCCGGTGCGCGCCGGCCGGCGGGGCTTCGGGCTCGCAGACGTGACGGGGCGTCACCTCACCCGCACAGTGGTAGCCGCACGCCCGGACCGCGTCCCTGATGGCCGCCAGATCGGCAACTGCTTCGTCGTAGCTGACCGTGGCATTGCCGGCGACGTAGTTGACCTGCGCCTGCGTGACGCCGGGAACGCCCCGCAGGCGCTTCTCGACGCCGGCGGCGCTCAGCGCCGAGACCAGACCGGTCACGTCGACCACGACAGACTTCATGTCCGCCCCCGGTCGCCGCGCGGTTTGTCCCGCTCATCCTCCTGGCCACCGTGACCACCATGACCGCCGTGACCGCCGTGACCGCCGTGACCGCCGTGACCGCCGTGACCGCCGTGACCAAAGTGCATCGCAACGAAGGCGATGGCGACCAGCACCCAAAGCCAGTTGTCAGCGAGCCAATCCATAGTCTGCTCCCACTTGTTGCAAGAAAATCCAGCCCCGTGGCCTACCACCAGAACGGCCGCGGCGGCTGTCCCGATCGGCGCCTTCAGGGCAGCGAATCCGCCGCCGCCACCGGCACGTGCCAGCCGTGATCGCCGCGGATCAGATCCGCTGCCGCCGCCGGCCCCCAACTACCGGGATCGTACGGGGCGACCTCGGATTCGGCCTCGAGTGCCGGTGCCACGACCTGCCAGGCCGCCTCGACGGCGTCGTCCTGGGTGAACAGCGCACCGTCGCCACGCAGCGCGTCCCGCAACAGACGCTCGTAAGGCAGCGCGTCTTCGCTGCGCGTGTGCCGGAACACCAGTTCCACGGCTTCGCCGCGCATGGCCTCGCCCGGCTGCTTGACGCGAGCGCCGGCGGCAATGATCACCTCAGGGCTGAGACGAAACCGGAAATGGTTGCCCGCAGGGCGCGCCGGATCGGTTTCGAACGCCGCCAGCGGCGGCGGCCGAAGCCGCACCATGACCTCGGTGGCCGTTATCGGCAGGCACTTGCCCGCGCGGACGTAGAACGGCACGCCGGCCCAGCGCCAGGTGTCGATGGTGAGTTCGAGGGCGGCATAGGTCTCGACCCGGGAATCCGCCGCGACGCCCGGCTCGTCGCGATAGCCCCGATATTGCCCGCGCAGCAGCAGCCGTGGCTCGACGGGCCGCATGGCCCGCAGCAGCCGCAGCTTTTCCCGGCGCACGGCATCCGGGGCCCGACCCGCCGGCGCATCCATCGCCAGCAGGGCGACGACCTGCAGCAGATGGTTCTGCACGACGTCGCGAATGGTGCCGACTTCCTCGAAGAAGCGGCCACGCCCCGCCACACCCTCCGACTCCGCCATGGTGATCTGAACGCTGTCGACGTACTGGCGATTCCAGATCGGCTCGAGAAAGGCGTTGGCGAAGCGGAAGTACAGCAGATTCTGTACCGCCTCTTTGCCCAGGTAGTGATCGATGCGAAACACCGCGTCCTCGGCGAACGCCCGGTGCAGCGTGCGGTTCAGTGCCCGTGCCGAGGCCAGATCGCGGCCGAACGGCTTCTCCACGACCACCCGCGCCTGCGCCGTGCAGTCGGCCGCGGACAGCCCCTCGATCACGGTCTCGAACATGCCAGGCGCGATGGCCAGGTAGTGGAGCGGCCGGTCGCGGCCCCCGAGCGCCTCGTGCAGGCGCGCGTAGGTGGCGGGATCACGATAATCTCCACCTACGTAGGACAGGCGTGCGGACAGCCGAGAGACCGCTTGTGGATCGATCCGGCCACTGTCCCGCAGGCTGTCACGCACCCGCTGCAGCAGGCGTTCCCGGGTCCAGCCTTCGCGCGCCATGCCGATGATCGGCATGTTCAGGTCGCCGCGCTGGACGAGCGCCTGCAAGGCCGGAAAGATCTTCCGGTACGCCAGGTCGCCGGTGACACCGAACACCACCAGCGCGTTGCAGGACCGATCCGACACCGGGCTAAGCCTCCGGCTCGGCGTGCCCGCCGAACCCGCGGCGCATCGCGGACAGTATCTGATCACCGAACGCAGCACGGCCCCGGGAACTGAAGCGCGCGTACAACGCCGCGCTCAACACCGGCGTCGGTACCCCTTCGTCGAGGGCTGCGTTGACGACCCAGCGCCCCTCGCCGGAATCGGCCACCCGGCCGGCGTAGCGCTCGAGTGCGGGATCGGCGAGCAGCGCCTGCGCGGTCAGATCGAGCAACCATGAGGGGATGACGCTGCCGCGCCGCCACAGCTCGGCGATCTCGGGAAGATCGAACCGATAACCGTAGTGGGCGGGCTCATGCAACGGTGCGGTCTCGGCACTCTCCTCGCGCGCGGCGCGCGCGCCGAAGTCGGCATGACGCAGCACGTTGAAGCCCTCGGCATAGGCCTGCATGAGGCCGTACTCGATGCCGTTGTGAACCATTTTCACGAAATGACCGGCGCCATGGGGGCCGCAGTGCAGATACCCGCGATCCGCGGTGCCGGCATTGTCCTCGCGCCCCGGCGTGGCCGGTGCCGCTGCAGCGCCCGGCGCCAGGCTCGCGAAGATGGGCTCGAGGCGTGCCACCGCCTGCTCCGGGCCGCCGATCATCAGACAGTAGCCGCGCTCGAGCCCGGCAACCCCGCCGCTGGTTCCCACATCGACGAAGTGAATGCCGGAGGCCTCGAGCAGGTGCGCACGTCGCAGGTCGTCCTGGTAGTGAGAGTTGCCGCCGTCGACGACCGTGTCGCCGACCTGGAGATAGGGCACCAGACCGGCCAGGGCGGCGTCTACGGCGGCGGCGGGGATCATGACCCACACCACCCGGGGTGGTGTCAGGGCTTCCGTCAGCTCCCGGACGGACCCAGCCGCCTGGGCACCCAGCCGCTGCAGCGGGGCTACCGCGGCGCGGTCACGATCGTAGACCACGCACTCGTGCCCGTGCCGCAACAGCCGGCGAACCATGTCACCGCCCATGCGCCCGGCACCGATCATCGCGATTTTCATCCGCGGCTCTCCTGGTCAGACGATGTAGCGGTTCCAGCCGGCATAGGACTCCCGGATCGCGCCCCTCGGCAGCGCCAGCGCGACGAGCAGCAGCCCGCTCAAAATCCCGTTCCACACGGCCAGGGCCGACCCGGCGCCGTCGAGCAGCCAGGGCGCAGCGAGCAGCCAGAGCCCCAGCGGCACATTGAGCCAGCGCACGCTGCGCCCGACCTCGGAGAACGCGATGATGGAGAACGTCACCACCAGCGCACCGATCAGGTGATCGCTGTCGGCCATCGAACCGCTGTTGCCCACGGTCACCCGGGAGAACATCAGCCAGGTGCCGACGGCCGTGCTCAGCAGCAGCGGCACCGGCAACGTCATGCCCCGGGCGCCCTCCCGGACCCAACCGCTCACGGGCCCGAGCACGCCCGGCGACCGGTCGTCGCTGCCGCCGTCCATGGCGTCTCCGGTCCAGAACGTGCGCCAGAACGGCTTGCCCTGGCGCCGCGCCCAGGTCAGAAACTGGCCCATGGCGACGAACTCGTCCAGGGAGTACGGAATCATCACCAGCATGGCAATGGCCGCCACCCAGCACAGCGTGCACCAGGTGCCGATGGTGATCGGCTGGATGATGACGAAGAAAATGCTGGTCACGCCCAGCGGCACGATCAGCACGCCCAGTGCCAGCACCATCCACGGCATCGTGCGCCACCGGTCCTTGCCCCCCATGAAGGTCATGACCAGCTCGAGCATGTACACCACGGCACCGAGGCCGGCATCGGCGATGGGCCAGGCTTTGGAGACGTCCGAGGTGATGATGACCTCGGTGCCGTCGCCGAAGAACGGGTCCCAGGCGCTGTCGGTGTAACCCAGCTGATAAGCGGTCATGTAGCGGGCGATGAAGAAGCCGATCAGCGCCAGCACCGCGATCGGCAGGCGCTGCACCCAGCTCGCCGGCGAATACGCCCAGCCCGGCGGGATATCCGGCCCGCCCATCATCCCGGCCATGCTCATGCCGGGCATCATGGGTACGAGCACGGCCAGCGCGATGACCAGGGCGCCGACCAGGGTCGCGTTGGTGTAGGCGGCCGCCAGCGGCGCCCAGAACACCAGCGGCGCGAACAGCAGCCAGGTTCCCACCGCCGCGTTGGCCCACTGCGCCCAGGGGAAGCGGCGGTCGGTGTTGGCCGCCAGCGCACTGAACACGACGATCAGCACGCCGCTCACCACGTCGCTCCAGGCCATGGCCAGATTGCGCCACTCGAACGACGGCAGGCCGCGCTCGGCCATGACCCGGAGCTGATTGGCATCCGGCGCGAAGTCGCTCAGGTAGCCCAGGGTGAACGGCGTGGTGATCAGCCACAGTCCGAGCATCAGGCTCAGATGGTGGGGCCAGAGCATGGCGCGGTGATCGGCGACCATCATGTCCACCTCGCCTTCGCCGTGTCCGGTCGCAGCGTGGTGGCCATGGCCGCCGTGGCCGTGATGGCCGCCGTGGCCGTGATGTCCGCCTTCCGATGTCCGCTTCATGTCGCTCATCGGCCGGGCTCCCGTTCCTGATCGGTACCGGCACGCAGCGAGCGCGGCGCCTCGAGCCCGTTGTCCCGGTACCAGCCGAGCGGGTCCGCGTGCAGGGCGGCGACCATCTTCGGCAAGGTGCCGTGCAGCGAGCGCTCCGGCTGCCAGGCGAGCAGTTCCCGCGCGCGGGTAGTGTCCACCGCGTAGTGATCGTTGGCGCGATCGATCATCCACGGCTTGACGAAGGGTTCCTGACCGGGCAGGTGATCCTGAATCCACGCGCCGATCTTCGCCATCGGCCCCGGCACCTCGTGGGTCTCGTGCGACTCGCCGTGAATGAGCCGATAGAAGCTGTGCTGCAGCTCGTCGTAGCTCAGCACCTGCGGCTCGCCCAGCAGAATGGGGACCTCCTCCGGCAGCCGATCACGGCGTATCACGGCCTGCTCGATGGCGTCCACCAGATCGTCCAGGTGGATGAACGTCTGTCCGTGCGCCGTCTCTCCCGAGTACAGATGGCCGGCGAGCTGGCGCTCGTAGATGCGCTGGATCTGGTGAGCGAGCGGTGGCGAGTGGCAGCCATCGTCATAGACGCCGGCAATGCGCAGGAACACAGCCGGAATGGGCCCCCGTTCGTCGCGAATGAGCTGTTCGGTGCGGACCTTCGATTCCGGATAGGCCCAGGTCGGGCCGATCGGCGAGTCCTCGTTCAGGTACACGCCCGGCTCCCCCGGCGCGTGCACCAGCATGGTGCTCGCGAACAGGAACTGCTGAACCTCGAAACCATCCCGCAGACCGCGCAGCAGTCGCCGCGTGCCCGCCACGGTCACCTCGTCGTACAGGCGGCTCGGCTTGCCGAGAAAGTCGTAGTACGCCGCCAGATGGATGACCGACGCGACGCGTCGGCCATGGTGTTCACCGAGCGCCCGCAAGCCGTTGGCCACGCTCTCGTCCGACGTGACGTCCACGGCAATGAACTCACAGCCGGGTTGCGGCGGCATCGGGGCGTCGCGGTCGAAGCCCACCACGTTGTCGAAATGCTCCCGCACCCGGCGCATGACGGCTGTGCCGATGCGGCCGCTGGAGCCGGTGACGAGGATGAGGTCGCTGGTTGGCGGCATTCGCGGTCTTCCCGTGTCGTCCGGAGAAGCGAGGCACGGTACGACGTGTATGCCGGTGACAGGTCAAGGGGACAGAGACCGCTCGCTGCAGCGCGGCACCATAGCGCGGCGGAGCGCGGCGGAGCGCGGCGGAGCGCGGCGGAGCGCGGCGGAGGTTGACCCGTGGCCCGCCCACAGGTCCAATCGTCCCGTGTCCGCCCCACAAGGAACGCCGGCGCTCATGAGCTTCGATAAGCGCCGCATGGCGCCGTCCGCTTTACGCCGACAATGGTTCGGACATCCGCTGCGCACGGCCCTGCTGCTGACAGCGTTGGCGGTGCTGCTGGTGCTCACGTCGCCGATCGCGCACGCCCAGGCGAACGACACTGCCGCACGTCAGCACGATACCCGCGACGTCGACCCGGAGCTCGTCGAGTCCCGGCTCGAGGCACTACGGACATCTCCGGGGGACGATGCCACCGCGGCCCTCGTCGCGGCTACCTACCGCAACGTGCTGAACAATCTCGCTGCAGCGCGCACCCATCGCGCCGCCGCGGCGCGGCTGCAACGCCTGCGCGCGAACGCCCCACAGCGCACCCGCGAGGTTCGCCGCGCACTCGAGGAGGCGGACGCGTCCGATCCCGTACCCGCACTACCGGACGCCGCAGACCCGACTCCCGACGAGTTGGACCGGCGGCTGCGCCAGGCGCAAGCCGACGAGGCTGCCGCTGCCCTGAACCTCGCCGATCTCGAACAGCGCCTGGTCGATGCATCTCTACGACCCGGCGCCGTCAGGCAGCGGCTGTCGGCGGCCGCACAGGAGGCGGCGGCGATCACGGAGCGCCTTGCCGATTCGAGTCCGGCCGGTCAGCCCTCGACGTTGGTCGAAGCGCAGCACTGGGCGCAACTGACGGCACTGGAGGCGCTGGACGCGGAGATCGAGACGTTGCAGCAGGAGTTGCTCAGCCAGCCCGATCGCGTCGAGCTGCTGGAAGCCGAGCGCGATCGCGCCGCAACCGACCTGGCGGCCGAACGCAACCTCGTGAGCGCCTTGCAGGATCGCCTCTCGCAGCGGCGCCGCAGAGACACCGAGCAAACCCTGGCAGCGGTGGATCTCGAGGCACTCGGCGACGGACGAGATCAGCCGCAGATCCAGACTCTGATCGGTGACATCCGTGAGCTGGCGACCACACTGAGCGAGCTCGGCGCCACCCTCGAACGCGTGAACCAGGACAAGGAGACGACGGCCAGCCGCCTCGAGGAACTCCGGCAGCGCTTCCGCAGCACCCGACAGAAGCTGGAAGACGCCGGCGTGAATCGGGTCCTCGGCCGCTATCTCGGCGAAGAGCGTCGCCAGCTATCGGAGCTCCGCCAGGCGCGCCACGCGCCGCGGCAGCGGGAAGATGAGATCGCCGCCGCCAGCCTGCGCAACATCCGCCTCGACCAGCAATGGCGCAGCGCACGCGATGTGGATCGCTACGTCGACGCCATGCTGCGGCTTGCCGGGCCGGTCGATCGTCCTCCTCGCGCGCAGCTCACCGCACTCGCCGAGCAGCGCCGGGACCTGCTGCGCAAGACGATGGCGTTGAACGACGACTATCTCCGCGGGTTGGCGGAAGTCGAGTACCTGGAGTCCCAGATCCATACGCTGCGCGACGACTACCGGGAATACCTCGCGGAACATCTGCTCTGGGTGCGCAGCAGCGGCGCTACGGGCATTGCCGACCTGCTGACCCTGCCCGAGGACCTGGCGCAGTTCCTCGCCCCGGCCCGGTGGCTGGAGTCGGCGACCGTATTCGCCTACCAGGCCACGCACTCCGTTTCGCAGATTCTGGTCATACTCCTCCTGCTGGTCGCGGCGTGGCAGCGCCGGGCGCTGCACGAACGGCTGCGTGCGACCGGGACCAGAGCGCGACGACGCCCTTCGTCCGACCGCTTCGCATACACACTGAAAGCGCTGGGCCTGACGCTGCTGCTGGCCTTGCCCTGGCCGGTGTTCATCGCCGTAACCGGCTGGCAGCTCGTTGAGTCGCCGCGAGCCACCGAAGCCTCGGCGGCCGTCGGCACAGGGCTGCTGCAGATCTCGCCGCTGCTGTTCTTTCTCCGCTCCTTCCGTCTGCTCTGCAGCCCGGGGGGCGTAGCGGAAGGACATTTTCACTGGTCTGCCCCGGGACTGGCGCGTCTGAAACGGCAGATGGACGTTCTGCTGGTGACCCTGCTGGCGCCCGCCTTCGTCACGGTGGCCAACCGTGAATTTCAGGACGCCGATCTCGGCGGCGCACTCAGCCGGCTGAGCTTTCTCGTTCTTGTCGGCGGATTGACGCTGTTCCTGTACCGATTGTTCGCCCCTGGTAGCGGAATCGCCGGCGCGTTGACACCCCGCGGGCGCACCCAACCGACGCTTCAGGCATGGGTCTACGTAGTGGCCGCCACATCGATTCCGCTGGGGCTGGCCCTGATGGCGATGGCCGGCTACATGTACTCGGCCGACACGCTGCTGATGAAGCTCATCAATACTCTGTGGCTGCTGTTCGGCCTGGTGTTGCTGCACGAACTGATCGTCCGCTGGCTGCTGGTCACGCGCCGCCGGCTGCGCCTGCGCCAGGCGCTCGCACACCGGGAAGCCGCGCGCAGCAGGCCGCCACCCGAAACGACACAGGAGGACGACGTACCGGCCCCGGCCGACGCGTCAACGCTCGACATCGCCACCCTGGACTCGGACACCCGCAAGCTGGTCAACGTCGTTCTGGCGGTGGCCGGCCTGCTCGGCGTCTTCGGCATATGGTCGAATGTCCTGCCGGCCGGTCGCCTGTTGAACGACGTGACGTTGTGGACATACCTGGCCGGAAGCAACGGACAAGGCGCTTCACGGGCCGTGACCCTGGGTGACCTGCTGAGGGCGGCCGTGGCCGTGCTGCTGACCGTCGTGGCGGTACGCAACTTACCTTCTCTGATCGAAATCATCCTGCGCCAGCGCCAGACGGTCACGGCCGGCAGCCGCCTCGCCTTCACCACCTTGACGCGCTACGCCATCGCGATCACCGGTATCGGCATCGTGCTCGGTACCATCGGCGTGAACTGGTCCAAGCTGCAATGGCTGGTCGCCGCGCTCGGTGTCGGGATTGGATTCGGTCTGCAGGAAATCGTCGCCAACTTCATCAGCGGCCTGATCATCCTCATGGAACGACCGATCCGGGTCGGTGATGTCGTCACCGTTGGCGACACCAGCGGCACGGTCACCCAGGTCAGGATCCGCGCGACCACCATCACCAACTGGGACCGTCAGGAACTGCTGGTTCCGAACAAGGAGTTCATCACCGGGCGAGTTCTGAACTGGTCGCTGTCCGACGACGTCATCCGGATCTACTTCACGATCGGGATTGCCTACGGAAGCGACGTCGAGTCGGCGCTGCGGCTGACCCAGGAGGTCGCGAACGAACACCCGAACGTGCTCCAGGACCCGGCACCGCTGGTCACGTTCGAGGGTTTCGGGGACAATGCGCTGACCCTCGGATTGCGCTGTTTCGTGCCATCCCTCAAAGTTCGTCTGGAGACGATCACCGACCTGCATCGCGCCATCAACACCCGGTTCGCCGATGCAGGTATCGTCATCGCGTTCCCGCAACGCGACATCCACCTCGACGCGCGCCACCCGCTGGAGGTCAAACTGATCCGCGGGTCTCGACCAGACTCCGGCCCGGTGGGTCCAGGAACCGATTGACCTGTCTCCCGCATACAGGTCCTACCCTGCGCCGCTCATCGTCAACAGCCAGGAGCGTCAGATGGAACCGGTCAAGGTGGGGGTCAACGGCTATGGAGTGATCGGCAAGCGTGTCGCCGACGCCGTGCGCAGGCAGCCGGACATGCAGCTCGTGGGTGCCGCCGACATTGCCGCCGACTACCGCACGCGAACGGCGCAGTCTCTGGACATCCCGCTGTTCGCCGCGTCCGAAGAGGCAGCGGTCGCCATGTCCGCGGCCGGCCTCGCCATCACCGGCAGCCTCGACGATCTGTTGGGCGCCGTGGATGTGATCGTCGACTGCACGCCCAAGCGCTTCGGCGCGGCCAACAAGGCGCGCTACGATGCGGCGGGCGTCAAATCGGTGTTCCAGGGTGGGGAATCCCACGATCTCACCGGCCACTCGTTCGTGGCCCAGGCCAACTACGCCAGCGCGCTCGACCGCCAGAGCACCCGGGTCGTGTCCTGCAACACCACGTCCATCGTCCGCACCCTCGGCGCGCTGAAACGGGCCGGATTGCTCAAGCGGGCCCGGGGCACGCTGGTGCGCCGGGCATCCGACCCGTGGGAAGGTCATCTGGAAGGAATCATGAACACGGTCATTCCGGAACCGGTGATTCCCAGCCATCAGGGCCCGGACGCGCAGACCGTGATGCCGGACCTCGACATCGTGACCATCGCCGTCAAGGCCGCCCACAACGTCAGTCATCTGCACACCTGGTGCGTGGAACTGACTCGCGCGGCCGAGCGCGAGGACGTGCTCGACGCCTTCCACGCCGCCCCGCGTATCGCCTTCGTGCGCATGGCGGACGGGCTCGCCGCGCTGAACAGCACCGCCACCCTGATGCAGGATCTCGGCCGCCCGCGCGGCGACCTGTGGGAGGTTGCCCTGTGGGAGGACGGGCTCGCGGTTCAGGGCAACGAAGCGTTCTACACCTATCAGGTGTTCAACCAGGCCATCGTGATCCCGGAGACCATCGACGCGATTCGCGCGCTGACCGGCCGCGAGCGCGAGGCGGCACGATCCATCGACCTGACCGATCGCAGCCTGGGGCTGGTCAGCGACTTCTTCGCAGCACCCGCGGACGCGCCTGCATGACCGGGCTGGCGTTGCCTGGGCGGCTGTGCGACTGCACCTCGAGCGAGAAAGCCCTGTTCACGAGCTTTCTGCTCATGGTCGGCATCGGCTATGCGATGGCGATGATCTACCTCTACACCAGCCACGCCGGCCATGACGAACAACCCGGTGTCTCCATCGAGGACATTGCCGACAACTACTACGGCAACCGCAGCGGCACCCGGCTAGAGGCCGCCATCCGCGGCCCGATGGCGGCATACATCGACACCGACGCCCGGAACGAAATCGTCGCCTGGCTCAAGTCCGGAGCGAGCGCGGGCGGATACGAGTCCGCCGTGCAGCCGATCCTCGAGCGCTCCTGTACCGGGTGCCACAATCCCGGATCCGGGTTGCCGGTGCCCGATCTCACGACTTTCGCGGCCGTGCAACAGGTCGCCGAAGTGGACCTGGGGCAGTCCCTGCACACGCTCATGAAGCTCTCGCACATCCATCTGTTCGGCATCGGCCTGCTGCTGTTCGCCGTCGGCCTGATCTTCCGGCTGGCAGTCATGCGGCCCTGGCTCAAGGTGTCGCTGATCGTCCTGCCTTTCGCCGCGATGCTGGCGGACATTCTCGCGTGGTTCCTGACCAAACGCGATCCGGTGTACGCCTACGTCGTGGTGGTGAGCGGCGGGCTGCTCGGCCTGAGCCTGACGGTGCAGGTTCTGGTGTCGCTGTGGCAACTGTGGATCCCGCCAAGGGCGGCCGCACACTCGGGCCCGGCATGAGCTATGCCTACGCCCTGTGGAGTGCCATCCTGCTGGTTCCGTGGGCGCTGGTGTTCGCCGCTCTGCGCTCGCCGGCCAGCCGTCGCGAGATGCTGGTGACCAGCACGCTCACGGCCCTGCTGGGGTTGACCGAACCCCTGTTCGTGCCCGAGTACTGGAATCCACCGACGCTGTTCGACCTGGCCCAGCGCAGCGGATTCGACATCGAGAGCCTGGTGTTCGCGTTCGCCGTCGGCGGCCTGGCGGGAACCCTCTACGAATCGCTCTTCCCCGTGAGGCACACGCGGGTGCCCGCCGTGGAACGGCACCGCCCAAGGCACCGCTGGCACGGCGCGGCTCTGCTGTCGCCGGTGCTGGTGTTCCTGGCGCTCTACCCGATCGACGGGCTCAACCCCATCTACGCGGTCATCGCCGCGCTCAGCATCGGCGGTTCACTCGCGGCCTGGTGCCGGCCCGATCTGTTGCGCAAGATGCTCGCCGGGGCGGCGCTGTTCGGCGCGTTCTATTTTCTGTTCTTCCTCAGCCTGGTGTGGGTGTATCCAGACTACGTGGACTCGGTATGGAACCTGGCCGGCATCTCCGGCCTGCTGCTGTTCGGCGTGCCCCTGGAGGAAGTGCTGTTCGCCGTGAGTCTCGGCTTCCTCTGGTCCGGCGCCTATGAACACCTGAGTTGGCTGCGCGCGGACCGATGACCGTCAACCGCGCAGCGGATTGTGCAGACGGAAATGCGGGCGCCTGAACAGCGGTATCAGGAGCATCCCGGCCAGAAAGCCGCCCACGTGGGCCCGAAACGCGACCCCACCGGCACTGCTGTCCGCCAGGACGTTGCCGACGAACTGCAGCGCGAACCAGCCGAGCAGCACCAGTCGCGCAGGCCAGAGAACGGTGTAGAGGAAGAAGCCTATCGGAATCAGCACCAGCACGCGGGCTTTGGGAAACAGCAGAAGATACGCGCCCAGCACGCCGGAAATTGCCCCGCTGGCACCGATCATCGGCACGATCGAGTGCGGATCGGGCAGTGCCTGAGCGAGCGCCGCCGCGACGCCACAGAGCAGATAGAACAGAACGAACCTGGCGTGTCCCATGGCATCCTCGACATTGTCGCCGTAGACCCACAGGAACAGCATGTTGCCGATCAGATGCAGCCAACCGCCGTGCAGAAACATCGACGTCAGCACCGTCACCTCGGAGCTGACGATCGATAGTTCGTCGGGCAAGGTGTGCAGACCGAACAGGACGCCGGGGATCAACCCCAACGCGTAAACGGCTGCCTCGAAACCGGCCGGCGGCAGCGATTGCTGCCAGAGGAACACGACAGCCACCGCGAACAGGATGGCGAGCGTGATCACCGGCCGGGCGGCCGCGGGGTTGTCGTCGCGCAGCGGAATCACGATGGCCCGCCGAGAACCCATGGCACCATCCCGGCCGCCTCCCGTAGATGTGCTACCCCGACGTACGTCGCTTCACCGTCGAACGCGCAGCCGGCGCCACACCCGCCAGTGCCGAGAAGTCGGTATCCGAGCTCAACAGCGCCGGCTCCACGATGCCGAACCGATGCGTCGGCGCCTCCACCACCGTGCCGGCCGGCACGCGAACCCCGGCGTCGACGATCACGTTGATCAGCCGACAATCGCGGCCAATCCTAGCCCGCGGCAGAACGACGGCATTGCGCAGTTCGGTGCCGGCTGCTACCCACGCGCCGCTGAACACGACCGATCGATGCAGTTCGGCTGCATCGATTCGGCCGCCGCGGGATACCAGCGATCCGCCCTGCCGGGCCGAACACCAGGAATCCGCCCGGGCCCCGCGCCGCGCGGCGTCGAGGGGCAGGACCGGCCAGGCGTCATCCCCCAGTTCTACCCCGGGAATGCCGTCGAGCAGCTCCATGTGGGCGCGCCAGTACGCGGCGGGCGTGCCGACATCGCGCCAGTACCCGGCCCCGACGGCGGCGCGTTCCGTGAACGGGTAGGCCATCAGCCGCGCCCGGCCGACCAGCCCGGGAATCAGATCGTGACCGAAGTCGTGGCTCGATGCCGGGTTCATGGCATCGGCCGCCAGCAGCCGGCCGAGAAACGCGCGATCGAAAACGTAGATGCCCATGGATCCCAGCGCCCTGCCGGGGCGGCCCGGTACCGGCTCCGGTGCTTCGGGCTTCTCGGTAAAGCGCCGGATCCGATTGTCTTCATCTACCGTCATGACGCCGAATTGATTCGCTTCGGCGATGGGCACATCGATGCAGCCGACGGTCACGTCGGCGCCGCTGGCCACGTGCTGGGCCAGCATGGGCCGATAGTCCATCCGATAGACGTGATCGCCCGCCAGCACCAGCACCAGTCGCCGACCGTGCGCTTCGATGTTCCGCCAGTTGCGATAGACGGCATCCGCCGTACCCCGGTACCCCTCGGTATCCGGCAACGCCGCCGACCGCCAGATGTCGATCTGCATCCGCGGCGATGCCGAGCCGGCCATCCAGGCCTGGGCGAGGTGGGCGATCAGCGATCCGTCCCGGTATTGCGTCGCAACGCCGATCTGCTTGATCCCGGAATTTGCGCAGTTCGACAGAGAAAAGTCGATGTTGCGGTAAAACCCGCCGAACGGCAGTGCCGGTTTGCATTCATAGCGGGTCAATGCACCGAGCCGCGCTCCCCGGCCGCCGGCGAGGACCACGGCCACCGTCTCATCCGCCGCATCGCCAGCATCAGGCAACGATCGGTTGCCTCCCACAGAGTCCCTGTCTTCCATGTCGATCGTCATGCGCCTCATCCTGCGCCCGGCGCAAACCGGCCGAGCCGCGATCACTGTGCCAGGAAGACAGGTTACGACCTGCATGCCGCACACAAGTCAAGTAGAAGACAAACTCAGACCGGCGCAGGAAGGCCCACAGACCCGGCCAGAAAAAGAGTTGCAGTCTGCAACACTGGAAACATGCGACACTGACCCATCAATTGCCGAGACCGGTCGCCGCGGCCGCATCGGCGAAACATTCCCCCGGGCAGTCCGCGAGACGGCTGGCAGGCAGGCGCAGGTCCCGGGCCACTACCCGGGCCAGGACGTCGGCCTTCTCGGTACCGGTCACCAGCCAGACTCGCCAGGACGCGCGAGCCAGACAAGGCAGCGTGAGCGTCAAGCGTCGTCGCCCCTGGTACTCCCCGGTGACGGCGACGTCGGAGTCCGCATCCAGTGCCGGATCGCCGGGTATCAGCGACGCGGTATGGCCGTCGGCGCCGAGCCCGAGATGCGCCACGTCGAGAACCGGCGGTCGGCCGCTCGCGGCATCGAGCACGCGGGCGTATGCGGCGGTTGCGCGGCCCACCTCCTGTTCCACCGGCATCGCCCGCAGACCCGACCAGTTCGCAGGTGCGTGGCACAACAGGCGCGCCTCCAGCGCGGTCAGGTTGCGGTCGCGGTCGCCGTGAGGCGCCACGCGTTCGTCGACCTGGAAGATCGTGAGCCGCTGCCAGGGCAACGGCCATGCGGCCAGGGCATCCAGGAGGTCGTTCGCCGTGCCTCCACCGCTGAGCGCCAGGGTGCAGGCGCCGCGCGTCGCCACGGCAGCCGACAATCGCCCCGCGATGGCGGCCGCTGCCGCGGCCGCAGCGGCTTCAGGGTCGCGATAGCGGTACAGGTCCATCCCCGGCCTCCGTGGCCTCCAGAACCCGCAGCGACCGGGCGATCAACGACTGCGGCCACGCGCCACCGGTCTGCGACGGAACCCGGCCGTACTGCGCACCCGCGGTATCGATGGCGGACCGCCAGTCCCTTGCGCCCAAGGCGTCGGGCCGGCGGAAGGTCACGGTTCGTTCGGTGGGATTGAACAGCAGGCAGAGGGCGGGGGCGCCGTCGGCGCCGCGAATGGCGCACCCGAGATCACCGTTGGCGTGACTCCAGTTCGGCGTCCGCCCTCCGGCGTCGAACCAGATCAGATCACCGTCGTCATAGAATTCGACGGACCGCAACAGCGCGTGCCGTTTGCGGAAGTCGATCAGCCGGGCGAGGAATTCGAAGATGTCGCGATTCGACTCGAGCAGACCCCAGTCGTACCAGGACAGCCCGTTGTCCTGACAGTAGGCGTTGTTGTTGCCCCGTTGCGTGCGCCGGAACTCGTCACCACCGAGCAGCAGCGGCACCCCGCGGGACAGCATGAGCGTGGCAAGGAAGTTCTTGATCTGCCGCACACGGACCGCGTCGATCTGCGGATCGTCGGTCTCGCCCTCCGCGCCGTAGTTGGCGCTGAAGTTGGCATCGGCGCCGTCACGGTTGCCTTCGCCGTTGGCCTGGTTGTGCTTGTCGTGATAACTCACCAGGTCGTTCAGCGTGAAGCCGTCGTGACAGGTCACGAAGTTGATGCTGTGCAACGGCTGTTTGCCGGCGTGCCGGTAGATGTCCGAACTGCCGCACAAGCGGCTGGCGAAGGCCCCGCTCATACCCGGATCGCCGCGCCAGAAACGGCGCACGTCGTCGCGGTAGCGCCCGTTCCACTCCGACCAGCGCGCACCGGGAAAACTGCCCACCTGGTAAGCGCCGCCGGCATCCCAGGCTTCCGCGATCAGCTTGACACGGTGCAGGACCGGGTCTTCGGCAATGCGTTCGATCAGCGGCGGGTCCGCCAGCAGCTCGCCGTGTTCGCCGCGACCGAGCACCGACGCCAGATCGAAGCGAAAGCCGTCGACGTGCATTTCCGACGTCCAGAAACGCAGACAGTCGAGCACGTGATCACGGACCACCGGGTGGCTGCAGGCGAGGGTATTGCCGCAGCCCGAGAAGTTCAGGTAGCGGCGCCGGTCTGCCGGGTCCAGCAGGTAGTAGATCCCGTTGTCGAGCCCCCGATAGTTTAGGGTCGGGCCCGACTGGTCGCCCTCCGCCGTATGGTTGAAGACGACATCGAGAATGACCTCGATACCGGCACGATGCAGTGCCCGCACCATGGTCTTGAACTCGTTGACCTGACACCCCGGATAGCTGCGCGTGGAGTAGCCTTCTTTGGGCGCGAAGAACGCCGCCGTGTTGTAGCCCCAGTAGTTGGGGAGCGAAGCGCCAGTCTCCGGATCGACCGGCATCGACGCATGCTCGGGAAACTCGTGCACGGGCATGAGCTCCAGCGCGGTGATGCCGAGCTCGACGAAGTGGGGGATCTTCTCGACGAGACCGAGGTAGGTGCCCGGATGGGCAACGGCCGATGACCGATCGATGCTCAGGCCTCGCACGTGGGTTTCGTAGATGATCGTGTCCGCCCAGTCGTGGCCCGGTGGACAGTCGCCCTGCCAGTCGAACGCCTGCGCCTTCGCGACCAGGCATCGCGGCTTGACGCCCGGGCCGCCGTCCGGCGGCGAAGCCCAGGCCCCGGTACCCGTCAGCGCCTCGGCATAGGGGTCCAGCAGCAGCTCGCCGGCATCGAAACGATGACCACTTTCCGGGTCGAACGGTCCCGCCGCCCGCCAGGCATATGTGGTGTCTTCCGGCACGCCGCTCAGGCGGACGTGCCAGACGTCGCCGGTGCGATGGCAGTCCGGGTCGAGGTCGATGCCGAACCAGGGCGTGCGCGGTGCCTCGACGGAGAACAACACGAGGGACAGCGCTTCGGCGTGGCGGCTGAAAACAGCGAAATTGATGCCATCCGGCGCGGCGAAACAGCCGAGCGGCAGGGGACTGCCCGGCGCTGCCCGTACCTGGATCGCGTCGTCAGGCATGAGTGGCAATCGCCCGCAGCACGTCGCGCCGGCTGATGATCCCGACGAGCTGCTGCTCGGCCACCACCGGGTAGCGCCGATAGGCGATGGCGAGAAAGCGCTGCGCGACGCTGAGCAGATTCGCTTCGGCCTCCACCGTGATCACGGCCCGGCTCATGAACTGAGCGACCTGCCCGGACTCGCGCTGGTCATGGTAGCCGGAGATCACCAGGGTCTGCAGGCAATCGCGCTCGGTCAGCATGCCCACCAGGTTGCCACGCCCGTCGATCACGGGCGCGCCCGAAACCCGCCGGGACAGCAGCAGCCCCATGGCCGCGAGCACGTCCATGTCGGGGGTCACGGTGAGCACGTTGCTGGTCATGAAGTCCGCGACGCGCAGCGCGCGCGGCAACATCATGGCGCACATGTCGATCTCCGCTGCGACCGTCGTCCGCGCGGCATCGCCCCTGGCTCAGCCGGCACGGCGCTGGTCACCCCGCGCGGGCGGAGCCGCACTACCGAAATCGTCGAAGGCAATCTGCTCATCTTCCACTCCCAGGTCTTCGAGCACGCCGATCACCGCCCGGTTCATGACCGGGGGCCCGCAGATGTAGTACTCGCAGCGTTCCGGCGCTGGATGATCCGACAGGTACTGGTCGTACAGCACATCGTGAATGAAACCCGTCGGTCCGTCCCAGTCATCCTCGGGCAGCGGATCGGACAGCGCCACGTGCCAGGTGAAGTTGTCGAACCGTTCAGCCAATTCGTCGAACAGCTCGGCATAGAACAGCTCGCCGAGGCTTCGGGCGCCGTACCAAAACGACACCGTCCGGGCGGTCTTCAGCCGGAGCAGCTGATCGAGTATGTGGGAGCGCATCGGCGCCATTCCTGCTCCGCCACCGACGAACACCATCTCCCGGTCCGATTCCGCGGCAACGAACTCACCGAATGGTCCGGTCACGGCGACGCGATCACCCGCCTTGAGGGAGAACAGAAACGACGACACGATTCCGGGCGGCACCTGGCCGTCCGCATCCGCCGGGGGCGTCGCGATCCGGACGTTGAGGATCAGCTCGTTGCCTTCTCCGGGGTAGTTGGCCAGCGAGTACGCGCGGCTTTCGGCCGCCTCGCTCTCGGACCGATACCGCCAGAGCCCGAGGCGGTCCCATTCTGCACGGTACACCTCGTCGATCTCGAAATCCTCGAAACTCAACTGGTACGGCGGGCATTCGATCTGCACGTAGTTGCCGGCACGGAATTCCAGGGTCTGACCGGGCGGCAGTTCGAGGACGAGTTCCTTGATGAACGTCGCGACGTTGCGGTTCGAGCGGACCACGCACTCGTAGCGCTCGATGCCGATGATCTCCGCCGGGACGCGTATGCCGAGCGGCTGCTTGACCACCAGCTGGCAGGCCAGCCGCTGGTGGGCGGCGGCCTGTCCCGGCGTGATGAGTGCGCGCTCCGTCGGCAGTAGCCCCCCGCCCCCCTCCAGAACCTTGACCCGGCACTGACCGCAGGTCCCCCTGCCGCCGCAGGCGGACGGCAGGAACAGCCCGTGATCCGCCAGCCCGGCGAGCAGCGTCCGGCCGACGGAAATCGGCAGCACCCGCTCGCCGTCGTTGACGTCGACTTCGACGTCCCCGGTCGGCACCAGTACAGAGCGGGCCGCCACGATGAACGCGGTGAGAATCATGACGATGCCGGGAAACGTCAGTATGGCGATGGTCATTTCAGGCATGGCAATCCATCCGCTATCAGAAGCGAAGTCCCGAAAACACCATGAATCCCATGGCCATCAGACCGGCGCAGATGAAGGTAATGCCCGCTCCCTGCAGGCCCGTCGGGACGTCGCTGTAGCGCAGCTTGTAGCGCAGTCCGGCGAGAACCAGGATGGCCAGGGCCCAGCCGACGCCGCTGCCGAAGCCGTAGACGACGCTTTCCCCGAGCGCGTAGCGTCGCTCCGCCATGAACAGCGACGCGCCCAGAATGGCGCAGTTCACGGCGATCAGCGGCAGGAAGATACCGAGCGCCTGGTGCAGGGCGGGGAAAAAACGGTCCAGCGTCATCTCCAGCACCTGGACGACGGCGGCGATTACGCCGATGAAGCTCACCAGCGCCAGAAACCCCAGATCGATCTCCGGATAGCCGGCCCACGCAAATGCACCCGGGGTCAGCACGTAGGCGAGCAGCAGCATGTTCAGCGGTACGGTGACGGTCATGACGACGATCACGGCCCCACCCAGGCCGAGGGCGGTGTCGGTCCGGCGCGACAGCGCCAGGAAGGGACAGATGCCTAGAAACAGCGCCAGCACCAGGTTCTCGGTGAAAACCGATTGTGCGAACAGGCCGAGATAGCCGCTCATGCGCCCGCCTCGGGTCTGTGGACGTGGCGGATGCGGAACTCCGGCGCTTCGACCTGCTCCACGCGCCAGGTGCGAATGCCCCAGATCATCAGGCCGATGATGAAGAACACCCCGGGAGGCAGGATCATCAGGCCGTTCGGATAGTACCAGCCGCCGTCACGAATCAACGGCAGCAGCGTCACGCCGAAGAACGTGCCCGAGCCCAGCACTTCACGAATCGCGGCAATGGTCATCAGGGCGAGACTGTATCCCAGCCCGTTGCCGAGGCCGTCGAAGAAGCTCGCGGCGACCCCGTTCTTCATGGCGAACGTCTCGATGCGCCCGAGAACGATGCAGTTGGTGACGATCAGACCCACGAACACCGAGAGCTGTCGGCTGACATCGTAGGCGTAGGCTTTGAGGATCTGATCGACGACGATCACCAGCGACGCGACGATGGTCATCTGCACGACGATTCGCACGCTGTCGGGAATCTGCTGGCGAATGGCGCTGATCACGGCGCCGCCGGAGGCCATCACCCCGGTGACCGCCAGGCTCATCAGCAGCGCCGGCCACATGGAGGTCGTCACGGCGAGCGCCGAACACAACCCCAGGATCTGCAGTGTAATCGGATTGTCCGCAATCAGCGGCTCAGTGACCAGCGCCCTGGCACCCGGCTTCATGTGGTTTCCTCCGTTGGGTTGCGCAACGCGTCCAGAAAAGGTCCGAATCCATGGGGCCCGAACCAGTAGCGCAGCAGGTTCGTGACGCCCCGACCGGTCAACGTCGCGCCGCTGATGCCATCGACCTCGAAGCGCGCCCGCGGACTCCCGGTTTCGGCGCCCGAACCCTTGGCGACCTCGATGACCGGCTCACCGGTGTCGTCGTAGACCCGCTTGCCCCGCCACTGGGCCAGCCAGCGCGGGTTGTCGACCTCACCGCCCAGCCCTGGTGTTTCGCCATGCCGGTAGAATCTCAGGCCGACGATGGTGTTGGCATCCGGCTCGAGCGCCACGTAGCCGTACAACGTGGACCACAGGCCGTAGCCGTACACCGGGAGAATGATCATGTCGAGGCGGGCGCCGTCGTAGAGAAAATACCCGACGACGTAGCGCGGGCGGGTCTTGATCACCGCGATGTCCAACTCCGGCGGCACCGGCACGCTCGCCGCAGCCGGCCCGGAACGCCTCGTCTCCAGTACCGCCGATGGATCCAGGCCTGGGGCGAAAACGTCTTCCCTCAGGTCGATGACGCGCGGCTCGATCGCCGCAAATCGCTCCGCGACGTCGTCGCCGGATCCCGACAGGCCGGCGGCCGCCAGAATGTTCTCCTGGCGGCTGCGCTCCTCGTTGAGCCTTTGCTCGGGGCGCAGAATCATCACCGACCCGGACACCAGCACCGCACAGACCAGGCTGACGACGGCGGGCACCAGCAGAGTCTTCGCCAGACTGTTCTTCGGCTGACGGAGCAGCCACCGCAACCACCCCACCGGCCCGGTCGTTGCCCGGCCCGACTCAGACATGGCGTTTCGCCTGCTTGCGCACATGGAAATGTACGACCAGCTGATCGATGAGCGGCGCGCACAGGTTGGCGAACAGAATCGCCATCATGACGGCTTCGGGAAACGCCGGATTCGCCACCCGGACGATGACCGTAAACGCACCGATCAGCAGGCCGAAGTACCATCGTCCGGCATCGGTCTGCGCGGCGGTGACCGGATCCGTCGCCATGAACATCATGCCGAACGCGAAACCACCCAGCACCAGATGCCAGTACCATGGCAGATCGGCCATGGGACCCGCCGCCGCTCCCACAAGATTGAAGAGGACCGCGGTCACGACCATGCCCACGAACACGCCGGTCACGATGCGCCACGAAGCGATGCCCACATAGACGAGCAACGCACCGCCGAGCAGACAGGCAAGTGCGGACGTTTCGCCGATGGACCCTGGAATGTCACCGAGAAACGCACTCCACCACGTGTAGCCCGTGTTCAGGACACCGCCCATGCCCGTTTCTGCCGCCACGGACAGCGGCGTCGCGCTGGAGCGGCCGTCGATCCACAACGCCGCTCCGGTGTAACCGTCCACGGCCAGCCACGGCGCCGCCCCCGAAATCTCGGCCGGATACGCGAAATACAGAAATGCGCGGCCGAGCAGGGCCGGGTTGAGCAGATTCTTGCCGGTACCGCCGAACACCTCCTTGCCGATGACCACGCCGAAGGAAATCCCCAGCGCCACCTGCCACAGGGGGATCGTCGGCGGCAGGATCAGCGCGTACAGAAGCGAAGTGACCAGGAATCCTTCGTTGACCTCGTGGTTGCGCACGATGGCGAACAGCACTTCCCAGGCGCCGCCGACCGCCAGCGTGACCAGATAGATTGGCAGGAAGTAGAGCAAGCCGTGCATCGTGGTCGCGAACACCTGATCGGCCGCGTAGCCGAGCCCCAGAGCCGCCATGATCCACCCGCGCCATCCCGGGGCTGCGCCGGCGTCCAGCGCCGCCATCGCCAGATTCGCCTGATACCCGATGTTCCACACCCCGACGACCAGGGCAGGTACCACGGCCACGACCACCAGGATCATGACGCGCTTGAGATCTGCGGCATCACGGACGTGGGGCGCGGCCGGGGTGCGGTCTGCCGGCGTGTACAGCAGCGTGTCGACCATCTCGAACAGGGCCCCGAAGCGCTCCAGACGCCCACCCCGGGAGAAGTGGGGCGCGATCCGATCCAGGCTGCGCCGCAGAGCCGCCATCAGCCGGTGCGCTCGATCGTGTCCAGCACATCCCGCAGCGCCGGACCGAACTCGTACTTGCTGCAGCACACGAACGAGCACAGCGCAAGATCTTCCTCCTCCAGCTCGAGGCATCCGAGCAGGCGTGCGGACTCCGTGTCCCCGACCAGGAGGGCTTTCAGCAACGGCGTGATCAGCACGTCGAGCGGCATCACCCGTTCGTAGCTGCCGATGGGCACCATGGCGCGCGGGCTGCCGCTGAGCGCAGTGGTCAACGGAAAGCGGCCTCGGCCGGCCAATGCCGACGCAAACATGCGGCTTGCCGAGAACTTGCGGCGACCTGGGGCCAGCCAGCCGAGAAACTCCCGCTCCGCGGTGTCGGCGAGCACGCTCACCTGCAGGTGGTAGCGGCCGAGATACGCCGCGGGATCCAGCGCCCGCCGACCGGACAGCACCGACCCCGACAGCACCCGACAGGCGCCCTCCCGCAAGCCGCCGTCGACCAGTTGATTCAGGTCCGCGCCGAGGCGGGTTCGCACCAGCCGGGGTTCGATCACGTGCGGCCCGCCGAGCGCGACGACCCGGGTCGGGTCCAGCCGACCTTCGACGAACAGGCGACCGATGGCGATGACGTCCTGATAGCCGAGATGCCAGACCGAAGCGCCGCCCCGCACGGGATGCAGGTGGTGTATGTGCGTGCCGGCCAGGCCTGCGGGATGGCGGCCGGCGAAAGCGGCCACCTCGACACGTTCGGCCTCCGCGTCGAACTCGACCCCGCCCGGCGCGACGCACACGTACACGGTTCCCGCCGTCAGCCGGCCGAGCACCCGGACACCGTCCGCAAATGCCTGCTTCGCTTCGGCGACGACGACCGCCGGATCGACTGCCAGCGGTTCGGTGTCGATCGCGGTGACGAAAATCGCATCCGGCACCTCGTCGATCCGCGGGACACGGCCGAACGGCCGGGTTCTCAAGGCCATCCACAGCCCTGACGCCGTGAGGTTGCGCCGCACCACATCGCCGTGCAGGCCGGCCAGCGCCTCGGACGGCCACGCCTCGAAAGTTCGCTCGGCGTCGCCATCGAGATCGATGACCACCGAGACCAGCCGGCGGTGGGCGCCCCGGTGAACGGCGGCAACCCGACCCGCACCGGGCGACGTGACAGTGACGCCGGGGTTCGCGCCGTCCCCGAACAACGGGTCGCCCAGAGCCACCCGGTCGCCCTCGGCAACCTGCAGGATGGGTTTCAGGCCGACGTAATCACGGCCCAGCACCGCCACCGCACGCACCGGCGCTCCCGCGGAGACCGCCTGCTGCGGAACCCCCGCGATGGGCACGTCCAGCCCTCTTTTCACCCTGATGACCCGGGACACGGCCGCGCGCAAACTGCTCTCTGCTGAGACGATCACGACCCTACAACCTGTACCTGGCATGCAGGTCAAGCCGGACGGGGCGCTGCTCGCAGCCTGCCACGTTCTGCTACCGCCGCCAGCGGTCGTAGATCTCGGACGGCCAGTGGCTTTGAAAGTAGGCGATGGTCGCCAGGCGCTCGGCCTCCGACAGGGTACCGGCGAAGCCCGGCATCACACCGCCGAACGGTGCCCCGCCCACGGCAATCGTGCGTTCGAGCGCCTCCAGCGAATGGTGCCAGGCATGGGCCGAGCCGTTCAGGGGCGGCGGCGGATAGTTTCCGGCGCTGTCCGGCGTGCGCCACTGCGCCGTACCCTCGGCCTGGGTGCCGTGACAGCTCGCACAGTGTCTGTGGAACAGCTCACGACCCTGGGCGACCTGCGCGGCCGTGTACCAGCGTCCGTCCACCGCGTCGGCACTTCCCGCTTCTCGATCGCAGCCGCCGAGCGCGGCGACCGCCACCATCAGCCAGAGCAGGCGTTTCGGATCGGTCATCATGGAACTTGCTCTCCTTGGTCGGGGTCTCGTGAAGCGTCGTCGGCCCGCGGGGCTGCAACTCGAATGCCAGCGCCCCGGTGGCGCGAAGCCAGCCCGTCGATCAGCCGCTGACAGGCCTCCGGTTCGCGCAGAAACGGATGATGATCGCTTGCGGGAAACACCTTGACACGCCAGCGCGGGTGCCGGGCGGCCGCGCGCTCGACCGCCGCCACGGGCGCCATGACGTCCTCGCCGCCGTGAATGAACAACACGGGAGTGCGCTCGGACAATCGGTCGAGATCGTGCAGGGCATCGTATCGGTACACGACCTCCCACAACGACGACGTCGAGGACCGCCAATTGTGCTTTACCAGGTCTTCGGCCACTTCGCGCGGCACGTGGCGGATCAGGTAGGGCAGCAGACGACCGAGCAGGCGCCGGGTTACGATGCAGGTCAGCGCCGTCAGCAGGACGTTCGTCACCAGAAATCCGGCGCGTATGGGACCGTGCCGATAGTAGGCGTAGGCATCGCGCTGGCTCGCGAAGCACGGCATCCCGATGAGCACCAGACCGTCCGCCCGGCGCGGGTAGCAGGCCGCATAGGCGATGGCAAGCAGAGCGCCCAGCGAGTGACCCACGATCGTCGCCGGACCGTAGGACGCGAGCGCTTCGGCCAGCGCTTCGACATGACGGGCGACACTGTAGCGCAACCACGGCCGGGGCGATTCGCCGAAACCGAGCACGTCGACCAGCACGATGCGATACCGGCCCTCCAGATGGCCGAGCCGGGAAGCCCAGTAGCGGGTGGTGCCACCGAGCCCCGGTACGAACACCAGAGTGCGATCACTCGCCGGGTTGCCGCGCTCTTCCGTATGCAGCGTCCGATTCACGTCAATGGGCTTCCACACGGGCGCCTGACGCCCCGGGCCAGCAGCGCCATCAGCAGTGGCCCGAGCACGGCCAGCACGATGGTCACGGACACCAGCACGACGAACACCTCATGGCCGAGGTGGCCTTGCGCCCGCCCCAGTGTCACCACCACCAGCGCCACCTCTCCGCGCCCCACCATGCCCAGGCCGATCAGCCAGCGCTCCCGCAGCGCGCGCACACCGACGGCGCCGAGCAGACCGCCCAACGACTTGCCGGCGAGCGCCACCGCCAGCAGTCCGGCGAGCAGCCAGCCAACCCCAGGGGCCGTGAAGCCGCGCCAGTCCGCCTGCACGCCGATCATGACGAAGAAGAATGGCATCGTGGCCCAGAGCAGAGGCTCGAGCCCGCGCGTCGTCGCCTCGCGCCGCTGGCGGCCGAACCCGTCCCCCACCCCCAGGCCCGCGAAGAATGCACCGACGACGGCGGACAGGCCCAGCGCATCCGTGGATACCGCCCCGAGGAAAATGATCGACACCGTCCACGACCCGCTCACCCAGCCGTGGGACATCCCCGAAAGCGCGTTCAATCGCCGGGTAGCGGCTCGTGCCAGCCAGTACAGGGCCGACAGCGCCACCACCGCCTCGAGCACCAGCAGCAGCGCCCCCGAGGCGCTCCCGCCGTCGCCGAACACCCCATGCGCGGCCGCCAGCAGATAGAGCGCCAGCACGTCGTCGATGACCGCCGCGGCAATGATGATCTCGCCCGTCCGATGCTCGACCAGGCCGAACTGCTCGAGCACCTGCACGCTGATGCCGATGCTGGTCGCGGTCAGGGCGATGCCCACGTACCAGGATGCCTCGAGTGCCGCTCCGTAGAGCCAGGCCACGACGAAGCCGCCGCCGAAGCTCAGCCCGATACCGAGCACCGCCACCGCCACGCCGGCCCACCCGGCGGCGCGCAGTCGATCCAACCCCAGCTCCAGACCGGCCAGACCGAGCAGCAGCACCACGCCGATCTGTCCCAACTGGTGGAGCGCCGCGCCATGCTGCACGATACCGAGCACCGCGCTGCCGAGCAGCACACCGAGGAGCACCTGCGCCACCGCGTTGGGAAACCGCCAGCGCTTGCTCAACCAGCCGAGCGCACCGCCGAGCACGAACACCACCAGCAGATCGGCCACGGCGACGGGCGTCATCGGCCCGGGTCCGACCGGCCGACCCGGGCAGGCGCGCCCGCGCCTTCGCGCTGACAACGGCACCATGTGCAATCGCACGGCACGGGTGGTTCGGGATGCCGCAGCAGCGGACGGCTCGGCAACCAGCGCGCCGCCGTGACCTTCCAGCGAGCCGGCGCGTAAACCCGCCGCAACAGCAGACGCGGATCGCCGCCGGCGACCGCGCGCCGGATGACGAGCCGACGACCCCGGTCGCCGAGCCACTCGAACAGGCGGCGATTGAACAGGCTCGCGGCGTTCAGGCCGGCGAGCCA